>Ga0182014_10004191_pt1 | contig 16710 bp, 18 predicted proteins | sample 612S2DmetaG_FD_120489 | JGI IMG/M metagenome (GOLD analysis project Ga0182014, IMG submission 120489) | Permafrost microbial communities from Stordalen Mire, Sweden - 612S2D metaG | ecosystem: Environmental > Terrestrial > Soil > Wetlands > Permafrost | place: Sweden: Stordalen | collected... | reverse complement strand
TTACCGGGAGTGGCGTGTGCCCGGCCGCTATCTGCGTGATACCAACCTTGGTACACGGGTTTGCGGCGAAGATCAGGCAGTCTGCAAGGGCCGGGGCCAGCGCGCCTCTACCGTCGTCCCGATACCGCCGCGGGGGCGGAACTCGCCGCGCACGACGGCCCAGACCGGATCGCAGGCCTTGACCACGTCCTCCAGAACCTGGTTGACGATGTTCTCCTGAAAGATGCCCAGATTGCGATAGCTGAAGAGATACTCTTTCAGCGATTTCAGCTCCAGGCAGCGGTCGCGGGGCATGTAGCGGATCGTCAGCACGCCGAAGTCGGGCAGGCCGGTCTTGGGGCAAACCGAAGTCAACTCCGGGTCGTCGATGGAGATTTCGTAGCCGGGAAACTGGTTCTGCCAGGTCTCGATCGCCGGAAAGGCAAAGTCGAGGCCGGCTTTGGCGTGTTCATCGGTATAGCGCGCTTCCAGAGCCATGCCATCATTGTACGAGGCCGCCCAATGCCTTGCCAGAGCCGTCCGCAATGTGCTTTCTCTGCACCTAAACGCTTGTCTCGGAGTCTTATATACTGGCCTTGGTTACTTGAATGACTGAAGAGAAAAAGCGAACGGACCGCCTCCGGCTCTGGTTTTGGAGGGGAGCGGGAGTGCTCCTCATCATTGTCTTCTTTACGACCCGGTCCCTGATGCGGGATCGGTTACCGGTGCGCGAGGCACAGGTTCAACGGCAACAGTTGGAAAGCAACGTCAGCACCAATGGCCGCGTAGAGCCGGAGGTGAACTACGAGATTCATAGCCCTGTATCGACCATCGTCAAGGCCGTGTACGCGCAGCCAGGCGATCAGGTACCGGCGGGCAAGCTTCTGATGCTGCTGAACGATGTGGCGGCGCGGGCACGGCTGGCAACGGCCGAGAGCGGCGTGAAGGCGGCCCAGGCCGCGGTGGAAGCGGCCACCCACAACGGAACCCTTCAAGAGCGCCAGGCGGCGACGAGCGAAGTGGCGCACGCCCGCATCGACCGCGATCAGGCCCGCCGCGATCTGGATGCACTGATCAAGCTCAAGTCCACCGGCGCGGCCTCGGCCAGCGAGGTGGCAGCGGCCCAGCAGCGGCTGGATACCGCGGAAGCCGGACTGCGCGCGGCAGAACAGAACGCAAGCAGCCGCTATTCGCCTTCCGAGGTCGAGCGGGCGCAAGCCGCGCTTGCCGATGCTCAGGCCAATCTTGGTGCGGCGCGGCAAGTTGTGGCGCAGACTGAGGTCCACGCTCCAGTGGCCGGAACCGTCTACAGCGTCGATGCCGGAGCCACGGAGTTTGTGGAAGAGGGAAAGCGGCTGCTGGAGATTGCCGACCTGAGCCATGAGCGTGTCCGCGCCTACTTCGACGAGCCGGAGATCGGCCAGTTGGCCGTCGGCCAGAAGATTCAGATCAAATGGGACGCCAAACCGGACCGCTCCTGGCAGGGCCATATTGCTCGCATTCCCTCGACGGTGACAATTTACGGCACTCGCAGCGTGGGTGAGGTGCTGGTCGAGATCGACGGCGGCGACGCCGGTCTACTGCCGGATACCAACGTGACGGTCAAGGTGACTACCTCCAGCGAACCGAACAGCCTGGCCGTGCCGCGAGAAGCCCTGCACAACGAAAATGGCAAGCCCTTTGTCTTTAAGGTGGCCGCCGGCGGGCTCGTGCGCACCCCGGTGACCACAGGCGCTCTCAACCTCACTCAGATCGCTATCCTCTCTGGCCTCAACGAGGGAGATTGGGTGGCAACGGGAACCAGCAACGGACAGCCCCTGCAAGAGGGCATTCCGATCAAGGTTGTGCGGTGAGGCTGCTGCGCATGACGGCGTGGATGCTACCCCCAGCGTTCCTGGCGGCGGCCGTGGCCGTTGCGGCCGCCGCTCAGGCCTCTGCCTCACCTCGGGACCGCGAGCAGCGGCCGCAACTCTCTCAGTCTCTGGCTCAAGCCAACGCCGCGTTGCAGGCCGGTGAGGCAGACAAGGCGCTGGCTCTCCTGGGCCCCGCGACGCAACAGTTGAAGTCTTTTCCCGATTCGACCGCCAATCTGGCCCAGGCCGCCAACATCGAGTGCCGCGTCCGCCTCATGCTCAGGCAGTGGGATGCCGCTCTCGACAAGTGCCAGCAAGCCGTGCAGTTGGACGCTGGGAACTCCAACTATCATTTCTGGCTGGGCCGTGCGCTTGGCGAGAAGGCCAACCGCGCCACCTTCCTGACAGCCTTTTCGCTGGCGAAGCGCGTGCGCGCGGAGTTCGAAGAGGCGGTGCGGCTGGATCCGAACAATGCGGATGCCCTCTTCGACCTGGGCGAGTTTTACCGGGAGGCTCCCGGGATTGTGGGAGGCGGATTTGAAAAGGCGCAGGGTGTGGCCGCGCAACTGGACAAACTGGACGCTGGGCGCGCCCACCAACTACGCGGCCGCATTGCGGAAGATCAGAAGGACTACGGCACGGCTGAGAGCGAGTTCAAGCAGGCGATCGCGGCCGACGCCCATCCCGCTTCCCAGTGGATTGCCCTGGCCAGCTTCTATCGCCGGCACAAGCGTTGGACGGAGATGGAGTCGGCATTGCATAGCGGTACAACCGCTGCCGAGCGCGACAAGCGAGCCGGCCTCGCCCTCTACGACGGCGCGACCCTACTGACCGAGACCGATCGCGACCCGGCGCTGGCGGTCAAAATGCTCAACGAGTATCTGGCTGGTTCGGCAAAGACCGAAGAGGCGCCGGCGTTTGTGGCCCACCTCCGGCTGGCGCGGCTGAAAGACCAGCTCGGCGATGCAGTGGCAGCAAATAGGGAACGGGAGATGGCGCTGGCTTTGGCGCACGATTACAAACCCCCGCAGGATTTCAGCCGCTAGCAAGACCGGCGATTGACAGGAAGAATGCTCTTGAAGACGACCCACAATCCGCGCCGAGCATGGGGCCCGATCCTGGTGGCTCTTGCGCTTGCAACCGCGCCCGCGCTGCTTCCGGCCCAAGTTTCGCTGGCCACGGTGGTTGACCTGGCCCAGCGCAACTCGAGCGCCGTCAAGCTGGCCGAAGCCGATGTGCAGAAGGCACAAGCTGCCCTGGCTCAGACCCAGGATGCGTATATCCCCAATTTCGTAATAGGCTCCAATGTTGGATACTCGCATGGTTTTCCCACCGGCCAGCCCTCAGTGGGCAGCGCCACCATGCAGTCACTGGTTCTGAGCTACTCTCAGCGCCAGTACACAAAGGCTGCCCGCGCCGGCGTCGACGCCGCCAACCTGAGCCTCAAGGACACTCGGGAACAAGTGGCTCTGGATGCCTCAACCACCTACGTTGAAATGGATACCGTTGACCGCGAGGTGGCGGCGGCGCGTCAGCAGGAGACCTTCGCCGGAGATCTGGTCCGCATCGAGGAACAGCGCACCGAAGCCGGCGTCGATTCCGATCTTGACCTGCTACAGACGCGCCTCAAGGTTGCCCAGCTCAAGCTCCAGCGGCTTCATCTCGAAACTCGCGCCGCCACGCTGGCCAAGCAGCTTGTTGTTCTTACGGGCATGCCCGTCGGCTCAATCCTCCCCGACCACGCCAGCATCCCCGAGATTCCCTCGGTCACAGCGGATGAGGCGCCACGCAGCCTCCCCGGCATCGACGCAGCCGGGGCATTAGCGCGCTCCAAGCAGTTCCAGGCCAAAGGAGACGACCTGTCCTGGCGACGGCCTCAGATCGGATTCGGCGCGGTGTACAATTACGACTCCAACGAACTGAACAGCTATACCACCTACTACAATAACTTCACACCCAATAACGTTAGCTTTGGCCTCCAGGTTACGCTTCCATTCTTCGACTTTGTTCTCCGCGCCAAAGCCAAGCAAACCGCAGCCGAAGCCCTGCGCGCCACGGTCGAAGCGGAGCAAGCCAAGCAGCAGAACGACGTTCAGATCGCTTCGCTCACCGGCAGCCTCCGCGAGCTTGACGCCATCGCTGAAGTTGCGAGTCTAAAGCAGCAGATCGCCGATGAGCAGCTCAAGACCGTGCTCACGCAACTCGAGTTGGGCAATGGCGCTGAAACCGGCCCCGGCGCCCAGCCGCAGTTGACCCCCAAGGCCGAGCAGTTGGCCCGTATCGACGAGCGCCAGAAATACGAGGATGCGCTCGATGCCTCGCTCGACCTCTCCAAGGCCCGGCTCAACCTGCTGCGGGCTCTCGGACACATGCAAGACTGGCTCAACGAACTGCACGCTAAATAGACTGAAACTCGCTGGAAACAGCTTGAAAACTGCCCAAATGTTAGAATGAAGGGGATGACAATGCCACTGAAGACACTCTTGCTGAATCCGCCCTCGTTCGAGAACTTTGACGGTGGCGCGAGTTCGCGCTGGCCGGCGACGCGCGAGATTGAGTCCTACTGGTACCCGGTGTGGTTGACCTACCCGGCCGGTTTGCTTGAGGGCTCCCGCCTTTTGGATGCCCCGCCGCACCACGTCTCCGCGCAGGAGACCATCGAAATCTGCAAGGAATACGAGTTTCTTGTTCTCTTCACTTCGACGGTGGGCTGGGCCGGCGATCAGCGGCTGGCCGAGGCCATCAAGGCCGCCAATCCGGCCATCCACATCGCGTTCGTAGGGCCGCCGGTGACCACCGACCCGGACCGCGCCCTCAACGAGTGTTCCGCGCTGGAGTTCATCTGCCGCCGCGAGTTCGACTTCTCCGTCGTCGAATTCGCCCAGGGCAAACCACTCAATGAGATTTTGGGCATCAGCTACAAACTGGACGGCAAGATCGTGCACAATCCCGACCGGCCTCAGGTGGAAGATCTGGACGCCATGCCTTGGGCCACGAAGATCTACAAGCGCGATATGGATGTGACGCGCTACAACGTGCCCTTCCTGCTCCATCCCTTCATTGCGCTCTACTCCACCCGCGGCTGCCCGGCGCAGTGTACCTTCTGCCTGTGGCCTCAAACTCTCAGCGGCCATGCATGGCGCAAGCGTTCGACGGACGACGTGGCCGCCGAACTGGCATGGGCCAAGCAGAACTTCCCCGAAGTGAAGGAGTTCTTCTTCGACGACGACACCTTCAACATTCAGAAGGTCCGCACCATCGAGCTCTGCGAAAAGCTCAAGCCGCTGGGCCTGACCTGGAGCTGCACCTCGCGCGTGACGACCGACCGCGAAACCCTCAAAGCCATGAAGGATGCCGGCTGCCGCCTGCTCATCGTAGGCTTCGAGTCCGGCGATCCGCAGATTCTGAAGAACGTCAAGAAGGGCGCAACCGTGGAGCGCGCCCGGGCCTTCGCCAAGGACTGCAACGATCTGGGACTGACCATCCACGGCGACTTCATTCTCGGCCTGCCCGGCGAGACCAAGGAGTCGATCCGCAATACCATCAACTTCGCCAAGACGCTGGATTGCGAGACCATCCAGGTTTCCATCGCCCACGCCTATCCGGGGACTGAATTCTACGATTACGCCAAGGCCAATGGCTTCATCACCAATGAACGCATGGAGGACGGCGGCGGCCACCAGATGGCGCACATCGAATATCCTGGCCTGCCGACCGACTACGTGATGGAGATGGTGCACAAGTTTTACGACGAGTACTACTTCCGTCCCAAGGCCGCTTTCCGCGTCGTCTGGAAGGCCTTTGTCAATCGCGACCTGCCCCGCCTCTACGTCGAGGCCAAGGCATTCATGAAGCTCCGTGCGCAACGTAACAAGATGGTCAAAGTCGCGCGCAGCCATCATGCCGATCCGCCGGCCCCCGCCAGCGCGGGAGCGTAGAGAGTTACCGCCGGGCTGCCCCGGAATCTGGGTGCCCCACCCTCGCCGCGTCTTTGTATTTGCGGCTAGGGTGGGAAGTACAAATCCACAATCGGCGCCCTGCCAATCAGGACCGAAATACCGATGGCTCACGAAAGACTCCTGCCGCGCCAATACATGATCCTGGGACTGGTCGCCATCTGCGCGCCGCTCGGGGACGCATGTCTGTCGCGCGGGATGACATCGCTGCCCGCCATCTCTCTAGCGCATCCGCTGACGCTGATCGCTGCCGTCTTCACGCCGTGGATTGCGCTCGGCATTGCGCTGCTCATCGGCTTCTTCGCCTCTTATCTCACCGCGCTCTCCTGGGCGGACCTGACCTATGTGCTGCCCGCAACGGCCTTCGGCAACGTCATCATCGAGCTACTTTCGCGCCTTTGGCTCCACGAGCACGTCTCCTGGCAGCGCTGGCTCGGCGTTACGTTCATCACCGTCGCAGTTGGATTCGTGGCTCAAGGACCATCGCTTACGGTTCATCCTGAACAGGTTCCTGCCGCAGAGGAGGTTCAGGCGTAATGACCCCCACTAATCCCTGGGCAGCCGCCGCCATGATTGCCGCCATCGTGCTCTGCTCCACGGCCGGCGAGGTCCTTACTGCCGCCGCCATGAAGTCTATCGGCGATCTGGACGAGATTCGCGCTCATTCCGGTCTCAAGGGCGCCATCCGCGCCGTAATTACCTGCCCTCTCTTCTTTGCCGGCGTCTTCTTCCTCGCGCTGGCCTTCTTCTCCCTGCTCTTCGCACTCAACCACCTGAACCTCTCGCTGGTCGGCCCCGCCGCAGCTTCGCTCACCGTCATCACCAACTCCATCGCCGCCAAGTTGTTTCTGAAAGAAAACGTCGACCGCCGCCGGTGGACCGCCGCCGCACTCATCTGCATCGGCGTCTATCTGCTGGCGCATTGAACTAATTCCCTATTCCCGGTGCCTCCCGACCTCGCGCGCGAAACCGGCAATGAGCGTCAGGACAAAAAGTGCCAACATCGGGTAAGAGAGCATCAGATTCAGGTTGGTGAGAATCTGCCGGTGGTCGTTTTTCAAACCAAGGAATCGCCCGGCGGCGAATTCTCCCGGCACCCATAGCAGCGCGGCCGTCATTGCCCATGGCAACAGCGCAGCGAGCAAGCGCATGAGTGCATCCGGCAAGCAATTTCTCCAAAAGTTGAGCGGCCTGCTAATCCCGCTCGCCGCAACGCAAGCCACAATGAGCAGCGAGATCGGCCCGAAGCCCCCGCCCACCAGCAGAAGGGTCACGGAAAGCAGAAGCAACACCCAAGCTCCATGCTTCCGATGAACGTATCCAACCGACCACACAACAATTGCCAGTCCAACCGCCATGGCCGCAATTCCCGTGGCCAGATAATTGGGGATCAGCGTCAGAGCCGGTTCGTGGCCGAAGGGAAACGGCAGTTCGAAGCCTGCTGCCATGATTCTCGGGCCCTTTGTCGCGACATTCCCCTGGAGCGCCTCAAAGAAACCATGTTCCATCCCGAGGAGCCCGGCATACACCCCGAACGCCGCGGCGGTGGCCCTCAACGCGTCCAGGCTGGAAGAAGCGCTCCCACTGTTCTGGAGTTTTGGCTGAACCATAAACTATAGGACCTGGATTACTTTCACATTATCCAAGACAATACCGGCATCGCCGCGCGAAGTGTGCGCTGGGGGCGCCCGCGCCTTTTGCCACGCACCGGCCATGCCCATTCAGAATCCGCAACCGGGCTCGCCTATTGAACCTTGCGGAAGTTGATGTTCTCGCCCTCCAGCCGGTACTCGGCCGAGCAGACGTCGCCGCCGCAGATCAGCGCCTCTCCGCCCATCAGCTGGCGGCGGGTAATCAGGCCCAGCGTTCCGCACCGGGGGCAGGACATCACGGCTACGAACGGGTTCTGCGCATGACCCAGCTTGGCCTGGTTTTCAAGCACGAAGACCGTTCCGGGGTCCATTCTTTCGGGAATCCACTCTTCCAGAAACTGCAAGTCGGTTGACATCCTTCCCTCCAGTGGGTCGATGTAACCGGGCCGCGTCCCATGCTCTCAGGCCGGCTCCGTTTTTGCGAACAACAGCAGGCTGCGAATGGCATCCGGGGCTGTGGAAGCCTCATGACGCCCCCAGTGTTTCTTGGACTGGCCGTCGAAGTCAATCGTAATCGAAGCTCGGTAGTATCGAGGGGGATTCCCCGTCCCGCGACGCCAGCCTTCAAGTCAGGAGGGTTTCAAAACTCGATCTTGTCCGTCGAAGCGATCCATGCGGCAAAGCTGGCCCAGGCCTCATCGCCAAGCAATTGCGTTGCGGGCAGCGAGCGGGCAGCTTGATCGCGGCGGAACTCCTCATGGAGAAACGCATCGTCGAAGCCGGCGCGGGCCGCATCGGCGGCGCTCGCGCCATAATAAACGGCCTGGATGTGCGCCCAGTAGGCGGCGGCCAGGCACATGGGGCAGGGCTGGCAACTGGTGTACAGCTCGCAGCCGGCCAAGCTGAATGTGCCCAGCGCCCGGGCAGCGGCGCGGATGGCGTTCACCTCGGCGTGGGCGGTGGGATCGTTGGAGGCGGTGACCGAGTTCGCGGCTTCGGCGACGATATGGCCATCGCGGACGATCAGGGCGCCAAACGGGCCGCCCGCGCCCCTGACCACATTTTCGGTAGCCAACTGAATGGCGCGGCGCAGGAACTCCAGGTTGGGGGCGGAGGGCATGGTCTCAAGTATATGCAGCCGCGAGGACAGCGGCCAGCTTCAAGAGCCAGACTCATCCAGCGCTTGCATCCGGCGTTACGCCTGACTCGACCCTCGCTATACTGGATTCGACTGGAGTGGAACATGGCTTCGAGCATCGCAATTCGGCCGGCCGCAGACTCCGAGACGGACTGGTGCGCGCAGTTGATGGCGGGCAACGATCCTTGGCTCACATACCGGTGTTCAGTCGATTGGTGCCGGAACGTTCTCAACTGGCCGGGCAGCTCACTGTACATAGCCAATGCCGGGCAGGCTCGCGGGTTTATCCTGCTCCATCGCAAGGGCTTTCTGGGTTCGCCTTATATCGCAGCCGTTGCGGTAGTGGAGGAGTTTCGGGGCAACGGCATCGGTGCCGCGATGCTCGACTTCGCCGATCAGGCCTTTTCCGGAGCGCGGCATGCGTTTCTTTGTGTCTCGTCGTTCAATCCCCGTGCGCAGCGGCTATATGAGCAGCTCGGCTACAGGAAGGTGGGCGAACTTCAGGATTTCATCGCCGATGGCTTTACAGAATTCCTGATGTGCAAGCGATTACTTTAGGGCATCATTGCGCTTGAAACCACACTGGATCGGCCAGAACTACAGAGGTTTCAATCTGGCGTTCGGGAATGATCCAGTACATTTTGAGCAACCGTTCAGTCTCGGCGCGGCCGATGTATTGAAAGCCGTGGCGCTCATAAAAGCGGATCGCCCACACCGCGTCCGTCCAGGTGCCCACCAGCATGGGAGCGCCGGCCAGCGCCTGTAGATGCGCGAGCAGACGCCCTCCGATTCCCTTGTTCTGCTTGGAGGTGCGGACATAGGCGTGGCGAATGAGAGCCACGCCCTGAACCTGCTGCAGGCCCATCACGCCTTCCAGAACTCCGGCCTCCTCCCAGCCCCAGAAGACAACACCATCGTCGACCTCATGGCGCAATTTCTCCAAGGACATATAAGGCTCCGCCCAGCAATCCGCGGGGATGATGCCCTTGTAGGCCTGGGCGGCGTTGTTGACGATGGCCCAGATCGGCTCGAAGTCGCGCTCGCCGCAGCGTCGAATCATGCTGGCTTCCTTTTGCTGGGATGGATTCAGTAGTCCTATTGTAACTTCGGCGCCGGGCTGGCGCTGGGCGCTGCTTCTTCCTTGAGAAATGCCTTGCTGAATGTACCCTTGACCTGTGCAATCGGCAATAGCGTCGGGTAGAACTGCACAAATGTCGTGTCTACCGCGGCATGGTCTGTGTGGCAGGTGTAGCAGGGCGCACCCTGGGGAATGAGCGTGCCGTTTCCATTCGGTGAATCGAAGGAAAAGAAGGCCCACTTACCGGCAAACCGGGTTTCGTCTTTCACGTGGACCTCGAAGCCCATCACTTCAGTGCCTTGAAAATGGCCCTGTTGATTGATCGAACCTTTGTTCTTCGCCTCTCTCACCTCCAGAACCATCACGGTCTTGTCGGGCCAGGTGCCCGTTTTTAGAAAGCTCTTGTAGGCTTCGGGATTGACAAATACGTTGTCGAACATCGAGTGGCCCTGCATCTCGGCGGTCTTCGGGTTATAGCTCATGTCGATGCCGGAGGTCAGGTAGATTCATTCGCGGTAATTCGTGGGCGGCAGCAGATCACCGCTTTGGCTATAAGCGGGCGCGGCGTTCGATGCCGCCATTGCGGTCCTGGGCGGGCTAAGAGCGAGCGGGATGGTGAAGGCGGCTGCGATCACGCACACCGATACGATTGAGGCAAGGGTTCTGGGGAACACGGCGACCTCCGATGGCACTAATACGAGGTGGCTCGCTCGAAAGTTCCTCGCAAGCTTCCGCTCCCTATAGCTGAGGTTCAGTCAGGCTAGAATACCTTCATCCGAATCACGAGATACTTCTTGGGGTCTTCGCGGATGCTTTTCACGAGCTGCTTGGTCTGGTCCAGGGTCTGGTCGGCGTTGTCGTAGAGGGCACGATTCTGAACAAGCTGGCCCAGCGTGCCTTTGCCCTCATCTACGCTCTTGAGGATGGAGTCGAGACGGGTGACTGTGTCGTCGAGCTTCTCGGCGAAGGCGGGGTCTTTGGCGATCTTTCCCAGGCTGCCTTTGCCGGCGTTGATCTCGGCCACCAGTTGATTGGCGTTAGAGACAGCGGAGTTGAGGTTGTTGTAGAGCGTGTCGTCCTTGAGCAGCTTTCCGGCGCTGCCTTTGCCCTGATCCAAATCGGTGGTGATCTTGTCCAGGCGGTCGACGATGGAGTTGGCGCGGTTGTAGAGCGTGTCGTCGGTGATGAATTTGCCCAGCGAGCCTTTGCCTTCGGCAGTGGCGCCGGTGATGGTTTCGAGATCGCCGGCGATGTGGTTGAGCTTGGCATAGAGGGCGGGATCGTTGATGAATGCGCCCGCCGAACCCTTCTTGGAATTGAGGGTATCGACGAGGGTTTCGACCTTCCGCATCAGCGTGGTGATCTGCTCGATGGAAATCTGGCTGGTGCGGATGACATCCTGAATGCTGGGCGCACCGGCTGCCCTTAGCTCGGCATCGTTGGCCGGCGGCGGGCCGCTGGCATGGGAGGAGCTGATATCGACGTAGCTGTCGCCCAGGACGCCGGCCTGGTTGATGGATGCGGTCGAATCGGTGTGCAGGCGGTTGAGGAACTCATGGCCCACCTGCATGGTGACTTCAACCGGCGTGGGATTGCGATCGGGGATGACGCGGACATGGATGACGTTGCCGACAGTGACGCCTTCGAGGGTGACGGGCGCACCGTCCTTGAGCCCGGCGGCATTTTCGAAGTAGGAGCGGAGGAGGAGCTTGCGGGCGAAGCCTCCCGTAGAGCCGGACATGAGGAAGATGATCCCGATCAGCACGAGCGTGGCCGCCAGGACCAACGCTCCCACTCGCAACTGCGCCCACTGAATCTCTTTGCGGCTTGGCACGGCACTCCCCTTGCTGAAATGAGCCGGTAGACGCCTTGAGGATAACAGAACGGACCGGCTCTATTGCCCGTCTTCGAGGACCACGCTGGCCATGGCCAGCGTTGAGGTATGGGTGATGGAGAGCGCGGCGCGAGTTGCGCCGAGACGGGCGGCAATCTGGGCTGCGCGGCCGTGGAAGCAGAGGGTTGGCCGGCCGCTGGCTTCGCGGACGACCTCGATCTCAAGCCAGTTGACGCCGTGGCTGATGCCTGTTCCCAGGGCTTTCGCTCCAGCCTCCTTGGCGGCGAAGCGGGCAGCAAAGCTTTCGGCAGAATTGCGCTTGCCCAGGCAATAGGCCTGTTCCGCGGCAGTGTAGACGCGATTGAGAAAGCGGCTGCCGTGGCGATCCATGGACTGCTGGATGCGCCCGATCTCAGCCAGATCGATGCCTGAGCCGACAATCATGATCCAAGGCTACATCATTCTGTTTCTGCTGCGCTTGCGGGCGGAGAGGCGCGGTCATTGACCGTGCGATTTCGTAGAAGGCGATTGAGTGCTGAGGATCCCACCCTAGGCGCTAAAACAAAGACGCGCCGAGGGTGGGGCCAGTTTCTCATCTTGAACAACGGCCTCAAAAACGGAGGTTCCGGGCGCATCCAATTACCAGCGCAGGGCGCCGTAGAGGCTGGCGGGGCGCAGATGTTCCAAAGACGGTCAAGCGCCGTGCGACTCCGCAACAGTGGTTATGCTGCCCAGTTGGGTTCCGATAGGAGGGTTGTGAGGCTGACGATGCCAGATCACAACGCGGGTCAAGCCATTAGCGTTCCCTGGGCGATGCAGATGAAGGCCATCTCGATGGAGGAACCGGGGCGGCTGGTGCAGACTCTGACGGGCGCGATTCTGGGCTGCGGCGGCTGGGTACTGTGCCGCGGGGCCAGCGAAACTGGAATAGTGAACATGCTCTTCGAGTTCGAGCGCCATGCCTGCGTAGACATCTACAGCGTGATGATCGCCGCCGGGCTGGAGTTGAGCCAGGCGGGACACATCCGCTTTACCGAGCTCTGCCAGTGCACGCGCAGCCACCTGCGGGAATGCGGCACGGAGATTGCCAGCATCGATTTGGAGATCCAGACCGTTCCAGTGGACATTGTGCATGGCGGCGTCTCACCGGAGGTGGTGTGACGCGCCGGCGAAACGGGCAGGTTGGAGTCGCTTCCCACCCTTCCGCGATAAAGCTGCGGAAGGATGGGGCACCCAAATTGCAGAAGCTTTGAGAAAGATCAGCCGGCCTCGACCAGGCCGTAGCGGCGCTGCCAGGCTTCTTTGAGCCTCGACCAGACGCGCGCGCGTTCGGCTTCGGTAGCTTCGGCTGCCGGGGGCTTCTCTCCGGCTGGAGGGTTGGCAAAGCGGGCGGCCTCTGTCTTGGCCAGTTCCAGCAGCTTTCGATCGCGGACGAGGTTAGCGACGCGAAAGTCGGGCAGCCCGGCCTGGCGCGTGCCGAAGAACTCGCCGGGGCCGCGCATCGTGAGATCGAGCTCGGCCAGCTCGAAGCCATCCTGGGTGCGGACCATGGCGTTCAGGCGCTCCTCGGCGGGCGGAGTGACGCGGTCGCCGGCGATCAGGATGCAGTAGCTCTTTGCCGCTCCCCGGCCCACCCGGCCGCGCAACTGATGCAACTGAGCTAGGCCGAAGCGCTCGGCGTGCTCGACCACCATGACGGTGGCGTTGGGAACATCGACGCCGACCTCGATGACCGTGGTGGCCACCAGTACGTCGATCTCGCCGCGCTGGAAGCGGCGCATGACGACTTCTTTCTCGTCGGCGTCGAGGCGGCCGTGGAGCAGCGCCAGGCGCAGGCCGGCGAGGGGCCCCGTGCGCAGCTTTTCGTGCATCTCGACGGCGGATTTGAGTCCGGATTTCGCACCGGGATTCGCCTCCTGGACGGCTTTCGGAAACAGCTCCGCTGTTCCGGGTTTTGGTTTGGAGTTGCGCGACAGACTGGGTGCCCCAGGTCTCGCTTTTGAGACCTGAAATGTACCCGGCAGCTCAATCCCCGCTTCCGGGTCATCGCGGGAGAAGTCCAGCTCCGGCTGGTCCTCTTTGGCCCCCTCGATAACCGGGTAAACGATATAAACCTGGCGGCCCTTGGCTACCTGCTTGCGAACGAAATCCCAAACCTCCGGCGCACGCTCGGCGGAGACGCGGCGGGTGGCGATGGGCGTGCGGCCGGGCGGCAGCTCGTCCAGCACGCTCAGATCCAGATCGCCGTAGAGCGAGAGAGCCAGCGTGCGCGGAATGGGGGTCGCGGTCATCACCAGCACGTCCGGCTCGGCCCCCTCCGTCCCATCTTGCCTTGGCTTCTTCATCAGCCGGAAGCGCTGCAAGACGCCGAAGCGGTGTTGCTCGTCGACGACGATCAGGCCGAGGCGGTCGAACTCGACCTTCTCCTCGATGAGCGCGTGGGTGCCGATGATCAGCTGCGCCTCGCCGTTGTTGATGAGCGCGCGTGTGTGGCGCTTGCGGTCCTCGTCGAGCGAGCCGGTGAGCAGGGCGATGCGGTAGCGGCGCGAAGAGCGCTCCAGAAGCTTGCGAGCGGCCAGGTAATGCTGCGTGGCCAGAATCTCGGTGGGGGCCATCAGCGCCGCCTGGTAGCCGTTTTCCATGGCCACCAGCATGGCTTGCAGGGCGACGATGGTCTTGCCCGAGCCGACGTCGCCTTGCAGCAGGCGGCGCATGGGGCTGGGGGCGCGCATGTCGGTGACGATTTCGCCAAGGGCGCGCTTCTGGGCCGCGGTGGGGTGGAAGGGCAGTACCTCGCGAATGGCTTCGCGGACCTTGTCGCTAGTCTCGAAGGCGATGCCCGCTCGCTCCCTCATGCGGCGGCGCTTCAGCTCCAGGCCCAGCTCCAGAAAGAAAAGCTCCTCGAAGATCAGCCGCCGGTGGGCCGGAGTGGCCGAAGCCTGCAACAGCGCGAAGGGAGTTTCCTCAGGCGGAAAATGCACCTCGCGTAGGGCGGCTTCGCGGGCAGGCAGGTCGAGTCTTGCCAGCATCTTCCGCGGCAGGCACTCGGGCACAGCGCCGCGCAGGGCTTCCAGCAGGTTATAGATGGTCCTGCGTTGCCAGCGCGAGGCCAGGCGCGCGCCGCCCAGCGACTCGTAGACCGGCGTGATGCGGCCCACTTCGAGCAGCCGCGTCTCGGCGTCGGCTGTGGCGTCGGGCAGCAGCTCGAACTGCGGCTGGATCATCTTCAGGTTGCTCGACGAGCGCGAAGGCTCGACGCGGCCGTAGACAGCCACCGTCTGCCCGGCGTGGAACTTGCCCTCGAGGTAGCTGCCGTTGAACCAGATGCACTTGAGCGCCAGGCGGCCCTGGCCTACGGTCAGCTCGAAGATGGGCATGCGCTTGGTGCGCAAAAGGGCGGAGCCGCGCACCTCGCCGATGACGCTGGCCGTCTCGCCGGCCTTCAACTCGTCAAGGCCGCGGGGGTTCTGGCGGTCTTCGTAGCGGAAGGGCAGGTGGTAGAGGAGGTCCTCGGCGGTGAGGATGCCCTTAGGGGCGAGCATCTCCGCCACGCGCGGACCTACGCCGCGCACATACATGACTGGATCGTCGAGGCCGGGCACACTCGAATGCTAAAGCATTTCTCTCAGCACAGGTTGTATGCCCCTTGTACAGGTTGGGTGCCCCACCCTCGCGGCGTCCTTGTTTTTGCCGCTAGGGTGGGATACCACGATCCCGCGCTGAGTCAATCAGGCAACTGGGGCCGTCAGACGAATGGAAACGGCGCGAAGTGAACAGAATATTCAGGCGAATGGAAACGGACTTGCCGTGGATGTCGTTGAGGAACCTATTGAAGGCCTTGCTGTAGGCGACCCATCGTGGGAGCGTTAAAACAGCCCCGGAAGCAGGCCCCAGGAATCGCGGCGGTAATCTTGATACTCCGCACCGAAGGCCTTCATCAGATTTGCTTCTTCCAGCCGTATCTTGCGCAGATACGCGAGCAATGCCAGCACCCAGCCGATCAGCGCGTGCAGCTCGCCCGAGACAATCGCCGTGCCCAGATACAGGCTCAACAGGGCCGTATAGATTGGATGCCGCAGAATCCGGTACGGGCCGCTGCGAACCAACTTGTGCTCGACCTTGATGGTGATCTCGCCGCTCCAGTAGCGGCCCAGGCATCGGCGCGACCAGATGGCCAGCACCAGACCCATCGAATTGAGAGTGAGTCCCGTTGCCGTGACGATTGCGGAGGCGGGCAGATACCGCTGCCGCAACCCGTGCACGGGGAGAAAGATCAGAATTTGGGCGGCGAGGCACAATAAGAGATGCCGCCACCGCGACGCCCGCGACTCCGAGCTGGAGGCCGGAGCGGCGTTCTTCCGGGCCACGTCCCAATAGATTTCGATCACGCACCACATGGCGATGGATGTCCACATGGGCCAGCCGTACCCGAAGGGTTTCATAGGCCAGTTATACACGCCGGGGTTGGGTGGTGGTTAGTTTCCGGATCGACGGTTATTTGGCAACCACGCCCGAAGAGCGGGTCCCCATGATCTCTACGGGACTAGTTGCCACTTCGGCAATGGCGGCTCTGGTAGCCGGATCGGCTCGCGTTGTATGGTTCCGGCAGCGGGACAGTAGGCTGGAATCTGACCACCGACTGCAACCAAAGGTAAGGCCGACCGGTGACACGGTCTCGTTTGATTACTCCTCGAAATCTCCCAGTCGCTCGGCTAATTCCTAATAGGTTGTCTTTGATAAAAGCGACGCTTGGATCAAGGTTGGTATTCGGGAAGTCGATTTGAAGCACATCCCTTGGGCACCGTTCATCCGTTAAGAACAGCCCGTGTGGGAAGGCACTTACAAACTCCGCATCAATCGACACGTACTTCGGGTTCACTCTTTCGCTACGAAATGAGATTTCACAAAGCTTTACAGGAGCATAGATTGGTCGCACGCCTCGGACCTGAGCATATATGGAGGGCCGAATCATCATTGGTGCCAAAGCGAGCAGTAACAGTACAAAACGTCGGGTCATGCGTGTGATTCAACTAGTTGATTAGACACCACGGCAGTCAATAGTGTTCCTTTTTAGATTGTAGCGACCAGGCGAATCTGTTTATACCGTCGCCAATTCGGAAACTGATCCACCACCCATGGTCATGCAAACGAATCTTAGTCACCCCGATAGCTATCGACGGTCGGTTTTGTAACAAGGGCACGGCTTCAGCCGGGCCGCCACGGAAGCATTAGAGAATAAGGGCTTTAGCCCCTGCCAACCTTTCCACACCCTCATTTCCG
>Ga0182014_10004189_pt1 | contig 16722 bp, 15 predicted proteins | sample 612S2DmetaG_FD_120489 | JGI IMG/M metagenome (GOLD analysis project Ga0182014, IMG submission 120489) | Permafrost microbial communities from Stordalen Mire, Sweden - 612S2D metaG | ecosystem: Environmental > Terrestrial > Soil > Wetlands > Permafrost | place: Sweden: Stordalen | collected... | reverse complement strand
CGGGGCACACCTGCTCGGCCTGACCCGCGTCGACACCATCGAGGCCTGGGTGCCGCTGTTCCTCTTCAGCCTGCTGTTCGGCCTTTCGATGGACTACCAGGTGTTCCTGCTCTCCCGCATCAAGGAGCGCTTTGACCACACCGGCGACACCCGTGAGGCGGTGGCCTACGGCGTCGGCCGCACGGCCAGCATCATCACCGGCGCCGCCGCCATCATGGTCTGTGTCTTCGCCGGCATGGCCGGCGGCCAGCTCGTCATGTTCCAGCAGATGGGCTTTGGTCTGGCCGTAGCGGTGCTGCTCGACGCGACCGTGGTGCGTACGATCATCGTGCCGGCCGCCATGGAGCTGCTCGGCGACTGGAACTGGTACCTGCCGCGCTGGCTGGAATGGCTGCCGAACGTCAGCGTCGAAGGCCACGTCGGTGGTCCGGCGCCGGCCGGCGACCCGGCGCCGGCCAATGGTCCGGGCCCGGCTACCGATGAGACGCCGGCCGGACGGCGACGTTCGACGCCGCCTGCCGCCGAACATCTCAACCTCGGTCCCGGGGCGGTGAGGACCGCGGGGCGGTAGCGCCCGCGAAAGGTCGAGGGGACCCCACTCCTCGAACCGGGAGGCGGCGGCGCGGCAGCGCCGCCGCCTCTTTTACGTTGCCGCGCCGCCGCCGGCCAGCCCCATCGCGGACCGGGCGGCCTTGTGACAACCGCTCTGTACCGGGTAGAACGGTGGGCATGAGACTGCTCGTCGTCGAAGACACCGACAAGCTCGCGAAGGCTCTGAAACGCGGACTCGAGAATGAGGGCTACGCGGTCGACACGCTGGGCGACGGCCATCTTGCCCAGACGCGACTGCGCAGCCGCCACGACGAGTACGACGTCGTCGTGCTCGACGTCATGCTGCCCGGCGTCGACGGGTTCACTATCTGCCGCGATCTGCGCGAGCGTGGCGTGACAGTGCCGGTGCTCATGCTCACGGCCCGCGACTCGATCGACGACAAGGTGACCGGACTCGACAGCGGCGCCGACGACTACCTGGTCAAGCCGTTCGCCTTCGAGGAGCTGCTGGCCCGCGTGCGCACACTGCTGCGCCGGCCGCGCGGCGCCCTGCCGGTGGCACTCACGGCCGGCGATCTCACGCTCGATCCCGTCTCGCGCACGGCGCGCCGCGGCGCCCTGGAGCTCGAGCTCACCGCCAAGGAGTTCTCGCTGCTCGAGCTCCTCATGCGGCACCCCGGTGAGGTGCTCAGCCGCGAGCGCATCGTCGACCACGTCTGGGACGACGAGTACGACGCCTCCAGCAACGTCATCGACGTGCACATCAAGAACCTGCGCCGCAAGGTCGACCGGGCCGGTGGGCCGAGCCTGTTCAAGACGGTGCGCGGCGTCGGCTACAGCCTGAGGGCGTGAGCCCGCCGTGAGCCCGCGGTGAGCACGACGTGAGCCCGGCCTTCGGTCCCGACGTCTTTGCCCGTGCGACCACGCGTCTGGTCGCCCTGTTCACGGCGATCGTCGTGGCGCTCGTCGTCGTCTCCGGCGTCGTCATGTACCTGACCGTCAGGACCAACATCGCGGGCGTCGCGCAGGGCCGGCCCGGCGGCGACGAAGCCGGGGTTGAACGCGAGCTGGCCTCGCGCTCGATCAGCCGGTTGCGCTGGCAGCTCGTCGCCCTCGACGGCGTCATCATCGTGGCCGTCGGCGGGCTCGGGCTGTGGTATGCGCGGCGCACGCTGCGGCCCATCCGCGAGCTGTACGGCGCCCAGAAGCGCTTCGTCGCCGACGCTTCGCACGAGCTGCGCACGCCGCTGGCCATCATGAAGGCCGAGTTCGAGGTGGCGCTGCGCGAAGGGGCCGGCGGGCCGGCGCCGCCGGGGCAGTCCGACGAGCTGCGCGAGGCGGTGCGCAGCGGCCTCGACGAGGTCGACCGCATGAGCGCCATCGTCGACGACCTGCTCATGCTGTCGCGCATCGACGCTCACCAGGAAGAGCTGCGTTTCGCCCGGGTCGACCTGGCGGAGATCGTCCGGCGCACGGCCGAAGGCATGCAGACGATGGGGGAGAGAGTCAGGGTGACGGTGACGGTGACGACGCCGCTCGGCGCCGTGACCGCCGTGGTCGACGCGGCTCACCTCGAGCGCGCCCTGCGCAACGTGGTGCGCAACGCGATCCAGCATTCACCGCCCGGAGAGGGCGTGAATGTGACGCTGGCGCTGGTCGGCGATGCGGCGGTCGTGCGTGTCGCGGACGCGGGGCCGGGCATCGCGGCCGCCGATCTCGAGCACATCTTCGACCGCTTCTACCGGGCCGACTCGGCGCGCTCGCGCGACGGGGGCGGCAGCGGCCTCGGTCTGGCCATCGCGCGCTGGATCGCCGAGCGGCACGGCGGTGTCATCGCCGCCGAGAGCACGTTGGGGAGGGGCACGACGGTCGTTCTGCGGCTGCCCCTGGCCGGGCCGCGAGACTGAGGGCGCCGGCCGGGCACTCGCCCGATGGCCCATCCGGGTCGGTTCCCCGGCGGCCCGCACGAGCGGCGCAGGCCGCTACACGACGTCGATGGTGAGCTGGCTGGCGCCGCCGCTCAGTCTCACTTCGAAACGGTTCTGAGAGGCGGCGTAGTTCGGTGACTCGATGCGGCTGCGCCGGCCCATCGAGGCCAGTTCCTGGCCGTCGAAGATGAGCTGGCTGGCGCCGCCCGAGACCTCGGCGGCCAGGGCGCACTCGGCTGGTCGGTGCAGCCGCACGTCGCTGGCGCCGCCCGAGATGCGTATCGGCACGACGCCGGCGGCGGCGGGCAGCCAGATCTCTACGTCGCTGGCCCCACCGCCCACCTCGAGCGAGCGCAGCTCGAGGCCGCGCAGGTCGCAAATGAGCTTCCACATGCCGCCCTTCATCGAGATCTCCCAGGGCACGGCGGGGTTCAGCGCGATCGTCGACTTGGCGACCCGCCAGTCGAACGGCAGCAGGTGCCGTTTGTGGCCGATCGTCACCGTGCCGCCGTCGACGTTGATGTCGGGGACGCTGCCCTTGAACTCGCCGCGGTAGAGACCGGTCAGCGAGGCATCGACGCCGAGCCGCGCCTTGGCTGAGCCCTTGATGAACTCGAGCCGGCCGAGCGACACGCCGTCGAGCGGGGCCGTGAACTGCCCACTTTGCGGCGCGGCGGTGCTCGCCGCGTCGAGGCTCGGCGGGGGAGAGGCGATGCCGCGCACCAGCTCCTCGTAGAACTCGCGGATGCCACGCAGGTAGTCGCGGATCACGGCGACGCCGGCGGGGTCTATCTGCTCGAGCTGTGCCCGCCCGGCCAGTTCGACCTCGCCGTACACACGGGCGCCGAGCTCGCGGGTGGCCACCGTCGAGGTGACCAGCACGCGGCGGCGGTCGCCTGGGTCGGCCACGCGGTTGGCGTAGCCGCCGCGCTCCATGCGGTCGAGCACGGTGGTGATCGCCCCGGGGGTGAGGCCGCTCTCTTCGGCGAGCTCGCCGGCGGTCACCCGGCCGCGGCGATAGAGGATGCCGATGCAGCGCAGGTCGGTGCGGTTCAGGCCATGCTGGGCGGCCACCGCCTCGTCCAGACGGTCGGCGGTGCGGCGCAGCTCGCCGAGCTCGGCCCCCACGTCGTCGATCAATCTGTCGTGGTCGTCTGCCATGTCTTGCCTCGCTACCGGGAAGAAGATGCCGTACGCGCGGATTTCGCGATCAGCTCTCGCCTGTAGGCTTGTTCGCCCGCCGACGATTGTTTCCTTGGCAGGCAATATACCACAAACAAATAGTTTGACACTCAAAATATATTGGAAGTAAACTGTCGACGTTCCGACAACGCCTCCGTGGCGCGACCGTCGAGGTCGCCGGCCGAGAGGTTCAGCAAGGTGGGAGTCGCATGACTGAGATGGCGATCGAGACGAACAGTCTCGTGAAGACCTACTCCAAGGGGGTGAAGGCGCTCGACGGCGTGAGCTTCGGTGTCGCTGCGGGCAGCGTGTTCGGCCTGGTCGGGCCCAACGGCGCCGGCAAGTCGACCACGGTGAAGATCCTGACGACCCTCTCGCGGCCCGACAGCGGCGCCGCCGAAGTGGCCGGCATCGATGTGCTGCGCCGGCCCGACGACGTGCGCCGGGCGATCGGCTGCGTGGCCCAGAAGTCGGGCGTCGACGTGCACGCCTCCGGGCGCGAGAACATGCTGCTGCAAGGCCGCTTGTACGGTATGAGCGGACGCGAGCTGTCGCTGCGTGTCGACACCATGCTCGAGCGTTTCGGCCTGGCCGACGCGGCCCGCCGCGTCACCAGCACCTACTCGGGCGGCATGCAGCGCAAGCTCGACGTGGCGATGGGCCTGGTCCACAGTCCCCGGGTCCTGTTTCTCGACGAGCCGACGACCGGCCTCGACCCCGAGGCCCGCGCCGACATGTGGTCCGAGATCGAGCGCCTCGCCGGTGAAGAGGGCCTGACGATCCTGCTCACCACCCACTATCTCGAAGAAGCCGACAGACTGGCCAATCGTCTGGCGATCGTCGACCAGGGCAGGATCGTGGCCCAGGGCAGCCCCGAAGAGCTGAAGAGCGAGCTGCGCGGCGACGCCGTGCACATTGAGCTCGATGTGGTCGAGACCAACGGACGCGTCGCGGCGGCGCTCGCCGACCTTGGCGACGTACGCGACGTCGTGGTCGAGCGCGGTCGCCTGCTGCACGCGCGCTCCGACAACGGCGCCCGCGCCGTGCCGGTCATGCTGCAGGCGCTCGAGGCGCGCGGCGTGCCGGTCGTCTCGGTCACGGTCGCGCGTCCTTCGCTCGACGACGTCTATCTCAAATACACGGGCCGGCGGTACGAAGAGGCCGACACGGCCGCGGAGGTGTCGCGATGACAGCGCTGCGCCACACGCTGTACCTGACGATCCGCCAGGTGCGCAACTTTCTGCGCCAGCCCTGGTTCGTGGCCCTGTCGCTGGCCCAGCCGATCATCTACCTGCTGCTGTTCGGGGCTCTGTTCAAGAAGGTCGTCGAGATCCCCGGGTTTACGACCAACTCCTACATCTCGTTCCTCACGCCCGGCATCGTGGTGATGAGCGCCATGTTCGCCGGCGGCTGGAGCGGCATGGGTGTGATCGACGACCTCGACCACGGCGTCATGGACCGGTTCCTGGTGGCGCCGACCAGCCGCGGCGCGATCATGCTCGGCCGCGTCACGCCGCAGGTGCTGACGATCCTCATCCAGACGGTCATCATCGTGGGCCTGGCCCTCATCGTCGGGGGACGGTTCGCCGGCGGCGCCAGCGGCGTCGTCATGCTGATCGTCGTCTCGACCCTGCTGTCGATCGGCTTCGCCTCGCTGTCCAACGGCATCGCCCTGCTGCTGCGCAAAGAGGAGTCGGTGATCGCCGCGGTCAACATGATCCTCCTGCCGCTGATCTTCCTGTCGTCGGCCTTCTTGCAGCAGAACCTGGCGCCGCGGTGGATCCAGGACATCGCCGTGTACAACCCGGCCAACTGGGCCATCCAGGCGGGTCGCACGGCGCTCACGACCAGCGCCACCGCGCACACGGTGCTCACGCACACGCTCGAGCTGCTGGTCTTCGCGATCGTCTGCACCTGGCTGGCCACCCGGGCGTTTCGCTCCTATCAGCGCTCAGTGTGAGGTGGAGACTGACCGTGGAAGCAGCCATCGAAGTCAAATCACTCAGGAAGTCGTACAAGAAGGTCTCTGTTCTGAAAGACGTCAGCTTCAGCGTTCAGAAGGGCACGGTCTTCGCCCTGCTGGGCAGTAATGGCGCCGGCAAGACCACGACGATCAACATACTGACGACCCTTATAAAGGCCGATGGCGGCACGGCCGCGGTGGCCGGCTACGACGTTGCTGCGCGACCGCACAAGGTACGCAACGAGATCAGCCTGACGGGGCAGCTCGCCGCTGTCGACAATCGGCTGACCGGTCGCGAGAACCTGCTGCTGATCGGCGACTTGCGCCACGTTGCCGACTCCGCCGGGACTGCAGCAGACCTGTTGCGGCGGTTCGGGCTGGAGGAAGCGGCCGATCGCGGCGTGTCGACGTTCTCCGGTGGGATGCGCCGCCGCCTCGACATCGCCATGAGCCTGATCGGTAGTCCTGCGGTCATCTTCCTGGACGAGCCCACCACCGGGTTTGACCCGGAAGCCCGCAACGAGATGTGGCGGACGATCCACAAGCTGGCCCAAGGCGGGACGACGGTATTCCTCACAACCCAGCATCTCGAAGAGGCCGATGAGTTGGCCGACCACATCGCGGTCTTGCACCAAGGCAGGACCGTCGCCAGTGGAACGGCCAGCGAGCTGAAGAAGCTCGTGCCGGGTGGGCTGATCGAGCTGACCTTCCATGACGACGAGACTCGTGACGCTGCTGCAAAGGTGCTTGGCAAGAGTCACGCCCATACTGAAGGCGACGGCGCAAGGCTGTCGATCTTCACAGATGGCGCCGTAGCTCAAGTGGCCAGCATGTTCGTCGTCCTCCGGGATGCTCGAATCGAGCCGACCGGGTTCTCCCAGAAGGTGGCTACGCTCGACGACGTGTTCCTCAAGGTAACTGGCGCCGGCCGGGAGGACGAATGACACGCACGCTCGCAGATACCTGGACGCTGGCCAAGCGCAGTCTGCGCCATATCACCCGCAGTCCGGACACGGTCATCACGGTGCTTCTGATGCCGATCGCCCTCATGCTCCTGTTCGCCTACGTGTGGGGTGGGGCGGTGGGACGGCAGACGGGATCAGTGAGCTACATCAACTTCATCGTGCCGGGAATCGTGGTGATGACGGTCGTCAGCGGCATCGCCTACGCCGCGGTACGTCTCAACATGGACGTGCAGAGTGGCATCATCAATCGCTTCAGGACGATGCCGGTCGCGCCGTCGTCGATCCTGGGCGGGCAGGTCGCATCGTCGACCTTGTCCAACGTCGTCTCATCGGTGCTCGTCTTGCTGGTGGCATTCGCGATCGGGTTCCGGTCACAGGCCGGCGTGGTGGGATGGTTGGTCTTTGCCGGGATCCTGGTGCTGTTCACGCTTTCGACGACTTGGCTGGCCATCTTCTTCGGACTGCTTGCTAAGACGATGGAGGGGGCCGGTGCGTTCAGCTACGTCCTGATTCTGCTCATATTCATCAGCCCCGCATTCGTGCCCACGAACTCCATGACACCGTTGTTGCGGGGCTTTGCCGAGAATCAGCCGATGACTCCCGTGGTTGAGACGATGCGTTCACTGCTGGTCAATGGCACGGCCGGCCCCAAGGTCTGGACGGCCCTGGCCTGGATCCTCGGTCTTCTCGTAATCTCGTATCTTCTGTCCGTGGCAGTCTACAAACGCAAGGCGATCGTAGTGAACACCTGATACGGGGTGGATTCTTTTACGCGGTCGTGCCTGGCGAAGTGGCTCGACCACCAGTTGGCAGCCACGGCGGTAAGAGTGTCGGGCGCCGGGTATCACAGGTGCAGAGCGGAGGACCGGTCGCGTGCGGGACGAAGGTCTGCGGGTCGTAAACCGCTGCGGGGAGGCGACTCCTCCAGAGAGCTCCCCTTCGCGCGCCTCGCGGGGAGCTACCGTGCCGGCCTCCGTTCCAATCCATGCGACCGAGCGGCGATCTCGCCGCGCACCGCGCGCTCCTCACGATCGTCACCAGGGGCGCCGCGCCCCACGATGCCGGCAAGCTGCGGAGAGGGCCGCGCGCGCCGGTCGGCGGGTCGGCGGCGAGCTTTACAGCAGGCTGGCGAAGTTGCCGGTCCCCCAGGGCGAGGCGGCCACGGCGTCGGCCACGGCAATGGCGTTGTTGCCGGCCTGCAGGGCCGCGAGGATGCCGCCGTAGTAACCGTTGCGCAGGGTGGCGATGGTCGCCGTGAATCCCTGGGCCCAGCTCACGTAGGCCTTGACGCCGACGGAGTTCATGGCGCTGGCGCCCGGTTCGGGCATGGTGGTGTCGAGCGGGTTGTAGTGGGCCGAGTTGTGCCAGTTACCGCCCTCGGCGATCTCCCAGGCGGTGATCGCGGCGACGTTGTGGGCCGTGAGCGGCATGCCGAGCTGCTGAAGCAGCGCCTTGGCCCAGGTGACCGGCGTGTAGTGGCCCGACAGGGACACGGGCGTGACGAGGCCGCCGCTCGAGGTCTGCCGGGCGAGGATGCGCCCGATCTGACGCGTGAGGTTGTCGAGGATCGCGCGCCGCTGGGCGATCTTGTCGGACATGATCAGGCGCTGCGTGTCGACGCGGCTCTGGGCGGCTTGGGAGCTCGTGCGCTGGGCCGCGAGGTCGTCGGCGAGGCGGCCGACCTGGGCGTTCAGCTGGGCGAGGCCGGCGTTGTTGCGCTGGTCCTGACGGGTCAGCCGACTGAAGAAGGTGATCTGCGTCTGCATCTCGGTAAACGAGGCCGAGGCGGCGAGGACGTCGACAAACGAAAACGTGCCCATCTTGTACATGGCCGCCAGCGTGGCGCCCATGACGGCGCTCTGGTGATCGAGCGCCGACTGCGACTGGCCGAGCTGCAAGCGCGTCTGTGAGAGCTGCAGGTTGACGCCGTTCAAGTCGGCTACCGCGGCGTCGTACTGCGTGCGGATCACCTGCATCTGCGCCTCGAGGCGAGCCATCCGCAGGCGCTGCCCGCGGGCCGCCGCCTCGAGCCCTTTGAGCGTGGTCGGAGTCTCGACCGCGACGATCACATGGGGCCGTGCGGCGGCGCGAGCGGGGGCCGCAGCGGCGCCGAGAAGGGCGACGCTGGCGGCCGCCAGGGCGGCCGCCAGCGTCGCTCGCACGAATCGTCTGGTCTGACACACGTCCATGACTACGTGTATCGGTCTGTTGGCGGCAGTCTTTACCCCGGTCGTGGCCGCGGTGGTGGAGCCGCTAGCCCAGGCGCCGATGAGATCTGAGGTCGCACTTTCCCCAGGCCTCTTCGTTGCGCTCCAGGTCGGCTTGCGTCATCAGGCACCGCTCACTGGTTCCGGCCACCGTCTCGAAGTACATCGTCTGACAGCAGGCCGGACACTCCTGGGTCGCCTTGGGCGGAGGGTCGAGAACCAACCCGCAGTACGGGCAGCAGACGGGCATGGCAACCCCCTTGCGTGGCTGACTTGCGCAATGATGATACACCTCTGAAGCTCGTGCCGGCACGGCGGCGCGGGGCCGGCGGATCGTGCTCAAGCCACGAACGGGAGCGGGGAGATCGTGTGTCGGCGGACGCGGGCGCAGCCCGCGTCCGCCGACACCGTCGGCCGACCACATGGGGGTCGCGCAGGCCGCGAAACGACGGTAGAATCATGAGCGGGTGGCAAGTGTCGCGCATCAGGTGCGGCAAATGTCGAGCGCGGCCACCCGTCGGCAGGTGGCGGGCCGGCCGCCACTGCACGTCCACCGAATCCGAGGTCCGCATGTTCGAAGTCCTGAGCAACGAGGAGATCGCTCCTCAGCTTCATCGTATGGTGATAGACGCACCGCGCGTGGCGCGCGCCCGCAAACCCGGGCAGTTCGTCATCGTCAGGGTCGGCGAGGGCGCCGAGCGCATTCCGCTGACCATCGCCGACGACGACCCCGCGGCGGGCACCATCACGCTCATCATCCAGGCAGTCGGCCTCAGCACGAAGAACATCGTCGCGGTGCCGGTCGGCGGCGCCCTGCGCGACGTCGCCGGGCCGCTCGGCCAGCCCACCCATATCGCCAACTTCGGCAGGGTCGTCTGCGTAGGCGGCGGCGCCGGCACGGCGGTGCTCTTCCCGCTGGCCAAGGCGCTGGCCGGGGCGGGCAACGACCTCACCACCATCATCGGCGGGCGCAGCGCGCCGTTCGTCGTGCTGCGCGACGAGCTCGGCGCCATCTCGAACGAGCTGATCTGCACGACCGAAGACGGCTCGCTCGGCGAGAAGGGCTTCGTCACCCAGCCGCTGGCGCGCATCCTCGACGGGAAGGACGGCGACCGGCCGCAGGCCGTCTATGCCATCGGTCCCGTCCCCATGATGAAAGCCGTGGCCGATCTCACGCGCAAGTACGGGGTCAAGACGATCGTCTCGCTGAACCCGCTCATGGTCGACGGCACCGGCATGTGCGGCGGCTGTCGCGTCACGGTCGGCGGCGAGACCAAGTTCGCCTGCGTGGACGGCCCCGAGTTCGACGGCCTGCTGGTCGACTTCGACGAGCTCGCCGGCCGCCAGGCCGCCTACCACGAGCTCGACGAGCACGGCTGCCGGATCGTGCCCAAGCTCGAAGAGGCTGAGCTGGGCCACAAGGCGCTGACGGCCAAGGAGCGCCTGCAGATCCCCCGCGTCGCCATGCTCGAGCAGGACGCCGAGCAGCGCAGCCACAACTTCACCGAGGTCAACCTTGGGCTCACGCCCGAGCTCGCCATCCTCGAGGCGCAGCGCTGCATCCAGTGCAAGAACCGACCCTGCATGAGCGGCTGCCCGGTCGAGGTGCGCATTCCCGAGTTTCTCGAGTGCGTCGCCGCCGACGACTTCGCCGGCGCGGCGCGCATCCTGCTCACCGACAACGCCCTGCCGGCGACCACCGGCCGGGTCTGCCCCCAGGAAGTGCAGTGCGAGGGTGTCTGCGTGCGCGGCAAGAAGGGCGATCCGGTGGCGATCGGCTGGCTCGAGCGCTACGTCGCCGACTGGGCGGCCGAGAACATGGAGTTCGAAGCCCCGCAGATCACACCGACGGGCAAGAAGGTGGCCGTCGTGGGCGCCGGCCCCGGCGGCCTTACCGTGGCCGGCGAGCTCGCCCGCCTGGGTCACGCGGTGCACGTCTTCGAGGCCCTGCACGACACCGGCGGCGTGCTGCGCTACGGCATCCCCGAGTTCCGTCTGCCTAAGCGCATCGTCGACAGCGAGGTCGAGAACCTGCGCCGCCTGGGCGTCGAGGTCGAGTGCAACGTGATCATCGGGCGCACGCTCACCGTCCAGGAGCTTATGGTCGACTTCGACGCCGTGTTCGTGGCCAACGGCGCCGGCCTGCCGATGTTCCTGAACATCCCGGGCGAGAACCTCAAGGGGGTCTACTCGGCCAACGAATACCTCACGCGCGTGAACCTCATGGGCGCCTACATGAACTACGACGGCGTCACGCCCATCGCCCGCGGCAAGCGCGTGCTGGTGTTCGGCGGCGGCAACGTGGCGATGGATGCCGTGCGCACGGCCCGGCGGCTGGGCGCCGACCACGCTGTCTGCGCCTACCGGCGCACCCGCGCCGAGATGCCGGCCCGGATCGAGGAGATCGTCCACGCCGAGCAGGAGGGCATCGACTTCCAGTTCCTGATGGCACCGCTCGAGATCCTGGCCGACGACCAGGGCTGGGTGCGGGCCGTGCGCATGCAGCGCATGGAGCTGGGCGAGCCCGACGATTCCGGCCGGCGTCGGCCGGTGCCGGTGCCCGGCAGCGAGTTCGAGGAGGAGTGCGACGTGGCCGTGATCGCCCTGGGCACGGTCGCCAACCCGCTGCTCACCAACGCGACGCCGGCGATCAAGCTCAACAGGTGGGGCAACATCGTCACCGACGACAGCCACGCGACTTCGATGCCGGGCGTGTTCGCCGGCGGCGACATCGTGCGCGGCGGGGCGACGGTCATTCTGGCGATGGGCGACGGCAAGGCCGCGGCGCGCTCAATCGACGCCTATCTGCGGGGCTAGCCGGCCACCTCAGCAAGCGCCCCGCGCCGGGCGGCGTCGGGCACGGCAAACGGGGGGTCACATGGCTCAGTCGGCGCATCTGTCACCCGCCTACGGCATCGACGAACGCGACCTGCGCCGCTATGCCGACCTCATCCTGCGTGGCGGCGTAAACCTCGAGCAGGGCCAGAAGGTCCTGATCACGGGCGACGTTGAGCACGCCTATCTGATCGCTGCCCTCGCCGAGCGTGCCTATGCCAACGGCGCCGGCCTGGCCGCGACCTTCTACTTCGACGACCGCGTGCTGGCCGCGCAGGCCGGCGGCGCGCCGACCGACGCCCTCGCCGCCGCCGTGCCCGACTGGTATGCGGCCGTGTTCCAGACCGTGATCGACGAACGCTGGGCGCGCATCAGGACTCTGGGCGACCCCCTCGACGACCCCTTCGCCGGCGTCCCGGTCGCGCGCGCGACGGCGCTGCAGACCGCGGTCTTTCTGCCGGCCTATCGCACGATCGAGGCGCGCATCAACTGGAACCTGTGCGCGTGCCCGACCCCGGCCTGGGCGCGGCGCATCTACGGCGTGCCCGACGTCGAGCGGCTGTGGCGCGACCTGCGCTTCGCGGTGCGCCTCGACGAGCCCGATCCGGTGGCTGCCTGGGACGCCCGCCGCGACGAGCTCGTCGCGCGGGCGAAAAGGCTCGACGAAGCGGGATTCGCCGGGCTGCGCTTTCGCGGCGGCGGCACCGACCTGTTCGTGCCGCTGCACCGCGACGCCCGCTGGCAGCCGGCCTGGCTGACCACGAGCTGGGGCCGGCGGTTCCTCTGCAACCTGCCCAGCGAGGAGATCTACGTAGCTCCCGACTTCAGGGGGGTGAGCGGTACGGCCGTTGCCACCCGCCCGGTCACCGTGAACGGCGTGCTCGTCTCGGGGCTGGTCGTGCGCTTCGAAGACGGGCGCGTCGTCGAGGTCGCCGCCGACAGCAACGCCGCCGCCGCCCGCGCCAGCATGAACGAAGACCGTGGCGCCGGCCGCCTGGGCGAGGTGGCGCTGGTCGATGCGTCGTCGCGGGTCGGGCGCCTGGGCATCGTCTTCAAGGAGACGCTGCTCGACGAAAACGCGGCCTGCCACATCGCCTGGGGCGCCGCCACCCACGACTCGTTTGCCGACGGGCTGCCCGACGACCCGGCCGCCCTCGAGGCGCGCGGCGTCAACGAGTCCGACGTACATCAGGACGTCATGATCGGCGGGCCCGACGTCGTCGTGTCGGGCGTGACTGCCGCCGGCGACGAGACGCCGGTCCTGGTCGGGGAGCGCTGGGAGATCTAGCCTGAGCGGGGGCGGCGGGGGCGGCGCAGCCGCCGCCCCCGCCGCCCCCTCGCGGCTCGTCGGCTCGCCCGTCGGCTCGTCGGCTCGCCCGTCAGCCGGCCAACTCGCTCGCCGTGGCGTCGCCGCTCGCGCCCTGCTTGCGAAACTGCGTGCGGTGCAGCTCGGCGTACAGGCCGCCGCCGGCCAGCAGCTCGTCGTGGCGCCCGCTCTCGACGATGCGGCCGCCGCTGAGCACGAGGATCTGGTCGGCGTCGCGCACCGTCGAGAGCCGATGGGCGATGACCAGCGAGGTGCGGCCGGCAAGCGCCGCCTTGAGGGCCTGCTGCACGGCGCTCTCGGATTCGGAGTCGAGGTGCGCGGTGGCCTCGTCCAACACCACGATGTCGGGCGCCTTGAGCAGCAGCCGGGCGATCGCCAGGCGCTGCTTTTCGCCGCCGGACAGGCGGTAGCCACGGTCGCCGACGACGGTCTCGAGCCCGTCTGGCAGAGACTCGATCAGTTCCAGGATCTGAGCCGCCCGCAGGGCGTCGACGATCTCGTCGTCGCCGGCGTCGGGCTTGGCATAGAGCAGGTTGGCGCGGATCGTGTCGTGGAAGAGGTGGACGTCCTGGGTGACCATGCCGATCGAGTCGCGCAGCGAGTCGAAGGTCGCTTCGCGCACGTCGACGCCGTCGATGCGCACGGCGCCCGAACGCACGTCGTAGAGGCGCGGCACGAGCTGGCTCACGGTCGTCTTGCCGGCACCCGACGGGCCCACGAGGGCGACGAGCTGGCCGGGCTCGGCGGTGAAGCTGACGTCGCGCAGCACCTGCTGGCTGGGCGTGTCGTGCAGCACGGCCACCGACTCGAGTGAGGCCAGCGACACCTCGCTGCTCGTGGGGTAGGAGAAGCCGACGTGGTCGAACTCGATGCGCGCCGGGCCGCGCGGCAGGCTCGCGGCGCCGGGCTTCTCGGTGACCATCGGCGTCAGGTCGAGGACCTCGAAGACGCGGTCGAACGAGACGAGAGCCGTCATGAGGTCGACATTGATGTTGGAGAGCGCGGTGAGCGGCCCGTAGAGCCGGTTCAGGTAGGCCGTCAGGGCGACTACGGTGCCGACGTCGAGGGCGCCGTGCACCGCCAGCACGCCGCCCCAGCCGTAGACGACCGCGGTGGCCAGGGCCGCGGTGAGCAGCAGCGCGATGAAGAAGAAACGCGCGTAGATGGCCTGCACGATGTCGATGTCGCGCACCCGCGCCGCCTTGTCTTTGAAGGCGCGACTCTCGACGTCGGGGTGACCGAACAGCTTCACCAGCAGGGCGCCGGCGACGTTGAAGCGCTCGACCATGCCGTTGTTCATCTCGGCGGTGAGCTCGTAGCGCTCGCGCGTAATCGACTGCAGCCGGCGGCCCAGCCAGCGGGCCGGCAGCAGGAACAGCGGCAGCAGCACGAGCGCCACCAGGGTGAGCTGCCACGACAGCAGGAACATGATCACCAGCACGATGCCGACGCTGACGAGGTTGCCGATGACGCTCGAGAGCACGTCGGTGAAGGCCTCCTGGGCGCCCGTCACATCGTTGTTCAGGCGGCTGACCAGGGAGCCTGTCTGCGTGCGCGTAAAGAAGGCGAGGGGCATGCGCTGGACGTGATCGAAGACGCGGGTGCGCATGTCGTAGATGAGATTCTCGCCGACCCGCGCGCTGATGAAGCGCTCGACCAGGGTGAGCGCGGCGTCGGTGATCGCCAGAGCAGCGACCAGCAGGGCCAGCGCCACGATGAGGCCGGCGCGATGACCGAGGATGCCCTTGTTGATGATCTCGCGATAGATGAGGGGGTTGGCGGCGCTCACGACCGCGTCGATCACGACCAGCACGAGAAAGACGGCCAGCAGCCTCTTGTAGGGAGCGACGAAGGTGAGGATGCGGCGAGTCGTGCCCTTGGGCACCTTTTCGTGCTGGACCGACTGGTCGCGGCGCAGCGAGCGCAGCGCCGTAAAGCCGCCCGGACCCATCATGAGGACGTTCCTTGAGCGGCCGCCCTGGGGCCGCGCTCGTTCAACACGATGAGCAGTTCGAGGAGCCGCTCGCGCTGCGCCGCGTCGAGCCGCGCGAAGAGCGCCTCGGCGCTCGCCCGGCGCGCGCGGCCGAGTCGCGCCAGAAGGTCGTCGCCCAGGGTCGTGAGGCCGACCCGCACCGACCGGCGGTCGAGCGGGTCGGCCTGCCGGCTCACGAGCCCGGCCGCTTCGAGCGCGTCGACCATTGACGTGGCCGAGCGCGGTACGACCTCGAGGCGCGCCGCGAGCTCGCCCATGCGCACGGGCTCGTCGGCGCGCGCCAGCAGCCGCAGGGCGCGAGCCTGGCCGAAGGTGAGCCCGAGAGGCTCGAGCTCGCTGCGCGCAGCGCGCCGCAGACGCCACGAGGTGCAAGCCAGCAGCTCCGCGAGCTGCGCGACTTGGTCGCTCGCGCCCTTGTCGCTCGTGCCCTTGTCTGGTGGGTGGGGCTCGCCGCTTGCCGTCATGGCATCTCCTCGGACGATGACGTGGAGAAGAGGATAAATGAGTCTTCCACATAGTGAGACTGTACCAGTATATCCTCGGCACCGTGTCTGCGCTCGCGGGCGAGCGTCTCGCGGCTCGCTTACAGTTCGATGCTGCCGGGCGCCTGTCGCGGGTCGGCGAACCAGTCGCGCTGGTCGAAATCGCCGTCGGTGATGGCGTCGAGCGGCATCTTCATGTACCTGCCGCGCGCCTCGACCGCCACGACGCCGTCGTCGAGCACGATCTCGCCGGCGCCCTCGAACAGGCGCGGCGTGTCGCGGGTGATGCGGCCGAGCGCCCTGATCTCGCGGTCCAGCGGCAGCGGCTTGCGGAAGCGCACCGTCAGTTCGGCGGTGACGCCCCAGACGCCCGGGTGGGCGATCGTGATGGCCCGGCCGATCGTCTCGTCGAGGATCGCCGTGGAGATGCCGCCGTGCAGGCGGCCGGGGTAGCTCTGATGCTGCTCGCCGGGCCGAAAGACGCCGAGCAGCTCGCCGCCCTCGAGCTCGTAGAAGCAGCCGTGCAGTCCGGCGGGGTTCTCGGCCCCGCAGACGAGGCACATGCGGCTGATGTTCTGGGCGCCGCCCACCTTGCGTTTCAACGTCCGCTCCTCTCCAGCTCGACGGTCGGCTCATCATAAGTCAGAGGCCCCGTGGGTGCGCACCCGTGCCTGGCAGATGAGGTCGCGGCCGCGACCCGTGTGGTTCTGTGCGTTTTGGGGCACTATTGCCGCCATCGAACCCATCACGTGCGAGCCAAGGAGTGACTCATGGATGCACGTACTCGTGCAGGAGAGGGCTGGATCGCCTTCTCGGTGGCGGTGCTGCTCATCGGCGGCGCCTTTGCCATCATCGACGGCCTCGTGGCCGTGTACCGGTCGCGCTTCTTCTCGTCCAGCGCGGTCTATGTCTTCAGCGACCTGCGCACCTGGGGCTGGATCGTCTTCGGTCTCGGTGTCGCCGCAGTTGTGTCGGCGCTGGCCGTGGCCAGCGGCCGCGGCTGGGCCCGCTGGCTGGGGATCGGCGTCGCCGGCCTGAACGCGGTCGCCCAGCTGATGTTCGCCCAGGCGTATCCACTCTGGTCGCTGATGATCGTGGCGATCGACGTCCTGGTCATCTACGGTCTGACCGCCTACGGCGACCGTGCCGTCGCCCAGCAGGCCACGGCCTTTCAGGAGAGCAGCGGCGCGAGCCCGGAGACCATCCGCCGCGGCGAGACGGTCACCGACACCGCCGACAGGGAGTCGCGCGCGGCCTGAGCGGGCGGCGCGGCGAGCGGGACACGGCG
>Ga0182014_10004188_pt1 | contig 16726 bp, 9 predicted proteins | sample 612S2DmetaG_FD_120489 | JGI IMG/M metagenome (GOLD analysis project Ga0182014, IMG submission 120489) | Permafrost microbial communities from Stordalen Mire, Sweden - 612S2D metaG | ecosystem: Environmental > Terrestrial > Soil > Wetlands > Permafrost | place: Sweden: Stordalen | collected... | reverse complement strand
TTATGGCCCCGTCAATGCCCGCCGGGTGAGGGCACCCGGCCTACACCCTCCACAAAACCGTGCTGTTGTAGGCCGGGTGCCCTCACCCGGCATCCCTTTGCAGCACATAATGAGAATTGCTGCCACGGAGGCCACGGTTCGGGCCGCAAATTCCCCATCGTCTTCGCCGGCGCCATGCTCGGTAACGAAGCTATGGCCAACATCAACCGGACCTCCCCCAAGGCCCAGTTCGGTGAGGACGAGCAGACCGCATACGGCGATTGCTGGACCGGCGCCAAGGTCCTCTTCACCGGACACTCGGGCATCGACGAAGCCACCGGTATCGGCCGCGATTACGTCCGCGCCGGAAATCCCTGGGGACCCTACGAGCACCTGCCCCCCGATAAGTGGTCCCCCGAGCAGTTCCGCAGCGACGCCTACCGCCGGGCCAACACCTCGACGTGCTTCGTCGCCCAGGCCCTCGTCCTGCGGACCATGAAGCTCGAAAAGGCCTGGAACCACGACGCCTTCTTCGACTACGTGGACCGCTGGATGTTCGAGGACGACAAGCCCTTCCGCATCGAGATCGCTCAATACTGCAAGCCGCCCTACAACAAGGACGACTACCTTGACGAGAGCAAGGACTGGTTCCACGAGGGCTACGCCGACCAACCCTGGGTCAAGCAACTGTGGACTAAGTACCGCCCGCTCTGCCCCGCTCCGACCGACGGCTGGAAGCAGAAGCACGACGACAGCTACTACCTCAACGCCGTCGAAAAGCAGCGGAAGAAGTAGGGACTAGAGCTGTCCCTGAACCTGTTTTGGAGGATGGTAAGGACGCGTTCCACCGCGTCCCATTCATGCCTGGCGAAGTCGGGGACGCGGTGGAACGCGTCCTTACCAAATTCAGTGGCGCGATGCGCGCCGAATGGCCGGGGTGTTCTCTCCCAGGAAGCCCGTTCTATCCGATGTACTCCCGCATCATCTTGAGATAGCGCTGACAGATTACGCGCATCTCAGGATCGCCAGGGTGCGTGTCCTGCTCGATGGAGGCAAAGCCGTTAAAGCCAACCTGCTTCAGCGTCGCAACGATGGCCTGGCAGTCCATCACGCCATCGCCCATCGGCGGGAACAGCCGCATGCTGCCGTCGATGTCGCGCATGTGCACATTCAGCAGGCGCCCTTTGAGTTTGTGGATGGCGATGGGGGGATACTCCTTCTGCAGCATGGCCCAGCCAACGTCAAGGTTGCAGCCCAGATCGGGGTCGTGGACGGCGTCCGATAAGCGCAGGAAAGAGGCGGCCTCCGGGATCAACGTATGGGTGTGGTTCTCGATCGAGAACTTCAGGCTGTGGGCTTTGGCGCGGGCGAGGCAGGCGCGGGTCGTTTCCACAAAACCGGTCCATACTCTCTCCCAGTCGAACCCGCTGGCAATGTCGATATGATACTTCTCGCCCGGCTTGGGGTTCTCTATCTCATAATAGCGCGGCAGATAACTCGTCGGTCCCTTCAACTCCAGCGCCCAGGGCGCGACGATATTGATCAGGGGCGACTCAAACTTCCGGGCGATCTGACAGCCGCCCTCGAAATAATCGAGCGCCTGGTCGCGGACGTCCCGCTGGGTGCTGGACAGGCCTTCAACCACCGGCTGGAACATGGCGAACTGCGAGACCCGCAGCTTGTGGCCGTCGAGTTTCTGTTTGAGGCGGTCGATCCGGGCATCGGTCCAAAACGTCTGGAGGTCCTTGCGGGCGGTGACGATCAGTTCGATGCCGTCAAAGCCCATCTCGCCGATGATGTCGATGGCCTGCTCGGGGTCGGCGGCGGGACCCAGACTATGGAAACACCAGCTCAGACAGCCGACTTTGATCTTGGCGGCGCTGCTGGAGGCCGACTCGGCGCCCCCTGACATGAAGGGTAATGCCGAGGCAGCAAGGGCGGTGGTTTGGAGAAACTGGCGGCGAGTTATTTCAGGTCGAGCATTCAAGGGAGTAAGGAGAATTGGGTTTGAGGGGGCTTGAATATGGATTCCAAGAGTTCAGGTTGTGCGCCGATAGACCTTGTGGACGGCGGCCTGGTCCACGGGCTTGACGAGCAGCTCATCTATGTTCACGTGAGCGGGGCGGCTGGCGACCCAGACGAGAATGTCGGCAATATCTTCGGCGGTCAGGGGGTGGGTTCCTTCGTAAACCTTTTTGGCGCGGGCAACGTCGCCCTCAAAGCGGACAATGGAGAACTCGGTTTCGGCCAGGCCGGGGTCAACGGTGGTGACGCGGACGCCGGTGCCGTTGAGTTCGAGGCGCAATGCGCGGGTAATCTGCAGTTCGCCGGCCTTGGCGGCGCAATAGGCGGCGCCGCCTTCGTAGGCGACATGGCCGGCCAGGGAGCCAATGTTGATGATGGAACTGCCGGGGTTGTCGAGCATCAAGGGCAGAGCTGCGCGAGTCATTCGCAAAACGCCGAGCACGTTAGTTTGCAGCATGGTTTCCCAATCCCCGTCTTTGCCCTCGGCGACGGTGTTCACGCCATGGGCGCCGCCGGCATTGTTGATGAGCACGTCGAGGCGGGGGGAGTTGGGGGGAGTAATCAGTGATCGGTGACCAGTTATCAGTGCTTCAGGCGCGGCGACTGATGACTGATTACTGGCTACTGAAAACTGATTACTAATTGTGTTTCGCGCCCAAGTAACGAAGGCATCCACGCTGGGGGTCTGGCTGACATCCAGGGCGTGGAAATGGGCTTCGGGGGCGCCGGCCTGGCGGGCCGCCGTGGCGACGTCCTTCAGGCGGTCAACGCGCCGGGCGCCGAGCAGGAGATTTGAGCCTTCCGCGCCAAAAGCGCGGGCGGCCGCGGCGCCGAAGCCGCTGGAGGCGCCGGTGATGAGGACCCATTTGTTCTTTAGTGTCATATAGGAAGCTTAAGCAAGCTGAGCTTTTCACAAACAAGGAATAAAAGCAATGGGGTGGTCGGTTGGAAAATGTGGTTGTCGGCGGTGGCTGGCCGACTTTACGTTGTGGGGCATGATGCAACATGCACGCGGGTTGGCTGCCGGTTTTGGCTTCCTTGCCCTCAGCCTCCTCCTGTGCTTGTGCGCGTGCCAGAGCGCGCCCCCAGCGCCAATCGTCGCGGCGCCGTTCTACGCGCCTAAGCTGGCGGAGATGGACGAGGTCATCGACCAGGCCATTGCGGACAAGAGATGCCCCGGAGCCGTCTTGTGGTTGGAGCATCGCGGCGTGACGTATCATAAGGCTTACGGGCATCGCGCGCTGGTTCCCGCGGAGGAGCGGATGACCGAGGACACAATATTTGACGCGGCGTCGCTGACGAAGGTGATTGCATGCACTCCGGCGGTGATGCTGCTGGTCGAGCGCGGGCAGTTGAACCTGGATGAGCACGTGCAAACCTACATCCCTGAGTTCACGGGCGAGGGCAAGGAAGCCATCACCGTGCGGCAACTGATGCTGCATATCTCCGGGCTGCGCGGGGACATCGAGACGAGAACCGATTGGCAGGGGCAGCAGGCGGCCATCGAAAAGGCGTGCGCGGAGAAGCTGCCGAGCGCTCCCGGGACGGCGTTCCGCTATAGCGACATCAATTTCTTCCTGCTGGGCGAGATCGTGCAGCGCGTCAGCCACACCCAGCTGGAGGAGTTTGTGGCGCGCGAAGTCTATCGTCCGCTGAAAATGACGGACACCAGTTACCTGCCGCCGCAAGCGAAGCTGGCGCGGATGGCCCCGACGGAAGTCGTGAACGGGAGTCCTTATCGGGGAGTGGTGCATGATCCGACGGCGCGGCACATGGGGGGCGTGGCCGGGCACGCGGGCTTGTTTACGACGGCGCCGGACCTGGCGCGATACGCCCGGATGCTCTTGAACCGTGGCTCCCTGGACGGCGTGCGCATTTTCAAGCCGGAAACGGTGGATCTGATGACCAGCGTGCAGAGCCCCGCGTCGATTAAGGCCCGGCGGGGGCTCGGATGGGACATCGATTCGGGCTATAGCGGCCCGCGCGGGAAGTTGTTCCCGGTTGGCTCCTACGGCCACACCGGCTGGACCGGCACGTCGCTGTGGATCGACCCCTTCTCGCAAACGTTCGTGATCTTCCTCTCGAATCGCAATCACCCGGATGAAAGCGGCAACGTGGGGCCCTTGCGGGCAGAGCTCGGGACGCTGGCAGCCGAGGCCGTCACGGATTTCAACTTTGCCGCCATGACGGACACCCTCACCGCCGCACCTGAGGTGGAGAAGGTCGCTGCGCCCGGAGGGAGTGAAAGCAAGATCACCCAGCTCAAAACCCTCAATGGCATTGACGTGCTGGTGCGGCAGAAATTTGCGCCGCTCAAAGGGTTGCGAATCGGACTGATTACCAACCACACGGGGGAGGACCGGGATCGCAATCCGACTATCGACTTGCTGAAGAACGCGCCGGGGGTCGAATTGAAGGTGCTGTTCAGCCCTGAGCACGGCATCCGGGGAGCGATGGACGAGCAGGTGGGTGACACCGTGGACGAGAAGACCGGCCTGCCGGTGTTCAGCCTGTACGGCGAAAGATCAAAGCCGACCCCAGAACAGCTCAAGGACCTCGATGCGCTGGTGTTTGACATTCAGGACATCGGCTGCCGCTTTTACACCTATACGGCCACGATGGGCCTGACGCTGGAGGCCGCGGGCGAGAACGGGAAGAAGTATTTTCTGCTGGACCGGGTCAACCCGATCAACGGCGCAACCGTCGATGGGCCAGTGCGGATGGGGAAGGGCAGCTTCGTGGCGTACCACGAGGTGCCGTTGCGCTACGGGATGACGATTGGCGAACTGGCTCGGATGTGCAATGTCGAGCATAACTGCAAGGCCGACCTAACCGTGATCCAGGTGGAGAATTGGCAGCGCGACGCATGGTTCGATCAGACGGGGCAGCCGTGGATTAGCCAGTCGCCGAACATGCGCAATCTGACCGAGGCCATTTTGTATCCCGGCATCGGCCTGCTGGAGAGCGTGATGTCGGTCGGGCGGGGCACGGACACGCCGTTCGAGGTGGTTGGGGCGCCCTACGTTGACGATGTCAAATTAGCGGAGGCGCTCAACGGAGCCGGCCTGCCCGGTGTGCGGTTTGTGCCCATTGAGTTCACGCCGACCTACAGCATTCACAAAGGCCAGCTTTGCAAGGGGGTTTATATCATGCTGACGGATCGGGACCGGTGCAATGTCGTGGACGTCGGCCTGCTGATCGCGGAGAACATGTATCGCTTTTACCCGAAGCAGTTCAACCCCGACAACATGCGCCACCTGCTGCTGCACCCTCCCACGTTCGAGGCCCTAAAGGAAGACAAGCCGCTCAAGGAAATCCATGCCTTGTGGCAGAAGGACCGCGACGAATTCATGCAGCGCCGGGCCAAATACCTGATCTACTAGCTTCCCGAGTGCGCTCGACGAACGGTTGCCTCGGGGTAGCCTGAGGGTAGCCTGAGGGTATACTCGGGGTAGCCTCGGGGTAGCCTCAGGGTGGCTTCCGGGTGGCTTCCGGGTGGCTTGAGGGTGCCTACCGGTTGGCTACCATATGGCTTGAGGGTGGCTTGAGGGTGGCCTCAGGGTGGCCTCAGGGTGGCCTGAGGCATTCATCATTCATCATTCTATCTTCTGCATTCCCTTGGATGGCGTGGCTCCTGGCCACTTCGACTACAAATCGTAAAAGTGCCTGATATTTAGGCCTTTACAGTTTGTCGGATAGGTGTCGGATAGGTGTCGGATAGGTGTTGGATAGGTACTGGATAGGTGGTGGCTAGCTGTACGCCGGGTGTACGTTGGGTAATCAATAGCAAACTTCCCGCAGACTGGGTGCGCTCCCCTCCACTCGATCCGAGCCGCGTTAGCCCCCGCGCCAAAGTGCGCGAGCACGGGCGGTCTGTCGAATATGGGCCACGACAGCCGACCAAGGTGGCAAGCTGGGCCTGCCGACGTCTGCGTGCGACCGCGCCTGCCAACGGTATTGCCCTGGAAGGCACCCGGAGGCGCTCAGGAGGTGCTCCGAGGAGGGTCGCGTAAGGAGCTGAGGAATGGCCACTTGCGAGGAAGCGCGGCTGCGGAGGCCTTTCCTTGAGCACGGGCTTACTACCAGGGGTACGGAGGGGGTTCCTGCGATGAATCGCCGATTTGAGGCAGAGGCGGTCCGCGCAAACGGCTGTGCGTGTACGGCAGCGTCTGCTTTCTGCCTTCTTCCTTCTGCCTGCTTTCTGCTCCCTTTAGGTGGCTCCAGCAGCAAAGCCATGCTCCACCGCTCTTTGACGGCATTGCACCCGAGGAAATGCTGTTGGGCGGTTAAGTGACCGGATTGCATCAAGCGGGGATGGCTGCTGGTCTTGGCTGCCTCGATGGACCAAGCGTCCCGCTGCACTTGCGTCAGTCGCTGGTTTTCGCTCCAAGCCTCCGAGGCGGCGCCGAACGCGGCCCTTGAGCGCTGCTGCCTCGCCGTGCGCGGGTCTTTGGGATCGACGTAGCGGTGCCAACACAACCGCCCGTAAGCCCAGTAATAAACATATGCGCCGCACCTGCCGTTCATGGGCTTTTTCTCCCGGATGATCTGGGAATGCAGCTCCAAATACCTGGCTGGTAGCGGTGCGTCGCGACGCCAAACGACAACCCGACGCGCGCTGGTCCTGGCACTGGGCCATCGAAAGCTTGCGACTCGCGGGTGTGGCACCCATGCCGCAGACCATAACACGAAGTTGGGAAGCTGACCAGAGAAGAACTTAGCATTGCTCGTCATTAAACTGCCGGGAACACTCTGCCTGGCGATGCGTTTCGCGCTCGGCCTTGAGCTCTTGGCCTGTGACCTTCGATCTGCATCTTCGCTTGACGCGCGCCTTCGCCGACGCAGGGACGGCTCTGGGGAACAGGCTCAATTATGATCTGGCTTACTTCTAGTTATATATCAATTTCAGGATAACTGTTGACACCGCTCGGCCATTCGGCTAAAAACGAAGCACATCGGAGTAGGGCCGTGCAAGTGATCACGAGGTCTGCGTGGCTCCAATGCTGGTGTAACGAATGAAAGCCGTTGTATGGGTCACAGGGTTTTCAGCCGGCAAGCGGCACTCAACCGCCTGTCGAAAGTCTGTGTACCCACTACCGCGGCCATCGCGGCTCCCATTTCCTCAGAGGTCATCCTATGAAAACTATCTATTTGACTGCCCTAATCGCTTGCTGCCTGCTCAGGCTTAGCACTCAGGCGCAAATAACCGAGACAATAACTCAAAGCGGCGATATCCCGACAAACAGCCTGGCGTACGTCCCCGAGGGTGCCGTCGCAGTGGTGACCAGCAATGGGGTTGATGCCGTCAGCATTTTCTTGCTGCCTGACTTGACGGACCAGGTCAGCCAGGCCGGGCCGCTCAGCATTCAAGGCGCAGTGGTAGACACTGACACCACGGTTGCCACAGCCATACCCATCCAGGAGGCCTCGAGCAACGGCCAGAGCGTTATCAGGTTCGTGCTTCAAAGTTATCCGGCTACCCTCACCCCCACTACCGGCCCCGCTCTCACCACAACCCCGGGCGGCTTCTCGCCCCAGCCGTTGACGCTCATCGGGGGCTGTGTCCGGCCAGGCTCAGGTCTGCTTGGTTGGTGGAGAGCAGAAGGCAACGCCAACGACTCTGCTGGTGCCAACCCCGGCCAGTTGGTCGGCGGCGTCACCTACGGTTCCGGCGAGGTTGCGCAGACCTTTAGCTTCAATGGGCAGAACGCCTCGGTTCAGATACCTTACGCCTCGGCTCTCGCGACGCCGAGCGTCACGATCGAAGCCTGGATTTACCCCTCGAATCAAATCACCTCCCAAGCCTTCATCTTCGGCCAGGCCTATGCCCGGCAACTGGTGGTCCAGCCGGGCACGGGCGGCATAAATGTCGCCTTCTACGTTACGGACAGCAACAATACCTTCTACGGCATCACCACCCCGCGCGTGATCCCAGCCGCGCAGTGGACGCACTTGGCGGGCACTTATGACGGCACTACCTTAAAGCTGTACACCAACGGTGTGCTCTGCCGTTCAGCCGCGCTCGCCTTGCCGGCCCTGGGAGATTTGCACTGCCCATTCAGTATTGGCGGCATGAACAATTCCTGTGGCGCCTCTGGACAGTACTTCAAAGGCTGCGTGGACGAGGCCTCCATCTACGATAGGGCTTTGTTTGCCGGGGAAATCAATGCCATTTACCTGGCCGGCTCGGCGGGAAAGTGCACAACGCCGCCGGTGTGTGTCGCGTCCCCGGTGGGCGCACTTGCCTGGTGGCCGGGCGAGTTTGATGGTTCGGATGTCATCGGCAATAACTTGGGCACCTTGCTCAACGGCGCGACTTGCGTGCCCGGTCTCCGGGGCCAGGCTTTCAGTTTCAGCAGCACTAGCCAAGCTGTCGAAGTGCCTCTTTCGTTCCCGCCAAACGCGCCAGGCTTTTCCGTCGAGACTTGGGTCAAGCCCGCCAGCCGCGGTTCGGGGCAGTCCATCCTCTTCGCCCAAAGCTTTGGCCGGCAACTCGTGGTGCGACCTGGCAACTGCGGCCTGGTGGTCGCGTGGCTGGTCAACACCGACCCATCCCATTTCTACGAAACCGATTCCAGCGCAGAGATCCCCCTCAATGAATGGACGCACCTGGTGGGCACCTGGGATAGCACAGCCCTGCGCTTGTACATCAACGGGGCGCTGGACCAACAAGCGACCCCGGGCATCGTGCCCTGGGACTCTGGCTGTAACTCTGAAATTGGCGGCATCTACCATCCCTCGGGTTCCTGCATTGCCACGGGTCAATACTTCAATGGCCTCATCGACGAAACGACTTATTACTCCCAGGCGCTCTCCGCGACCGACGTGCAGAGCCTTTACAACGCCGGCAGCGCCGGCAAGTGCTGGCCCGACCCCGCCATCCTTGAACAACCGCAACCGGTGGCCCAATCCGCGTCGCCTGGTGGCACAGCCACGTTCACCGTCGTCGCCACGGGCACCGCTCCTCTGAGCTACCAATGGTATCGCAGCAGCAGCGCGATTCCGGGGGCTTCGAATTCTGCTCTCACTTTGAACAACTTGAGCCTCTTCGATGCGGGCAGCTACAACGTCGTGGTCTCCAGCATCGGGGGCTCCGCCAGCAGCGCGGCGGCCACTCTTACCGTCTCGCAGGTCGCCGCACCCTCACTCTCACCCGTCGGCGGCAGCTACCCGTCCACTCGCAATGTCGTCGTCACGTGTCCTACTTCCGGTGCGATTATCCACTACACCCTCAACGGCCAGGAACCCACAACGTCCGATCCAATTGTCACCTCCGGTTTCTCCGTCGCGGTTAACCACAGCCTCACCCTCAAGGCAAAGGCATTCAAGACTGGCTGGACCACCAGCGCCACCGAAAACGAAGGCTACCGGATTGAAGCCACCCCCAGCGACCAGCCGCCCGTCGTCACCGTTTCCCCGCCCACCGGCACCACCCTGCTCGCCTCGGATGACCTCCCCATCCTGGTTGAAGCCTCGGACCCCGACGGAACGGTCACCGGCATCCAATTGCTCTGCAACGGCGTGCCAGTGGCGCAAACCACCGCCAGTCCGCTACAATACACCATGGACCAGGTCAGTTCCGGCACCTATACCTTTACCGCCAGGGCCACGGATGATGCCGGGTTCGTCACCGTCTCACCCGCAACCGTTATCACAGTGAACGCTTCCGGCCCCGTCGTCTCGCTGGCCGGACAGCAACCTTATTTCACGTCCACTCCTGGCACCCTCGTGGCGAGCGTCCTGGGGGTCAACCCGGGAAGCCTCGCCCACCTCACCCTCAACGGCGTTGCGGTCGAAGCTCTGACGGGAACCATGAACCTCACTCCGGCCCTGAGCCAGGGTGCAAACACCTTCACCCTCGTTGCCACCGACAAACAGAATCGGGTCGGCCAGGCCACCACCACCGTCTATCTGGATTCCGTCCCGCCCGTGATTTCTATCTCCGCCCCGGCCAACAACTCGACTTTCGCTACCACCCGCATCAACGTCCTGGGCTCCTTCACCGAGGCCAACCTCAAAAGCATCACCGTCAACGGCGTGCCCGCCTTCGTCACCGGCAGCGCGACCTGGGAAGCGCTCAATGTCCCACTGGCTGTAGGAGCGAATACGATCACCGCCACAGCCGAAGACCTCGCCGGCAATTCCAGCGCCGTCACCATCGCCGTGACCGGAAACGCCAACCCCGTTGATCCGGTCCAACTCACCGCCACGCCTGTCGGCGGCTTCGCCCCACTCCAGGTCACTTTACAGGTTCAATCCAGCGCCCCAGGAACCTTGCAGCAGGTGCTCTACGACTTCACCGGCGACGATACCTCCTTCCAAACCGCTGCAAACCTACAGCCCATCATCCACACCTACTCCAGCCCCGGCCAATACTTCCCGGCCGTGACCCTCGTCACCACCGCCGGTCGCTTCTCCAGTGCCGGCGGCTGGAACTCCGGAGACCCCAGTCGGCTACAGATCAACGTCCAGGCCTCGCTACAGCAAGTTGGCGACGCCATCGCAGTCGCCGATCCAGTGGACCTCAAAGCCACAGCGGACGGGAAGCTTTATGTCCTCTCCCGCAGCACCGCCACCATCCGCGAGTATGATACGACCACCACCCCGCCAACGTTGATTAGGTCAAAGTCCAGCATCGGCACCACGCCGACTGGCCTGGACGTGGACAGCGCCGCCAATGTGTATGTCGCCATCAGCGGGGACAACCAGGTCGCCAAGTTCAACCCAACCACGGGCTCGTTCCAGCTCGATCCGACCTTCGGCATTGCTGGTATCATCGGCAAGCCGGACAAGAGCAGTGGCAACGGGAACGGGCAGTTCAACGGCCCTTATGACGTCGCCATCACGCCCGACGGCGAGCAAATTGCCGTGTCCGACTCCGGCAATAACCGCTTCCAGAGTTTCGCCAAGTCTGGGGCATTCATCGACTCGTTTGGGCAGGCAGGGAGCGATCCAGGCGAGTTCAGCGCGCCGCGTGGCCTGACTTACGACGAGGATGGCTTGCTGTTCATCGTCGATTCGGCGAACAATAGAACGGCTGTAGGGGAGTCGCCGGACGCGGTCGAAACCAGCGGGAGCCCAGGAATCACCCTTGGTCAGTTCCAAGGGCCGGTCAACATCAGCGTCGGGACACGGGGCATTTATGTCGCGGACACGGGCAATAATCGCATCGAGGTTTTTGCGCCGGCTGATTCCGGTTGCATGAGTCCGGGTCTGACCCCATTCAGCCCCAGGTTGGCTCTATCAACGGAACTCGGGCTTAACCAGCCACGGTCTGTCGCGGCGGTCGAGGACGCCCTCGAAGAGAAGGTCTATATTGCCGACACTGGAAACAACCGTGTGATTCTAGTTAGACTCCCAAGCACCGGCAGCCCGGCGGACGCTTGGAACTCGATGACGGCGCGCCTCATCGCTGGCGACATCGGCGGAGCACTGCAGTACTTCAGCTCCGGGGAAGTTGATCGGTTCCAGCGTGCCTTCATGTGGATAGGTACAACAGATCTGGCCGGTGTCATCGGTGACATCGGTCCAATCTCTCCGATTTTCATTCATGGCGACTCGGCGCGCTATTACTTCCAGCAGGTCATTTCTGGCGTGACCTTGGGGTTCCCGATCGAGTTTGCAAAGGAGAACGGCAAATGGGTTATCGTGGATTTCTAAAGCCAGGACTGACCCCACTGACCCTTATTCGGGGGCCGCGGGCCGTAATGAAGGGACTGTGGGCCTCTAAGACGGTCGGCTCTCGTGCGATCATCGGCTCACTCTTGGGACTAATGCTTGGCGTTGGCGCCAGCCTTTTTGCCTGGTGGCTGTGCAAAGAGCCCTTTCCTTTCACAGGAAGAAGCCATGAAGACCTCTGGGAGACGGTCAGTCTTCCTCAATTGTTTTTTTGGGGGCACAGATGGTGGGATGCCGATCACTGCACCACTGGGGATGTCTGCTTCTTACTCGCCACGAATGGGCTGTTGCTTGGGCTCTTTGGAGGGCTGGCCGGCTGGTACGTTGGCAGGCTAAGAAGACTGCGCCCCAGAATCTCAGAAGGGACTCAAGAGACGGGACCGAAAGGCAGGTCAATAAGGATGTATTGGTCGAGGATCTGGCGCCAAGCCTGTTGGGGTTTCTGCGTTGGGCTAGCCTTGAGTCTGGGCGCATTTATTGTCCTTCTGCTGAAAGAAGGTGCTGAGGGAGGCGAGCAGCGTGTTGGATTTTGGTGGATGCTCTTACGCCCCAGCTTGGCACTTGGCATACCGTGGCCACAGGCGGGTTACCGATCGTTGATGTTGGTGGCGCTCGCCAGTTGCACAGCCTATGGAGCGTTGTTCGGGATGATTTCTGGGACCGTGGCGGCTCTGCTGGGACCGCCGCGCGCTCCAGCAGAACCGGAGGATTCATGAGACAAAACTTTGATTTGAATAAGAACGTGTTGCTTGCGGCGACTTTGGCACAGCTGGTTCTGCCCAACTGCGCGCTCGGGCACGAAACGCCCGTCCACTCGACGATAACACGCCGGGCGGCTTTGTCGTCACAGAACCTCAAGCAGTTTGGGCTCGACGCGCTTGGGGTCGACATCTGGGCGAATATGCCGAAGTTTAATTACAGCTCCGAGAATCTGCCGATTGTCGGCTTCGGTGTTCTGAATCAAGCGGCATGGAGAGCCGGCTGGCTCGACCGTGGCAGCTGGGATGAGGACAATCCTGACGTACGCAGCATGAACCATTTCTACACACCCGTGCCGCGCAACAGGACAACAAAGGCCCTCAGCGACCCGAGTTTCCCACTGCCTTGGGGAGTGCCCAAAGACTCGTTCGATTGGGCGAGCGTGTTGCGCGACCAGAACTCCGAATCCTGGCCTAAGGCGAGGGCCTATGAGCTTGACGGGCTCACAGGTGCGTCCCGAACGGCAAGGGAGGCAAGCCTCGCCCATATGTTCCAAGCGCTCGGTCACGTCCTCCACTTGAACCAAGATACCACCAGCGCTCCGCACGCGCGGAATGACAATCACATTCCTACGCGGTTCGGAGGTGGCACTGGCTTGTGGCGTGGTGCAGGCGGGGACAGCTTCCTTGAGCAATATGGAGAGAAGATGTTCCTAAGACGAGGGCGAAAACTCGCTTCTGAATCTGGCTTCCCACTCTCCGCCACCGAATGGCGTGAGTGGCTGGCAGCTGGCTTTACCACGCTTCAGAGCTTTTGGGACAGGACTCTATACAATGGAGAAGCTGGGGCGCTAGATGCGGATGAAAGAGGCCGCGGCACGGCGAACCAGCTTGGACTGGCTGAGTACTGTAATGGAAATTTCCTGAGCAGACACACGCTCTATGGCGAGCTTCCCGGTCTGTCCCCCGGGCATGTTTTCCTTTATCCGAGTATTTTCGAAAGCACCGATTTCGAAACGAAATTCAAGGGTGCCCCGCTGGGTTACACGCCTGAGCCGCAGTCTGATGTGGTGACACTGAATCGGGTTTTTCTCGACAAGATTGGGGACGGTGTGGCGTTCAAGAACCACTCCGTGCTCAGCTACCTAGCTCTGAACAAGCGAAAGAAAACGTACCCATACGCGATTAGCATTAATGCGGATAATGTACTTGGTGCTTACCATACGAATTTAATCCCAAAAGCAATTGAGTACAGCGCCGGCATCCTGGACTACTTCTTCAGGGGCCAATTGGGAGTTCTCCCTTACCTGACGCCTTCAGGCGCCATCTTCCTCGAGGTGACAAATATTTCAGGCCAGCGGTTGTCGAGCGGCACTTTCACAGTTTATGCCGATGCCGCCGACGGAACCAGAACCAGCGTCGGAGCCCTGCAAGCCGCCTGGGGCAGCAGTGAAACCCTGGAGGACGGCGCCACCCGGGACTTCACTTTTGCCGAGCCGACTCCCCCGCCCACGAACTACGTTGTGGTTTATCAGGGCACAATTGGAACCGGCCCTGGCCCATCCTATTCTCCCCTCGATTCGGTAGATGCCACGATCTCTATCGCCGCCAAGAGCTTTTATTTGCAAACACCCGGGAATGTGATCGCCCTGCATACGATGTTGGGGAGGCCGCCGTTCCGGCACTCGGACATTCACAGCGCCTCAGATACGACCACGGACGCCGGGGGCTGGGCGGATCATACGGCCACGGCGCCCGATTTGACATGGATGGCCGGCTTTTGCGACTGGCTGGCAGGGTTCGGCGACGATCCGGGTTACGATCCCGATGACGTGGTCAATGGCTACTACCAGGTCTCGGAGTTGAAGGTGACGGTCAATTTCGACGATGGGGGCGATGCGGTAGTGTACGATCACATCGCCAAAGTCGGTCCGCACACGGGGGTCTGGCCGGGCACAGTGGTATATGAGTTTGCGACGGCCTGGGATACGGTGCTGGGATGGGGGCAGGAATACACTTACCAGCTCAACGACGATGGGACACATTGGACTGTGGGCAACAAGGACAATTTCGCAAGCCCGTCGGCATCAGTCACTGAGGCCATCCCTACCTACTGGCCCAACCACCCGCCGATGAGCGGAGACTATGTCACGAGTGATACGAGTTCGGTGAGCGTGACCAAGAACCAAGCGGTTTGGACCCAGAGCACTTCGACTTATCTGGGCCATAGCCTGGTCGTGACTTATACGTTCGCGCTGAGCAGTTGCTGGAATGTGGATTCGATGCAAACGGAGTTAGACATGCTGCTGGCGCAGGTGAGCCTCAATCCGGCGGCGAAGTACCAAATCGAGGATGATCCGACCTCGCCGCGGGAGTTGCTGGCCGGAGGCGAATCCATCACGGTGACGCACGAGGGCCCACAGGAGGGAGTTCCGCTGCGAATCATTCTGCGGTCCAATGGAGCTTGGGATTTCGAGGCGGCCGGCGGATGGTTGGCCTTCAATTTGAATGACGTGGTCTATGGCGCGATACAGACTTACGGCGACGATGGCGTGCCGGAGGGAAGTGGCACGGGCGTGTACTACCGCGGCGGACCTTGGGCGATGATGAAAAGCGTTGTCGCCATCCCAGCGGGAGACTATACGAAGACAGTCAAGGCATATCAGCCGCCGATACCCGACACGGTTGACTTCGACGCGGCGCGCGATCCCGTGTCGCCGGTGCCGCCGAATAATGATGCCGGTGGCTGGAATCCGCCGACGGCCGGACCGGCGGATGCAGCCACCTCGCTCAGCGGCGGGGTGAAGCAGTATTTTCCCCGAGGTGCCTGGATCACCTTGACCAAGGTGGTGGCCGGGCCATAGAGTTCAAGCTTGAAACGAACATCGGCGGGCATGCCGCGCGCGTTATGCGCCGAACTGGCCAACCATGCGCGGCCCCGTCTCGCAGCCTTGCACCAGACCCATTCCGCCCGCCCTTACGACCGATTCTGCGCGCTTCCCACCTAGAACGTAGAACGTGTCAGACCGGAGATTCGCGCCGGGTGCTTGCTGTGGCGTGGCAGCCGGCTTCTCTGAGTTCAGGCCGCGCGCCACGCGAATGGAAAGGTAGCGGCCAAGTATGAGCGCCTCGCAGGCCGGCTTTGCAGCTTACGGTTTTGGTGCGGCGGGCGCTGGTTGGAGGCGAGACAGAACAATAACGGCATCCGACTGCCAGGGGTGTCCACGGCGGTCAATGACCAGCACGCGGGGAAGCAACTCGATTTCGTGATCAAACAGATTAAACGTCACCGTGCCCGGCAGAAAGGTTGTGTCCATGAAGACACATTTGCCGAACGGCACTTCGTACGGGACGGGCCGCGGCTGGGCGAAGAGGAGGGCGGTACTTGGGGATGGATGATTCGTGACGGGCAAATCCGGGTGCGCCTGGTCAAGACCACGGGCTCTGGCGGCGTTGGTGGCCAGCGAGGTTTCCTTGGGGAAAACAATTTGGACATTAGTGATGGCGAGCCTGGGCTGAGTAATCACAATGGCCGGCGCGCCGGCCATGTTGTGAGTGAAAGTGACTTGCCACGGGCCTTTGTGGACGCGCCGATGTTCGATGGTTTGGTAGAAGAAGGCGTAGCCAATCAACGCAAGCAGAAACGCCAGAATAAAGTGCTTTGCCGGGCCCTCTAGTTTCATGTTCCAGTCCAGACTGGGCAGGCGAGGGATGCGTGTCAAGCGACCTGAACATCCAACATCCAACATCGAACACCCAACATCCAAAGGCGGCCCCGATGGATGTGCCAGCGCTGAGGCAGCCTGGGGTGAAGCCCCCGATTTGGGGCTGGTTTTGGCACTGAAAGATTTTTTAAAATACCTATTGCACTCCGTCTTGCCTTTGCTATATTCGCCGCTCCGTTTGACCCTTTTGGGTACGGACAGCATAACCTGCGGAACCGATAACTGACCACCCTTCCGGGGGCAGGAATAATGGCTCCGCTCTCCAAGTGGCTGACTTGGGAAACGTTTTTGATTTATGCCAGTACAGACATTAAGACCGCTGACGCCGTCCTCGCGCTACATCGCGTATGCGGACTTCAGCGACATTACGAAGACCAAGCCGGAGAAGAGCCTGGTCGAGACGCGCAAGCGTACCGGCGGGCGTAATGTCTATGGCCGGATGACGGCGCGAGGCATCGGCGGGGGGCACAAACAGAAGATCCGCCTGGTCGATTTCAAGCGAACCAAGCACGGGGTCGAGGCCACGGTGAAGGCCATTGAGTATGATCCGCGCCGCACGGCACGGCTGGCTTTGCTGGAGTATAAGGATGGCGAGAAGACCTACATTGTCGCCCCGAGCGG
>Ga0182014_10004187_pt1 | contig 16726 bp, 21 predicted proteins | sample 612S2DmetaG_FD_120489 | JGI IMG/M metagenome (GOLD analysis project Ga0182014, IMG submission 120489) | Permafrost microbial communities from Stordalen Mire, Sweden - 612S2D metaG | ecosystem: Environmental > Terrestrial > Soil > Wetlands > Permafrost | place: Sweden: Stordalen | collected... | reverse complement strand
CAGGACTGAGTTGTGATGATTCATGCCTGGGGAGAAGCGCACACTCCTCAAGCACGCGAGAATCAAACAGAATGGGCTAGATGCTCAAAGCACATTCCCATCTGGGCACAATCCCATCAACTGTCTTGGCTTCAAGCGGCGTGCAGGAAAGCCTATGGTCTGTGCCTTCTCCCGCAGCCCGGCCCCTACCCTCGGGCACTTCAGCCGGTCAGCCAACCTCTGGCAAGTTTCCGGGCGCTTTGGGAGGAAATTTGGGACCGCCAATCAGCTTAAGATAGACGCCTGATAGCTCTCGTTTGGCTTCCGATGTGAGGTCAAACTCATCCCTGTACGGACAGAACGCGTCCTTCACAGGACGGTTGAGGTCTTCGTCGAAGATGATGGGATACAGCCTGCATCCCGCGGGTCGATTTGAGTAGATTGTGCACTGCCCTCCATCGTGGAAGACACATCTCCCCGCGCTGCTGTTCCTGAGCATCTTGAAGCCGTCGGATTCAACTGCAAAAGAGCCTTCTTTGAAACCGAGACTGACTATTCGTTGCACGTCATCCTCCAATAGAAGCATCTCTGTCCCATAGCAGCAACTCACACAGTGATGGCTCTTGCAAACATTCTTCGAAGACAGGGGAGCCTCCAATAGCAGTCACAAGAATAAGTGAATGTGAGCTTACTGAACCTTTCGGCTTTGGGGCGTAACCGGATTTGAGCCTTCTGACGATATCCTCTTGACGCCCGTTCCCATCGTCGCAGCTTCATCTTGATGCGAGCCGCGGTAAGAAAAGGAGAGTGGCACGACTACGAGAATGGCAAGAATAAGGAGCAAGGCAAATTCGTAAGGAAGGCAAGAGAATTCGCGTACGCTCAACCCGCACCATCAATCTACTGAACTACCGCCCCCAGAAGCTGGAGGGGTCAGAACTCCCATTTCTACGCGTCTTCTTTGGAGAGCCAGGGCAAGTTCAACGGCGTCTGTACCGGCATGCTTGACTCGCCCTCAAGCGAGTTCAGAATATCGCCATACAGCGCCTTGTCACCCTTCTTCGCACTCTTCGAGAGCTTCATGATGATCAGCTTCGGCGTGCTCGACCCGATGTGGTTGAACTTTGGCTGCCTGTCGACGATGAGCTCTCCATCTCTGTCAAGGCCTTCAGCCTCTATCCCGTCGACCCTGATGGGAAGCTTCACATGAGGAAGAGTCTCCTGGGCAAGGTGCGTCACGAGGAGAAGGAGGCTGCTGCCCGTCGCTACAGCGTTCATTATCCCCGCCAAGATTCTGCCCGCTGCTCCGGGCTCGGTCAGGGCCTCGAACTCGTCCATAAGGACGAGTTTTCTGTGCCTGTCGGCGAAGACGGGGATGAGAGAGCCGAGGGCCTGCTCGAGGCTCCCTATCTTCCGCGTCACTCTCCTCCTGAAAAGGTAGATGGGTATCGGGGCAACCTCAGCCTTTTCGCAGGGAACTGGCAGGCCGAGGAGCGTGAGGATGTGAATCGAGGCGAGGGTCGTGAGAAGGGTAGTCTTTCCCCCGCTGTTCGCTCCCGTGAGCATGACGACGTTCCTGGGCTTGGCCGCAACTATCTTCGTCGACCTCGTGCTGCCCAGTGCGTAGCTGACGGGCTGGACGGCTCTGCTTCCGCCTTCAAGCTGATCCTTCATCAGAAAGAGGTTGCGGCCGTTGACGAAGGCTATACCCCCGTTTCCGATTACAGGGATTGTAAGAGTGTACTTTTCCATCAGGGATGCCATCGCCAGCATCTGGTCGAGAGAGATTGCTCTCTCAACCGCATCATCCACCACGGCCCAGTGCTGCTTCAGAAACGACTCTGTCTTGGCGAGCTTGGCTGCCCTCTCCTCCTTCTCTCTTCCCTCCCATTTCTCGATGACCCTTCGCCTTCCAGCCCTCTCGAACTCGAAAGGAATCGACAGCCCCTCAAGTGCTGCCCTTCTGACCGCGTTCTCCTCCTCCGAATTCATCCTAAGAGTGCTGACTACCTCCTCGATCTGCTCTTCGACTATCCTCCTCGCCCTCTCTTCGTCAACCCCTCCCTTCCGGAGCTTCTCATTGATCAGAATCTCCGCATCAGATAGAACTCCCTCCGCATCCTGAACGTCCTTGCTTTCATGCTCCTCAAGCGTCCTCATTACGCTCTCCAGAACTTTCCTATCCGTGTTCATGAAGAACGAGCTCAGCGTCCGAACCTCATCGAAGTTTGTAAGAATCGAACGAGCCGCCTTGATCATGCGCCTCCGTGACATGAAGTAATCCAAGGTGTCAGACTCCGTCCTCGAAGACGGTTTCTTTCCCGAGGGAGGGTCAAAGGAAACCTCCGCGAGCACCTTCCCCAGCTCATCTCGTTTTCCTCGCTGCTTCAGCTCCCTCAGGATATCCATTCCCGTCACGCATGCACTGAGCCTGCTCTGGGTCGTCTCCCTGTCGAGGGCTGGCGTAAGGAGCGAGAATCTGTTCTTGGCAAGCTTGGATGAGGTGTGCTCCGAAAAGAGCGAGAGTATGTCCCGGGCAAGCTTTCTCGCGTCCGGCGTCCGGAGAGCCTTCCTCTCCTGGACACGCGATGCCTTTTCGGAGTACGCGCGGATGAGCTTGTACGCCTTCTTCTTCTCTGTCGCAGCTATCTCGGCGAAGCCATCGATATCAGCAACCCTGACTCTCCCCAGTAGATCCCGGACCTTCTCTTCGGAGAGGGTCTGGAGGTCGATTCCGAGGCGAGCGGCAAGCTCGCGTAGGTCGCCGTGCTCCATCGTTGCCCCTGTTGGCGACAGACCTGTGGCTGACATTTGGCTCATGCGTGCATCTGTCGGCTTCGCTTTATCCGTTTGTTGCGAGTGCTTCGTCGCTCACTTCCTTTCTTGGTCTCCTGCCTCTCGCTCATTCAATCCGTGGTGAGTCATGAGTTGAATCAGTTTGCCCAAGGACGTCTATTCATCATAGAAGACCTCTGGTGCATGACCGAGATTCGGATGGAGGCCCTCGGGAAGCCGTAAGCTGTTACGACGATGTGTAGGGATATCGAAGAGTGTGGTAAACCCTACCAGGACCCCGATTGGAGGCTGCTTACTCCAGAGCGGAAGCTGTTACCACGGCGCTCTTGGACTTGGCGCGCATCGTCTTGGGCTTCACCAGGTGGGCGCCCGCGTCAGGCTCTGTCCGCACTACGCTGATGTACTTCTGGAGGAACGTGCTCTCTCTGAGGTGAGTCTCAACCTCTCTGGACACGCTGGTGCCACGGTCAAACGCCGACCGGGTGAGGGCCGAGTACAGCTCTGGAGTCATGGAGACGGTCGTCTTTATCATACCTGAGCCATACTAGGGTGTTCCATATAGGCTTACCTGTCCTTGTAGCCAACCCGCAGGCACATTCTTCCTCTTTCTCTCTGTGTATTTTTGAATCGTTTTCTGAGGGACCGGACCTCCGGCTCCCGATAAGTCGGTGCCGCGGTTCGTCTCTCGCAAAGACTGATATAATTAAGAGAGGCCTCGCGAATCAATGCCACAGAGGAGAACGGAAGTGGTCGAAAAGGTTGATGCTAGTCTGATGATGCCCGACATCTACGAGAATTGGCTCAACAAGCAGCAAAGCGGACACGCCAAGGCGAGGTCGGGTTTCATCGGAGATCAGGATATCAGACTGGGCGAACAGGAGGAGGAAGACAGGGAGGAGGATGAGATCGACACGACCGAGGATATTCACGAAAAGGCTCATCGGCGCAAGAGAGGCAAGGGCGCCCCCAGCAGTACTTGATCGGTCGGCTCACGAGCGTCGAGACCCGGACTCCGGACCGACGCTCCGTGCCGCCGGTTCGGATCTCCATTGTCCTGCGGCTTCCAATGATGCTCTACACTGCATCAACGCCCACTTCTTACGACAGGATTAACTTTCAAGGGCTAAATTGACACTTCACTCTTCCATATCCCTTATCGGCACCTTCGAGAATATCCCGCGAATCCTCTTCAGCAATCCTCCCGGGGCTTCCCTTTCGAAGAACAGCTCTGCCTTTCTCAGTATCACCCCGTCTTCGGTGGCGAACACGATCATCTTGGTTCCGGGTCGCAGGTCTAGCTTCTCCCTTATCTCGAGCGGGATCGAGACCAGCCCCCTGTCAAGGACCTTCGAGACTTTCACGATTACGTCGTCGTCCGGCATCTGTGTCGCTTGCGGCCTGGTTTCGAGCCTTTAACCTATTACCTCATGAGCGGCCTTTACGAAGGTTCGGGGAGACGGTGATTCCAGTTTTTCTCCGCTCTTCTGTCAGGACACCGTATTGAGCGTGAGCGTAGACCTTACTTGCTTTAGCGGACGAATTCCGGAGAAAATGGTTTCCTTGAGCTTCTGGTCCGACTCTGCTTCGACTTCGACCACCAGGTCGTAGACGCCATAGACCTCGTAGACTTCGACGACGCCCTCAACCTTCTCCAGTTCGGACTTTACCCCGGCCTCTGAGCCCAGGTTGGTGTTGAGCAGGACGAATGCCTTTTTCATCGATTTGTTTCCGCGTTCAAATGGCCTAAATACTTTCGTCCATTGGTCTGATCGTAGCCGTTAAGTTCGCTCTCAAGCGAAGAGGTCAAGCACGGTCAATCAAGAAGCCTCCATACGGACAAACGCGCGTGATGACCTACCGAACTATGGGTCCAAGCCAAACGCCTTCAACCTCACCAATATCTTATTTTCCTCAGACCTAAGGGCGGAGCTCTATATCTAGCAGCTCCCTAGCCTTTCTGAACCTTACGCCGTCGACCTTGATCGCTGTCAACTCCCCGTCGCATCCGCGTGTGCAGCGGCCCGGCAGTTGGCTACATGCCAAAGATTCGAACTTGTGTAAATTTAACCATGCGTAGTCAAATATTGCAAAATATTCTAAAACTAAAGTCAAAACTTCTAGTGAAAGCAAAGGTAGATAGGGATGGTATTACCTGAAACATCGTGAGTTCTTCGCCCAGGCGGACAGAAATCCTGAGCCGTTCGGAAGACGTAGCGGAGACCATTGAGAAGTTCTTCACGAATGAGAGGACGCGGGTCGACATCTGCGCGGCTGCCTTGACGCCGGACCAGCCCGGAGGAACGGCGGGTACGGCAGACGCATACCTCGACGTAGCGAAGAAGGGAGGAGGGATACGACTGCTCACCGAGATAACCAAAGAAAACATCTCCTACTGCAAAGCACTCATGAAGACCGCAGAGATACGTCACATGGCCAACATAAGCGGTAACTTCGTCGTGAGCGACAGCGAGTATCTGGCAACTCCGAGCACCAGGGAGTTCAGCCCAAGAGGTCCCATACTATACAGCAACGAGGAGGCCTTCGTGCGGCATCATGGGAGTCTGTTCGAAATCCTCTGGGCGAACGCAACCCCCGCGCCGCAACGAGTCAAGGAGATCGAAGAAGGGCTCGTACCGCCGAAGACCGAGCTCCATTATGATCCCGCACAGGTCCAGAGGCTGTACGCTGAGTTGGTGACGCAGGCCAAGGTTGAGATTCTGCTCCTGCTGCCGACAGCCACCGCATTCCATCGCGATGAGAAGATAGGGATAATCAATCTCCTGAGAGGGGCTGCCGGGCGAGGAGTGAAGGTCTACCTACTCGGGCCGATCGACCCGGTCATTCAGAACACCTTTGCCGCATTTGGGGCCAATGAAACAGATAATCGGGCGAGCAACCCAATCGGTTACAGGGCCATATCAGAAGCCTCATCCCGGAACACGGCGACGGTCCTCATAATAGACAGAAGCGCCTCCCTAATCATGGAAGAGAGGGACCCTTCAAAGACGGATTTTCTCGAAGCGATAGGCAGTGCGACCTACACGACCAACGGTCCCACCGTGAAGGCGAACATTCATTTCTTCGAGAGGGTGAGAGACGAGACCGACCTCAGGATGCAGGAGGAGCGGAGCAGGAAAGACGCGGAGTTGATGCAGGACATCCTGGCCCATGACATGACGAACTACAATCAGGTCATCAAGTTGAATGCGGAGGTGCTGGAGAATGAACTGGAAGGCGAAAGGTTGCGCGGACTTGTCGATTCCATACTTCGCGCCGCAGACGGTTCAAGCGGCCTCATCAAGAGGGCAAAGACTCTGTCGAGGGTAATGTCGCATGAAAAAATAGCACTTCACGACGTCGACCTGAAGCAATCTCTGGAGAACGTTCTGTCATTGGTGAGAGAGGGTAACCTTGGCCGAACGGTGGAAGTCCTCGCGAGCTTGCCTGCAGCGGAGGTCCTTGCTGATGAGCTGCTGGACGAGGTATTCGTCAACATCCTCTCTAACGCCGTCGAGTATACCGAGGGGATCGAGGTATCCATAGAAATCCGACTGGAACAGGAGGAGGGACCGCACAAGAACAGCGGGAAGAAGATCGACTACTGGAAAGTAACTATCACAGACCAGGGAAGAGGCATACCTGATGAGAGGAAGCCGCTTGTATCCGGGCGCTACCTTGCATCTGCGAACGGGAGCGGGCTTGGTCTCTCCATCGTCCGCACCCTCGTGACCGACAGGTATTCGGGGAGATTGGAGCTCAAGAACAGGGTAGAGGGTGATTACACGAAGGGAACGAGCGTCGAGATATGGTTGCCAAAAGCCTAGTGACTGTCGAAAATCATCCCGGGAAGAAATCCGCCTCTTCCAGGCGAACAGCCGGGGCTACTCCTCGAGGAGCGGGAAGAGGGTCCCCGCGAATTCTGAATACCCCTTCTCAGAAATCAGACCCTGAGAAGAACAGCGAAAGCGAGCGCGGCAAGACGAGCATCGCCATAGTAGAAGACGCGCGAGACCTAATCTCGATCTATTCGTATGTGGTCAAAGGCCTTGGATTCGATCCAATATTCCTCGCGACAGGAGGAGAAGAGATCGTCAAGGCAGTCGCAGACGGGAGAGCCTCCCCGGACGTGATAATTATGGATTATCGCTTGCCCGGCATCAATGGCATCGAAGCGGCGAAGAGGATACTGGAAAATCGACCCGCGACCAGGGTGATTCTCGCCAGCGCCGATGACTCTGTCAGAGAAGAGTCGATTTCACTCGGGTTCTCTTTCCTGCAGAAACCGTTCTCGTTGGCAACATTCTCTGAAAGGATAAGGCGTGTGGTTTCGCAGTTGCCTAAAGGTTCGTAAGCGTCTTTTCGTGCGAGTCCCTCCTAACTCGAACTCTTGCCCTCAATCTTGGCTTGTTCGGGACCGACGTCACGTCTACCTGTATTGAATCAGGCGGTTCCGGAGGACGATAGCTAGAGGTTGACTTCCAGACATAGTTCGACAGATAGAACCAGCCCTGGCCTGAGGCTGGAGGGACGAGGAGATTGACGCCCTCGGGGACCTCAGCGCGATAGACGAGTCCAAACTGCAGGAGCTGCTGAACCGGAAGCCCAAACAGAGGCTCCGCCTGAAGGGAAACAACCAGAAGGTCGTGCAGACCGGCGAGCTCGCGCAGGAGATACTCCGTGATCCTGGTTATGGACGGCGAGGAGAAGTTCATCGTCAACGCCAAAATAGGACAAGGAATTTTGGTAACACAGGAAGGACGCGTTCCTTTCTATAACTTCCTCAGCGACGAGGAGGGGGCTTTTCACCACGAGGCCGAAGGAAATCGCAGCCTAACTCCGGAGAATGTACGGTCGCCGGGAGTTTAGACCTTCGGGTTCAAATCTGTGACGCTGTACTGTGAACCGCAATCTTTCTCATCTTTGTTCTTCTGCCGAACATGTTCCTAACTTGTTCTTCTGTCATCGCGACCACGATGGTTGTCGGTTTACCTTCCCAACTACTGTCGACTTCCAGTAACTTGATTTCGGGCGTCAATCCACTAGCAATGTTACTGAACTCCGCCACTGTAAGCTCGCCCATCAGAAAGGTCACTGGAAAGTCCTCAGAAATGTCCTCGACGAGCAGCTTCTTCCCGGTTTTCTTGTTTCTGAACGAGTCCATCTCCATTTCCTTATCCTTCCCTTGGAATTCCCAACTCTTGCTTGTAAGAAATTCGCGCACTCTGGAATACGTTGTCGCTATTTTGAACACGTTTTCTACTTCCAAGACTAACTGCTCTCCCAATCTCTTTGTTGTATACTTTCTCATAAAATAACAGGGTATGTCGTTCGCATTGCTGGTTGCGTCCCTGTGGGCATTTCATCCACACGTTGGGCTGTGGTAAGTCGACCGGTTGAATACGTCTCTCCTCCTCGGCCTGTACCCGGTGTCTCCTCCACTAGCGAAGGTTTCATCGGGCTCATAGGGGAGTTTGCGAGGATCTTCGGGGGCGGCGAGGAGTACGAGGAGTGAGGACCGTCAGACTGGGCTACAAACTGTTCTTGCGAGACTCTTCGGATCGTATTGCCTTTGAACCATCGATGAATGACTAATACTCGATGATGACCAAGGAAGATGTGGCCGTAATCTTGGGACGAATGTCAACCATCGCGAATATCCCCGTAAGAGTAGCACCAAGAACAACGGAATAACTTGAACCGAGGGTATGTACAAAGGAAATGGTCTCCTTCCCATTCCTTTTCGCTTGACTCATCGAAAACCAACCAAGCTTGGATCCTAGGCGCAGGCAGTGACACAGACTTTGGCAGGCCTTCCGCTACGATGGCCTCCATTTCAACTGCTCCCTTCTATGCAGCAAAGACGTGGCCAGCTATGGTGAATACAAACGGCGGCCCGAGACGAAACGTGAACTGCCAGATCGTGGACCCAGATAGCAACCCGATTCCCAGATTGTATGGTGCAGGCGAGTGCGGCTCCTTCTGGGGCTGGATGTACCAAGGCGCAGGTAATCTCGCCGAGTGCATGTGGACCGGGAGGGTCACGGGAAAGAATGCCGCTGAGGAGACGCCCTGGTCGTAGACTCGGAGACTAGGAAGCTCCCTAGCAAGGAGCTTCCTGCCCCTCTCTTTCTCTAGAATCTCGAGGTCAAATCGGAAATGAACAAACGAAGAATGTACACCATCGGTCTGACGGCACTGCTACTGGGCGTCATGCTCACGACGTACGGCGTCTGGACACAGAGCAACTTCTCGCACGGCGAGCCGAGCTACGACGAAGGCTGCTACTGCCACAACAGCGGCATCGCCGTGTGGATCAACGGCACGGGAGACGGTGACGGCGGGATCTCCTCTGGTTCGGTCAAGGCCGGAAGCACGTTCCACCTCCTCGTCTCCACCAACGACGAGCATGCCACGGGCGTGGTCCCGGGGCTCCAGCAGTGGGAGTCGAACCAGACCGACAACGCCAAATTCATGTTCTCCCCGACGCAGGTCACCGACAACTCCGCCGCTGACCTCAACAAGACGGCGGGGAACATCATGGCGTTCTACGCGATAACTGCGCCGACGACCAACGGCGACTACGTGCTCACACTGTACGCGCAGGGTACGCTTCTGCAGCCCATCGCGATTCAGGTGAGCGGTGGATCAACCACTTCGACCACAACAAGTACGACAACGACGTCAACCACATCGACGACGCACTCCTCGTCTACGTCTACGACCTCCGCCTCGTCCACGAAATCATCGACATCTTCCTCCACGACTTCCGCATCAACGTCGCCCAGTTCGACATCCACGACGAGCACGCCCGCCACCACGACGACGCCCACTACTGTCGGCATGTCGTACACGAGCCCGTCTCTCGGCGAGTCGCTCGTGGGCAACCAGGCCTACACCATCTCAGGGACGATTTATCCAATCCCGGCGCTCCCGGACAACGTCTCTATCGAAGTGCAGCTGCTGGGCTCCTCGACGGTGCTCGATTCATCGATCCGGGCGGTCACGGCTTCAGGGAACTTCTCCTACACCACACATGTGGGTGAACCCCATGGGTGGACATCAGGGCCGTACCTCATAACGGTCACCGACTCCAACGGTTTGAAGGCGACGACGACGTTCGAGTACGAAGCCTCAGCCACAACTACTACGACCAACTCGACGACCGCGCCAACCACGGTAACTCAGACAGTGACTACCGCCATCACACTTCCAGCCACGACGACCACAACGTCGACAACCACCAAGACTGCAACAGGACCCGGAACGACTTCGACTGTCACTGACACCCAGACCGTCACCGGATCAACGACAACCGTTACCGAGCCCGCGTCCACCATAACCAGCACGGCCACGACGACCGCTCCTCCAACCACCCGAACCAGCACGCAGACGCCGACTCAAACCGCGACGAGCACCGTCACACAGACGACTTCCACCACACCCGGCTGGGCATATGCAGCGATGATTGTCCTCCTGCTGATTGGGCTGGCGATAGGCTACGTTGTCAAGAGACCGTCGGTCCGACAGGGCTGAGGCAGGAGTCGCTCTCGAAGAACTCAGTCAGTTCTCCGAGAGGCTCTCGGTCCCGCTCGCAGTCACGGACGAGGCTGCCCGGATATGCAAGAAGAGTGTAGAACGAGGTCTCGCCAGAGGGAGACCGCGCGTCCAGATTGTGGCGTCGTCGCTCTACGCTGCTTGCAGAGAGAAAGAGGTCCCGATGACCCTCGATGACGTGGCCGCGGCCAGCGGCGTGGGAAAGATAGCGGTTGCCAGACGGTACAGGTTGCTGGTCGAGGAGCTCGATTTGAAGATTCCTATCGCCGATCCAACGGAGTGCCTGGCGAAGGTCGCATCCAGAGCGAAGGCGGACCCGAAGGTGGAGGCAGACGCCCTAGAGATACTGTCGAAAGCCGCGAAAGCGGGAATCACGGCTGGTCTGTATCCGCCAGGCCTCGCGGCCTCGGCGCTCTATCTGGCGTCGCTGCTGGACGGCCGGTGGCTGACCCAAGGCGGCGCGGCGGAGGCGGCAGGCGTGAGAGAAGCCACGGTCCGGAGGCAGAGCAAGCGCCTCAGGAAGATCGTCGAGGTGCAGTTGGTAAGAACGCCTAGGAAGCAGAGACATAGTTGGTCTGAGTTGGAGGCGAATCTGTCGAAGGGTGCCGAAGTGCCTGTCCAATTTGTTGCATAATCGAGAGAATAGGTCCATCCGAGAACAGTAGCGTTGTAGATTCTCACCCAGTCCGCCTTGGTGACAATCAAGTCTGCCACCTCCCTCCTGATCTGCTCGTCCCCGGGTCGGTTCACGTCCCACGAGCGGCCATGCTGATTAGATAACCTTGGTACATCACATCATGCGCTGGGCTGAGTCTCAGAAAGCGCAAAAACCGGCACAGGCGCTTCTAGTTTTGAGTCCATCCGAATAAACGTTAGCTGGTACAACAACGGGAAGAAGGTCAGGATGACAGGATGCTATCTAGAGGAGAGATACTCTGGAATGAGGGATCTTCGGTGGTACCAAACGCCAAGTCTCTTAGAGGGAACCATCTGGATCAAGCACGATTGAACCTGCGTAATCTAGCCAGGTCACCAACGTAGGTTTGATGGGGCCGGTCAGGTTTAAACTAGGTTAGGTTCATATCTAATGGCGAAATCGCACGAATCGGGATATGGCTGTATTATCGAGCCGATTCGAAGCTGCCAGTTCAAATCCGGTGAGCTTCGACCAGCATACTTTCGTCGATTGGATTCGATTGATTCATTATGAAGATGCTTGGATAGGGTGCTTTTCAATAGGAGTGTTTTCTGTCACATACGGTCACTTAGCAAAGAACCGCTCAAGAACAACCTGTCGAGCGATCAGGAAATGAACTACAACGACAGCCTTTCGCCGGTGTAAAGAAAAAGCCTCCCCGTCATTGGATTTGCCCCGTTTCCCTTACTCGAGCGTTTTCGTTTCTTAAGGCGTTCGAATTGCTTTATCCTCGAGTCCACGTAGCGCTTTCCCAACACCGACTCCATCGTCCTTAGGAGCCTTCCTGCTTCGTCAAATTCTCTCTGCCACTCCGAGTCTGACAGATTCCCCATCACTTTTTGGTTGAGGATCGTCGATTCAAATATCGTATACACGAGATAATCCTTCTGGCCGTTGCTCAGCATCCGTCCCTCCACCATCGCTACCTTTGTCATTCGTGCGATGTCGAGCAACGCATTGACGTGGTTCTTCTCCTGTTCGCTGCAGTCGCGATAGATTTTACCGTTCGACAGAGGCTTCTTGTTACCGATAATCGCTTCGTACTCTTTGATGAGGACGTCGATGCCTCCAGGGTTCACGGTCATTAAAACCCATCGGCGGCTTTTATCTTTATGCTAGTCGAGAGCCAGGCGCAATCATCGAGTGACAATCCGACAATCCTACGCGGCCCATTCGACTTGGTTGACGAAGCCCACATTCCCCTAAACCCAAGAACTTCCGGGGCTATCGGAGAAGAAGAAGACCGGGAGGAAGATATCCAGTTACAGGCTCTACTGATTCACGATGCGACAATGCTGAGCTGGACTCGGCGTTTACTTTATATCCGAAATGAGGAGGGCGAGCGATCGACTGTGATGTCCTCTGTGAAAAGGATTCTGATAATCGACGATGAGAAGGAGATTACCGACGGTCTGAAGATCGGTCTAGAGGACTATCAATTTCAGGTCGACACTTACAACAATCCTCTCGAAGCAATATCGACATTCAAGCCCGGTGCGTACCACCTGGCTATCATCGACGTGCGGATGCCGGAAATGAACGGCTTTGACGTTTACAAGAATTTGAAGAAGATGGACAAGGACATGAAGGTCTGCTTCTTCACGGCTTACGACGTGTATGAGGAAGGATTTCGCGGTATGTTCCCTGAGCTGCGATCTGACTGTTTTCTGCGGAAGCCCATGTCCATCTCCGGTATGGCACGCGCGATAACCCAGCTGCTTGATGCTGAGCCCGGCCCCAGATGAGCTACTACGGTTCCGCGTTGAGCCGCCTTGTGAATCAGCCCTATGATGCTCCCGCCCATTAACGCGGCGTACGCGGACGATGGAGCGGATGTGTACTACATCAAGGATGTGGCCCGCGCAATCGGTCTGCTTCAGACCGTGGAGAAGCTTCCCCACGACCTCTACAAAGTAGGCTGGGGGAGGCTCACTCAGAATCGAGAGCTGGCGGAAGCAATCGAGGGAGCGGTTTCAGACTTCTAGGTGAACCTCCCGCCGAGACGCAGTCCAAGTCCACCGCTACCGGTCATGGACACCCAGCGACTTCGGGCGGACACTGGCTTCTCACCCGCCTTCGATATCCACTCGGCCATCCGGAACTATGTCGAGTGGCTCCAGACGGGGAACTCCAAGTAGACGAGAACACCGAAGGAGATCATAGGAAGTACGCCTCGTTTGGCGGCGCAGGCGCAAGAGGCCAGCAGGGCTACGTGCTTGGCCTATTGAATGGCGTGGATTCGAATAGTATACTTGGTGGGGCCGGTGAGCTTCGACCAGTATACTTCCGTCAAATGGATTTGAATGATTCATAATGAATAGGTAGAGGATTCAGGGGGAAGAGACGAGTCCTTGGCAGGAGCTAGTAGACGCAGTGAACGTATTTATATATACGTATATTCTAATATATCTATATGAGTGATATACCTGCGAAAGATATACTTGCTTTTGCGGAAAACTATGGAAAGAGCATCGGCAACAAGACCCGCTTCCAGATATTGAAATCATTGGCCGAGGGTGAGCGTACCGTCGGACAAATTGCGGCGCTCGTCGGCATATCGCAGCCGACCGCTTCTCAGCATCTAAAGCTGCTGAAAGCTGGACAGTTCGTTAGGGATCAGAAAAAGGGACAGTATGTGTACTACGCGTTGAACTACGACTACGTAGTGTCCGGCCTGAAGCGGCTCGTAGCTGCGCTGGAATCGGCTCACGACAAGCCGATCAAGAAAGGAGGCTTACCATCATGAGTGATAAGGTCGTCATCATAACCGGCGCCAGTGACGGCATCGGGGCAGCAGCCGCCCGGCTTCTGAAAGGTCAAGGCGCCCGCGTCGTTACCGTCGGTCGATCCCCTCAAAAGACCAAAGCGGTAGCGAGCGAGCTCAACGTCCCCTACTACGTCGCTGACTTCACGAGGCTGGATGATGTGCGAACCCTGGCCGCCCAGCTCAAGAAGGACTTTCCACGGATCGACGTACTGGCTAACAACGCCGGCGGGGTCATGGGCGAGCGGACGCTGACCGTCGACGGACACGAGATGACCATCCAGGTCAACCACCTCGCACCGTTCCTTCTGACAAGCCTGCTGCTCGATACGCTCATCGCTTCAAAAGCAACCGTCATCGCGACGTCGAGCCTCGCTCACACGGGGGCAGGCAAGCTTGATCTGGACGACATCAACCTCGAGCATGGCTATTCAAGGCTGAGTGCCTACGGCAAAGCTAAGCTCATGAACATCTTGTTCACGAAGGAATTGCACAAGCGATACCATGAACAAGGTATAGCGGCCTCAGTTTTCCACCCGGGTGTAGTTAGAACAAGCTTCTCTTCTGAATTCGGTGGTGGCTGGAGCTTTGTATATACTTCATTCATCAAGCACTTCCTTCTTTCGCCGGCCAAAGGCGCAGATACCCTGGTGTGGCTGGCTACATCTGAGCCGGGTAAGGATTGGCAACCCGGTGAATACTACCAGAAAAGGAAGATTAAGCAACCCAGCAAGCAAGCCCGAGATGCAAAGCTCGCCCACGATCTCTGGGAACTGTCGACCAAGCTGACTGACCCCAAGCAACCTTTGTCCTACGTCCCCTCACCATAGGTCTGCCCCTCCACCCGCACAGCGTAGCCTTTGATCTTCCTCATCGTGTTTCTCAGGTTGGGCTGCGCCCGGAGCCCCTGCCAAATAACGGATCCCGGCATCAGAAACCTTCTGAAGATGCGTGAGAATTAGTTCAAATCTGGCTTTAAACTATGAACATAGCAATATTCGGGTTAGTTATTGGTGGGGCCGGTGAGAAGCCTGCAGTCTCCGTCAGACCTGGCGAGGATACGAAGGATGATCGTGTGCATTAGCTTGTGGGAGTGACCACGTTGCCGGGCTGAAGTGCGTTGTCGCCGTAACCTGAACCTTGAATTCAGATTGCGACGGTTTTGGAGGAGGCGTTCAACCTCAGCGACGGTGAGGAGAAGTTCATCGTCAACGCCAAGATTGGACAGGGAATACTGGCGACGCAGGAGGGGTGCATCCCGTTCTACAACTTCCTCAGCGACGAGGAGAGAAGGCAATTCACCACGAAGCCAAAGGATGTTACGGCATAGTCGCACAAGGACCAGAGGAGGAATCAGCTGCCGTGGCCCTCGTCCTGATTTTTCCCAATGACTTCTCTGGCGAATATCGAGAGCAGCCCAACCGCTACGAAAGCGATCACGGGGGCGTAAAAGCAATATTGAAACGCGGCTTTGGTCGGAAGGCTGAGCACATGGCCGCTGACTGAGTAGCTGGCAACGAATGTCGAAAGAAGCGCTCCGGCTATGGGGGCTCCGAGCGTCTGACCGACATATCTGAAGGTCGTATTCAGCGAGGTCCCCAGGCTCATCTCGCTCTTGGCAATCGAGAGCACTAGGAGGTTCTGGATCGAAACGGTCAGCATCCCTCCCCCGAATGCGTAAACCACGAGATAGGCTTCGATTTGGAGCGGGCTGGTGTAGGTCGAAAGCAGGAAGAAACCCACCGCAGCGAGCAGAGAGCCGGCGTAGAGGAAGGGTTTCACGCCGTACTTTGGAATCAAGGCGGCCACTCCCAGAGCAACGGGTAATATGACCACGACCAGCGGCAGGAGGTAGAGCCCGACCTCGGTGATGCCGATCCCGAAGCCACTTGGGGGTGGAAGCTCCAAGGCATACACTAAGGCCTGGAAGGCTATGCCGCTCGAGAGTCCGAACGACACTATGAGCAGATTTGCGACCATCACGTTTCTTTGGCGTAGGAGCTTAAGGTCGAGGACCGGCTCGGCGACTCTCCTCTCATACAGCCCAAGCGGGACCATTGCCACCGGCCCGACTATCAGGAGTCCGAGGATGGGAGTCGACGTCCAGCCCCAGCTAGTGCCCTCCGACAGTCCGAAGACTATCGCTGTGAGCGAGGCGCCCAACCAGGTAGCGCCCACATAGTCGAGTCTCACACCCGGCTTCTTGTTTGGAGACTCCTTGACGACGAAGAAGACAAGCGCCGTAAGCACCGCGATGATTGGTATGGCGATGTGATAGTTGCCCTGCCATCCGAAATCGTTGGTGATTACTGCACCTCCGAGGAGGCCGAGTGCTCCGCTGGCGAGCTGCACCGCGCTGATTACGCCTTGGGCGCGCGGGACCAGCTTGCGGGGGAACTGCTCCCGCGCTAGGCTGAAGCACAGCGCAAAGACGCCGAGCCCCACCCCCTGCACGAATCGCGACGCGAGAATCAGGTCGAAGTTCGGCGCGAATGAGGTCGCCGTTGCAGCGACTAGGTAGGTCACCAGGATGTACATCATGACACGTTTCTTCCCGTGGATGTCTCCTAACTTGCCGAAGACCGGGATGACCGCAACTCCGAGGACGGTGTAGAGCGAGATCAGAAGGCTCGCCTCGTCTATGCTCACCCCGTACTCTGCTACTATCTTGGGCAGCGCAGGAGTGAGCATGATGTCGACATAGATTATCAGGCCGGCGACGACCGACAGCAGCACCAGTGTCCTGTTCGCATAGCCGCTGTCGAAGGCCTGTTCGCCACCCTCGGATGCTTCAGTCAAGATTCTTCTCAATGGTGGCCGCAGCTCGCGCTGGATTAGCGTTGTAGCGCACCTGTTCGCCTCAAAGCACTATAACCTCCGTCTTGGCGGTTGATTCAATGCGCAGACTAGTCGTGGAGTTTTCTCTGAAAGGGCTG
>Ga0182014_10004186_pt1 | contig 16753 bp, 13 predicted proteins | sample 612S2DmetaG_FD_120489 | JGI IMG/M metagenome (GOLD analysis project Ga0182014, IMG submission 120489) | Permafrost microbial communities from Stordalen Mire, Sweden - 612S2D metaG | ecosystem: Environmental > Terrestrial > Soil > Wetlands > Permafrost | place: Sweden: Stordalen | collected... | reverse complement strand
GGCCGATGCCCACAGGCTTGCGGGCAGCCGCCAGCGCGCCCGCCTCAAGGGCGCGGAACGTCGTTGCAACCTGCTTTGGATCCACACTCACACTCACAATGACTATAGGGACCGGATGAGTCTCCATTATCCTGCGTGTCGCCTCATAGCCATCCATCCCCGGCATGCTGATGTCCATCGTGATCACATCGGGCTTCAGCTTCTCCGCCAACTGCAAAGCTTCCGCGCCGTTATGCGCCGTTGCTATCACCCTTATCGCGGGATCTGAGTTGAGAATATAGTTAAGGAATTCGCGAACGACCGCCGAATCTTCGACGACGAGGACCCTGATACTCATATGAGTCTCCGAATAACTTCCAGCAGATTGCTCTGTTCAAAACTGCTCTTCACCACATATGCGTTTGCCCCCGCATCTATTCCGCGCTCCCTGTCCCGGCGTGATTCGAGTGCTGTCACCAGCACGACCGGCAAATCGGAAAGCCGCTTGTCGGTCCTTATCTTTGCGGTAAGGTCAAACCCGTTCATTCTGGGCATCTCGACATCGGACACTACGAGGTTGAATTCAGCGGCCTGCAATGCGTAAAACGCATCGATACCGTCAACAGCGGTTGTGACCTCGTATCCCGCTGATTCCAGTATTGTTTTGAACAGAGTTCTTGCCGTGATGGAATCCTCAACGACCAGAATAGATAACCTTTTTTGAGGTCCTTCGATGATAGTTTCTGCGGGAGCTGGGGCAACTTTCACGGCGGAAATCATAAGATCGTGGATATTTAGAATGGGCGCCACTTTGCCGGTTCCCAGGAGAGCAGCGCCCGCAATGTTTCGGACTCGAGAAAGCTGGGGCCCCAGATTTTTTACAAGGATCTCCTGTTCCTGAAGGACTTCATCGACGAGAAAGGCCATCCGTTTTCCGGCCGAACCGAGCAGCGCGATTTGCGCATAAGGACCCTCGCCATTTACCCGGCCGGCGGTTGTTTCAAACTCGAGCACGGCCCCGAGCCTGACGAGCGAGACGGCTTGGCCGTCGAAAGAGACAGTTTCGCGGTTCTCCACGGTTCGTATTTCGTCTTTCCTAACTCTGGCCACCCTCTCGACATTCGCGGATGGCAGGACGAAAAGATGTCCACCCACACCGACGAGGACGCCGCGAAATGTGGCGAGAGTCAGAGGAACCACCATCCTGAAGCATGTCCCGATGTCAGGTTGGGTATCAATGGAGATAGAGCCGTTCAGCTTTTCGACCTTCTCCCTCACGATGGCAAGCCCAAGCCCTCTGCCGGAAATGTCCGTAATGATGGGACTTGTGGTGACCCCGGACCGAAAAACCAAAAACAGGGTCTCGTATGCTTCCAACCTGCCGGCTTCTTCACTCGATATGGCGCCGCAATTTTGAGCCGCCGAGCTTACTTTCAGCGCGTCAATTCCAGCGCCATCGTCGGATACCGCAATTTCAATGTCGCCGTCCCTGGAAGAGAAGGAAATCTTTATATTCCCTCGGGCGGCCTTGTTCTTTTTCTTTCGATCCGCCGGCATTTCAATGCCGTGGTCAATGCAGTTTCGAACCAGGTGTATGAGCGGGTCTTTCATTTCATCCAATACGCGCCGGTCTATTTCGATCTCGCCGCCCTCTATATTCAAGTCCACTTCTTTTCCTGCATCGTGCGAGAGGCCGCGCACGAACCTGGGAAAACTCTCGAGAAACGAAGAAACGGGAAGCATCAGAGTTTTCTTCATATCGTCGAGCAGAGCGTCAACCATGACGGCAGTCGACCGCTGATCGTACTCAGCGGTCTTTATCAGCCTGGTCAACCCGCCTTCGAAGGAGGTCAGCAATGATGCGGTCTCACCTTTATCTCTCGCTTCTCCCGGAGTTTCCAGCCCAGGGGTTGTTTTGGGCGGTTTCCTTTTCGCCATTCCCTTTTTCCACTGCGCAAAAGAGTTCTTCAACGTTTTCAGCTCGAGGGCAAGCTGGCCGGCGGCGAGTTTAACCGAAAGCATCTCTTCAGCCTTGAGAAGAAGCGCATCGAGCTTTGCCGTCGAAATCCTCGTTGTCCCCGTGGATGAAGGGACAGGCACGATCACGGGCGGAGTCTCGGGAATGAAGGCGCCGGTTTTCGCAACCGAATCAACCCCAGGCGCCTTTCCCTCTCTCTTTTCACGTTCTCCGGCTCGCGAATCGGGTCGTATGTCCTTTGTCTCTTCTCTGCCTGAAACGCTCTGTTTTTGAAGTGCAGCCTCCTCCAGTTTGCGGATTATTTCCCCGACCCCGGATTTCTCAGCGTGTGAAGTTTCCAGTTCGGTGATGAGGTCTGAGGCGCGGTCCACTGTCTGGTGAAGCAGATCCAAGATCCGGGAAGCGGGAGCAATCTCTTCGCGTTTCAATGCTGAAAAGACATTCTCCATTGACTGGCAAATCGCCACAATGTCGGAGCGGTTCACCGATCGAGCCGCTCCCTTCATGCTGTGCGACTCCCTGTATATGGTCTCTATGATTTCAGCCTGGTTTTTGGATTCACTTTTCTCGAGCTCTACCAGACCGGACGAGATTACCTTGAGGTGTTCCTGTGCCTCGATTTTAAACATAGGGAGGAGTTTTTTCAGGAGTTCTTCGTCCCTTGGCTCCATCTTTATTCCTCACTCACGTGATATTTGAGATTGCATGCAGGGAGTTGCGCGCCTTTTTACACCCGAAGCAATCATACTTTGTACTTACTCACAATCTCCTTGAGCTTCTGCCCGAGTTCATGCAGGTTTTGCGCGGCCTGTTCAGCCTGTTTCGTGGCGGACACGCTCTGCTGGGAAGCCTGCTTGACATTTTCCATCGCCATCGCAATCTGGTCCATGCCGACAAACTGCTGCTGGCTGGAGGCGGCAATCTGGGTAGCCGCCTGCGCGGATTCCGCGATGCTTTCCGCCAGTTTTTTAATGGACTCTCCGGATTCGGCTGCCTGCTTCACACCCCCATCCACCGCCTTACTCACCTGTTCGGCGGCCATCACCGATGCGCCCGTCGCCTTCTGAATATCTCCGAGAATGGCCCGCACCTGCTCGGTCGCCTGTTTCGACTGGTCCGCCAGGCTCTTGATTTCCTGAGCAACCACCGAGAATCCTTTCCCATGCTCTCCGGCTTTCGAGGCCTCGATTGCGGCGTTTACCGCAAGCAGGTTTGACTGCTGCGCCAAGTCGCTGACCGCCGTGATGATCTCCCCTATTGCAAGGGTTTGCTCGCTCAATCTGATAATGCTCTCGGCGACCGATTCCATCAACCCCCTGATATGGTTGATTCCCTCGACTGTTTTTGTTACGGCGGCGCTGCCCTGCTGGGCCACCAGGACAGCCTTCTGCGCACTCTCGGAAACACTCATCGATCTTTCGGATGACAACTGGGCCGTCTGCTTGACTTCTTCGACGGTCGAAGTAGTTTCGGTCACCGACGTGGCCGTTTCAGTCGAGACGGCAGCCAACTGAGTGGTTATTGTCAGGATTTCACCGACAGAGGATACAAGAACATTTGCCGCCTCCTGTATCTGCAGGTTGATAGCGCGCAGATTCTCCTCGGCCTGCTTGCGCTCGGTGATGTCCCGGGCGGCGGCGAAGACGCCCTGCATCTTGCCGGACCCGCTCATGTATACTGCGGCATTGTAGAGCACATCGGTCAAACGCCCCGAGGTGTGGCGGATGGTGAGGGGATAATCCCTGACAAACCCTTGGGAAATAACCTTTTGGTAGCCTTCTCTGGCCTTTTCCGGCTCAGTGAAATAGTCCGAAAAATCGCTCCCGATCAAACGTTCGCGAGAAAAGCCGGTAACCATCTCGGTGGCCTTGTTCACGTCGGTTATTTTTCCGTCGGGGCTGATGGTCACCAGCGGATCGAGGCTGGCCTCGATAAGGCTTCGAGTGTAGAGCGAAGCGGCGCGCAACTCCTCTTCCATCCTCTTGCGCTCCGTAGTGTCGCGCGCGGCGGCAAAAACGCCCATGACCTTTCCAGTCACATCTTTGTACACGGAGGCGTTGTATAAGACATGGGTCAACTTTCCGCTGGAGTGCCTGATCGTGAGCGGATAATCGGTGACAAACCCTTTTTCGAACACCTGGCGATATCCTTCGCGCGCCAGTGCGGGTTCGGTAAAGTAGTTAGAAAAGTCCGTGCTGATGAGTTTCTCGCGCCCGACGCCGGTGACTCTTATAGTCGCTTCGTTGACGTCGGTAATTATTCCTTCGGCGCTGATCGTCACCAGCGGGTCGAGGCTCGCCTCGATCAGGCTGCGAGCATACTGGGACGCCTGCCTTTGCTCGCTGATATCGCGGGCAGCCGCAAAAACGCCAAGGATATTGCCTGCGACGTCCTTGTAGACGGAGGCGTTGTATAAGACATGGGTCAACTTTCCGCTGGAGTGCCTGATGGTGAGCGGATAGTCGGTGACAAAGCCTTTTGCGAATACCTGGCGGTATCCCTCGCGAGCCAGTTCGGGTTCGGTAAAGTAGTTCAAAAAGTCCGTGCCGATGAGCTTCTCTCGTCCAATACCTGTAACCTTTATGGTCGCCTCGTTGACATCGGTAATTATTCCTTCCGGGCTGATCGTCACCAGCGGATCGAGGCTTGCCTCTATCAGGCTGCGGGTATATGTGGATGCTTTTCGCAACTCTTCGGCCAGTTTTTCGCGTCCGGCGCCAAACCAGTTCATCTGTAGTCCTCCCTATGAGATCTCACGCTTCTTCGTGGACGATAATTTTCTTATCCGTCAAAAGTTTTTTCGCGTCCAAAACCACCATTCGCTCCCCTGTAACGCCTCTTAGATATTCCTTACGGATGCCCGTAAGGGTGGGAAGCGGAGGCTGGATGTCCCGCAGCGCAACGTCTCTAACACCGAGTATGGAGTCGGCAAGGACGCCAAATTCCATGTTGCGGTCATGGATAATGATAGCCTTGTTGAGATCGCCGATCCCTTTTCCAGGCATGTCGAAAAACTTCCTGATATCGATTACGGAGATTATCCGCCCGCGCACGTTCAGCAGTCCAAGCACGAACGGGGGAGTACAGGGAAGAGGGGTATAGTCTTTGAGCGGGTAAACCTCGCGCACAAAGTTGGACTCAAGCCCGTAACGCTCATCGGCAAGCACGAACTCCACTATTTCAATAACCTCGCCAACCTGTGCTGCTTCATATGGCCGAGCCAGCAGATCGGCCCTTGCCTTAAGAATTTTTTTCCTTTCCTCGGCGCCTGGTGAAAATCCCCGCTCCAGCGCGGCACTTATTGCTTCGAGGCGACGATGAGTCGCACTCCAATCGATACGCCCATCACTCATCAAGTCACCTCCCGATCTCGGCACGCCGCATTGCCCGGATAATCTCCACCAGTCTCTCCGCGGTTATTCCCTCCGACTCGGGCAGAATTTCTTCCGGCCGCCTGGAATTCAAAAGCAAAAGGGCATTATCAAAGTGCTTCTCCGATTCTTTGCTCTTGCCGCACTTTCTGCTGATATTTCCTAAAGCTACATACGCCAGAATGAATTCCGGGTCCAGATAAAGCGTTCTTTTGAGCGAGGCGGCGGCATCTTCCGTGCGGCCCAATTCTTGGAGGATGGTCGCCATCAGATAATGGCAACCGGCATTAAGCTTTTCGGCGATGATGGCTTTTTCACACCATTTCAACGCCTGGCCAAGTTTGCCCCAATTTGCATAGATGCGCGCCAGAAGCGCCAAGCCCTTTACGTCGGATGGATCTTGCGAGAGCAGATTCTGCGTTTTTTCCACCGCTTCCGGGTAGCAGCCTGCTTCATAAAGGGCTAACGCCTCCTGCTGGAGATCCTGCCGGATTTGAGTTCCAGGTTTAGAGGTTAGCATTTCAAGAGGCCCGTCAGGGGGTTGTGGCCGCGAACCGATTTGTGGATTGGGGACCTCCTTCGCCGGGGTGACCGCACGATTTGGAGCAAACCCGGCAGCCGGTTTAAATGAGACCCGCGGTTTTTCAAGCGGTTTGCAGGAGAAATCGCCCGCTCGCGGTTGCCCCTCTTTTTTGTAAAGAATCGTGCCGGGGGTTCTCACCGTGGTGAATTGCGAGAAGATGGAGATGGACGCCTCGGTGGGACTCACGATCAAAAGGCCGCCGTAGACCAGAGAGCGGTGAAAATTCCGGGCCACTTTCCCCGCAAGCGCCGGTACAAAGTACATGAGCACATTACGGCAAAAGATAATGTCCATGGCGTTTGTATTATTAAAGAGCGACGGATAGGTATCCTCGACCAGGTTCAGGTACGAGAAAGTCACCATCTCCCTGATCCTGGGGAAAAGTTCAAAGTGGCCGTCCTCCCTTTTATTGAAAAAGGCTTTTTGGATCTCCGGCTGTATATCACGAAAGGACCAATGCCCATATACAGCGCCGGCAGCCTTTTGCAGGGCCAGAGGGCTGATGTCGGTCGCCAGGATCGTGATATTCCAATCCCGGAGGTCGGGAATCATTTTGCTCAGGAGGATGGCGACCGAGTAAGGTTCTTCTCCCGTGGAACATCCGGCGCTCCAGACCCTTAGATGCCTTCCGCTCCTGTGGCGGGACTGGATCAATTTAGAGAGCACCGGTTTTTCAAGAGTCTTAAATAACTCCTGGTCCCGAAAGAAATAGGTTTCTCCGACCGTTAGATGGTTGGCCAGGATTTCGATCTGGCGTCTGGTTGGCGATGAAGACTCAAGCCATTCGATGCAGGATTTGCCATCCTCAATTCCCAGCTCACGTGCTGCAGCATTGATCCCCCGCTCCAGGTCACGCCAGCGCTCTTTTGGAAAATGCAGGCCCATCCGGGCGGCAATGAAAGCGCTCAGCCTTGAGAGTTGTCCTTCAGGAATGCCTGTTGTCAATTTCACACTCTCTACTCGGCGAAACAGATAACCATGTCAATTCAATGCTGAGTCATGGCTGCATCGAGCGCCCGTTCCTCTTCCAAAGAGAGAAATTTGTCGAGGTCATGAATGAGAATCATTCCATCTTCAAGCGTCGCTACACCTTCTATATAATCGATCCTGGGCAGTATATCAGATGCGTGGATGACGTCACTTGCCGAAACCTCCACCAGTGACGATGCGGAATCGACGAGAAGGGCCACAGTTCGCCTGGCCGTTTTTGCAATGATGAGCCGGTCGTCCAAACTCAGTTCTTTTTCCGGTAAGCGGAAACGCCTTCGTACGTTCATAACCGGAACAACCAGGCCCGCCAGGTTTATCACCCCCATCACGATGTCCGGTGCGGAAGGCAAGGATATCACTTCCACGGCCCGAACGACCCTTTCAACAACCGAGAGTCTCAGGCCATAGCGCTGCTCGTCCAGCATAAAGGCCACCAGTTGCACTGATTCCTTCATGATCTCCTCTCTAAAACAGGGCTTCCCGTACGGAAAGTAAAACTAAGCATTTGACTTATTGTCTTCTTGCTCCTATAGGTGCCGATTGCGGCTTGTTTGCAACAGCCATCGGCAGGTTTGGATAACAGAGTATGTTATATTAAAGAAGTTCGGAATTGAAAGGTATAATCGCGCTAAATCTGGGCTTTTTGTATTGACATGAGCGTTTATAATGTCGAGTTTAACCGAACCGGCGTCTGAATCCATGCAAGGTCATGAAATCAGCCCCGCAATGCGGGCGGCGCTTGGACAGGTGTTTCTCAACATGCCCTGGCGCTATATGGGGCGATATATCGACCTGATTGTCGAAAACGGCATAAATATCGAGATCGGGTTTGGGGCCGACGACCTGGAAAGCTCTTCGGCCGGCGCTGTGTGCGCCGCGATTGGGCGAATGCGTGAAAAAGGGACACGAATCACCCTTCATGGGCCTTTTTGGGACCTGTGTTCCGGAAGCATCGATCCCGAGGTAAGAAGAGTCACAGTGTCGAGGCTGGACAGCCTGTTCGACCTGGTGGAGAAAATCCGGCCGGAACAGGTCGTCTGCCATACCGGTTTCGATCCCAGGCATCATCGGGGGCATCGCCGGGAGTGGATTGAGAACAGTCTTTCTACATGGGCGCCGTTTGTCCGGCGGGCGGAAATCCTTGGGACGCCGCTGGTTTTGGAGAATGTCTGGGAGGAAGACCCTGAGCTGCATCTGGAGTTATTTGAGGGGATACAATCGCCATGTTTTGGTTTTTGCCTGGACATTGGGCACCAGCACTCGTTTTCCCGGACAACACTGGACGAATGGCTAAGTGCGACTTGGCCGTACTTGAAGGAAGTGCACCTTCATGATAATGATGGCTCCTTTGACACACATTCTCCTGTAGGGTCGGGCACGATCGATTTTGATCATCTTTTTTATTTTCTGGGCGAAAAGAAGATTTCGCCTGTGCTGACCATGGAACCTCATACAGTCGAGCACATGTACGAGACTTTGGCGGGATTGGCCGCAATGGCCTCATTTAACGAGCTTGTAAACAGTCCAACGACCGGATCTGTTAGTAAAGGCGGCAAGCATGGCGATCGTGGAGCTGAGCATTGTTCCAATCGGTGTTGAAAGCACGAGCCTGAGTTCTTATGTGGCGGGGGCGATAAGGGTGCTTGAAAAGACCGGCCTCAAATATGAACTGACCGCAATGGGCACAATTATATCAGGCGATTTGGACGGCATTCTTAAAGCCATACGGCAGATGCATGAGAGTTGTTTTGATGCCGGTGCGAAGCGGGTCCTGACCCAGATCAGGATTGACGACCGGCGGGACAGGAAAGGCAGCACTGAACAGAAAATTCGGTCAGTCCAGGAGAAGCTCGGACGGGACCGGATTACCGGAGGATAATGTGGCGCTCAAAGATTTGGCGGAATATCTTGTAAAATCGCTTGCCGATCATCCGGAAAAAGTGGAGATCGTGGAGCGTGAAGAGGATGACACGGTGCTTATCGAGCTTAGAATAGCACCTGAGGACATCGGTAAGATTATAGGGAAAAGTGGAAACACGATAAACGCAATCCGCACCGTTTTACAGACAGCGGCCTCGAGCCACAAGAAACGAGCCAAGCTGGAGATGATGGACCAGGGTGAGCTGCCTCTCGACGAAAACATCGAGGAGTGACGCGGCCCCCTGCTCTTGGAGATTGAAAATCGGAAGTTGGGAATCGAGTACGCAATTAGGATCACAAAACGCTATCCGGTCGAAAGGAGATATCCGCTGCCGAATCGATCGACCAGAGATGATACAGAGGAGCCAAGCATATGCCTGAGATAGCCCAGGGACTTCCCGCACATGAATTACGAGCACATTTCGATGACGACCTGCTTACGTTTGATACTACCGCTTCGCTGGAGGATGTGGCGGACAGGGTTGTAGGACAGGAACGAGCGATTGACGCCATCCAATTCGGGATGGGGATGAAGGAATCGGGGTATAATATCTTCATCGCGGGGCCAGCTAAAGCGGGTCTCACCTACACAGCCAGGACCTTCATCGAAGATCAGGCCAGGCAGGAACCCACTCCGCCCGACTGGTGCTATGTTTTCAATTTCAAGGAGCAGGACAAACCAAAGGGCCTCAAAATCTCGGCCGGCACAGGGAAATTGCTCAAGAAAGACATGAACGATTTCATAGACACGCTGCAGGCGAAAATCCCCGAGGTTTTCGACAGCGACGACTACCGCGCCAAAGAAGGCGAAGTGCACCAGGATTTCGAGAAGAGAAGGCGGGAGTATATCGACGAACTCTCCCAGGAGGCGCGCGAGCAGGGATTCATTCTTCAGTTCTCGCAGGTTGGTATGGTCATCATTCCCTCCAACAAAGAAGGCGAGCCGATGACTCAGGAGGATCTGCGCCACCTGAGCGAGGAAGAACGCCAACTCTTGCGCAGCAAGAGCGATGAGCTGCATGAGAGAATGAAGGACACCATCAAGAAAATTCGCGAGGCTGAAAACGAATTCAAGGAAAAACACACGAAGCTTGACAACGAGATTGCTTTGTTCGTGGTCGGACAGTTGATGGATTCTTACGAGGAAAAATACAAGGACGACCAGCAAGTGCTCGACTACCTCAAGGAGGTCCAGGAGGACATTCTCGAAAATATAGACGATTTCAAGAAAAAGCCCGAAGCCCAGCAGCAGATGCCGGGGCAGCCCGTAGCGCCGTTCGCCGTCCCTCCCAAGGAGGCGAACCTGCGCAAGTACGATGTTAACGTGCTCATCGATAACTCGGAAACCAAGGGCGCTCCGGTTGTCATCGAATCAAATCCGGCCTATCCCAACCTTTTCGGCTCCATAGAGAGGCAGGCCTGGTTTGGGGCGCTGTTTACAGACCATACAATGATAAAACCCGGATCGCTCCACAAGGCCAACGGCGGCTATCTGGTGATGAAGGCGCTCGACCTGCTCAAATGGTTTATCTCTTATGAAGCTCTCAAAAGGGCGCTCCGTGACAAAGAAATCAGGATCGAAGATCTGGGCGAGCTCTACGGAATTTTCAGCACACGCACGATCCGGCCCGAGCCCATTCCGCTCAACTTAAAGATCGTCCTTACCGGGGACCCGTACATCTACCAGTTGCTCTACAGCCTTGACGAGCGCTTCCAGAAGCTCTTTAAGGTCAAGGCCCACATGAGCGACCAGATGGACAGAAAGCCGGGCCAGGTCTTCGAATGTTCGAGGATGATCGCACGCTACTGCCAGGACCACCATGTAAGGCACCTGGACAAATCAGGAGTCGCCCGTGTGCTCGAATACAGTGTGGAGCTTACCGAGGACAGGGATAAGCTCACTCTCGAGCTTGGGACCATCACAGACCTGCTTCGAGAATCCAATTACTTTGCCGGCCTCGAAGGCAGCGAAGTTATCCAGAGAAAACACGTCGAGGAGGCCGTCAAAAAGCGTATCTATCGCTCCAACCTTATCGAAGAGCGTGTAAAGGAAATAATAGAAAAGGATATTATATGGGTCGAAACGGAGGGTGAAAAGGTCGGGCAGGTTAACGGCCTTGCGGTGCTGATGACCGGTGATCACGTTTTCGGCAGGCCGAACCGGATTACGGCGACCGTTTCGGTTGGGCGCGAAGGGATGGTGTCTATAGACCGAGAATCGAAAATGAGCGGCGCCACGCACACCAAGGGGCTGATGATTTTAAGCAGCCTCTTCAGAGGCCGGTTTGCCCAAAACAAGCCCATAGCCTTCTCGGCTTCTGTGTGCTTTGAGCAAAGCTACGGAATGATTGATGGAGACAGCGCCTCGAGCACGGAATACTATGTCCTTGTCAGCGCAATCGGTGGAGTGCCCTTGAAACAGGGTATCGCTGTAACAGGATCGGTCAGCCAGAGAGGTGAGATTCAGCCGATCGGGGGCGTAAACTACAAGATCAAGGGCTTTTTCGACATCTGCAAAGCCAAAGGACTCACTGGCGAACAGGGGGTCATGATTCCGGACAAGAACATCCGGAACCTGATGCTTGACCAGGAAGTAGTAGATGCAGTCGCCGAAGGCAAGTTCCACATCTGGCCTGTCACCACGGTTGAGGAAGGCCTGAGCATCCTTACAGGGATGGATGCGGGCAAGCTTCAGGAGGATGGAAGTTATCCGGAGGACACCATCTACAGGAAGGTTGACGACAGGCTGAAAGAGATTTCTGAAATCGTGCGCAAGTTCTCCAAGGATTTGGAAGCCGACGGCAAGAAGTCCGAAGAGGATGAAGGTCCGAGCTGCCCTCACTGCGGGCATTAAAGAAGCCGATCTCCCATGGATCTTTTTCCAAGCCTGGTGATCGCGGAATGAATCCCAAAGGGCGGCCGATCGCCGCCCTTTTTTTGGCGCCTTATGGCAAGCCTCAAACAGCCTCTGATCTGGATTATCGACGGCAATCACTGGGAGAGAGTAAACATACGGGCCGTTTTGATCGAGCGAGGCTGCGAGGTGGAAGGCTTTGAGAGCATCTTCCACGCCGTTGTCACGCGCTGCCGGGAAATTGTCGAAAAGCCTGCCGCAATCGTTCTCGAAATCAAAAACCTTGCATATCAAAGCCGGGAATTGGGCGACCTTGTCCGTATCGGAGCGCCTGTCATTTTGCTTACCGGCGTCTATGAAGGCAGCATGTTAGCCGATGAACACAAGTGGGCGGCAGTTCTGCGGAGGCCTTTCACCATAGGGCAGGTCGCACAGACCGTCGAGCGCCATGCAGTTAAATCCAATTGATTGAGGCGCCAGGCCTCCCGCAAACGCCCCGTCTCTGGTCAGGGATAGCGTCGAGAATGGCGGCGGTCGGCCTGCCCGCTACGCGCTCACACGACGCAGGGTGGTTATTTTTTTCGGTAGGGTGCTATATAAGTCTATCATACGAAGATGGGAGCAAACGTGAACAACGCATTGGCCCTTTCTATTCTTGTCGTCGATGATGAACCCAATATCCGGAAGACCCTCAGTATCTCCCTGGAGGCCGAGGGTCATCATGTCACCCCTGTAAGCAATCCTAAAGATGCGTTGACTGAGGCCAACGGGCGCTATTTCGACCTTGCCCTGGTGGATCTCCGCCTGGGTTCGGAGTCGGGAATAGACCTGATCGGCAATCTGCTGACGATCTGCCCGTGGATTAAGTGCATCGTTATTACGGCTTATGCTTCAATTGATACCGCTGTCGAAGCAATGCGGCGCGGTGCCTTTGATTACCTGCCCAAGCCATTCACTCACGATCAGGTATCGGTTCTTGTCAGCAAGGTTTCGGAGGTCAGGACCCTGGAGCAAAAGGTGGCCTTGCTTCAGGAAAGACTAAGAGAATCCGTTCCCGAGGCGGTTGTAGAGAGCCGGAGTCCGGCCATGCAGCGAGCTTTGGCCATGGCGCGGCAAGTGGCGGACAGCGGCGCCACCATCCTTATCCGTGGTGAAAGCGGGACCGGCAAGACCATTCTCGCTCATGCAATCCACTCCTGGAGTGGTCGCTCGTCAAAACCCTTCGGGACTGTATCGTGTCCTTCACTCTCGGCCGAGCTGCTTGAAAGCGAGCTTTTCGGCCATGCGAAAGGTTCTTTTACCGGTGCTTTGCGCGATTATCCCGGACGCATCGCCGCTTGCGAAGGGGGGACCCTTTTTTTGGATGAAATTGGCGATTTGCCCATGTCCATCCAGGCGAAGCTGCTTCGGGTCCTTCAGGAAAAGGTCTATGAGCGTGTAGGCGACCTGGAAACCAGGAAAGCCAATGTGAGAATCATTACGGCGACCAATATCGACCTCGAATCGGCAATAAAGGCGGGGAGGTTTCGCGAGGACCTTTTCTACAGGCTTGATGTCGTCGAGATTGTGATCCCTCCGCTTCGAGAGCGCCGGGAGGACATCGCCCCGCTGGCCGAGGGCCTGCTGGCTTTTTTCGCCAGGCAGAATCACCGGCGGATACTGCGATTTACGGAGGAGGCGTGCGAAGCCCTCAAAAATTACCAGTGGCCCGGTAATGTGAGGGAACTGCGCAACGCAATCGAACGTGCGGTCCTGCTATGCACAGAAGACAGCCTGGGAATTCATCACTTTTCGATAAAGCTCAAGCCCCTGGAGCGCATGCCCGGCGCCGGCGACCTGGTGACCATGGACGAGCTTGAAAGAACGCACATTCGACGCGTACTGGCTTCGAGCAGATCCATTGAAGAAGCTTGCCGGATTTTGGGAATGGATTCCGTGACCCTTTGGCGGAAACGAAAGAAATATGGGTTGTAGATTTGACATTTCATTTTGAAATGTCCTTAACGAGCTTATCCTTCAATTTGAAATCTTCCAGGTTGTCCCACCCGGTAATCTTTTAGCTAATCTATTGAATTTGCATAATTTAGTTTTATTTTCCCATTGGCACGTGATTTGCCATACCGGGTTGAGGAAGGGTAGTGAGCATGAGCCTAAAAACGAAACTGATCCTGGCTTCCTGCGGTCCACTTCTGATTCTTCTGGTGGTGGGCCTCATAAGCATCAGGACCATCACGCAATCGAGCAAGGCGCTCGAGCGGATTTTCAGGGAAAACTACGACAGTGTAGCCGCCGGGCTGGCGATGAAGCAGGCAATCCTGGAAATTGAGCGTGGCGTTGGACCACTTCTTTACGAAAGCAGTGCTGACAAAGCGATTATTGACTCTGCGGTTCTAAGGTTTTCGCAAAGCCTGAAATTCCAGCAGGGCAATGTCACTCTGCCCGGCGAACAGGAACTAACGAATAAGCTGACGGAATACTGGAAGATTTACAGGAGCCAACTGGAAACTTTTGTTCAAATGCAGGAGAGCGGCGCCGCGCGCCGGGATTCTTACAAGACGGGACTGCTGCCGCAGGCGGACGCGGTTCTCGATGCTGCGCAGCAGATAATCGACATCAACTTGAACAATATGATCTCCACCGACGGCCAGGTACGGCAGCAGGCGGCAGAAACCAATCGCGACGTAATCGCGCTGGTGCTGGCGGGAATAGTGCTGGCGGTGATATTCGTTATCATTATAGGACCGTCCATGCTAAGGCCGATCTCCTACCTCACCCGTTCTGTGAAAGAGATTCAGCAGGGAAACCTCGATCTTGTAGTAAAGGCCAGGTCGGGAGATGAAATCGGGCAACTGGCTTCCGCTTTCAACGATATGACAAGGAGCCTGCGTGAATTCAGACGAACGAACCGCGCGCGGCTGATTCGCACCCAGAAGGCGACGCTGTCGGCGCTTAACTCTATTTCAGACGCTGTCATTATCTGCAATCCGGAGGGCATCATCGAGCTTGCAAACGATACGGCCCAGCGCCTGTTTGCGCTCAAGGCAGGCACGACTATTCAATCGGTCGAAAACGACCGGATGGGAGAACTATTTGAGCGTGCGCGCCACGAGATGCGCCCCATCCGCCTGAAAACCTATGATTGGGCTATCCAGGTTTTCAAGGATGGCGAGGAACATTTTTTTTTACCGGAGGCGGTCCCAATACTGGACGAGGAAAGACGGCTCATCGGCGTGACGCTCATTCTCTCGGATGTGACAAGGCTGCGCAAGCTCGATGAAGTAAAAAGCGGTCTCATTTCGACTGTTTCACATGAACTGAAGACCCCTCTGACTTCCATTAGACTTGCAGCCCATGCGCTTTTGAATGAAAAACTCGGTCCGCTTACTCCCAAACAGGCCGAACTTGTCATTGCCGCTCGAGATGACAGCGACCGGCTCTATCGTATCATTGAGAACCTGCTGGACATCGGTCAACTGGAGTCGGGAATGTCCACCGTCGAGCTTGTTCCGGTGAGCCCCGAGCAGGTCCTCCTCAACGTTGTGGAGGAGATGAGGCCTTCATACGTGGATCGGGGAGTTTCCCTCGTACTCGACCTGCCTGCAGATATCCCCCAGGTCCTTGCTGACAGGTTGAGACTGGAGATTGTCTTTACCAACCTTCTTAGCAATGGTTTGAAATTTACCCTTCCGGGGGGAGAAGTCAAAGTATCGGCGCGCCTGGACAAGGGCGCGGTGCTTTTTGCCGTTGAGGATACCGGATCGGGAATACCTAAGGAGTCCCTTCCGCATATTTTTGAAAAGTTTTTCAAGGCGCCCGGCCGCGGCGGGCAACAGAGCAACACCGGACTGGGTTTGGCCATTGTCAAGGAAATCATAGAAGCCCACGGCAGCAGGGTGGAGGTGAGCAGCACTCCTGGGGAAGGCACGAAATTTACTTTTACGCTTGCCGCCGCCGGCAGGGTTTCAAGCGAGATGAGGGCCTTATGATGGACAGGGCTGCGCCGGCCGGACAAGAATGCAGATGGGAAAGACGCCAAGATACGATTTAAGAACTCTTCTCGAAAGGAGGGATAACAGATGGATCCGCAAAATCCGGCAACCTGGCTGCCTGGAATGTTTTTCCTGGGCATAGGGGTGATGGTGCTTTGTATTCTGTTCGTGAAAGCTTGCGAAAAAATTTAGGGGCATTAGGGGCAAAGGAGTTCAATCGATGATTTACATTACGGCGGCTGTTGCAGTTTTTCTTTTTGTTTATCTGACTGTGGCCATGATACGGCCGGAATGGTTCTAGGCAAGCGCCGGCGATTTACCGATATTGAAAGGAAAAACAAATGACGTTTATTCAAATATGGTTACTTCCCTTAGCGCTCCTTGTAACGGCCACTGTCATTGCTTTCCCGTTGAGCCGTTACATGGCGTGGATTATGGACGGAAAATACCGCCCTTGGGCGGTTTTCCGCTGGTTCGAACAGCGTCTGGACAGCGGTGAACAAAACTGGAAACAGTATCTATTCGCGCTGCTCCTGTTCAATACCCTGATGTTTGTGTACACCTTCCTGGTTCTGGCGGTCCAGCCTTATACCCCGCTAAACCCAAGAGGGCTTACGATGCTGGCGCCGAGCACCATTTTTAACAGCGTCGCCTCATTCATTACGAACACCAACCTCCAGCATTATTCGGGGGACCAGCACCTGTCGAACTTCAGCCAGATTTTTTTCGGGATTTTTAATCTTTTTTTCTCGGCGGCTGTAGGCCTGTGCGCGCTGGTTGCCATCATCCGCGCCCTGCGGGGCCAATCAAAGGTCGGCAACTTCTTCGTCGATATGTGGCGGGTTGTGGTCTACATGTTCGTGCCAGCCGCTCTTTTATTCGGCCTGATATTCATAACCCAGGGCAGCCCGATGACCTTCGAAACCTCGCATGATGTCACGACGGTTGAAGCGGGGGCGATGGGCATGACCGACACAGGCGAGGCGAAACCGCAGACGATTATCGTGGGGCCGGTCGCGGCCTGGGAATCTATGAAAATGCTGGGCACCAACGGGGGCGGGTTCTATGGTATGAACTCGGCGCATCCGT
>Ga0182014_10004185_pt1 | contig 16756 bp, 14 predicted proteins | sample 612S2DmetaG_FD_120489 | JGI IMG/M metagenome (GOLD analysis project Ga0182014, IMG submission 120489) | Permafrost microbial communities from Stordalen Mire, Sweden - 612S2D metaG | ecosystem: Environmental > Terrestrial > Soil > Wetlands > Permafrost | place: Sweden: Stordalen | collected... | reverse complement strand
GCGATGAAATCGTCGTAGGCGCGCTGGCGGTTCTGTTTGCGCGCCGCTTCATGCCAAGTCGGGCCGAATTCGCCCCCGCCGCGGATGTTGGCCAGGACATAAACGCCGCCGCGCTCGAGCCAGGCCGACCCGACGCCGGCACTATACGCCGGCAACATGGGAATCTCGAAGCCGCCGTACCCATACAGCAAGGTTGCGTTGGCGCCATTCAACACCAGGTTGGTCCGGCTGATTTGAAAGTAGGGCACCTTGGTTCCGTCTTTAGAAACGGCCTCATGCTGAGTGATCCCCAACCCCCCGGTTTTAAAGAACGCCGGCAGACTCTTGAGCTTCTCTCTCCCCGCGCCCGGCAACGAACCCAAATACAAGCTGGAAGGGGCGAGGAAATCCGTGACCGTCATAAAGTAGTCGTCTGATTCGTCCGCATCTATGCCGCTAAGGCTGACTGAGCCAAAAGCCGGTGTGTCCAGCGCTGTCCGCGTCCACTTGCCGTTCTTGTATTGCAGCGCATAGAGACGATTCTTGACGTTGTCCAGTTCATTGACGACCAGGTAGTTCTTGGTGGGGCTCGTTCCGGCCAGGCTTTTGCGAGGCGTTGGTAAGAACAGGGTTTCGAAATGCCGCTCCCCTTGCAGGTACGCCTTGAAGTCGGCCGCCAGCAAGGACCCGGCCGGGTAAGTGCTCCCATTCACCTTCCAGTCGGAGCGCAGGCGCAACAGCAACTGATCCTCGAACGTGCTCACCAAGGCGTCCGCCGGCTTATCTATGCGGGTCCACTGGTCACCCTGGCGCAGGTATTCTTCGTTGGTGAAGAACGTAACGGCGCGGCTGGCAAACTCATAAGTCTGGCCGTGATCATGAACCACTCCCGCGCCGATGCTCATTTCCTCCTTCCGGCACTCCATGATCACTTTGGCATCCGCGAGCGGCGTGTTGCGCTTCCATTCCTTCACTATCCTGGGGTAGCCGGAGTCGGTCAGCGCACCCGGGCCAAAGTCCGTGCTTACATAGACCGCATCCCGGTTTCGCCACGCCACCTGACTCTTGGCTTCGGGCAACGTGAAGCCATCTTTCACAAACGCCTTCGTCGGCAGATCAAACTCTCGGACGACCGTGGCATCCGCACCCCCGCGAGAGAGGAGGATCAGGCAGCGGTCGTAGGTGGGATACAGAATGTCGTATCCCTTCCAGACCCAGTTCTCCTTTTCGGCTGTACCAAGCTGATCCAAATCCAGCACCACTTCCCATGCCGGCTCCGCTTTCTTGTACTCCTCCAGGCTGGTTCGACGCCACAAACCGCGCACATTCGTTTGGTCTCGCCAGAAGTTGTAGTAGTAGCGCCCGTGCTTGGCAACGTAGGGAATCCGGTCCTTTGAATCCAGGATCGCCAGCAGCCGGGTCCGAATGGACTCGAAGTCGGGAGAGTTCTCCAGTTCCCTGGTGCTGAGGGCATTCTGTTCCCGCACCCAGTTCAGCGACCGATCGGTGGTAACATCCTCAAGCCAAAGATACGGGTCCTCGCCCGTTTCGACCTTGGCCAGCGGGTTCTGGGCGCCGGTTTGGGCCACGTCGGCGCCTCTTGCCGAGGCCAGCAGGACCGTCAGGCAGAAGGCAAGAAGTGATAGATGGTGTGAATGTTCGGGCTCGCGTAGCCAAGCCGCCAGGTCCGACAGCCAATGGATGTTCATGGGCCTGCTTCTAGCAGCCGTACCCGCGGAGTGCAAGCTAACACTCAGTTCCACCCCTCCACTAGTGGACGTGGCGCAGCCTGCCACACAGACCCGGTCCACAACTCGGCACGGCCTTGGGCGTCCAGCCGGGACGGCACACCCACCGAACGCAGTGCCGCCACGTAGACGGCCTCGAATCCCCGCGCGTTCGTGATCTGGCGTTGCCAAATCTCCGCCACTGTGGATGGCAGGTTGCTCCCCTGGACAATCGTCACCCGCTCGCGCAGGAAGCGGACAACCGTTTCCGCCGCTGCCGCGGGGTCTTGCTCCCGCCGAATGCGGGGATAGAAGTTTTCCCAGAGCGGACGCCGCCAATCCAGCTCGCCGTCTGCTTCGGGGTCGATCTGCGCCGTCAACACGTATTGGCAATAGACCTGCTCGTCCAGCTTCCAATTGATGAGTTCCCGGTTGTAATGGGCGAGCTCGACATGCTCCAGCAGCGTCTTTAATGGCTTGCCACGCCACGCGGAGTTAGCCGCAAGGACCTCGAAGTCGGGCCGCTCCTTGGCCTGAACCAGGTGCTTCTGAGCAATGGTTAGCGTACGGCCGCTGGTGGGCAGGCGAGGCGGAACCACGTGCAGCGCCGTTTGCGCCAGGGCGGCAGTGGCTAGGACGGCAGCAATCCAATTACCACGAAATACACGAAACACGCGAATAATGGGCAGCTTACGCTGTGAATAGCCGTCACCTGCCAAGTGATAGCACTGGCAGCTACGATCCTCTGCTATTTCGTGTCTTTCGTGGTTTGAACTGCCGTTATCAGGTTGAATGGGGCTCGCGGGGACGCTCGCCCTCCCGGGGAGTAGGTGAACCCAAAGGCAGAAGAATGTCCACAAGAGCGCCGGAGTCCAGAACAGACAGAGCGGCCTGGCCCGGGCTTGCCATGCGAGGATCGAACGGTAGTTCGCCAGGGCGTCCGGGCCTTCCAGCCGCGTCAGGCACTGCTCGCCGATCACCCGGAACACCAGCAAGCGATTGGCGCCCAAGCTGTGCCCTTCGCCAGGAAGGAGCTTAAGTTCGACCGGCACACCGTTTGTCTGCAAGCACGCGGCCACCCGTTGGGCTTCGGAAAGGGGAAAGACCTCGTCGCGCTCGCCGTGAATGAGTAACAGGGGGGTTGAGGGTTGAGCCGCCGACGCTTCGCTTTGGCGCGACAAGGGGTTGAGGGTTGAGGGTTGGACGAGGGAACCTTGAACCTTGAACCCTGAACCTCGAACCTTGAACCGGTCCAACTCAGGGACCCAGCCGCCGGCCAACCGCACCAGCAGCTTCGGCCGGCTATCGGGATGGCGCAGGGCGAAGGAGAGCACGCGCTGCGCTCCAAGACTGGAACCGACCCAGGCCATGCGGTTTGTGTCGGCCCAAGGCTGCCGGCCCAATTCGCTCAGCAGGCGGCTGAACTGCTCGTCAAAGCCATCCTGCGTGCCTTCCCGTGCGTCCCCTGTGCCCGGCCCTTCAATTTCTGCTTTCTGCTTTCCACTTTCTGCTTTCCCTTCGTACTCCATCCCCACCGCCGCCAGCCCCATCTCGGCCAATTGCCGCAATTCGTTGCCATCCCGCAGCAGGCTCCCACCCGCCCCGTGGAGATACACGACCACTGGCCACCGCCCCCTATCCGATTTTGGATTTTGGATTCTGGATTTTGGATTGCTTCGCGGCAGCACCACCACGCACTCCGCTTTGCCCTGGCCGGGGACTTTGATCTTGAACCAGACCCGCCGAAACGGGTCGCGCCCCGTGGCCCAGAAAAGGGCACCGGCGAACAGCAAAGCCAGCAGCCCCGCCACGAACCGACGCGGAGAGTAGCAGATTGCCGAAAGCAACCCGCACGGGTGCTCGGAACCAAGCCCCTTTGCGCTCTCTGCGGTTAATTGCTCTTCACTCATTCTACCCTGTATAGGTCCACAAAACTTGTTACATGGGTAACAAGGCGCAAGATTCTGTCTTCTCGCCCTTCGTGTATTTCGAGGCCAATCCCTCCCGCCTTCGGTTGCGGCTTGGCTGCCCGGTGTCTTTTGGCGGCTCACGCATTTTCGTGTGCTTCGTGTATTTCGTGGTCTCCCGCCCTGCCTAGTTCCAGCAGTATCCAGAACGGCGCCGCCGTGGCCAGCTTGAACAGCCCCCCATCAAACCAGAACGCGACCAGCAACACCACCGCCGCCGCGCGGCAAACGGCACTATAGTCCAAAGTCAATTGAGTGCGGAATGCGGAGTGCGGAGTGCGGAGTGTGGAATCGGGGAAGGCTCGAGTGCGGAATGCGGAGTGCGGAGTGCGGAATTCGGGACCGGGGGAGGCAGAAGGTGGAGGAGCGGGTTCTGGCGCTGGTTGTGGAATAAACGCCAGCAGAACATAGAGCACGAAGCACGCGAGCGCCGGGATGCCGAGCGTCGTCCCCAGCATGAAATAGTCGTTCAACTGAATCGCCCCGCCCTCATTTGTTTTCGCAGCGCGGTAGTATTGGTCGTACACCCGTTCCGGCTGGTTCCAGCCAAAGCCGAACCATGGCCTCTCCGCCATCATTTGCAGCGCCCCCTCCCACGCCGCCACCCGGTTCCGCCACGAGAAGTCATTCGCATTGGCCACCGACACCGCCCGCCTCGCAATCGGCCCCTCGAAGTGGCGCAGATTCCAGAAGCCCAGGATGCCGATCGAGACAACCACCGTCGCCAAGGCAAGCCGGCCTCCACCCAGCATAAACCGCGGAATACGCAGAACACGCGGAAGAAGAGGAACCACAGGTGCGTTCACACCTGCCTGACTGGCTCCCTTTCCGCGCATTTCGCGTATTCCGCGGTCAATTGCCTCGATGACTGAAAACCGACCAGCCTGCCAACCGAGATAAATACAGGCGACCGCCGTTCCCACCCACGCTCCGCGGCTGTAACTCTTCACCAGCCCCACCGCCATCACCCCCGCCGCCACCCCGAACAGCCCCGCCCTCACCCACAGTCCCCAATTGGATGTTCGATGTTGGATGTTGGATGTTGGACGTTCCCCACCGCCTTCTGCATTCTTCATTCTGCCTTCTGCCTTCGCATCACATTCCGCACTCCGCACTCCGCAGTCCGCATTCATTCGGCTTTGGACTAGCCGTCCCACGGCGAGAATTAGGCCCACGCCCATCAGCATCCCAAACGTATTTGGATTATCCCACGGCCCCGTCCACCGCCCCTGGCCACGGTACTGGAACAACCGCCCCGGCTCCGCCTGCCACACCGCCGCACCAGTCAGCAGAATGATGAACACCCCGACTACCGTCCCCCCAGGAGACTTTAGACTTTGGACTTTAGACTTTAGACTTCCCCCTCCTCCCTTTCTGCATTCTTCCTTCTTCCTTCTTCCTTCCCAGAGCCCCGCTCCTTTCCCAATCATCGCCGCCCCGACCAGCGCCACCGCCTCGTTGGACTTGACTGCCGCTGGGTAATCAAGCGCATACGCCAGGGCCGACAAAACCATCAAACCCGCCAGCTCTAAGCCAGGCTCTGCCACCCATTGCCACGCCAACACCCATGCGGTTCGGCCGCTGCTGGCACCATCCTCCATTACCCATCCTCCGCCTGCGACGCTCGCGCCTCCGGCCAGCCGTGCGCGAAATACAACAAAACCAAAGAGGTAAATGCCCGCGCAGATAAACGCGATCCACTGCGTGCCCGGATCGGTCAGGACGCCGGCGATTTCAAGCAAGAATGGTGCGAGGAAGCCGCTATTCCTAAGCGGCGCACAGTCGCCGAAAAGGCAAAACCCGAGCACCGACAGTACCGGCGCGATCCCCAGACCTCTCCGCAGCAGCGGTCCGCTCATAATCAGCGACGAGCCTACTACCCTGAACGACCCTGCGCAATCGCGATCGAGGCAAAGCCGGACAACACTTGTGCCAATAGTAAGGACTGCCGCTTGGACGCATCCTTTCTCGACTACCGGCGGCAACGCGAACCACCACAAGCGCCAGCTTCTCCGGAAAGGCCGGAGGTTGTTCTAGATCGCTTTGCCGCAGAGACTCATATTCCACCAAGGCGACACAATAGCCGCGCGAAAGACTCACGAACAATCACTTCCACCACTTGCCGTTGTTGGCTGAATGAATGGTTGAAGCGGAGGGTCCCCGCACGCTCCTCCCCCCACAAGGTGAAATACTGTATCATCGCCACCACACTCTGTGTAATATATGTCCCATGAGCAACAAAAGGGGTTGCCGCTGTTCTGGCACCCTGTGTTTCCCGAACCCAATCCAATCATTGAACAGTGGTTGTACGACTGCCCAGCAGTATCCACCCTATGATGGAAATTGCACGGTGGGTTTGTCGAGCAGTCGTACGTCACGTTACAGGCTGAGTGGCAAGGGGTGTTGACCGTCCACTGACATACGTCGAAGGCCGCGTAGCATGCAACCGCCATTGAAACGATAATTAACATATAGACTGGCAACTTCATTTTCTTTCCTGTTCTTGTAGTGTTATGTTGTGATTTCATTAACTTATCTTTCGTTTGTGAACTGTGAATGTTTTCCGCGCAACCTGGCGAGCATAGTTAGAATAGGAACTAACGACAACCCAGCCAAGCATATCATGACCAAAACTCGGCGTGCCGGACGTGATGCACTTGCTACAGGTGGTGCCACCGGCAGAACTTTCAGCAATTTGCCTCCCACAGTCGAGAACAACTGACCGTTGGTATAAATGTTTGTGTAAACAACATTCGTGGACATAAATCTGGCTGGAGCAAACGTCTCCTCCGACAGTTGGCCGACGGCGAGTTGTAGCTCAATGAGAGCCAACTCTAAGACAGGACTCAGACCGCTGGCGTTTCTGGTTGAGATGGTAATTGTCTTAGGAAATCCGCCGAGCGATGTTAATTTGTCGGGGTACGTGTATGCCGTTGCCTTGAAGGGGGGACTTTCTTTTGCAGAGCTAATTTGTAGGGTAGAAGGTAAACCATTGGATACTTCCAGCCGCCCATAGATTAGCGAGCCGTCATCTCGGGTCGCAGTGAATTCATTTCCATCCCAAACCACAGTTCCCTGTTTGAGATCAGCCAAGCCCATGTTGAGGAATTGATTGAGAAAGTGGAAGACGACCCTTCCGCCTCCGGCCACGGGATCCGCTCCGCCGAAGCTGTGTGTGAGGGTATTCGCGTTTACTTGATAATCTTCTGGCCCGCTCCGACCAATGATCGTCCCTGAGTTTGTGCCTGTAAAAGACCTTAAGAAATAGTTTGTGCCTGACCTTCCTCCTTCATAGTACACTATCCCTTGATCCCGTGGCCGAATAGCACTCCTGGTCAGGTCTGGAGGAACCTGCAACTCGCGCAATGCCTTTTCGGTTGCGCGGAAGGACTCGACATCCACTGGAGAGGAAATGGCTCGACGGAAGAAGACGACGAGATCTGTCGAGTCTTCACGCCCAGAGATCTGAGAGGCAGAGCATAATATTACGATTAGTAGGACACCTCCCGCGACTGCAGCGTTGTTCTTCACTCTAAGAGGAACGGGCCCGGTACTCCGAGTCCCTTTCATCTCTTGATGACTGGCCCTCGTTTTGCTTTGCTTTCCGACTCCGCTGGTGCCCAGGAGTTCGGTTCTCGGATCTACCATGGCAAGTGCTAACATCACGATGCTTGAGTCTGCCAAGTACTAGACGCTAGGGAAATGACGATTTCATGGCCAAACGCGACAATATCGTGGCCGAATGTGACATTTTGAGAGTTGCCGCCGTTTTTGCAGCCGACTCGGCGTACTCCTTCGGGGCAAAACCGTAGCACTTCTTGAACTCGCGCGAGAAGTGGCTGGGGTCCTCGTAACCGAGACAGTAGGCGGTTTCGCTGACGCTGCTGCCGTCGCCAAGGAGTTCGACAGCCTTCTGCATTCGCAACCGCTTGAGACAACGTCGCGGCGAGTCACCCACGGCGAGCAAAAAGAACCGCTCCAAGCCGCGCACCGAGAGTTTGCAGGCATCCGCCAGTGCCTTGACGGAGTACTTCGCGTCGTGGGCAAGCTGCGGCAAGTTTTGGATGCGGTGCAAGGGATGCGTGAGGCGTGAGGCGTGATCCGTGAATCGTGATGCGTGATGCGTGATGGTTGGTGGCAGCGGGTGGCGGTTTTTGGCGGGGATGAAAGGGGGAGGAGGCATGGCGGAGCCAGAATGGATTGCTGGATTATTGGATTAATGGATTGGAGGATGGGTGGCGCCAATTCCAGACGATGGTGATGCAACTGCCGATAATTAAATAAGCAAAGGCCAAGTCCAGGAGGAGGCTGGCGGCTTTGGGGGAGAGGCCGAAGGCGTAGGTAGCGCAGGCGAGAAAGCCGGCCAGGGAGTGGCAGCCGTCGAAATAGAGGGCAATCCGGTATATCAGGAAGTTAGTGGCGAACCAGGCGACCCAGGGGATTGTGCGAGCGGGCCGTTCGGAGAAGAGACAGAACCAGGCAATCAGCGCGGCGGGGCCGCCGATGATCCAGAACAGGTAGCGGAGTGAAAGCCCCGAAATGGGGTCGCGGGGCAGGACGAGGTGCGGGGGGCCGCTCAGGTTGATGATGAAGAGGGCGGTGGCCATCGCCAACAAGAGGGCGGCGGCGGTGTTAGTAAAGAAGCGCGGAAAGGTCATACGGGGCGTTAATAGAGTGGTCTTTCGGTTCCTCGTCGCTTCCTAAGTCCGAAGGCCGAAGCCCGAAGGCCGAAAGAAGGCCGAAATCCGAGTGCCGAATCCCTCTCCTCCTTTGGAGGAGACTCGAGTTTGGACAATATGGAGCGGTCAACCTGGAGGGTTGCCAGAGGGTAGCCGGAGGTCGCCGAGGGTTTTTCGGGGCGGCGACCTCCGGTTAATGGCGCAGCAGAGGATCTGCACCCCGGCGGGGTGCCAGACTCATTGGAACCGTGCGGACTCGATATTGGCATTGCCCCAGACCCAGTGACTCGCCATGAATTCAGGTAACCCGGAATGCGGGGCGGTGGCGTCGTTTGGTAGCTGCGTCTGGCACCCCTCCAGGGTGCTGGACCCTCCGACGCGCTGTTCCGGTGGTCGTTTCCCCTCTTCCCTGAACGACCACCGGCTACCCTCTGACAACCCTCCGGGTTGTCCTTCCACGGATGCGGGAAAGGTGCGGTCAGCATTTTCAGCCTCCTCCCAAAAAGATCAGGGCTTCGCGCATGCGTTCGCGTTCGCCGGCGGGCATGCGGAAGATGTGGCCGAGGCCGGGGTGGATGATGAGTGTGACCGGGATTCCGGCTTTGGCCGCGTTGTCCTGGAAGTCCATCGGGACTTCCATGCCTCGCGGGCCGAAGTTGGGGTCGGCCCCGCCGTTATCAATGAAGATTCTTAGGTCGGGAAGCCGAGCCGGGTCGGGAAAGTGCGTCGGGCTGAACAGGATGACTCCCCGCCACAGCTTAGGGTGCTGTGCGAGAAGTTCGTAAACGATGGAGGTTCCGGCGGAATCACCGTAGAGATAGACTTTGTTGGCATCAATCTCCGGCCTTTTTATCAGGGTTTCGTAGGCGGCGAAGGCGTCGTCGGCCCACTGCGAGTAGCCGCGTTGACGGCGGTCAACGCTGACAAAGAAAGCGCCGCAGTTGGCGATGGCCTCGTGGTTGGCGCTCCAGGTGAATCCCATTTCCTGATAGCCGAGGATGCCGATGAGCAGGGGGTGTTTGCGCTGGCCCGTCAGTCGGGTCGGCGCCATGACGTAAGCAGCCAGGGCTTCTCCGGCGGAGTTGGTGATGTTCTCAACGGCGATACGGCTGTTGAGGGCATAGCGGAAGCGTTTTTCGACGTTGGGCACGACGCACTCAGTCGCGCCATAGTCCGCCTGGCACCGCCAGATTCCGGGCGGCTGATCGTTGAGCGAACTGACCACATAGACCGCGTCGTGGCCCGCGGCAAAGTACCTGACCTGGTCCTGCCACTGGGTTTCTGTGGCCGGCAGGGCGCCACCCGGCTTGAGCACCAGGCGGTCGGGCTCGCCGCTGCTCTGGGTGAAGTAGGCGCAGCCTTCGCCGTCGCTAAGGAGCATCAAGTGGTTCGGACGAGCGCCATTGGCCTGGATGCGTATAACGTCACGGAGGTGGTTGGTCGGATAACACCGTGCGAGGTACTCGCCGCGGGTGTCCCGGCAATGCACGAGCACTTTGCGGGGTTGCGCGGCGGCGAATTCCAGCAGGCGGTTGCCGGGTTCGGATTCCCAGACCTTGATCGGGGCGTCAGAATCCGGGCCGCAGGCATAAAGCGTTCCGCCCTGCTGCCAGACGACCGCGTCGGGGTCATAAGCGGCGAGGCCCTGGATGCGGAGGTCGGGCTGCCCGGCGGGCGACGGCTCGTCAGCCGGGTTGGGAGCTTCGCCTCCGGGATTTGTAGAACTGAAGCACTTGAACGGCTGGGGCTGCACCCATTGGTCGTGATGCCGCCGCACGGTGCCGAGGACGCGCCGGTCGTCGGCTACGGCGAAGACTTCGGGTCCGAGCCACGCGGCGGCCGACACCAGGCAATTGGCCGGTGCCACGCCGGTCTGGGCGCCGGTGTTGCCGTCGCAGATGACGATTTCCCAGCCGGTGGTGTGGCGGCTATAGGCAAAACACTCGTCCTCGGGCGACCAGCCGAGCAGGGCTTCGTCGAGGTTGCCATAGCCGGCGCCCTGGTTGAGTTGTTCGTAGAGGAGGGTTCGCTTGCCTGGGGCTTCGGAGAAAAAGACGCCGTAGCCGTGCTCCGTGGTCTGGATGAAGACCAGCCGGGTGCCGGCGTGGTTGGGGCTGGGATTGGCGACAAACCGCATGGTGGAGCCGAGTTCGGCGACAACCTGGTTCAAATGCGGCGGCCGGCCGGCGAGCGCGAGCAGGTGCCAGAGAACCACCATCAGCGGGGTGGTGATGGCTACGACGACCGCGAGGGGGCGGGAGCGGATGCTTTCAAGAAACCTGTTCATTCGGTAACACAAATATCCCCAAAGAATTTAACCGCAAAGAACGCAAAGAGCGCAAAGGCTCGGGAAGTGTCTGCATCTATGCGTTCTTTGTGTTCTTTTGCGGTTACTCAAACTCATTGCACGCGGGCGGTGGCGTGGTCCTTGAGCCAGATCCAATCCACATTGTTGGGCGCCACGCCCGGGGTCAACCCGACATTGGCAGGAATGTTCAGCGCGCCGGTCCGCCATTTGTGGACTTCCCCATGCGCGTCGCAAAAGGAAAATCCGCACGCGTTGTTATGATAGTTGGCCGGGAAATCCACCCACATGGCGACGGCGGCACTGACGCCGAAGGCGCCGTCGTTGATGCTGCGCTGGCTCTCGTCCAGCGTGAGAAAGATCTGCGAGGCGCTCACGCGGTCGAAGTCGGTTGTGCGGCCAAAGGTGGCATAGGGTTGGTTGTGGCGGTGGTGGCCATGGCCATCGAGCCACGGTCCATTCACGGGGAGCCTCGGCACGCCGTCGTGATCTCGGTTTTCGGGATGCGCGTCAAAGGCGGGGTCAATGGTGCCGACGCCCTGGTTCATGGAAATGCTCCGCGCCGCCGGAACGATCTTCCCGGCAAGGGCGGGATCGGCGCCGCGGTACAGTCCGCTGCGCTGGTCGGCGGGGCATTTGAAGATGCCGATGTTCTTGACGTAAGGCGCGATGAGGCACTTCTTCTCATTCTTGAGGATGGTGGGGTTGAACGTGTCCGCGCCGGGCGGCTGTCCCGCAAACCCGCCCGACACGTTTCCCGGGCACCAGTTGTAGCCGTCCATGGTGTTGCTGTCGTCGGGATTGGGCGGGAACAGGTCCTGGAAGTCATGGGCATACAGTTGCATCGCCAGCGCGAGTTGCCGGGAGTTGCTCATGCAGACAATCCCTTGCGCCTTCGCCTTGTCCCTCACCAGAACCGGCAGGAGAAGGGCGGAGAGGACGCCGATAATCGAGATCACTACCAGCAGCTCGATGAGCGTAAAGGCGCCCGGAGCCGATGGGATGCAACAGCGAAGACGCGAAGTCGCGAAGGCCGGGGGAGGGGCGCTGTCCGAGAGGAAGGTTGGAAGCATGGAGCGTTGCGAGCGTGGGGCGGCGGGGGCGGCGGGAGCGCGGAGCGTTGAATGTGGAGTGGGCATAGAAGTGCGCAAATCACGTAACGAGCGCCGCCGGAGTGCGGCGCTGACGCCACTGTGAGAATAGTATGCCGTAGCTGCCCACCAATAGGTAAGCCAGCACGCCCTTCATGATGGTGTCCGCTGCGTGCGGCGAGATGTGCAGGAGGTCGGTAAGGTTACCCATGCAGCCGCAGGGCCGGTGCCAGCCGATGAACCAGAGCCCCAGCCGGTACACGAGGAAGTTCGTGGAAATCCACGCGACCGCCAGCAGGCTAAGTCGCCGCCTGTCCGTGAATAGGCAGAAGAACGCGATGAAAAGTTCGGCTAGGCCCACCAGCAGCAGGAGTTGGCGGAACGGTATCCCAATCAGCGGGTCGGCGGTGTCGAGGGCGCGTGCCGGCCCAATGGCGCTGAAAGCCTTGGCCAGACCCGTCAGCGCCAAAATGCCTCCTCCCACATTTACGAACCATCTCATAGCTTTCTCAGATCGCCAATGACCATCGCTCCAAGCCCATCCTGGTTTGTTGCCTTGCTACCGCCGATCCTGGATTAGCGGCTCCCCGGCTCGCAAGGCGCACAGCCCTAATACGCGGCTGCTTTCCTCGCTAACGCCCTGCAGTTAACCTCAAGGAGGCGGGGGAGATCTGCACACGCTGTTCGTATCGGGATATTCATCCATGTGCACCGCCGGCAGCTCGACGTTAGTGACTGTGACCGGGTGCCAGTCAATGCACTGCCCGATGATATAGCATATGTTCGTGCCAGCCGCATTAGGAATATACTGACCGGTGTATTGACCGTTTGTACCGGTATTCAAAATGCACTGAGGGGTGCCTTGCTGGCCAGAATAAGTTATGATATTAGTCAACGAGTGGCAGAACAGGCCTGTCTCTGTATCGAGTGTCTGGCAAAACCTCGGCACGGGGTTGGGTGGGCTGTACGTGACGTCATAGCAAACCGGCTGGTTCAATACCCTACAGTCCACCGAGCAACCAACGGTTACCTTCCTGCCGTTCCAGGGATCACCGCTGTAATTCGCGCCATAGCAGGCGCACTTTGTCTTGTCCGCCATAGCCTTCGGCGTTAGGCAGGCCAGAATAATGCCTGCGGCGAGTGTTAATAGCTCGATTCGGGCTTGGGTCCGTCGAGAACACGATGCCACCGGCCCACGAGTTTGCGAGAGATATGCTTTCATATTCAGGTTATTCCTTTCTTGTTTCGGGTTTTGTTGAGTTTCGGGTTGTTTGCATCGCGCGGAGCATCCTCCCCAGCAGCACCGGGAGCGGAGAGCACGCCACGAGCAAGATCATTATTCTCACCCAGATTCGGCTACGGCCAGGTTGAGCAAGACTCGCCGCCTGCATTCCCTGCATTATCGCAGCGGACCGCGTATAGCTATAAACCTGACTCTCCAGATCCTCTCCACTTGGCCAAGTCCCCCGGGTTGCTTTGTACTGGACGTAGCCATCATCGTGGAATCTTCCCGCAGGTAGCTTCTGAGCGAAACGGTAGTCACACACCGTCGCACTTCCGTGGAAGGCTGGGTAATAAGCGCCAACTGTTGCACGGGATCGAACCTCTCTCGCGTAGCCTAGGATTGTGTACCGGGGCATGCCCGCCGTCACCCCCGCTCCCAAAGGAGTGCGGTACTGCCGCAAGAAAAACTCGATGGGAAGGCTTAGCGAGTTCAGGTTCGTCGTCACATTGGCCCTGTAGATGGCGTTGGTGAAACCTGCCCCATAGGGAGGTGGCAAGGGTATCTCAATTGGTCTCTGGCTCTCCTTGTCAAAGCCGCGATACCTGCCGTCATTCAGAAAAGTGACCAGCTCAGGAACATGGGGATCCGCTTCAGCGAGCGTCCACTCGGCTTTCACCCGGAACCCCTGCTGCCTCAGCAGCGGATTGTCCTGCGGCCAAACAGGCTGAACCGTGTGATCCTTGGCTGCTTTGAAATAGTCCGACGAGCAATAAGCAAGCCACAAGGCCGGCAAGAACGGGAATTGCGCAGTGGGAACGATCTGCGTCTCAACCGTTCCGGCGTTCAGCCACACACCGCTCGCATTTGTTGTTGCTCGATAGTCCGCCACTACGGTCCGCAGCACATTGCCGTCCCAAGCACACTCTATGTAGTTCGAGGCACCTGCAGCCCATGTTCTGATCAGGTACTCCCCATTCCGGAACGCCACGAAGAATTGGTTGGTCACGCTCGTTTCGATGGCGTCGCCGTGAAAAACGTCGTCCACCGCGATGCCTTCGACCTCGAACTCCGCGGCGTAAACCCGTCCAAAAGAACTCCACATCACCATCGCAAGAAGCACTACTCCCATACGTGTCATCGACCTACAGAACGCCCCGAGCAAGCCCCGTTCCTCGGTTCGACCGTTGTACGCTCCAGAGCAAGTCAACCTACTCAACGTTTCCCACACCGTGTAGCGGAAAGCCTCTGTCCCGGAATACCGAATCCTATTCACCTTCTGAACCTGAGGGGTCTGCGATACCTTCCCGCCAATCTCGCAGGCGAGGGCGTCTCGCCCGACGCGCCAATCCGCCTCTGTCTTCGGTCTCGTATCCCCGCTTCTCGTTAGACTTGAGACTGCGCACACCATACCGACCCAGCCATTACACTCGCTGCTGCGGATGCAAGTTCCCACTTCTGACACAAGCTCGATCCCGTGTTCCCGGTTTCTTGCTCCGGAAGCAGGTGAGGTGACGGGGCTGTCACACACTTTCGCCAATCTTGGCAGCCACAGTGTCCTATCGCGTGCCCGCGTCGTGTCCCGGTGGGGACTTTGGGCACAGGCCTCTTCGAGCGTTGGAATCGCCTCCAATACCGACTTTGAGCCTTCCCATGCCATATCAGTATCCCCATTACACCCCCTCGATCCGAGCAATGCACTAACCAAAAAGGGCTAAAAAGGGCTACTCGCCCCCCCCCCCAGACCGAGCAACTTCGCGACCGCCTGCCGACGGTTGTGAACGCCGAGTTTGCGATAGACGCGCGTGAGATGCGCATGCACCGTGGCTTCTGCCATCCCGAGGCGCGTGCTGATTTCTTTGTCGTGCAGGCTTGCCACCAGGCAGCCGGCCATCTCCTGCTCACGGCCGGTCAGGCCAGGAAACCAGGCCGTTGTGGCCATGGCCGACCGGTGGAAGACATTCAGGATTGCCTTTTGAGCCTCGGGGGAGAGTACCGGCCATCCTTGTGCAACCGAGAGAACCGCCCGGGCAAGCTCGTCGGGTGCGAGCGGCTTGAGGAGATAGCCGTCGGCCCCAGCGGCGCAGCGCTCCGCGATCGAAGCCTCATCACGATCATCGCTGATGATTAGCACCGGCAGGTCGGGCGCGAGCGCCTTAAGTTTTTTCACACAGGCCAGGCGAGCGTCCTTCTGGCCCGACAGACCGACCAGGACGATGTCCGGGGTGCTGCCGGGGCCGTGATCCTGTCCCGGCGCAGTTGGGTGGGACGCGCCTTCGCGACCCGCTGCTTTCCGCGCCGGGCACGACGGATGATGAACTTCCAAGCTCCAGCCGTCGCGCTGCGCTTGCACCATCTGCCGGGCGACGAGGCACGTGCCCGCGTCGTCATCCACCAAGGCGATGCGCAGGCCGTGAGGCGTGACGCGTGACGCCTGATCGGTGGCTGGCGGGTTGGCGGGCCGCCGCCACAAAGCGCACAGCCCGCATGGTAGGACGGTGTGGGCGACCTTGCTGCCGCTCTTGTGGCCGGTGCGAGGGCATTTCTCTCCTATCGGCCTCGGGCCGCGGTCCTGGCCTGCCATTCGGTTTCTGGCCATAAAAATCCCCGCTTCTCCTGACTCCCGCCATTGAATACGACTCATGGGGAAATGTCAATAAGAAATCCGGAGAACAGCCACGCTCACGGTGCGTAATGAGCCGGTGACGGCGGAGGCGAGGTTGGCGGAGTGCGCCCGTCCTCGGGCGCAGCAACCACCGAATAGCCCGATGCACCCGATTCCATCGCATCTCCGTTACTTTCCAGCATTGCTGCGCCCGAGGACGGGTCGCACTCCGTCAAGACATTCTCCCGCCGTCACTGACCCATTACACCATTCCGTATTCCTTCACTGGCCAGCCCGCCAATCCTCTGCTATTGTTTGACCCATGAGTGCCACGTCCGTGAATCCGAACATCTCGGCAGGCCCTCGGAAGGCCCGCAGCGGGCGGCCTGTCTCGTGGCAGCGTGACCCGGTCCTGCGAGTCGGAAACCAGGATCCAGTGCCTGCCAACCGCGGTTTCCGCGCGCAGGCTGGGTGTCAACGGGGGCGAAGCAGTATCCAGGCGGGTTACGGCTACCCCGAGGCCACCCTGAGGCCACCCTCAGGCTATCTGGTAGCCAACCGGTAGGCACCCGGAAGCCACCCCGAGGCTACCTTGAGGCTACCCTGAGGCTACCCTGAGGCTACCCTGAGGCTACCCTGAGGCTACCCCCGTGGGCAAGGACACTGCGGACGGCCTGATGCCAGTGAATTGGCAGCCGAATCAGAGAGGTTCCAGCGTATCTCATTGGCACTCAGAACATGAGCGCTAAAACGCCATCCAAGCTCCGTCAGGAGCGGCCTGATTCGAGTTGAGTGTGTGGCTGCACAGGGGTTTGTAACGTTCACTTCCATGCCGCTCCTGACGGAGCTTATTTCAATCAAGGTGGGCTTGCTATAAACATGGCGTTCCTAACGGAGCTGTCAGCGCGCGCCAGTATCGTAGTCCGCTGGAAACTGCTGAGAACCCGAATTTGCCTCCTGCAAGTGCAGTTTCCCCAGCGCCTTACACGACCCTCCTCGGAACGCCACCTGACCTTCTCCAGATTGCCTGCGCGGCGGGAGGGGTGGCTGCGGCAGGCATTGCGCGGGCGGGCACGGTTGCTAATAGTTACGTGGCGTTTAGCTAGCGTATATCTGGCGAAGCCCTAGCCAGTACCTATCCGACACCTATCCGACACCTATCCGACACCTATCCGACACCT
>Ga0182014_10004184_pt1 | contig 16762 bp, 8 predicted proteins | sample 612S2DmetaG_FD_120489 | JGI IMG/M metagenome (GOLD analysis project Ga0182014, IMG submission 120489) | Permafrost microbial communities from Stordalen Mire, Sweden - 612S2D metaG | ecosystem: Environmental > Terrestrial > Soil > Wetlands > Permafrost | place: Sweden: Stordalen | collected... | reverse complement strand
TGCGCAATCTTTGCGTCCGGACAGACTTCTGGCAGCCTGATAGTCGGCGCGGCGTGGGTCGGCCGGGGAGTCGCGATCGTGCAGTGCGGCTTGGTGCTTTTCTTGCTCCTGTTCTCGCGTGCGTTTGGGCTGTCTTTGCAAAGTTACGTGTTTGGCATCACGTTGGGTTTCGGTATTCTATCGAGCGTGGAACTCGCCAACTGGGCCATGCATACGGGAGAACTCACAGAATCTATGGCCAGAGCGCTGAACCTGCTTCCAACCGGGGGCTACCACGTTGCCGTTCTGATCTGGCTTGGGTACTTGGTGGTTCCGGAGAGGAAAATTCTTCAGACCAGTAATGTGCCTATAGGTGGCGTGGATCAGTGGAACAGGGAATTGGAGCGATTCTTGCAATGAACGGCGCGTTGTTCTATGTGGCGATCGCGGTGGTCCTGGCGGCACTGCTGGCGTACCTTGCGGTCACACGCAGCAGAGATCCGCTCAGCATCGACAAAGCCCGGGCGTTGATTGGATCGCTGGATATTGAGGCATTCCGCAATCTAGTGGATCCCGAGGAGGAGGCATTCCTGCGGTCGAGCCTGCCGCCCGATCAGTTTAGAACCATCCAGCGCGAAAGAGCCTGGGCCGCCCTCTCCTATGTGAGAACCTTGTCCTGCATTGCCTTGGAGTTTTCCCGTTTCGGCCAAGCCGCGCGCCGCAGCCAGGATCCCCACGCCGCCGAACTGGGCCGGCAGATTACAGCGGGTGCGATTCGTTTGCGCCTCGGTGCGTTGGAAGCAACTGGGCGGCTATTCGTGACGGCCTCTTTCCCCGGGTTCCCCCAACGCTGTCCCTATTCGCTGTTTGATCAGTACGCGCGTTCCACCGGATTACTGCTGCACTACAGCACGCTGGACCGTGCTCGGAAAATGCGTGCCTAGGGAAGGTCTGACTACGTGTTGGCGAGTTGAGCCGCTTTGAGACGTCGGTCCTCAGGGGCTAAAGCCGGACTGAAAACAATGCACTTACCGCAACGGGGAACCGCTGCGCCACCCAAAATCAAGTACAAAATCGAGTTTTTCCGCAGCCTCTGAAGCCGTGCCCTTCCCGTTCTCGCTTGAACATAATTCATCGGAGGCTCGGGACGGGGCAGAGCCCCGTCACTACACGCTCTCTGTTCTGTTTCTGGAACGAGAATCATTCTTCCGTCCGCCACTCGGACTTACGGTCTCCAATGCGAGTGTCAGTGAGCGCACGGAGTTTGTACGGTCATGTGTCTCGGAGGGTGTTCTGGAGAAGCCAGGCATGGGAAACCCGCACCCTCTCCGTATTTACACAAGCAGCTTGACATCGCCTTATGGAAGTCCTGTGCAACAAAAACGATATTCTGCTACACTCCCTGCCAAAGCACGAGGGTGGGGTCTGGACTCAGACAAGTTAAAACAGGAGCTTCTTCAAAGCGGTGTACTTAGAGGGTGTCTCGAAGAGATGCTGGTAATGAGAATTCAGGCGCCTGCCGGAATCGATCTGGCCGATCAAAATGTGTACGATTCCGCGGGCGTCGATTAGGGGTGAGCCATGGCATTGCACCCTGGGGAACGGAAGCGCCATTTTCCGGATGAAGCGCCAGTCGTACAGGACCCGATCCGGCGGGCCCTGGAAGAAAACGAAGACTGGTATCGCGACTTGGTCGAGCAAAGCCAAGACCTGCTGTGTGTCCACGACCTTGAAGGCCGATTCCTGTCGGTCAATCCCGCTTCAGCCCGTCTGCTGGGTTACAGCGTAGAAGAAATGATGGGGAAGCCGATGCGGGATTTTGTGGATCCGCAATTCCAAGCTGAGTTTGATGCCTATCTGCGCGAGATCGAGCGCACGGGCGAATCTCGCGGTCTGTTGGCGGCGGTGACGCGATCGGGAGAAAGGCGGATCTGGGAGTATCACAACACGCTGCGCACCGAAGGAGTGGCGGCGCCGATTGTGCGGGGGATGGCGCATGACGTGACGGATAGAGTGCGAGCGGAGAAGGCGCTGCGCGCGACCAACCATCAGTTACTGACGACGGCGCGGGAGCGAGAGCGGATGCTCCGCGAATTGACGCTCTTCCGGACGCTGCTGGACCAATCGAACGATGCCATTCAGGTAGTCGACCCGGAGACTCTGCGCTTCCTCGATGTAAATGAACGAGCGTGCGTGGAGCTGGGATACAGCCGGGAGGAGCTTTTGTCGATGACAGTTTTTGACATCGACCGGAACATCGATGAGAGTTGGCGAGCCTGGGTGCGGCAGCAGGTGCAGGAGTCGGGATTCGTGATCATGGAGAGAGTACACCGGCGAAAGGATGGAACCTCGTTTCCGGTGGAAGTGAATTTTCGAAGGGTGCGACTGGACCGGGAGTATGGCGTGGCCGTTTCGCGCGACATCACGGCGCGGAAGCAGGCGGCAGAGGCACTGCGGCAACGGGAGGAGACTCAAAAGCTGGTCCTCGACCATCTTCCCGTGGGAGTCATCCTCTCGTCGGTGGGCGAGGAGAAAGCCATCTATCACAATCCAAAATTTCTGAAACTCTTTGGATATTCCTTTGAACAGTTCTCGAACGTATCGGAGTGGTGGCCCTTGGCGTATCCCGATCCGGAATATCGGGAGTGGGTTTCGACGGAGTGGAAGCGGCGGATGGCCGAGGCGGCCCGGACACACGGCGAGGTCGAGCCCATGGAGGTGACCATCACCTGCCGCGATGGAAGCAAGAGATACGTCCGCGTTCCCGCCAAGATTATCGGCGGTCTCAATTTCATTTCCTTCATCGACCTGACCGAGCAGAAACAAGCGGAGAAAGCGTTGCGGGAAAGTGAACTGCGATTCCGGACAGTGTACCAGCGGTCTCCGGTGGGCATTGCTCTGGTGGATTCGCGCAGCGGGCAAATTCTACAAGCCAATCCGAAGTACTGCGAAATCACGGGGCGCAGGGAAGAAGAGTTGCTGGGAGTCGACGTGAGGAGCATTACCCACCCCGATGACATCGAGCAAACCAGCGAATACCTGCAGCAGCTGGCCGAGGAAAAGACGGCACATTACGAAACGGGAAAAAGGTATGTTCGTCCGGATGGATCGGTGCGGTGGGCAAGAATTCTGGTGGTGCCGATGTGGGGTAAGGGAGAGACGCACCGATGGCAGGTGGGTCTGGTACAGGACATCACCGAGCAGAAGCAGGCGGAGTTGGCGCTGCGGGAGAGTGAACAGAGGCAACGGCTGGCGCTTCAAGTCGGAAAGATCGGAGCGTTTGAGCTGGAACTGGGGAGCAGCCGGGGAACGTGGACGACTGAATTCGCCGAGATCTGGGGCATCCCCAGCGGCTTCGCGAAGGATTTTGGCAGCTTCTTTAGTTGGGAACTGGTGCATCCCCAAGACCGGGCGAGGATCCAAGAGGCATTTGCGCAGTTGGCGCAGAGCCGCGAACCGAGCGAGGTAGAGTTCCGCATCATTCGACCGGACGGCGTGATGCGGTGGGTACGCGCGCGAGGACTGGTAATTGCGGATACCGCCGCAGGGCCCTTGCGAGTTGTCGGCGTGATCATGGACATCACCGATCAGAAGCGCACCGAGGAGGCCCTGCGGCAAAGCGAGGAACGCTTCCGGGTGGCGCTGAAGCATTCTCCGACTGCGGTGTTCAACCAGGACCGTGATTCACGCTACACCTGGATGTACAATTCGCAGACTCCTTTTTCGGACAGCGAATATCTGGGAAAAACTTCGGACGAGATCTTTGACCCCGAGGAGGTTGCGCGCGGCGCGGAAGTCCGGCGGCGGGTGCTGGAAACCGGGGTGGCAGTGCGTCACGAAATGCAACTCACTTACGACGGCAGGAAGCACTATTTCGACGCGACGATTGAACCGGTTTTCGACTCGGCGGGCGCGGTGACTGGGCTCACCGGCGCCAGCATGGACGTCACTGAACTCCGGGAAACAACCGAAGCCTTGCGTGAAGCCAAGAAAAAGCTCACGGAAGAAAAGCTCTATCTGGAGCGGGAAATCGATTCCGAGCTGGGGTTCGGGGATATCATCGGCCTGAGCAAGCCCTTGCAATCCGTCATGGAGCACGTTGGCAAAGTGGCGGCCAGCGATGCCACCGTGCTGCTGCTGGGCGAAACGGGAACGGGAAAGGAACTGGTGGCGCGAGCAGTCCACCGCTTGAGCCAGCGGGCCAACAGCAGCTTCATCAAGTTGAATTGCGCTGCGATTCCATCGGGCCTGGTGGAAAGCGAGTTGTTCGGGAACGAGAAGGGCGCGTTCACCGGAGCGGTGAGCAAGAAGATTGGCCGGATCGAACTAGCTGACAAGGGCACACTGTTTCTCGACGAAATCGGCGAGATCCCGCTGGCGTTGCAGCCGAAGCTGCTGCGGGTTTTGCAGGATCAGGAATTCGAACGGCTGGGCGGAACGCAAACTATGAAAGTGGACTTTCGTTTGATTGCGGCCACAAACCGCGATTTGGCTGAAGCCGTCCGAGAAAGCGAGTTCCGCAGCGATTTGTATTACCGGCTGAACGTGTTTCCGATCCGGGTGCCCCCATTGCGGGAACGGCGGGATGACATCCATTTGCTGGTGGAACATTTCGTGCAAAAGTGCGCGCGGCGCATGAACAGGTCGATCACCAGTATTCCGAAAAAAACCATGGACGCACTGATCGGGTGGGAGTGGCCGGGCAATGTGCGGGAGCTGGAAAATTTTATCGAGCGCTCGGTGATTCTGACGCAAGGTTCGGTTCTGGCGGCGCCGCTCAGTGAACTGCAGTCGATTGCTGCGGACGAGAAAATCGTGGATGAAAGCCTGGAAGCGACGGAACGCGAGTACATTCTGCGCGCTTTGCGGGAGAGCCACGGGCAGATTGGCGGGCCGAGAGGGGCCGCCGCGCGTTTGGGATTGAAGCGTACAACGCTGCAGTCGAAACTGAAGCAATTGGGAATCAATCCGCGCGGTCAGCACCGGCCGTGATCCCAGCAGGGAACCGGCGCAAGATCCGCCTGCCGGCGTCAGTACTAATCACTAATCTTGGATGGCAGCAACGGTGTCGGCCGCAGCGGCCATGTCGTACTTGATTGGATGATCTGACTTCTGCGCCCTTGATGGGTCGACCAGCACTATTCTCTGCAACGTGGACGGGGCTTCCGGCTCAACCGGGAACAAGCCGCCTTGCTTCGAGGAAAAGGCGATCCGTGCTGGATCTTCCTCCAATCGGTCTTGGGGCGAGAAAACCTTTTGCGCCCCGAAGCTCAACCCGATTTCCTGGCCCCGCGCAAAATTCTCGCGCGTGAAGAAGGCCGCCGGTACGACCACGTCGCCGGAAAAACCAGCCGCCGTTTTTTTCCAGGTGGCCCGAATCTCCTGGTTATAGTCGTGTGGACGGGAACGTTGGGGGAAGAAATCCTCGTTGCAGTAAACACTGGGCTTCACGTCGGCAAAATTTCCGGGACTCAGATAGAGATCGAATACGCCGCTTAGCCTTCCGGGCTTTGCGGCGTTGGGCAATGTCGTGTCCAGGATCAGGCGAAACGCATCTCCGTTCTGCACTCCTCGCCCCCAGAAAGGCTGGTAAAGCTCGGGATCGATGACATCAACCCCGAAGTAAAGGTTCTCATCGTCCCAAGCTAACGCGACTCGAACGGAAAACCGCGATGGCCCTTTCCAAAGGTCTTCGCCGTCCACGATCTGGAAATTCTTGTTCAGCAGATACAAAGTTCCGGACTCCCACTTCGAGAAGTCGCCATCCAGAACGGGCTTGTCGGAGACCCGGGACGCTTTCAGAAGATCTCGCTCGCGGTCCCACTGGATTTTGCCGTCGGGCAGGTGCTTGAACGCGGCGTCAGTCCGGACGCGAGCCAGTTGATCGCGGAGCGCGTCGGGGAGCGGGGAGATTTCGGACACCAGCTTTTCAAACCGGGGCTGGCCTCGCAGGGCGGCGATTGAGGAACTCAGGCGGGAAACTTGCGACTCGACGGCTACGACATCAATTGGCGTCCAACGTTCCTCAAAAATGGATTTGAAGATCAAGCCGTCTCCCCGGTCAGCCGTGAAAATCCTTAGCAACGGGGCGAGGAGCGCCGGCGCGTCCTGGCCATACTGACTGACGAGCGCATGCATCTGCGATTTCTCTGGATCATATGCCCGCGGGTTCCACAGATAGTCGGCCACGGTCTGAAGCGGAATCAGGGTGGCATGTGCTTGGTCCATGGGGTTGGAAAACAAGCCCTGAGTCACGGTGAAAAGTGCGGCGTCCCGTTCGCGCAGGGGATCGAGATTCAGCCACCACGGGTCGCCGTCATTGGTGGGATAGTTGTCCCACACCAGAGGTTTACGCCGGAGGTAGCCGCCCCATTCCTCAGCTTGAGCCGCCGTGATGGTCTTCGGGATGACTTCTGTCCCCGTCCAATCCAGCGGGATCGCGCGATTGACACCCGCTCCCAGCTCCCGAATGTATTCTCGACTGCCCCATTCGTCGGTGTAGGTGGTGGGACAAACCGTCAAACGATTCTTTGGCGAGAGCGCTTTGAGATGATCGTACAAACGGTTAATCAGCTGGATGTGCGCTTGAGCGAGTGTCTGAAAGCGCGCCTTATCCCCGGGATGGACCAAGTCCTGCGGAACGTCGTCGAGGAAGAGCGCGAAATTCGAGATCCCCAGCCTGCCAACACTTTCCAACTTGTGGGCGAGAGTCTCGAAATCTGCCTCGCTGGAATAGATCATCGAAAGGCCGGGACTGATGGCGAAGCTGAGGTCCACGAAGTTCTCGTGCGCGGCGGCCGCGAGTTCGCCCAGGTGCTGCATCTGTTCTGGGGGATAAGGCTCGCGCCAGAGCTTGCGGTGATAGGGATCATTCTTCGGCCCGTAAATGTAGATGTTCATTCCGTGCTGCCCCTCGAAACGCAGCACGTCAAGTCGGTCGGCGTAACTCCAGGGTGGTCCGTAGAAGCCTTCCACAATGCCCCGGATGGGGAAGGACGGATAATCGGCGATCACCGCTTCCGCTCCGTTCTCTTGCAAGCGCACAGATTGTGGCTGAGGGACGAGATCCGTCGAGAGCTTCGAGGCCGCGGTTGCCAGAAGGTCCGGAACACGCAGCAGCGCATTGTGAAGACCGGTGGCCGAGGCCGCTTGAATGCGAATGCGATTGGGCGCGGAATCGCGTGAAGCAGGACGTGAATAGGAGCAACGCAGAATATAGCCTTCGCCAATCAGCTCCGCCGCGGGTTCAACCTCCGAGCCGCGGGCTTCCCGCTTGAGTTCGGACAGGAACGCGCTGGGATCGGCCACGCCATCCAACTCGATCCGCAAGCTACCGGCGTTGCGCCTTGGGCCAGTATCATGCTCGACATCGCCCGAGAAGCGGAGGGACGCGCCATTTTGCGATGCAAGCTCGCGCAACTGACGCTCGATCCGGCTGTCGACCTCACCGCTGGAAACGACCGTCCAAGCCGGCCTCACTTGCCCCATGGCGAACGGTGTGAAGATCGTGACGACGGAGACAACAAACAGTATCAGCCTGCTTCGCATAGGGGACGACTCTCAGTTCTTGCCCAACGCCGCGGCGATCGCCTTCTCCGCCAGTGGTGCCATCACGGCATAGCCAGCCTGGTTCGGGTGGATTCCATCCTCGGACAGTTCCGCCCTCAGACCGCGCTTGTCGTTCGCCATCGCCGAGTGATAGTCGAGGAAAACCAACCCCTCCTTCGCGGCGTAGTCTTTGATCCAGTCATTTAAGGCGCGAATCTTCTCTACCGGCGCCAGTTCCGGTTTCCACGGATATTGCAAAGCCGGCAGGAGTGAAGAAAGAACCACGCGGATTCCGTTTCGTTTCGCAAGGTCCACCATGGACGCCAGATTGTCTTCGATCGCTGCCAGCGTGGTGGGACCGGTATTTTCTGCGATATCGTTGGTGCCAGCGAGGATCACTACTACCTTTGGATTAAGTGCGATCACGTCCTGGCGAAAGCGAAGAAGGATCTGCGGCGTGGTTTGCCCGCTGATTCCGCGATTCACATAAGGCTTGCCGTGGAAGGAGTCGGACAGCGCCCAAAATTCCGTGATGGAATCGCCCAGGAACACCACTCTCGCTTCTCCCATTGCCGGCGGACCGAGTTTGGCATCGTCGTCGCGATACTTGCCTAAATTGGGCCAGTCGCGCAGGCTCGATTCCATTTCTTTCAGGTCTTCCTTGAGAGACGCACAAGGGTCGGGCGGCTGCTGGGCCGCTGCCGTGGCCGGCAGAATCAAGCCGGCTAGAAGAATAGAAATTCCTTTCATAAAGGAATGCACAAACTCACCTCCGAACGCTTTTCGATCAAGTTCAAATAGAAGACTAGATCAGCCCAGGCCGGTCTGGGGTGCCGTGATGAGCGGCGCCCCGCCAATTGTTCCTGAGAGTCATCGTGACTAGAAGACGATCTTCATCCCCAGCTGCATCTGCCGGCTGGTATTCGCGTAGCTGATTTGGCCAAACCCGCTGGACTCGATATCTCTCTCGGGGAACCCGAGGTTCGGGTGATTGAACACGTCGGTGGCTTGGAACTTGAGCTCTATGCTCATCCCCTCGCGGAGTTGGGCTAAGGGAAAATCCTTCAAAAGCGCCAGATCGACGGTTCGCCAGTTCGACGCGTTCACAATATTTCTTCCAGTGTTCCCGAACGTGTTGGCAGGCGCCTGCACGAATGCGGACGTATTAAACCAGCAGTTAATGGTCCCCACCCGATCACCGCTCGGACAAGCTCCACTGCGCGGATTCCCGACCTGGTTAGGACGAAACGTTCCCGACATTGCACCACTGTTGTTCGTGCTATCGAATGGGCTGAAGGGCAAGCCGCTGCGGATCTGGTAAATGGAGGAAAGTTGCCAGCCGCCTGCGACGGCATTCACCATCCCTCCCTGCTGCAGGAAACGCTTTCCTCTTCCGAAGGGAAGGTGGTACACGAAATTTCCATTGAACATGTTGCGGATGTCGGTGGCCGCCCGGCCATAATTTCCTGCCGGGTTGCTGGCATTCTGGTAGCCCACCCGATCGGCCGAGCCGGCACCGCCCCAACCAGCGCTGGTCAGCGTGTCCATTGCCTTCGCCCAGCTGTAATTGGCCTGCAAAGAAAAATCTCTTGAGAGCTGCTTCTTGACGGTGATCTGAAGGGCATTGTAGTTGGACCACCCGTCGAAGTAGGCAGCGCTGATCTGTCCGAAAAGCGGGTAGGGCCGGGCGTTTTGTCCGCCTCCGAGTTTGTTGGCGGGCACCTGATTCAAATCTCGCGTGTATTGCAGGTTGACGCCCCGGTTGCCAACATAGCCGACATCGAGAACCACGCCGCCCTTCAGTTCATGCTGAACGTCGAAATGGAATTGCTCGGTATATGCAATCGGGGAGTTATAAAACGAATAGTTAACGTCGGTGCCATTCAGGAGATCGGGAGTCCGAGTCGAATTGCTCGGATACACAAGTTTTCCTGGCGGCGGTCCAGCCGAGAGTTGAAAGAGAGGCGCAGCAGTAGAGGAGTCGTAGGTCATCGAGCCCGATGGCACCCAACCCTGTCCCCACGCTTGTGCGGGCGCGGTGATGTTCTGCCCCGCGATGATGTTGTAGATTCCGAAGCCGCCACGGACCGACCAGTCTTTGCCGGGCGCCCAGGCAAAGCCGAGCCGCGGCGAAAAGATCGCTGGCTTGGTCTCCGTCAGCGAGTTATGTCCGTTCTGCCCCGCATACCACATCGCTCCGAGCGAGCCGTCGACCGGATTCACGATATTCGGCTGGAATGTGGACAGCTTGTTATGAATTTCGCTCCAACCACTCTGCAGCGTGTAGCGCACTCCCAGGGTCAAAGTCAGGTTCGGTTTGACCTTGTATTCGTCTTGCGCAAAAGCCTGTGCGCTGTACATCCGTCCACCGGTCTCCGGATTGATCGAGACGCTCCATGAAGAAGGTACTCCCAGGAGAAAATCCGCATATCCCTCTCCCTCGGTCGGGATGCCGTTAGTCAACGCCTGGTCAGCTGGGTTCTGGGTGAATACACCGCTAAAGTCGAATGCTCCCGCCGTCGCCGTCCCCCAGCCCGTGTTCACCCACCAGCGGTCGAACTCTCCACCAAACTTGAGAATGTGTTTGCCCTTCACCCAAGTCATCACTTCCGAAGGTACAAAGGTAGTTTCGGCATCGATGGCGGGGGGAAATGGTGTATAGCCAATCGAAGTGCTGAGCGCGCCTTCCATCGACATCGAAGGGAACAAGTTGTCCGGTGCGTAGGTCATTCCCAGTTTAGTGGGCCATCCCTGCCCCTGGTTATTGACGGTCGCAACACCGCGCGCGCGGCTCAGGGAAAACCGGAATTCGCTGACCAGATTCGGAGTAACCGTCCAGACATCCGTAAGCTGCCCTTGGGGCTCTGTTCCACCCCAGCTTCCGCAGTTGATAGCGCAGTTCTGGTCGTTCAGCGGAGTGTTGTACTTCACATACATCATGGAACCTGTTAGGCGGTTCTTAGGCGTGATGTCGTAGTCGACCTTCCCCTGGAACCATGTGTTCGTGTTCGGAGAAGCCAGGTTGGTGTAGTAGTTGTTGAAAAGGCCCGGGCGGTTGGGTGCAGGGAAATTCTTCTGAACTTCCAAGGCCACCGGATCCATACGGTTCTGCGGAATGATGTTACCGGCAAAAGGTAGACGGCAGTTCCCATTGTTGGGATCAGTTGTGGCCGGGTCGAAGATCTGACCATTGATAACCTGTTGCCCATTGCAGGGGTTAATGATCGGATTTCCGTCATTGTCGACTGCCGGCGCCCCCAGGAGCACCGAAAAATCACCGTTCGTGTATCCAGTCGCCCCGTCGTTGGATAGCTGGTCGGAGCAGGCGAGGATGTATTGCTCGGGTTTCTCTGATATGCAAAGAAGAAAAACGCCTTGTCTTTCTTGATCGGTCCGCCGATGTTGAATCCGTATTCATTCCAGCGTATCGGCGGCTGGCTTTGCGCAAACTTATTGAGCGCGTTAAAGGCGTCGTTTTGAATGTATTCGTAAACTGTACCGTGAAAACTGTTGGTCCCGCTCTTGGTGATTACGTTGAAGACCGAGAAGCCGCTGCCGTGCTCCGCCCCGAAGTTTGAGGTGTTGGCGCTGACCTCTTCGATCGAATCAATGGGCGGAGCGAGCAAATCGGCATTCGAAGACTGCCCGAACATCGCAATACCACCATCGATCTGCCAGTTAGAGAAGTACCCCGCCTGCCCATTCACGCCGACCGAGTCGCCACCCGTCTTTTCGTTCCAGCCAGGATTCACTCCCGGCAAGGAGGCCAGAATGTCCATCCAACTGCGATTGCCAGTGGGAGCGTCTGCAACCAGATTGGTGCCGAACCGGGTGTTCGTGTCGGTCGTCTCGGTTTCCAGGTCGGGCTGAGTCGCAGTTACCGTGACTTTCTCAGAACTCATGCCCACGTCGAGGGCCGCATTGATCGTGACGGTCTGAACGTGCAACTCGATGCCGTCGCGCACCAGGGTTTTGAAAGTGTCTTTAGAAAATGTGAGTGAATACTCGCCCGGCGCGACGTAGGGGGCGTCGTACACGCCGGAGGCATCCGTAGTGATCGTCTGGACGACTCCCGTGGAAGTGTTGGTGATCGTGACCTTGACTCCCGGTAACACTGCCTGGGACTGGTCCGTGACTGTCCCCCGAATTTCGCCACTCTGTCGGCTCTGGCCCGCGGCCAGGCCGAAGAACGAAGAGATCAATAAAGCGAGGATGGAAGCAAAACGCAACCTCGAACCGAAGGATGACATCACCAAGTTTTCTCCTTGTATACAGGCCCATCCACTGCACGGCAGATGCAGGACTGAACACGCAGTCCCAGCGTACCTTTGTCTAACCTTCCCGCCCGGGCGTCAAGTTCGAAACAGTTCGGTGGCAGGTTTGAAACAAGATTGCTGGCAATTCTTGAGTGGTTTTGCACGGCCGACTACTGAATTACGGACAAAAGATGCCGGGGCAAATCAGCTCTATACTTTTTCACAGATGCTGGCACGCAGGGCGCAATTTCTGCCGGCACGACCGTGGTTGCGGGAAACCCATGCTACTCTACGGCTGATTTCGGAGAGCCCATGTCCAGAATCTTAAACGTGGCAGTCTTCTTTCTGATCTTCTTCTCTTTCGCATTCGTCAGTCTCTTCGCGCAGAAGGCAGTCTCCGCTCCCCAACGCGAGATTCGCGAGCACCTCGCCAGAGCGCAGCAGGCTATGGCCGATAAGCAACTCGATTCTGCTCTTCACGAATTCACTGCCATTCTGGCGCTCGATCCCAACAACGTCGAGGCCAAGGGAGATCTCGGCGTCGTCCAATACTTGGAGGGGAATTACGCGGAAGCGAGCCAGAACCTCCGCGCGGCACTGCGGCTTCAACCCGCGCTCTGGAAAGCGCAGGCGATCCTCGGTTTATGCGAAAGGGCCCAGGGAAGATTCGACTCCGCGAGAACGCTCCTGGCAAAGTCGTTTCCGCATTTGCAGGATCCGAAATTGCAGATTCGCGCCGGCATGGCTCTGGCCGAACTTGACTATCAGTGGCGGGATCTGGAGAAGGCTTCCGCGGTCTTGGCCGTGCTTCAGAAGTTGGACCCGGCGAACGTGGACGTTCTCTATGTTATCTACCGGGTTCACACGGACCTGGCCACGCAAGCCCGCGACAATCTTGCCCTGATCGCTCCCAATTCCGCCCGCATGCACCAAGTCCTGGCCCAGCACTTGTTTACTGAGGGAGATGCCAAGGGCGCGGTCGCGCAATATCGCGAAGCGGTCAGGATCGATCCACATCTTCCCGGGGCACATTTCGAGCTGGGGGAAGCCATCCTGAAGGATTCCATGTCGGAGGGGTCGCAACAAAACGCGCAAAAAGAGTTCGAGACCGCACTGGCCATTAATCCCAGCGATGCTAAGGCCGAAGCCCAACTGGGCGCACTGTTCAGCTTGCACGGCGATGTGGCCGCTGCCCTCAGCCATTACCAGCGCGCCGCGGAACTGTCGCCTGACGATCCGGAAGCGCAGGTCGGCCTGGGCAAGGTGCTGATGTCCACCGGCGAGCCCGAGAAGGCCCTGCAACACCTGCTCGCGGCCGTTCGCATCGATCCAACGAATGCTCAAGCCCACTATCGGCTGGCGCAGCTCTATCGGCAACTGGCGCGCGCGTCCGACGCCGAACGCGAAATGGGGACATTCCTGGAATTGCGCCAAGGCGAGGAACGGCTGCGCTCCGCCTATTCACAAATCTATAGACAATCTGGAAACTCCCACGCGTTGAATCCCGACGTCCCGCAATAGCTTGTTGACGTCCTCCCGGCTGGGGTTACGTCGATGTTTCGAACATCTTCAAGCGTCTGGCAAACAAGGGTTTGCGCTCGAATTCAGCGCCTGCCTTCCCGGCAGCCATGTGCTAAGATTCCGCCCAGAGCAGCTTCTCCGTGTCACACACTTCGTCCTCGCCGCAAAAAACGAATCTGGAATCGGGCCGGGTCGAGCCAGCGATATCCGACGCGCTCGTGCGCGAGGAACTGGAGCGAGTGCTCTCCAGCCACGACTTTCAGGCCAGCAAGCTCTGCCAGAGTTTCCTGCGCTATGTGATCGATAGCGCCCTGAACGGGCACACCGATAGTCTCAAGGAACGGACGATCGGACTTGAGGTGTTTGGCAAGCCGCCCTCGTACGATCCCAGTGAGGATGCCGGCGTTCGAGTCAAAGCCGGCGAGGTGCGAAAGCGGCTGCGTTCCTACTACCTGAGTCAGCCGGCTGATGCCAGGGTATTGATTGAACTTCCTCCGGGAACCTACATTCCCGAGTTCCGCCTCCTCAAACGCGCCGAGCAGCGTGCCCCGGCGAAGTCTTGGGTGCGCTCGCCATTATTCTGGACCACGTTGGGTGCGGTTCTTCTAGCTTTGGCCTTGGCAACATTCTTCTGGTTGCGCCCGCATCCCGCGGCGGATTCCCTCGATCAATTCTGGTCCCCGGTCTTTCAGAGCCACAAGGCCGTGTTTGTGTGTACTGCGCCTGTGCCCGTGTACTCTGCCGTTCGAAATCCTGGCAGCGAGCCACCTACCCGTTCTGAAGATTTTGTCCTGATCCCTAACCGATTTGTGGCCGTCAGCGACGTCAACTCCGCAACCCAAATCGCCGAAATGTTCGGCAAGATGGGAGAGCCCTACAAGCTTCGGATTGGAAACGACGTCTCGTTTCGCGATCTCCGTACGACGCCGGCTGTTCTTGTGGGATTCTCCTATACCCAGTGGCATGAAATCGGAGAGCATTTTCGTTACTCCATCGATTTATCCCACCGGCCCTTCGGGGTTTCGCAAGATGGCACTCTCACCAATTGGACGATCAAGACCCACCCCGACGACCCCGAACTGGATGAAGATTACGCGATTGTGTCGCGTGTCTTTTATCCGGGCACGAACAGCATCATCGTCGAAATCACCGGCATTTCTCATTACGGCACGGAAGCGGCCGCCGATTTGGTGACAAATTCAGCGCTCCTCCAGGAGGCGCTCCGCGGATTACCCGCGGGATGGCAGCAGAAGAATCTTCAGATCGTTCTGCATGTCGAAGTGATTTCGGGCTCCCCCTCTGTTCCTACCGTCGTCGCTACCCACGTGTGGTGATCGCAGTGGCTGGGATTCGCACCAGGTCGCGGATTCGAGTCGAGACGCGCGTGCTATCCTCATTTTTTCTTTTCTATTCTTTTTATTCCTGATGAGAGAGCGGCTTCGCAGCCACAGCAAGTAGTTTTGGCCCAGGACGCTGATTCTCAACGGAGGGTTCGATGTCGTTCAACGACAAGTTCACTCGCAGAGAGTTCCTGGTTACAACCTCCTCCGCAGCCTTGGCCGCGACAGCCCCTTTGGCTGGTACTCAAACCAATTCACCCGCCTCGGATCCTCCCTCGACCCCGCCCCAAGTTTCTGGCTCGAAAGAGACTCCGTATTCACTGGAAGAACTCCTCCAGAACGGACCGCAGCGCACTTTCAATGGCGACCGAGCCACCCAGGTCGCGATGCCGCTGGGAGGGATCGGAGCCGGTTGCATCTGCCTGAATGGCTATGGCGGGTTGCAGGATTTTTCCATCTGGAATCGTCCCTCAACCACGGCATTACCCGAGGGCAACACTTCCTCCAAAGCTGCTTTCGCCATTCTCCATGTCAAGGGCGCGTCTCCGGTTACCAAGTTGGTCGAGGGACCTTTCGCGGTTTTCAAGATATACGACCAGGGGCTCCAGGGACAGGGATACTTCCGCGGAGGGTTCGAAGGCTTTCCGCGTTTTGAAAAGTGCACGTTCAAAGGAGAATACCCCTTTGGAGAAGCCCAACTCAGCGACTCCAAGCTTCCATTGCAGGTCACGCTCACGGCCTGGAACCCCTTTATCCCGCTCGATGACAAAAACTCGGGACTGCCCTGCGCGGTTTTGGAATACACGCTTCACAATCGTTCAGCGCGGACCGTGGAATATGAGTTTTCCTATCATCTTTCCCACTTAGCTTCCGGATGCGGCGAAGAGGAATCTTCCAGCCGCAATACCGTGATCCCCAACCGGGGCGTGTTTTTTCACAATCTGGAGAAGCCCAACGCGGAAGGTTACGGAAGCGCCTCCCTGATCGCCATCGGCAATAAGCCGAGGATCAAGGGCATGTGGCTGCGAAGTTCAGCATTCCAATTCGACGCGTTGTCGGCACTCTGGCGCGAAGTCTCGACCGGGACATTCACCGTCAACGACGGATCCAATGAAATCGATGCCAAAGGACGGAATGGCGGCTCGATTCTATTTGAAGGCGCATTAGCCCCGGGCGAATCGCGAACTTACCCCATCCTTATTGCCTGGCATTTTCCCAATTGTTACGTACAGGCTGGGGGCCTTCCCCTGCCTGAGGCCCAAGGCGATGTCGGGTGCCGTTCGTTTCCAGAAGGCAAGTCTCCGCTGTGGCGCCCCTACTATGCCTCAGTCTGGAAAGACGCCCGCGAAGTCGCTCTCTATGTCGAAGAGAATTACTCTTCATTGCGAGCACGCACGGTGGCCTTCAAGGAAGCGCTGTTCTCCTCCACCCTGCCGCCCTATGTGCTGGACGCTGTCTCCGCCAATCTCGCCATCCTTAAATCTCCCACCGTCCTCCGTCTGGAGAATGGCGACATGTGGGGCTGGGAAGGATGCTTCCCCGATGCCGGCTGCTGCGAGGGCTCCTGCACTCATGTGTGGAATTATGCGCAGGCATTTCCTCATCTTTATCCGCAACTGGAGCGGACTCTGCGAGAACTCGAATTAGGCCGCTCCATGGACGAAAACGGTCACGTCACCTTTCGCGCCGCGCTTCCCGAAGGCCCGGTCGAACACGATTTCCGCGCTGCGTCGGACGGGCAGTTGGGCGGAATCATGAAGGTGTTTCGCGACTGGCAGATTTCCGGAGACACGGACTGGCTCAAGAAAATGTATCCCCTGGCCAAACGCAGCCTGGACTACTGCATTCGCACTTGGGACCCCGATCGCCAGGGAGGATTGTTTGAACCCCATCACAATACTTACGACATCGAGTTCTGGGGACCGGATGGCATGTGCACCAGCATTTACCTGGGCGCGCTCTCGGCGTTCTCCCAAATGGCGGAAGCGGTAGGTGAAACCGAAGATGCCGAAGCTTATCGAGATCTGGCACATCGTTGTGCGCGCCTTATGGAAGAGCAACTCTTCAATGGCGAGTATTACCAGCAGAAAGTGCAATACCTTGGGCTGCGGAACACGT
>Ga0182014_10004180_pt1 | contig 16769 bp, 20 predicted proteins | sample 612S2DmetaG_FD_120489 | JGI IMG/M metagenome (GOLD analysis project Ga0182014, IMG submission 120489) | Permafrost microbial communities from Stordalen Mire, Sweden - 612S2D metaG | ecosystem: Environmental > Terrestrial > Soil > Wetlands > Permafrost | place: Sweden: Stordalen | collected... | reverse complement strand
GCTCCGAGAAATCGAGTGTGAGGTCTCAGAGACGTCGATAATCGCTAGCAGCACGTCCGGGCTTTCGATAAGCGCCCTCCAGAGGGGCCTCCGGCACCCGGAGAGGTCCCTTGTCGTCCACCCGTTCAACCCTCCCCACCTGATACCACTCGTTGAACTGGTGCCGAGCGAGAAGACGAGTGAGAGGACCGTCGCCGCTGCGCGGAGGTTCATGAAGGGTCTCGGCAGGGAGCCCATACTCGTGAAGAAGCAGCTGCCCGGCTTGGCTGCCAACAGAATCCAAGCAGCCATTTTCAGAGAAGTCCTGAACCTCCTGAACGACGGTGTGGTGGGCATGGAGGACCTCGAGAAGGTCTTCACTGCAGGACTGGGGATACGACTCGCCGTGATGGGGCAGTTCACCACCTTCTCGCTCGCTACCGGGGAGGGCGGGTTGGGGACCTACTTCGAGTGCTATGGACCGCACTCCAGCTCGATACTCAAGACAATGGAGACATGGACCGAGCCGCCTCGGTCAGCGAAGGCCAAGGCGGTCGCCGGAGAGAAGGAGCTGCCGGTGCTCAGCATGGGTCATGAGGAAGCGCTACGGTGGCGCGATGCTAAGCTCATCAAGCTGACTAGAAGCCTGGGATACCTGAGCTAGACCAAGGAGGTACTCGCCCGAGCGGCTTCTTGAGGAAGGCTGTCCTCGGTCAGGGGTCAGACCTGCAGTTGGTCGACCAGGGCGCCCAGTTCGCCGATTCCCATGATCGTTGCATCCGCAACGGCCTGACGTTTGTTCAGCACCTCGGCACTTCGCTTGCCCTCCCCTGAGATGAAACCTTTCATGAAGACCACGAGGCCGAATCCCGCCCTCTTCGCGCCCACTAGCTCGTCGTGGCTGCCGTCGCCTACGTAGATTGAGGACGAGGCGTCCGTCCCTAGCCTCGAGAGAACGAGTGAGTAGGCCTCCTTCGAGGGTTTGCTGTGTCCAATCTCAAAAGATAGGCACGCGACGTCGAACAATGGCGATAGCGGAGAGTTGGTCCAGTTGACCGCCTCCCTCTCGTCGATGTTGGAGAGGAGGCCCAGCTTCAGGCCTCTCGTGCGAAGATATCGCAGGGCTGAGACCACCTCATCCCGAGGCTTCAGTAGAGCCAGGTCGTGCATCCGGCCCCACAAAAGGTTGACTTGGTCCAGCTCCTCCGGGGTGCACCGGCGTCCCCCGTGCTCGAGGAGATAGTCGTCTGCGTATTCGGCCACCTTCTTCGAGCCGTCCACATGCCTCTTTGCCTCGACCTCATCCCAGTAACGCGCAAACTCATCCGCGTCCGCCAGTCCGAGGGCCTCCGCTATCTTGTAGGCCCGCGTGAAACCTTCCGGTCTGTATACGTCGGGGTCAACGAGGGTGTGAAAGAGGTCGAAGACCACGCTCTGGACCTGGAAGCGCTTGGTGATGGGGCCTGTCAACATTGGGCCGGCGGCGCCACGGAGATTAGAGCGTTTCCCTCGAGCGCCGGGCCCGACTACTTCACGAACAGACCCATGAGGATCTCGTCGACGTGGGCCGCCCTTATCAGGTACTGCCTCCTCAATACTCCCTCGACCTCGAAACCCATCGCCTTGTAGAGGCCTATCGCTCTGGCGTTCGTCGAGAAGACTCCGAGATGGATCTTCTCGACCCCTTCCTTCCTCCTGGCCCAGTCGATTGCATACTGCAGGAGGGCCCTCCCGACGCCGCGCTCACGATATCCTTTCACGACGAGGATGGAGAGGTTGCGCACGTGGCTGACTTTCCGAACGTCCCCGGGGAGGCTGAGCGACAGTTGGCCGACTATGCCCTTCTCGCCCGCCACCTGGGCCACTATGCTGAGTGACTTCGTGTTCCGGATTCCGGCGAGGAGACGCTCCTTCTTCTCACTTCCAACGCGCTCGGTCCAGGTGTACACCTGCTCGTTCACGACGCTCCTCAGGTTCCTCACCATCGCCGGCAGGTCGCTCGACCTTGCGGGCCGGACCACGATGGCTGGACCAGACTTCACTGCTCTGACCTGGCTGCCGACTTCCGCGTCGACTACTTGTTCCTGTGGAAAGGGTCGATCTTCCTCTCCCGACCCTTGTAGCGTTCGTTGCGCGGACAGTGGGGACCGCACTTCTGGCTCACGGGGTGGTTGTGCCCCTTGCTCTCCTCCTTCTTTCGCGCCTCCTTGTAGGAATTGCTCAAACTCCGTCCACCCCAGCCAAAAACCCATGCTGACGACGAGTGTAGCACACTCTCGGCTTCATGGACATCAGGTCCCCGAGGTCTCTTATAAACGGGAAAGGGACCGCTGCATGTTTGCGCTGAAGAACCTGCGCGCTGCAGAATCCCACGCCAATCATGTTTAAGCACCTCCGTTCGCAAGAAGTGGTTGATGAATTCGCGTCCAGACGGATCTACGGGGCGCCGGTGAGGCCGCGATGATCCGTCGCGAGAAGCTGATCGCCGTGATATCCTCGGGCGACATCCACCTCGGGGGAGGGGACGGCTGGGCGCTTGTGGTCACAGACAGCAGGATCGTCGGGGCTCGGCGACCCGAGACTGTGGGCGTCCCCGAACCCTTCTTGTGGGTGGCGAGGGAGTCGTCTGATGAAGGCCGCGGCTGAGAAGATGGCCGTCGGGCTCATCGAAAGAAAGCGGTTCGAACTCTCGAAGGAAGGCATCTTCAAGATTCTTTACGAGGCGCCCGGGCTCTTCTTCGGGGGGCGCATTGTGTTCGAGTCGGTGGGCGAACGGGTCGATCTCGGTATCAGCGTCCTCTCGGCCTGGAATCAGAATACACTTCTCACGGTTCGGGCGCTGGTAGACTCGCTCTTGGCTTTCGCCCAGGACAAGCTCTACGATGAGAAGACGGGGGCACTCGTCAGCGACAAGCTTGGAACACACAGGGCGCATTGAGAGGTCTCGAAGAAAAGGGGCTGGCTCTATCCTGAATCTCGCGCCCTGAGGCCTGGCGGCTGACCCCCGGAATGAGCCTGGGTCGAGGATCAGTCCAGGCTAAGGTACAGGAAGACCGTGTAGGCGCATATCGTGAATATGTCAGCTGCCGGGGTTGAGTAGCCGGGGCCCATAGGCACGTCGCCCACAAGGTCCTCAAGGATAGGGTTGGAGAGCAGGGCCTGCACGAGAAGCGCCACAAGGACGAAGACCAGCCCCAGGGCGAAGTTTGCGTTCGTCTCCACGTACATCCTGCCGTAGATTACGACGAGTGCGACGAGGAGGGCCACCTCTATGGTCGTGAAGAGGACGTGGTATTGGAATATCGGATTGGACGGGAACGGATAGAAGTGGGTGCCGAATGGACCACCTCTCCCCTGGGACGTCGGCATCTCCGTCCCGTACGAGACCGCTTCGCCTGCAACGAACCCTATTGCAAGTACGACAGGTACCCACAGCTTCTGGAGATATCGTCTACCCTCCCTCTTCGTCGGCTCATCGGTTATGGTCGTCAATTGTTATTTTCCAGCCCCCTTCTGGTTGTGGCGGTTCTTCTGAATGATCTCCAGGAGCTTGTCCCAGTGTGCTTCCATGGAGTCAGAGACGAAGTAGACTCGTCCGTACTTGTCACCCGCGGTGAGCACCAGCCTGTTCGACTCGAGCACCTTTAGGTGGTGTCTGACCGTCGTGTAATCGAGATTGAGCGCGATGGAAAGCTGTTGCGCGTTCCTTGGTTCCTCCTTGATGCTGAAGAGGACGAGCTTCCTCGTGCTGGCACCGGCGCTCCCGGCGAATAGCCACCACAGGAGCCGCTCGAAGGAGTCCAACGTCTCTGGTGGACAGGAGTCCTACCGATAATCCTGTCGGATGTGCGAGAGAGATGGCGGTGACCCGCCTGGGTAATCTGCTGAGAAGCGGCCCATTCAAATCCAACTCCGGACTCGTCTTATCTCTCCGAGAAGACACTCTTTTCACCGGTGGTTGACGCTCCCCTCCGAACGGTGTCCCTCAACGGGTCTCGGCCCCCAGGTCGAGGGCAGGGCCGTGACCGTTCAGGTCCTCCGAATGTACGAGCGCCAGGGAGCGATCGACGACCCCCTGTGCCGTGTCTTCCGCATCGGCTATCGCCGTGTCTCCGGACGCGGTGACCGTCTCCGTTCGTCCCGGCGGGCCACCCGGGATGCTTCTCGGGACTATGTCCGGTGTTTCTGACTCCGTCCTGTCTGGCGAGGCGAAGTACGTCCTGAAGAATCTGCTGGAGTGTTTCTTCGACATGCCTACGAGTTCGGGCTGAATCTATTTAGTGAATTTCCAAGATGGTTCCATAATCTCTACTAAATCGCCCTCCAATCTTCCGCATCAGCGCGTCGAGGCCGGCCCTGGGTATGCCGACTCGCCTGAGAGATGTGAATCCCCTGTGACTCGGAGACGGGGCGTACGCGATGAAAGGAGACAGGTTCATAACGTATCGCCGCTTCCATGGACGGTATGGCTGAGCTCAAACCGAGAACCCCTCTTCCCGGGAGCGAACGAGCGCCATTCCCCGGCGCTCGCATCTCAGGGAAGGTCGACCTAACCGAAACGGTTCACGTGACAGTGGTCCTTCGCCCCACTCCCGCGTCCTCCGGCAAGAAGGCAGCGGCCCTGAAGGTTGTGGGCGCTCGCCTTCCCAACGACCGCCCTTATCCGACCCGAGAGGAGTTCGCTGCCGACTATGGAGCGACGGCCGAAGAGTTCGCGAAGGTCGAGGCCTTCGCGCGTGAATATGGGCTCGGCGTGGCCGAAGAGAGCGCCGTCCGACGCTCCGTCGTCCTCTCAGGCACCGTGGCCCAGCTCTCCCGGGCTTTCGGGGTCACGCTGAGACGCTACAGACACCCGAAGGGGATCTTCCGCGGACGAACCGGGCCGATATACCTTCCCGCCGACCTCACGCCGCTCGTGCTGGCCGTCCTCGGCCTCGACAACCGCCCCCAGGCCAAGTCGCACCTGCGGATTCTGAAGAAGGCCACCCAGGCTGCGGCGCCCTACACCCCGCCGCAGGTCGCGGGACTCTACGACTTCCCGCCCAACCTGGAGGGAAGCGGGCAGTCTATCGCGATAGTCGAGCTCGGAGGCGGCTTCACGACCACAGATCTTCAGACCTACTTCTCGAAGCTCGGAATCTCCACACCGAACGTCCTCGCCGTCTCCGTCGACGGCGCCGGCAACTCTCCCACGGGAAGTACGAGCGGTCCTGACACGGAGGTCATGCTCGACATCGAGGTCATCGGGAGCATAGCCCCCAAGGCACAAATCTACGTCTACTTCGCCCCGAATACGGACGCGGGCTTCGTCGACGCAGTGAGCACCGCCGTCCACGACAGCCTGCACAAGCCGTCGGTGATCTCGATAAGCTGGGGTGACGCAGAGTCGGCCTGGACGCAGCAGGGAATCCAGGCTCTGGACCAGGCGCTCCAGGATGCGGCGGTGCTCGGAGTCACGGTCGCGGCGGCCTCAGGTGACAACGGCTCGTCCGACGGGGTGAGTGACGGGCTGGCCCACGTAGACTTCCCGGCCTCCTCCCAGTACGTCCTGGGCTGCGGGGGGACCCGCCTGCTCGGGACGAAGGGCGATGCGGCGATCGAGAGTGAGACGGTCTGGAACGACGGGCCGACAGGAGGAGCCACCGGTGGCGGAGTGAGCAGTGTGTTCCCGCTTCCAAGTTGGCAGAACGGCGCGCACGTCCCGCCCTCCGCAAACCCTGGCGGGGGCGCCGGTAGGGGGGTGCCCGACGTCGCCGGCGACGCCGACCCGAGCACGGGTTATCTTGTTCGCTCCGACGGGAAGCAAATCCCGGTTGGAGGCACGAGCGCTGTGGCGCCTCTGTGGAGCGCCCTGGTGGGCCTGCTCAACCAGCAGGCGAGTGAGACGGGAGGCAAGCCGATCGGGTTTCTCAATCCGCTGCTCTACTCACAGACGCTCGAGTCGGGTGGCGCTTTCCATGATATCGTCTCCGGCAGCAACGGGGCATACGACGCGGCACCGGGATGGGACGCGTGCACCGGCCTCGGGAGCCCGGACGGGGCGAAACTGCTGGCCGGGATTGGACCGCAGGGTCAGCAGCCCAAGTTGAGACGGCGGGGTGCAGCAGAGCCCAGGCCGGTGGCGGCCGGCGTCTCGAAGACGGCTGCAGGGCCCCGGGTCGCCAGGCACTCGGCCTCGGCGCCTTCGTCTCCGGTCAAGAACATCGTCGTCGTCTTCCAGGAGAATCACGCTTTCGACAACTACTTCGGGACCTTCCCAGGCGCTGTGGGGTCCCTCGGGAAGAACTACTGCCTTCCGAAGACCAAGGGGGCGAAGAGCTGTGTAGCGACGTTCCACGACACCAGCCTCACCCCCGTTGACATGAACCACAACTGGGCCTCCGCCCACGCGGACTATGACGGTGGAAAGATGGACGGCTTCGTCTACTCCGAGGGGAACCAGGAGACCATGGGCTACTACGACTCCGGAGATATCCCTCGCTACTGGAAGGCGGCCCAGCAGTACGTGCTCTGCGACAGCTACTTCACATCCGTGATGAGCGAGAGCCTGCCGAACCACCTCTCGCTCGTGGCTGGCACCTGTGGGGGAATCATAGACGACAACGCACCGGCTACGATAGCGTTTCCGCCGATTTTCGAGCAGCTGGACGCCGCAGGCATCACCTGGAAGGTGTACAGCTCCACCTCGTGGTACCAGAACTTCGAGTACGTCCAGAAGACGCCGAGCGCCAAGGCCAACTTCGTCCCGCCGGGACAGATCGCGACGGACATCCAGAGCGGGAGCCTCCCCCAGGTGTCCTGGGTGATTGGGTCCGCCGGAGGCGACGAACATCCGCCGCAGGACATCCAGCTCGGCCAGAACTACGTGGCGGACGAGATAGTCAATGCCATCGGGGGCAGCAAGTACTGGGATGCTGCCGCGGTGTTCGTGACTTGGGACTGCTTCGGAGGCTTCTTCGACCACGTCCCGCCGCCGCAGGTCGACGAGTATGGCTATGGGTTCAGGGTCCCCTGTCTCGTCATCTCTCCCTACGCGAAGCAGGGGTTCATCGACGGCACGGTCAACGACCACACGTCTATCCTGAAGTTCATAGAGACTCGCTACGGGCTCTCTCCGCTCAGCACTAGAGACGCAGCGGCCAACCCGATGCTGGAGACCTTCGACTTCGCGCAAGCGCCCCGGGCCTTCCAGCCGATCTGAGCGGGCCGACAGGCGCGCACGCTGGAAGTCTCTGTGCAGCCGCCTATTTCCGCTTCTCAGCGATCGTGACGTGCCCCAGTCCGCGCGAGAGGGCTTGCGGACCGGGCTCCGTCGTCCGCGGCCCCGTACCCGGAGGCTGTCGGGATGAGCCGGGTCTGGGAACCCGCCTGGACAGCGACCGCGTCCCTGAGCGCCCCTTCGTCGACCCCGAAAGGCTGCAGGATGGCCGAGGCTCCCCGTAGCAGCAGCTCTACGTAGCGGTCCGCGTCATACTTTGTGCTCTGGTCCAGTAGCTCGACGGGGCGGACCCTCTCGCTCTGGACTTTGGACCTGTAGTCGGTGATGACGTACGAGACGGACTGCCCCGCCATCAGCTCCAGCCCCTCCTCCGCTAGCTGCCTTATGGCGGAGACCTGGACGAGGCCGCTGTTGTACTGGTCGTGGTTCTTTGAGAGTGAGTTCAGTATCGCGAGGTCTGCAATCGGGACGCCACCGCCCCGTATCCGGTCAGCGAAGCCCCTCACCGCCTGGATAGCCTCAGGGACGAACCGCCTGGCCTCATCGAGGGTCTTCCCCTGCGCGAGCAGCCGCAGCAGCTCGCTCTGGCAGTCCGTGACCACCTTGATCCCGTCCCTCCTCCTGAGCTCGATCCCCCTCACCTTCATGGACCCGTCCTCGAACACCCCGAAGTAGCGGTTGAGGACGGGGACATCCTCGTGCATCCTGCTCGGCAGGAAGGCCACCCACCTGTAGACTCCCTCGAACGCGAGGGGCAGGCCTATGGCAGCCTGTATCTCCCTGCGCAGCTCCTCGAAATCCTTCTCCGTCGCCCCGGGCTTCTTGACCCAGAGGGAGTCGACTATCCCGTGCACGACCTCGAAGCCCCGCATCTCTGCTATCCTGGCCGTCTCGAGCAGGATCTGCCGCGCATAGGCGCAGACGGAGATGTGGCAGTCGATCAGCCCGAACTTCGCGTTGCGGTAGGATAGAAAACCGAAACTGCAGACCAGGAGGCCCTTCAGCGCATCGACCCTCGACGCGTAGATCCTCTTGAGCTCGGGGTCTTTCTCGTTCTTCTTCTTCAGCTTGTAATCGACCCTCTTGGTGAGTATGGGCTCCAGGCTCCTCGGGATCACCCCGTCCCGTTTCTCACAGATGTGATAGCCCACGTCGGGCACCCGCGTCCCCGAGTCCGGGCAGCACCAGCAGAGAACGGTCTCGGCGCTGATGTTGTGCTCGGTCATGATGAATGGGAAGAGCGAGGTGAAGTCGATCTCCCCTACGCCCTCGTGGAGCCCGACCTTCGGCTCGTAGATGAACCCGCCCCGGTCCCCCGCAAGGAGGGTCTTGGCGGTCTTCGGTATCTCCGCCCGGCTGGGCTTCCACGGTATCAGGAGCTCGTCCTTGAAGGCGACGTACGCCTGCAGGCTGCTGAGGCACTTGCCTATCGAGGCGCGGCTCCCTTTGTGCAGCGGCATCCGGCAGAGGCGGGCGATCTCGAAGAGCCCGTCCAGGCCGCACTCAGAGAACACGAAATAGTTCTCTGCGTCTAGGTTGATCCTGCCGTAGAGCTTGTGGGAGGTCGGCGTGTGCAGGACCTTCCCGTAGGCCATGTACGACGTCCCCCTGCTGGCGAACCTCCGCAGAGGCTCCCGGTCCCGGCTCAGGACGAGCTTGTCAGAGATTCCGTTCATCCAGGCCCTCTCGGCGAGGTAGTGGGTGGTGAAGCCGTCGCCCTGCTCGACGAAGACGATGTCAGAGTCGAGCCCCCGGATTGCATCCACGAGCGAGAGGATCTTCGCCCGCTCGTCCCCCTCCACTATCTCTGTGACCGTCTCTCCGCTCGTCACGGTTATCGTTCCGATTGGGTCGGAGAACTTCGGTATGCGGCCCGACGCGTCCACGCGGACCCTGATTGAGGCTTTCCTCAACGGGGGGATTTTGTAGTCCTCGGACATCACGGAGTCGAGCAGCTTCCACCTGATGGATGCGCCCGCCTGCTCGGCCCTCACGCGGGCGAGCGGGAAGAGCTCCTTCTCGAAGAAGTAGGTCTGCGCGGGCATGAGGTCGGCGTTGAAGATGTGGAGCGGGGACTTTACGTCGAGCATCTCCAGCTCCTTGGCGAGCCTCTCCGAATGGTCGGCGTTCCTGAGCGTGAGCTTGAGGACCGGGCGCTTCGCGTACTCGAAGACGTTGACGCGCCTGTTCACGTACTCGCACGAGAAGACCACGTACTGGTGCTCGGCCCACTCGGCGAGCTGCTCCAGCCTCTCGGCAGAGGATAAGACGTATATCGCGTTGCGCCAGCCGTCGGTCAGGCGGACCGCGCTCCCGTCGTCCTTCTTGAGCCACGCTACCATCTCCCCGTCCCTCCCGGGATAGACGTCTAGGAGCCAGCCTTCAACTTCCATGCCTCGATCTCACCCTTCAGCTTCTCGAGCTCGTACTCGAACCCCCTCAGGCGCCTCTCCTGTACGAGCAGGACCGTGAGGAAGAAGGGCTCCGTCAGGTAGTCTTTGCCGGACTGCTCCACGGCCTCGAGGTACCTCCAGCAGGACTCCATCATGTCGCGGGCGACCTGTCTGTCCTCGAACCTCAGCGCCTCGACGAAGGGCCTCCAGCTCTCCAGCTCCTCCTTGAGGAGCCTGACGCTGACCTTCTCTTCAACCGCCACTGGCCATCTCCAACCTTAGCTTCTCTATCGCCACCGCTAGGCCTTCTATCCGCCTAGCGTGGTCGAACGCCATGGCCATGAACAGCCCCTCGAACTTGACCGGGCGGACGGCGTTCGAGGAGGCGGAGCAGTACGCCCTCGCCTTGTTGAACATCGCGTCGAGGACCTCCCTCGACCCTACCCCGAGGGAGCGCCTGTACTGCGACCAGCTCGCTATCTCCTGCTCGAGGGCTATCCTGAATGACGGGATGGTCCTACCCAAGGAGCCTCGCCTCTGTCTGGAGCGTGTCTTGGTTGTAGTTGGTTGGGGTCGCCTCGCTCAGGACCTCCATCGGAGCCTTCCAGGGGTGCTTGAAGAGGCGCGATGTGGCGCGGCGGCCGTCTTCGGTGATCTCGGCGGAGATGTTGCAGCACTCTTCGAGGATGGAGACGAGGGGCTCCGGCCGGTTCGCCGAGGTGATGAGTATCGGGACCTGCTCGCGCTCGCTGACCTCCGAGATCGAGGACGCGATGTCGCTGACGACCCTCTTCGCCTCGCCCTTCTCCACGTCCTCGTTGAAGAGCGAGAAGAACTCTGAGACGACGAGGAGCTTCGGCTTCCTGGTCGCGAACACGGCCGCTGAGCCCTCGATCAGAGAGCGTAGCTCGTAGATTGTGAAGGCGCGCGACAGCAGCTGGCGTTCGAGGGCCTTGTTGTAAGCGAGATGGTGTCTGTGGGCCAGCTCCGTGAAAAGGTAGATGTCGAAGCTGTTCCCGCCGTCGATGAAGAAGGCGCCGTCCTTGAGGCCGCCGTCGGCCTGAGAGAGCTGGGCGCGGATGCAGTATCTCTCCGCGGCCTGAAGCCGGATGCCGGAGCCTGTGATGAACGCCACCGTGTCAGGCTTGAGGCCGCCTATGAGTGAGTCCATCAGAGATATCCCGGAGGTGAGGCCGAGCAGAGAACGGGCCGTGACGAATGCCGGGTGGTCCTGTCTGGGTTCCTTGGGAGGTGGGGGGAGCTGTAGACTGCTCGTTTGCATTCGGTGGACGGAGCCGGTCCGGACTAATAATGCGGGGGCGGGATTTCGACGGGCTCTCGGGAGGGGTGGATGAAAGTGAGCTCCAATCCCTTAAATCGTAGCAAAGGCGATTTCCTACTCGAAGAGAAGATGTCCGACGTCAGCCTGGGCACCTCCGGGTGGTCCTACAAGGAGTGGGAGGGCGTGCTGTATCCCAAGGGCGAGAAGAGGAAGCTCAGCTACTACGCGAGGTACTTCAAGACGGTCGAGATAGACTCGACGTACTACGCCTATCCGGCGAAGGCGATGGTCCAGGGGTTCGCCGGCGCCACGCCAGACGGCTTCGTCTTCTCTGCAAAGCTCCCGAAGCTGATCACGCACGAGAAGAGGCTCGACGTCGGAAAAGGGGTAGAGCAGGACCTCGCGCGCTTCTTGCACGTGATGCGGCCGCTCGAGGACGCAGGGAAGCTCGGCCCCCTCCTCATCCAGCTTCCACCTAGCTTCTCGTACGAACGCGACCTGGCCGCCCTGCAGGGCTTCCTGAAGGTCATTCCCTCGGATGTGCGGTTCGCGATCGAGTTCCGTCACTTGTCGTGGCTCCGCCAAGACACTTGGGACCTGCTGAGGGAACACAACGTCGCCAACACCATCGTCGACGAGCCTCTGCTTCCTCCCGACCTGGTCGTCACGGCCGATTTCTCCTACATCCGATGGCACGGTCAAGGCGCCAGGTCCTGGTACAACTACCGATACACTGACAAAGAGCTCAAGGCTTGGGTGCCGAGGGTGAAGGAGGTGGCCGCCAAGACCAAGAAGGTCTACGGGTACCACAACAACCACCCCTTCGGGCACGCGGTCGAGAGCGCCCTAAAGGAGTCCGAGTTCCTTGGGATAGCCGGCGAAGAGCAGAGGTCGCTGCAGGCCCGTGTCACAAGAGCCATCGACCGGAGAATCGAGTCCCGTTCGGGATCCGTCCAGGGTCTGCTTGATCTCGGTGCGGACCGATAGCCCTGCCCGGGGCCCACTGGGTCATTCAAGGCCCTTTGCGTCGAAGCGGTTTCCGTATCTCTCCAAGAAGACGATGTCCTCGATCGGCTTCCTGTTCTTCCTCCCGAGGACCTTCCGCTGTGGATACCCGAATCCGAGGACGGCTGATATCTCTAGTTCGGGCGGGATGGCGAAGTCCCCTCGAATCTCCTTCTGTTTGACCCCTGTGAAGAGCCGGGAGACGACCCCGAAGTTCCAGGCGGCGAGTTCCATATCCTGGAGCGCTCGACCACCATCAATCGTGTAGCCGGGAATCTTCGGATTGACGAGGATGAGGATTGCGAAGTCAGCCGCGGCGACCCACTTGCCGGAGGTGCTGTCCTCGGCCAGTTTCTCCAGGTTGGAGGGGTCCTGTATCAGGATGAAGCGCCAATGCTGAGAGTTCATCGAGGATCCTGTGAGTCGGGCAGCCTCGAGAATCTTCCTCCTTATCTCGCCAGGGACGCGCTTCCTCGAGAACTCCCGCACATCGAGTTTCGTCAGTATGCTCTCGTATGTGTCCAATTACTCTCACCGGTGAAAGTCGTCTGCTCCTAGATTAGGATTGCTGTCATCCGGCCGATGAGCTAATCTGACTTCCACTTCTCAAGGCTGAATCCGGGCTCGTGGAATCTGGCCTGCTCCTTCTTCTCCCGCCCGATCAGTTCCGTCGCGTACTCGAGGACCTTGGGGAGCTTGTCCGCCGGGAACTTGCACGCTCCGCACTGGTCCATGTGCACGATGTCACCCGGAGCCACCGTCATGCCCGCCACCTCGACGGGCATCCCAACGCCCCTCAGCTGGACAGGCCCGTGTCCGGATGTAAGGCCGGTGGCCAGGTATTGGACCTTCATCTCCCTGATCTCGACGTAGTCCCTGATTGGTCCGTCGGTGAGCACCCCTTCGACTCCGAAGGCCTTGAACTGTGTCGTCATGTTCCCTCCGAACAGGCCCGAGAGCCCCTCGAGCCCGGGTGAGTAGGTCTGCTTGGCTACGAGTATGATTGGTCGCGGCGTCTTGTCTAACTGCTCCGGAAGGGCCCAGCGGTCCATCTTCATGTGCTCAGCCCTCTCATCGGAGTACCATGCTGTGGCGGCGTATCCGCACACAGGCCCCTGGTCAGGATAGATGCAACGGATGGAGGTGTCGGTGTAGTACTCGCCCCGCCAGGCATCATAGAGCTTCAGGCAGAGGTCGCTCCCGGGGTACGTGGCCACGACGTTGCATATGGTCGCCGTGTCGAACTTCCGAAGCGCCTGGATGATCTTGATCTCTTCCCTCCGCGCCCGCTCGTCCATCTTTGCTCGCTCGTCGGCTTTTCATCTTAAACGTTGTGAGCAGTCGATGATGGTCCGAACGTCTCGCAGGGACACCCCGCCCGTTCTAGGGAGCATCTTGTCGTCGCCGATGTGCAGGAAACAACTCGTGGGTCGCTGCAAAGCCTTGGCTCGGACGGCTTACGGGAGATCGATGGTCCGCGTTCGGACCATGTCCAGATGCGCCCTCGCGACTCTAGAAGTGCGACAGCCCAGCGGCGATAAGGTACAGGATGAAGTACAGTATGAAGCTAGCCACGAGGGTTGCAAACACGTACATCACCACCTTGTTCTGCGGAGTCTTGAGGACGATTGGGAGCCCTAGGTACACTATGTACAGCCCATAGAGCAGGGCGAGGATGTTCAGGAAGGTGAGGGATGGGACGATGTTCACTATCGCGATCAGGAACACCGGCGTGTAGACATAAGATGCGAGCTTCGTTGCCTTGTTCAGATCGGCTACTGAGGCGAACCTGGGTGCTAGCATGAAGACGATGTAGCCGATGACCACCACGTTCACGAGAGCGAAGATGTACGCCACTATCCCGGCGCTAATCGCGAACACTCCATGGTGACCGTGCGGGAAGGCCAGGTACCCGAGGAGGGTGAAGAGGAACGGGATGACCGCGAGGATTGCGACGTAGTTCTTAATCGTAGACATCACCGGCGGTGCGGTATCCGCCCTTGCTGTCATGAATGCCTTTGGATTCTTCACGAGGGCGATTGCGTCCATGAAGGCCCCCTTGATGTCCATCTTCGAGGCCCCACCCATCTGAGCGCCCGGCTGCCCCGGCGACCCTGGGGAACCCATTGGGGGCTGGGAGGTGTCAGCTTTCAGGTTGTTTCCGCAAGAAGCGCAGAATGTGGCATTGTCATCGTTCTGGGCACCGCATTTTGGACAGAACAAACGAATCTAGATTCTATACCTGCCTATTTAATGATTCTAGGGTTTTCCATATGATTTTTCCATTAGCCCTCATGAATCTGATGAAATCCGGAGGCATTCCATGACCTTCCTTGCGGCCAACCTTCGGCGCTTCCTCAGGCGCGCTTCGTGGGTTCGAATCCAGCAGCGTTCCAGAGCAGTATCCAGGGCTCTGTCCTTGTGATCAGGCGGAAGTGCCGCTCCTCCTTCCGTTTGATTGTGTCGAGGGCCTGAGGGACCCCCGGTTCGAGCAGTCCAAGCTTGAACGAGACCCTTCCGTTGAGGGTCTTCACGTATATCGACTCGAACTTCTTCTTGAAGGGGAAGCCGTAAAGTCGGTCACCTGCTCCGAGGTCGATGGGAAGTACCTGCAGCAGCCCCTTGATCTCGGCGAGCGGAGAAGATCTCGTCACGAGTTCCCGCGTCTCCTTCCGACCACTCGGAGTCTGAGACTGTACGTAGCGATAGAGGCCGCCGTCGGTATGGTAGTTGTACTTGGTCTCCGAGCCGGCGCCCCGGGCGACACCGAAGAAGACGCCTCCGGGTCCCACCGTGATCCAGGCAACCTTCCTGGGAAGACCTCTGTCCCTCGTCAGGATAGCGAACCTCCTGTACTCGGCGTCCCGCCGGGGGCCGATTGGTCTCGCAAAGGCGCTCATCCTCTCTCTGGCTCTCCCGTGGAGCGGGTCGACGCTGCTTATAGCGTGTACTCCGCACCTGACGGACCGCGGCGTTCACTCTTCTGGACACTCGACCATGGTCGACCCTGCGGTTCGCCCCGAGCCACGCCGCCCTGAGATCGGGACCTGTGTTCTGTCGCTATCTACGAGGCCGTGGGACGAAACTTGGCCTGTTCTAGGCCATCTCCATCTCGTGGTCGGAGCTCCCCGCCGTCTGAGGTATGTCGGGGAACTTCTTCATCCTTGTCTCCGCGACCGCCGCCGCCTCCGCCAGAGCCCTCTCAGCCTCCTCGTTAGCTGTCTCGAAGTTCAGCGAGGTTCCGCTGACCGAGCCGGCGTCGACTAGTATCCCGCTCAGAAGGCCAGAGATCTCACTCATCTCGCCTTCGGCCTCCGGCATGACGCCCGACATGCTCTCTCTGAGGTTGCGGACTATGGAGGTGGCCGGGGCGAGAGTGAGGACCACGTCGCCGAGTTCGGTAACCGTATTCAGTCTGAGCACTATCTGCTCGAGGGCCAGTTTCGATTGGGTGACCATCTTGCTCATCTTTCGGAGCTCAGCCAGCTCGTTGGCGAACATGGACGCTCTTGCGGAGTCCCTCTTCTGTACTGAAGCTACGATCTTGTTGAACAGAAACGTGTCCCTGTCACGCAACTTGAATATTGTCGCATCCAGCTTGGCCATGACCGTCTGTATCTGACGGGTCGCTTGGTCCAGTCGCGGTTTGAGCGGGCCAGGATTGTTGAACCGCCCTGCGATTCTGCTCCCAATCCCGGGGCCCTTCTTATTATCCCAGTTGTTAGAGAATTGTGACATGGTCAACGAGTTTGGCTCGTCATCCCGTTATCTCGGCGCTGGTGAAAATCTCTTCACATTTCTATGAACTCCGTTTCTCCGTCCACGGTTCTTGCAGTCTCTCCCGAGGCCCGACCTGAGCTAGCTGTCTCCCAGGGCGGTCTTCACCCGGAACAGAGGGTTAGCTCGATTCTGGTGCCGGGGACTGCTCAAGAGACCTCTTCCTCATCCTCAGGAAGACCCACACCGCGGCGATGATCACCGCGACGGTCGCCCCTATCTCCAGTATACCGATTGAGCGAATGACGTTCCAGTGCGCTCCGAAATAATCTCCGGCATACACGAGCACCGCGTCGAAGACGAAGCACCCCAGAGCCGTGTATAGGGTGAACCTTGGCAGATTCATGCGCGCGCTCCCGGCGGGGAACGAGGCGAGGGTCCTGACGCCTGGGACTAAGCGGCTGTAGAAGGCGATCTGACCTCCGTGCCTCTGGAACAGGGACTCGACCCTCTTCATCTGCTCGTTGCCTATGAAGAACCGGCTCCCGTAGTTCGATATCACCTTCATCCCTAGGAAGAGGCCGATGTAGTAGTCTATGAGGGCGCCGATGACCCCGGCCGAAGTCGCCAGTCCCACCGTCTCCCAGTACCCCAGGCGCCCGATGGAGACCAGGTAGCCCGCGAAGGGGAGGATCACCTCGCTGGGCACCGGCACGGATGTCGCCTCGAGCAGCATGAGCCCGAAAATCCCAAGGTATCCCGCGCTGTTTATCGCGCTGATGACGGCGTTCGTCAGGGCCCCGGTCACATTCTGGACCACGCTGGTTGACGTGCCGAAGCTCGCCCCGGTGACCATGTCTTCGATAGAGTCAGAGAAGAGCACGGATATGGTGACCACGAAGAGCACCGCCCCCAGCAAGACGTAACGCGACCGCGAGTTCATGGAGCGAAGCCGCATCTGCAAGACACCGGATCAATTCAGGCAGTCCGGCCCTATTTCACGGTTTGTGGGTCAACAGTTGATGGGATTGTGCCGAGATGGGAATGTGCCTTGAGCATCTAGCCCATTCTGTTTGATTCTCGCGTGCTTGAGGAGTGTGCGCTTCTCCCCAGGCATGAATCATCACAACTCAGTCCTGAGGATGGCGCACGAGTACGCTGCGTCGAAGGAGGC
>Ga0182014_10004179_pt1 | contig 16770 bp, 15 predicted proteins | sample 612S2DmetaG_FD_120489 | JGI IMG/M metagenome (GOLD analysis project Ga0182014, IMG submission 120489) | Permafrost microbial communities from Stordalen Mire, Sweden - 612S2D metaG | ecosystem: Environmental > Terrestrial > Soil > Wetlands > Permafrost | place: Sweden: Stordalen | collected... | reverse complement strand
GTCCAGCTTCTTCACCCGGCTCTGCACCTGCGCGGCGTGCGAGGCGCGCGCCTTGAAACGTTCGATGAATTTGATTTCTTTGGCCAGCATCGCCTGCTGGCGCTCGAACTGCGCCTGTTGCTGCTTCTCGTTCTGCGCGCGCTGCTGTTCGTAGAATTCGTAGTTGCCAGAAAATGTGGTCAGCGCGCCGCCGTCGATTTCCACCACCTTGGTGACGATGCGGTTCATGAACTCGCGGTCATGCGAGGTCATCAGCAACGCCCCCTCGTAACTCTTGAGGAACGCCTCCAGCCAGATCAGGCTCTCGAGATCGAGATGGTTGCTCGGCTCGTCGAGCAGCATGGCGTCGGGGCGCATCAGCAGGATGCGGCCGAGCGCCACCCGCATCTTCCAGCCGCCGGACAGCGCGCCGACGTCGCCCTCCATCATCTCGTCGCTGAAGCTCAGGCCGGCCAGCACTTCGCGGGCTCGGGCTTCGAGCGCGTAGCCGCCAAGGTCCTCGAAGCGGCCGTGCGCCTCGCCGTAGCGCTCGACGATGGCGTCGAGGTCGTCCGCCTGGCCGGGATCGGCCATCGCCGTTTCCAGCTCGCGCAACTCGGCGGCCACGGCGCTCACCGGGCCGGCGCCGTCCATCACCTCGGCGACGGCGCTGCGGCCCGACATCTCGCCGACGTCCTGGTTGAAGTAGCCGATGGTGACGCCGCGATCGACCGACACCTGGCCTTCATCTGGAGGCTCCTGGCCAATGATCATGCGGAAGAGCGTCGTCTTGCCGGCGCCGTTGGGGCCGACCAGGCCGACCTTCTCCCCCTTCAACAGGGCCGCTGAGGCCTCGATGAAGAGCAGGTGATGACCGTTCTGTTTGCTGATGCTTTCGAGACGAATCATGCGCGCGCGGAACCTCGGGAACGTGTTTCGCTGTTAAGTGACTTTTTCAGATCGAGGAACGCCAGGCCGGGCCGGGGCCCTAATCTTCGAACCGCTCGCTCGTTCCTTGCGCGCCGCGCGGCGCGATCGACGCGTCGGGCGTCTGCGCCGGCTGGACGGAATCGCGGAAACGGTTGACGATCGGATAGCGCCGGTCGCGGCCGAAGTTCTTCGAGCCGACCTTGACCCCCGGCGCCGATTGGCGCCGCTTGTATTCGGCGAGATAGAGCAGCCCCTCGATCCTGCGCACCGTCTCGGCGTCGAAGCCCTCGGCGACAATGTCGGAGAGTCGCATCTCCTTTTCCACCAGGCGATAGAGGATCGCGTCGAGGGTCGGATAAGGCGGCAGCGAATCCTGATCGGTCTGGTTCTCGCGCAGTTCGGCGGTCGGCGGGCGCGAGATGATCTCGGGCGGAATGACGATTCCGGCGGGTCCCTTCGCGCCGGCCGGCTTCCAGCGGTTGCGCAGCTCGGCCAGGCGGAAGACCTCGGTCTTGTAGACGTCTTTGATCGGATTGAAGCCGCCGTTCATGTCGCCGTAGAGTGTGGCGTAGCCGACCGACATTTCCGACTTGTTGCCGGTGGTGACGACCATCGAACCGAACTTGTTGGAGATCGACATCAGAATCAGGCCGCGGGCGCGGCTCTGGATGTTTTCCTCGGCGACGCCGCGCGGCCGGCCGGCGAACATCGGCGCCAGCGCGTGCTCGACGCCCTCGACCGGTTCGGCGATCGGCACGACGTCGTAGCGAATGCCGAGCGCCTTGGCGCAGGCGGCGGCGTCGCGCAGCGACTGCTGGGCGGTGAAGCGATAGGGCAGCATCACGGCGTGCACGCGCTCCGGCCCGATCGCGTCGACCGCCATCGCCGCGCACAAAGCCGAGTCGATGCCGCCGGAAAGGCCGAGCACCACGCCTGGGAATCGATTGTCGTTGACGTAGTCGCGCAGGCCGAGGACGCAGGCCGCGTAGTCGCCCTCGTCGCCCTGCTCGACCGCCTCGCGCGGCCCCTCGACGCAGCGCCAGCCGGCTTCGCCGCGCTCCCACACGGTGCGCGCGACCATTGTGCGAAACGCGGGAAGCTGCGCGGCGAGCGAACCGTCGGCGTTGACGATGAATGAGGCGCCCTCGAAGACGAGTTCGTCCTGGCCGCCGACCTGGTTGAGATAGACGAGCGGCAGCCCGCTTTCGGCGACGCGCGCCTTGGCGATCTCGAGCCGGACGCCGAGCTTGTCGCGTTCGTAGGGCGAGGCGTTGGGCGCCAGTACGAACTCGCCGCCGGTCTCGACGATGCATTCGATCGGGTCGGGCGTCCAGATGTCCTCGCAGATCGGCACGCCGATGCGCACGCCGGAGAACACCACCGGGCCAGGGTGCGGCCCCGGGCGAAACACGCGCTTCTCGTCAAACACGCCGTAATTCGGCAGGTCGACCTTGAACCGCACCGATTCGATCCGCCCGCCGGCGAGCAGCGCCGCGGCGTTGTAGAGCGCGCCGTTCTCCACCCACGGCAGGCCGACCAGCACCGCCGGGCCGCCGTCGGCGGTCTCGCGCGCCAAAGTCTCGCAGGCGCGGCGGCAGGCCTCCTGGAACGCTGGCTTGAGCACGAGATCTTCGGGCGGGTAGCCGGAGAGATAGAGCTCCGGCGCCATGACGAGCGCGGCGCCGAAAGCGGCGGCTTCGGCGCGCGCCTCGCGCAGGCGTTTCAGATTGCCGTCGATGTCGCCGACGACTGAGGAAATCTGCGCGAGCGCGATGACGAGGCGATCGGCGGGAGCGGGCATGGCCTCATTTAGCGCTGCCGCCGCGCGCGGTGCAAACCCTTCTCCCGCTTACGGGAGAAAGTGGGCCGTGAGGACCGCCGCATCAGATCCCCTCATCGCGAGGAGCGCCGCGCCAGCGGCGCGTCTCGAACGACGAGGGGGGAGCGGAGCTCTGTGGGCGCCGTCCTTCGACTCGTCTGCTCCGCAGGCGGCTCAGGATGAAGGCGGCGGGTGATCGGGCGCCGCCCCTGACACCCTCCTCCTGGGAGAGAGATTACTCCGCTGCCTGGACCGGCCGCGCCGGCGCGGCGAGGCGCTCGGTCTTGACCAGCTCGGCGACCAGGAAAGCGATCTCGATCGCTTGCTCGGCGTTGAGCCGCGGGTCGCAATAGGTGTGGTAGCGGTTGCGCAGGTCGCCCTCGGAGATCGCGCGCGCGCCGCCAGTGCATTCGGTGACGTTCTTGCCCGTCATTTCGAGATGCACGCCGCCGGAATAGACCGACTCGCCGCGGCAGACGGCGAAGAACGAGCGGATTTCGGCGGCAATGCGCTCGGTCGGCCGCGTCTTGTAGCCGCTCGCCGTCTTGATCGTGTTGCCGTGCATCGGGTCGCAGACCCACAGCACGCGCCGGCCTTCGCGCTGGACGGCGCGAATCAGCGGCGACAGCGACGTCTCGACCTTGTCGGCGCCGAAGCGGCAGATCAGCGATAGCCGTCCCGGCTCCGAATCCGGATCGAGCGCGTCGATCAGGCGAATCAAGTCGTCGGGCTGGATCGACGGGCCGCATTTGAGGCCGATCGGGTTCTTCACCCCGCGGCAATATTCGACGTGCGCGCCGCCGAGCGCGCGGGTGCGGTCGCCGATCCACACCATATGGCCCGACGTCGCGTAATAGTCGCCTGAGGTCGAGTCGAGCCGGGTCATCGCCTGCTCGTAGCCGAGCAGCAGCGCCTCGTGTGAGGTGTAGAAGTCGGTCGCCCGCAGCTCGGGGCTGGCCTCCGGATTGAGGCCGATCGCCCGCATGAAGGCGAGCGTCTCGGTGATGCGGTCGGCGAGTTCCTGATAGCGCTCGGAGAACGGGCTGTCGTTGACGAAGCCGAGCATCCAGCGATGGACATTCTCGAGGTTGGCGTACCCGCCGGTGGCGAAGGCGCGCAGCAGGTTGAGCGTCGCCGCCGACTGGCGGAACGCCTCGAGCTGGCGGCGCGGATCGGGTTCGCGCGCTTCCGGTGTGAAATCGATGTCGTTGACGATGTCGCCGCGATAGGCCGGCAGCGTCACGCCGTCCTTGGTCTCGACGTCGGACGAGCGCGGCTTGGCGAACTGGCCGGCGATGCGGCCGACTTTGACCACCGGCGAGGCGGCGGCGAAGGTCAGCACCACCGCCATCTGCAGGAAGACGCGGAAGAAGTCGCGGATGTTGTCGGCCGAATGCTCGCCGAAGCTCTCGGCGCAATCGCCGCCCTGCAACAGAAAGGCCTCGCCCGCCTGCGCCTTGCCGAGCAGGCTCTTGAGCTTGCGCGCCTCGCCGGCGAAGACCAGCGGCGGATAGCCGGCGAGCTGGCGCTCGACCTCGGCAAGCGCGGCGCCGTCGGCGTAGACCGGCGACTGCTCGACGAGCTTCGCTCTCCAACTCTCGGGTGTCCAGCGGCTCTGGGCCATGGGAAAACGCCTCAATCGATTCATGTTCGCTTGCGGACCGGCGAAAAGCCGGCGACCGCGGGCGCGTCTATACAGGATGGCGGATCGTAAGGCGATACGCCGCCGGCAGGGTCAGCCGACCGGCTCGCCTTCGCCGACGCTGAGATCGACCATGATCTCGGCGGCGAGCCTCTCGAGCGTCTTGCGCAGCTCCTCGACGGCGAGGCCGTCGGGCAGGCGGATGCTCAAGTTGGCGCGGAACATCTCGGCTCCTGTAAAAGGTTCTCCCTCGACGCCGCTGGAGAATTCCTCGATGTTGACGCCGAGGCGGGTCAGCGCCTGGGTCACGTCGCGGACGATGCCCGGCCGCTCGGAGCCGACGATCGCCAGCGCGATCAGTCGTTCGCTCGGCGCCGCCGCGGCGGGGACGCTTGGCGAAATCGTCACCCGAAGACCGGCCGTCTCGAGCCCGGCGAGCGTCGCGGCGAGCGTCTCGAACTTGTCCTCGGAGGCGGCGACCAGCACGACGCCGGCGAATTCGCCGGCGAGGCGGACGAGGCGGCTCTCGAGCCAAGTTCCGCCAGCGGCGGCGATGCGCTCCGAGATCGCGTTGACCAGCCCCGGCCGGTCGCGGCCGACGAAAGTAAGCACCAGCGGCGTCGTCATGGTGTGCCCTCCCAAACGCATCGCACGCATCTAAGCCGTCATTGCGAGCAAAGCGAAGCAATCCAGACTTGGGGTTCGCGGCGGCGGCTTAGTCTGGATTGCTTTGCTGTCGCTCGCAATGACGGTTGAAAGTACGCAAGCCCTGAAACAGCGTGATTTAGAGTATGAACCGGCTCAAATCGGCGTTGTCGGCGAGGTCGCCGACATGCGCTTCGACGAAAGCGCCGTCGATGGCGATATGCTCGCCCGAGCGATCGGGCGCGGTGAAGCTGACGTCGTCGAGCACGCGCTCCATCACCGTCTGCAGTCGCCGCGCGCCGATATTCTCGACGCTGGCGTTGACCTGGGCGGCGATGCGGGCGATCGCCGCGATCGCGTCGTCGGAGAAGCTCAGCTCGACACCCTCGGCCGCCAACAGCGCCACGTATTGCTTGATCAGGCTCGCCTCGGTCTCGGTGAGGATGCGCTTGAAATCCTCCTCGGTGAGCGAAGCAAGCTCGACCCGGATCGGCAGGCGCCCTTGAAGTTCGGGCAGTAGATCGCTCGGCCGCGCGGTGTGGAAGGCTCCTGAAGCGATGAACAGGATGTGATCGGTCTTGACCGAGCCGTGCTTGGTGGCGACCGTCGTGCCTTCGATCAACGGCAGCAAGTCGCGTTGCACGCCTTCGCGCGACACGTCGGCGCCGCCACGTCCGTCGTGGGCGCAAATCTTGTCGATCTCGTCGAGGAAGACGATGCCGTTGCTCTCGACTTCGCCGATCGCCTCGCGCACCACCTGGTCGTGGTCGAGCATCTTCTCCGCTTCCGCCGACACCAGTGGCTCGTGCGCGTCGACCACGGTCATTCGCTTCGCCTTGGTGCGCTGACCGAAGCCTTTGCCAAAGATGTCGCCGAGGTTGATCGCGCCGACCGAAGCGCCAGGCATGTTGGGCAGCTCGAACATCGGCATGCCGCCGCCGCTCTGCGGCAGCTCGATGTCGACTTCCTTGTCGTCGAGCTCGCCGGCGCGCAGCTTGCGGCGGAACGTGTCGCGAGTGCCGGCCGAAGCGCTGGCGCCGACCAGGGCGTCGAGCATGCGCTCCTCGGCGGCGAGCTCGGCCTTGGCCTCGATGTCCTTGCGCTTGCGCTGCTTGACCAGCGCGATCGCCATTTCCACAAGATCGCGCACGATCTGGTCGACGTCGCGGCCGACATAGCCGACCTCGGTGAACTTGGTCGCCTCGACCTTGAGGAAGGGCGCGCCGGCAAGCCGCGCCAGGCGGCGCGCGATCTCGGTCTTGCCGCAGCCGGTCGGGCCGATCATCAGGATGTTCTTCGGCATCACTTCCTCGCGCATCGGCGAAGTGAGCTTGAGGCGGCGCCAACGGTTGCGCAACGCAATGGCGACCGCGCGCTTGGCGGCGTGCTGGCCGACAATGAAGCGATCGAGCTCGGAGACGATCTCGCGCGGCGAGAACTCGGTCATGCGGTCACAGACTTTCGAGAAGGAGATTGGAATTGGTGTAGACGCAGATCGAAGCGGCGATCGCCATCGCGCGGCGCACGATTTCTTCCGCGTCGAACGCGGTCGGCAACAGCGCGCGCGCCGCGGCGAGCGCGTAGTTGCCGCCCGAGCCGATTGCGGTCGCCGAGCCGTGTTCGTCCGCTTCCGGTTCGAGCACGTCGCCCGAGCCGGTCAGCACGAAACCGGACGACTTGTCGGCGACGAGCAGCATCGCCTCGAGGCGGCGCAGATAGCGGTCGGTGCGCCAGTCCTTGCCGAGCTCGACGCAGGCGCGCGGCAATTGGCCGGGAAACTGCTCGATCTTCTTTTCCAGCCGCTCGAACAGGGTCAGGGCGTCGGCGGTCGAGCCGGCGAAACCGGCGACGACCTCGCCTTTCGCCAGGCGGCGCACCTTGCGCGCGTTGCCCTTCATGATCGTCTCGCCGACGCTCACCTGGCCGTCGCCGCCGATGACGACTTTGCCGCCTTTGCGCACCATCAGGATGGTCGTCGCATGCCAGCCGGGCAGGCGCGCTGAGTTCGGGTCGGACATCGTCGCTTTATTCCTCGCGCGTCAGCAGTCAGGGGCCCGATTTATGAGCCCGAGGCCGCCAGCGCAAGGAGGAGGCCTCAGTCGAGCGCGTCGCGCCAGATCGGGTTGGTCCAGGCGCGGCGGCCGGCGGCGTCGATCGCGACGATGCGAAACCATGCGTCGGGGCCCATTTCGCTCCAGGCTTTCTTTCCCGCGCCGGCAAGGTCGAAGACGGCGCGGGCGATATGGCTGCCGGAGATTTGCAGCCCGCGCGATGCGCCAGTCAGCAGCGCCACCGCGTCGACCGGCGAGGTCTCGACGACGATCTCGTCACGGCCGATGCGGACGTCATGCAGGCGCGGCCCCTGGCTAGCGTAGAAATGGCCGGCCTTCAGCGCCGCCAGCAGCGTCTCGGGTTCAAGGCTTTCCGCCTTGACTTCGACGAAGCCGCCGAACGCGTCGCGCTCGCCGTGGTTAAAATGGGCGTCGTCGGTGGCGATCGCCGTCAGCCGTCGGCCGAGATTGCACAACCGGTCGAGCAGATAGAAGCCGTCGCCGCGGTCGGTCTCGACCGCGCTGCCATGATTGTAGATCTCCACCGCGTGCGCGGCTTCAAGCGTCAGCCCATCACCTTCGGTGAGCTGCGACCAGGCGGGGTGGGCGATCGCGACGAAGGCGCCGGCGTCGCGGGCGCGGCGCGCCAGCTCGGGCCCAGTCTCCAACTTGTTTGGCGGCGGGAAGTCGAGCGGCAAACCGACGGCGAGGATGTGCCACAGCTCGCCGGCGCTTGTCATCATCGCATGCAGTTCGGCCCCGATCAATGTGGTGAAAGCGTTGGAGCGCAAGGCGCGGGTGTCGGCGATCGGCCAGCCGAATCGATCCAGAAAATGCTCGGAGAGCTGGAGGAAGTCGTAGCCATTGCGCTTGTAGGCGGCGATCACCGCTTCCGGCGCGAGCCCGCCATCGGAAAGCGTCGAATGCGTATGCAGATTGCCGCGCCAGAAACGGCCGGGAGTCGAGAACGGGGCGATCGAGGGCATGGGCGCAGACGGGTCCTGGGGTTGGCGGCGAGGCACGAATCTTCGCCGCCCAACATGACAGGCGCGCGGCGGCCGGTCACCCCAGCTTGGCGAGCCGCTCGATCAGGAAAGCGCGCGGCGGCAGGCGTCGGCCGCCTCAGCGTTGCGGTCCGCCCCGCCGCGTTTCGACAGACGCGAAGAAAATTCCTACTCCGCGAGTTCGACCGCCCTCGCCGTGCCCTCGCCGCCGCCGATGCAGAGAGCGGCGACGCCGCGCCTGAGGCCGCGCGCCTTCAACGCGGCGATGAGCGTAACGAGGATGCGCGCGCCCGAAGCGCCGATCGGATGGCCGAGCGCGCAGGCGCCGCCTGCCGCGCCGGCGCCTCGCCAAGGTCGGCCGCCAACACGCAGCCCATCAACGTCTCGTCGACCGCCTGGCCGTCGAGGCCGGCCCGCGCCAGCGCAGCGCGGATCGCCGCCGCGCCGAGCGCCGGAGCGGAAATGTCCTTCAATTCGCCAAGAAAGCCGCCGATCGGGGTGCGCGCCGCGCCAACGACAACGACCGGGTCGGAAACGGGCATGCTCGTCGTCCCAGCCTGGAGAACGACAAAGCTTGCCCGCGCCGCCCGGCGGGATCAAGGCCGGAGGTCACTTCACAGGCGAGCGCCCGTCGCCGCCGCCCTCGCCCGCTGCCCCATTCCTCCTCATCGTGAGGAGCGCCGCGACGCGGCGCGTCTCGAACGACGAGGAGGAGCGGCGCTGCAGGATATGAGCGCTTGCTTCGCCAGGCAATTGGGGAGCGCGTTTTCCGGCTTGCAGGTCGGGCGCTCAACGGGCCAAGGTTGCGCGGATGGATGAAGCGCTGACATTTCGCCGCGCGACTGCGGCCGACGCTGCGGCGGCGCGCAACCTGACCCGCGAGGCCTACGCCAAGTGGGTTCCCGTTATCGGCCGTGAGCCGAAGCCGATGACGGCCGACTTCGACGCCGCAATCCGCGACCATCACGTCGACCTTCTGTGCCAGGGCGAGCAGGTTGTCGCGCTGATCGAGACGATCGCCGAACCCGAAGCGCTGCTGATCGAAAACGTCGCGGTGTCGCCGGCCTATCAGGGCCGCGGTCTCGGCCAGCGGTTGATGGCGCACGCGGAGCGGCTCGCGACGGCGATGGGCTATGGCGAAATCTGGCTCTACACCAACGCCCGCTTCGTTGAGAACGTCGCGCTCTACCAGCGGCTCGGTTACGCGATGACGCGCGAGGAGCCGTTTCTCGGCGGGCGGGTCACGCATATGAGCAAGACGCTCGGCGCGGCGTGAAGCGCTGGCATTTGCCCCACCCTCCCGTCGACGGATAAACTCGCGCGATGAAACTCAGCAAGGAAGAGATCGAGCGCTACTCGCGGCAGATCGTGCTGCGCGGCGTCGGCGGCCCGGGGCAGAACAAGCTCAAGGCGGCGCGCGCGCTGGCGATCGGCGCGGGCGGGCTCGGCTCGCCGGCGCTGCAATATCTCGCTGGGGCCGGCGTTGGGACTTTGGGGATCGTCGACGATGATGTCGTCTCGCTCTCCAACTTGCACCGCCAGGTGCTGCACGCGACCGGCAACGTCGGCCGCAAGAAGGTCGACAGCGCCGAGGAGGCCATTGCGCGTCTCAATCCGCATGTCGAAGTGGTCAAGATCGAACGGCGGCTCGACGAGGCCAACGCGCGCGCGCTGGCCGCCGATTGGGACGTCGTGCTCGACGGCAGCGACAATTTCGCCACGCGCTACGCCGTTTCCGACGCCTGTTTCTTCGAAGGCAAGACATTGGTCACTGCGGCGATCGGCGAATACGACGGCGCTCTGACGACGCTGAAGCCCTACGAAAACGGCCCCGACGGCAAACCCAATCCGACCTACCGCTGCCTCTTTCCCGAGGCGCCGCCGCCGGGCACGGTGCCGAGCTGCTCCCAGGTCGGCGTGCTTGGCGCGCTCGCCGGCGCGCTCGGATCGCTGATGGCGCTGGAGGCGATTCGCGAAATCGTCGGCGGCTTCGGCGACGACGACCGCGGTCTGGTCGGGCGGCTGCTGATGATCGACACGCGTTCGATGCGCTTCGAGACGCTGACTTATGGCTGGGACGAGACCAATCCGTTGAACGGCGCGCAAGCGGCGCGCGTGGTCAATTCCCGTTAAGCAAGTTTGGTTGCGTTCCTCTAACCATGTCGCCAGCCAAGCGCGGCGCTGAGCGCGAATCTCGCGTAGATTAACCGTGTTCGGCGTTTGTCGCCGCGCGGAGAGTTCGTCATGCGTCGCGTTCCTGCGTTGCCTGTCGTCGCCTGCCTTGCTTTGTCCGCCTTGGCGCTGTCGGCCGGCGGCGCCGCCGCGGCCAACGGCGAACTTGGCGGCGGCTTCATCGAATTGTTGATGACCGGTTCGGCCGGGGCGACCAAGTTTGTCGGCCGCTCGGCGATGTCCTCGCCGATCGAGCCGGCCCAGGCGCCAACGGCCGCGCCGCAGGTCGCGGCGCTGACGCCTGGCGAGCCTGAGACCGAGCCGGCGGCGGAGTTCCGCCGCCAGGAGATCGATTATTCCGGCCGCGAGGCGCCTGGCACGATCGTCATCGACACGCCACAGAAGTTCTTGTTCCTGATCGAACCGGGCGGCCGCGCCATTCGCTACGGCGTTGGCGTCGGTCGGCCCGGCTTCGAGTGGTCGGGGGTCAAGGCGATCACCCGCAAGGCCGAATGGCCGGGCTGGACGCCGCCGCCGCAGATGATGCAGCGCCGGCCTGATCTGCCCGCCCATATGGATGGCGGACCGGGCAATCCGCTCGGCGCGCGCGCGCTTTATCTCGGCTCGTCGCTCTACCGCATTCACGGCACCAACGAGCCGGACACGATCGGCCGCGACGTCTCATCCGGTTGCATCCGGATGATGAACGAGGACGTTATCGACCTCTACAATCGCGTGCGGGTCGGCACGAAGGTCATCGTCATCTGAACGCGCGCCGGCGGCGCGCCGAGGCCTCAGACGTCGAAGCCGCCGCCCGAATTTCCGTCGTCGAAGCCGCCGCCGTTGTCGACGCCGCCGTCGTTAAAGTCCGCGGCGTCCTGGAAGCCGGCGTCGCCGCCGGCGTCGGGCAGCGCCGTATCGACATTGCGGGCGTCGGAATTTGGCGCGTCGTAGAAATTGTTGACCACAGTCTCGCCGCCGCCGAAGCCGGCGCCGCCAAACCCAGCGCCTCCGGAGCCGCCAAACAGGCCGCCGCGGCCGCCGCCGAGCAGACTCTCAATCGCATTCGCCGCCAGCAGGCCGCCGGCGACGCCGGTCGCCGCGGTCAACGCGCCGGACAGGAATCCTCCGCCGCGCGGAGCGGCGGGCGGCGCGCCCCAGGGGCCGGCGGGAGGCGCATAGGCGGGGGCGGCGGGCGCGGCCGGAGGCGGCGCGGCGGCGCGCTGATAAGCGCTTGCGTCATAGCCGGGACGCGGCGCCGGTTGGCCGCCGCCGAACAGGGAACGGCCGAGATTGCCGAGGAAGCCGGCTTCTTGCGCCGGTTGCGCGGCGCTTGCCTCGAGCTCCTGAATGCGTTGGGCGGCGGCGTCGAGCGCATGCTGCTGCACCAGCGCGGTCTGCGCCAGGAGGTAGGGCGCATAGGGCTGCGCGCGCACGGCTTCGGCGATGAAAGCTTCCGCCTCCGCGTCGCGCGGACCGCTCGCGGCCGAGCGGATGCGCTCGAACAAGTCCGCGAGCACTTGGCGTTCTTGAGGGGTCATGGATATCTCCGTGTCGAGCTTGTCGGCCCGCGCCGACGATATGGGGTCGCCGCGGCGGGTTCCAAGTGGCGGCGGCCAGCCGGCGAACCCGTCGCGCCGCTTTACTCAGCGGTTGCAATCGCGTAGTCCATGCGCGCAATGAGCCCCGGTCCAGCCCATTGTCGCTGGCGCCGGGGCTTTTGCCTTTTGGCACTTGAGGAATCGTTCGGCGATGGCGAACGTAGTGGTTGTCGGCGCCCAATGGGGCGACGAAGGTAAGGGCAAGATCGTCGACTGGCTCTCGGTAGCCGCCGACGTGGTGGTGCGTTTCCAGGGCGGCCACAACGCCGGTCACACCCTGGTGGTCGACGGCCAAACCTTCAAGCTCGCGCTTCTGCCGTCGGGCATTGTACGGCGGGGCAAGCTGTCGGTGATCGGCAACGGCGTTGTGCTCGATCCGTACCATCTTATCGATGAAATCGATAAAATTCGCGCCCTTGGCGTGGAAGTGACGCCAAATAACCTCAAGATTGCCGAAAACGTCCCGTTGATACTCGCGCTGCATCGGGAGCTCGACGCATTTCGAGAATCGGCGGACGTCGGCGGCGTGAAGATCGGCACCACCAAGCGCGGCATCGGCCCCGCCTATGAAGACAAGGTCGGCCGGCGCGCCATTCGCCTGATGGATCTCGCCGAACCCGAGTCGCTCGATGGCAAGATTGCGCGTCTGCTCGCCCATCACGAGCCGTTGCGGCGCGGCATGGGCTTGCCCGCGCCGACGGCGGCGGCGATCAAGGACGAACTAATGACGGTGGCGCCCAAGGTGCTGCCCTATATGGCGCCGACCTATGAGCTGTTGGACAAGTTGCGCCGCGCCGGCAAGCGCATCCTGTTCGAGGGCGCGCAAGGCGCGCTGCTCGACGTCGACCACGGCACCTATCCCTACGTCACGTCATCGAACACCGTCGCCGCGGCGGCGGCGATCGGCTCCGGCCTCGGTCCGCGCGCCATCGGCTACGTTCTCGGCATCGCCAAGGCCTACACGACACGGGTTGGCGGCGGGCCGTTCCCGACCGAACTCGACGACGAAGTCGGCCGGCGGATCGGCCAGCGCGGGGCCGAATTCGGCACCAATACGGGCCGGCCGCGACGCTGCGGCTGGTTCGATGCGGTGCTGACGCGGCAGATGGTCAAGACCTCGGGCATCGACGGCGTCGCGCTGACCAAGCTCGACATCCTCGACGGCTTCGAGACGCTCAAGGTCTGCTCGCGCTATCGTCTCGACGGCCGAGAGATCGACTACTTCCCGGCGTCGCAAGCCATGCAGGCGCGCATCGAGCCCATCTACGAAACCATCGAAGGCTGGTCGGCGGTCACCAGCGGCGCCCGCTCGTGGGCCGACTTGCCGGCGCAGGCTGTCAAATACGTGCGGAGAATCGAGGAGCTGATCGGCGCGCCCGTCGCGTTGCTCTCGACGAGTCCTAAGCGGGAAGATACGATTCTCGTGCACAATCCATTCCAAGACTAACCCTTCTCGATTCGCTGCAGGCGAGTCGAAGACCGGACCCAAGGATGGCTGACTACTACTCCCTGCTGGCCAAGGCCGTTTCCAACTTGCCGAAGGCGGGGCCTGAGCCGGCCCGCAAGGCGATCTATGATCGCGCCCGCAAGGCGCTGGTGCGCCAGTTGCGGTCGCTTGGGCCTGCCCTTTCCGAAGCCGACATCGCGCGCGAAGAGGCGGCGCTCGAGGCGGCGATCGGCAAGCTCGAAGGCCAGTTCTCGCCGGCGGCGCCGACGCCGCCTGCTGCCGCCGGCGCGCGCCCATCGTCGCCGGCCGCGGCCCCGGCCGCGCCGCGGCCGTCGAGCTATGTGCCGCCGCCGCGTCCCGCGCCGTCCGTTGGCGCGCCGCCGCCAGGCGCGCGCATTCCGATGCCCGACACGCCGCTCGCGCGTCCCGTTCCCCCGCCCCGTCAGGCCGCTCCGCCGCCGTCTGCGCCGGAGCGCGCGTCCGCGTCGGGCGCGCCGCAGCGGCCGTCCTATGCGCCGTCGCCTGCCGCCGCCCGATCGCTGCCGGCAGCGCCGATGGGGCTGAGGCCGGCGCCGGCGGCGCGCTATTCGCCGCCGCTCGCCGCTCGCCGGCCCGAACCGCGTTACGAGCCGGATCCGTCGCCGCTCGGGCCGCCAGCAGCCGACGAATTCGTCGACGACGACGGCTACGCGCCGACGGTCGAAGCGAACGACCAAAACCGGGCCGAGGCGATCGGCGCCGCCGACGCGGGGCTGCGGCCGAGCGCGCCGAGTCGGCTCGATGCGCCGCGGCGCCGAGTGGGGCCATGGATTCTCGCCGCGTTGGTGATTGGCGTCGTGCTGTCGATCGCCGTCTTCGCCTTCCTGTGGCGGCAGAATCCGCAAGACCTGGCGATCAAAGAGCCGGTCGCGACTCCGACGGTCCAAGCGAGCGCTGGTCCCGCAAAGATCGTCGAGCGGGTCGGCGGCGCGCCGGCGACTCCGACTGCGGGCGAAGCCCCGCCGGCGACCGAAACGCCGGCTGCGGCGGCGACTCCCGCCGCAACGCCCTCAGTGGCTGCAACCCCCGCCGCGCCCGCGGCGACGCCCGCGCCGACCGCCGCCGCGACAACCGCGCCGCCCGCGGCGAACCCCGGCGTCTCGGTCGCTGCGCGCGCCGCGATGCTGGTCGCGGTCGCCGCTGATCCGCAGAAGCCGGCGGTCAGCCTCGGCTCGGTCGTGTGGAGCACGATTCCCGCCGCAGCCGGCCAGCCGGCGACGGTTGCGGTCAAGGCCGAGGCGGACATCCCCGACCTGAAGATGCATGCGGTGATGACGCTGAGGAAGAACACCGACCCGAGCCTGCCTGCGTCGCACACCATCGACCTGCGCCTCACCTTCGCCGACGGCGCGGAGATCAAGGGGATCAAGGATATGCGGGTGCCGATGATGCGCCGCGACGATCCCCCGTCGCAGGACGCGCTTTCGGGCGTGCGGGTGAAGATCTCCGACAGCTACTTCCTGGTCGGACTGAACCGCGGCGACGCCGAGTTGGCGCACAACATCGACCTGGTCGCCAATCGCGGCTGGTTCGACTTCCCGATGCTGCTCAACGATGACCGTATCGCCAAGCTGACCTTCGAGAAGGGGGCCGACGGCGAGCGGATCGTCAATGAGGCGCTGTCGGCGTGGAAGTGAGAGCGTTCACGCCGGCAGGTTGAAGACGCGCGTCGAGACAAAGTAGCCGTCTTCGATGGCGCCGAACGCAATCGGCGCGCCAAAACAACACGCATAGGCGGCGCCGGAATCCGGCAGCGCCGCGCCGCGCAACAGCAGCTTCTGACCGCGCCGCAGGATCGCCGCGCCGGTGCGGTCCACGGCGAGGCGCGGCAATTCGGCAAGCCCCGCTTCGACCGGCTGCAACGCCGCCGCTTGCGCCTCCGGCGAAGCCTCCGCCGCCTCGAGGCCAATCGCCGCCTGGGCATGGAACGGGCCGACACGCAGGCGGCGCAGATAGACGACATGACCATGGCAGCCAAGCGCCCGCCCCAGGTCGCGCGCTAAGGCGCGCACGTACGCGCCCTTGCCGCAATCGGCTTCGAACCGCGCCTCGTCGCGCTCGGCGGCGACCAGGGTGAATCGATGAATGGCGACCAGCCGCGGCGCGATCTCGAATGTCTCGCCACCGCGCGCCAGATCGTAAGCGCGCTCTCCGGCGATGCGGATCGCCGAGAAGGTCGGCGGCGTTTGCGAGATGACGCCGACGAAGCCCGGCAGCGCGGCCTCGATCCCGCTCGGCGTCGGTCGCGCCTCGGAGGTCGCCACGACCTTGCCCTCGGCATCGTCGGTGTCGGTCTCGACGCCCCAGCGCACTACGAACTCATAAGCCTTGGCGCCGTCCTGGACGACCGGCACCGTCTTTGTCGCCTCGCCAAACGCCACCGGCAGCACGCCGGAAGCAAGCGGGTCGAGCGTGCCGGCATGGCCGACCTTCTTGGCGTTGAACAGCCGCTTCAGCCGCGCCACCGCCTGGGTCGAGGTGACGCCGACCGGCTTGTCGAGATTGATCCAGCCGTTGACTTCGAGGCGCGGCGGGCGACGGAACTGTTGCGGGCGCGACGCGGCCGCCGGCGACTCGACTTTGACGTCCTCGCTCACCCTTCGTCCTCGCCCTCGTTTTCGCCATCCTGACGCAGATCGCGAGCGACGCGCGGCGACTTCAACAATGCATCGATCGCATCAAAGGCGGCGAACGTGCGGTCGAGCTCGAAACGCAGTTCGGGCGCGAATTTCAGATTGACGCGGTGGGCGACCATGGCGCGCAGCATCTTGGCGTTGGTCCTGAGCGCGGCGATCGTCGCCTCGGCGTTCTTGCCGCCGAGCGGCATCACCGTGACGGTGGCGTGTTTGAGATCGCTCGACATGCGTACGGCCGGAACGGTGATCCCCTGGCGGTCGAGCGCCGGATCGGCGATCTCGCCGCGTTGCAGAATATCGGCGACGGCGTGTCGAACCGCCTCGCCGACGCGCTCAAGGCGGTGCGAGGGGCCGGCGTTTTTGAGCTCTGAACGGGACATGGGCGGCCTGATATGCAGGATCGCAGCGCCCACTTGTCGCTCATATGCGACAGGCGAGCGCGCAAGAGGCGAGATTCGCCTTCGCGAGTCGGACGCGCGCCCCGTCGCCGGGGCGCGGCGATCACAGCGTGCGGCGGATCTCCTCGACGTTGTAGCATTCGACGACGTCGCCAACCCGCATGTCCTGGTAGTTCTCGAAGGCGACGCCGCATTCCTGGCCGGCCTGGACGACAGGCACCTCGTCCTTGAACCGCTTGAGCGTTGACAGCTTGCCTTCGTGAACGACGACGTTGTCGCGGATGAGCCGGACATGCGCGCCGCGCTGGACGACGCCGTCGGTGACGCGGCAGCCGGCGACGTTGCCGACCTTCGAGATGTTGAACACCTCGAGGATCTGCGCGTTGCCGAGCATCGTCTCGCGCAGG
>Ga0182014_10004176_pt1 | contig 16775 bp, 11 predicted proteins | sample 612S2DmetaG_FD_120489 | JGI IMG/M metagenome (GOLD analysis project Ga0182014, IMG submission 120489) | Permafrost microbial communities from Stordalen Mire, Sweden - 612S2D metaG | ecosystem: Environmental > Terrestrial > Soil > Wetlands > Permafrost | place: Sweden: Stordalen | collected... | reverse complement strand
GCGTAGGCGATGAACCACTCGTGATCGCGCCGGCGTTCGTCCACGATCTTGGCCCGCGTGCTGTCGGTCTGCTTGATGGTGAACACCTGGGCGGTTCCGGTCTTGCCGGCAATCTTGTAACGCGCGCCGACGCCGGACGCGAAGCCGGTCCCACCGGGCATCGACATCGTGCCCACCATGCCGTCGGTAATGACATCCCACTGGTCCGAGGTGGCAATATCGACGGGTTTCAAGAGTCGCGGTGCGCGCGGCACGATCTCGCTCGAACCGGCCGTACGTATGGCCGACACCAGTCGTGGTGTCGCGATCACCTGCCCGCGTTCGGCAATCTCGGCGGCGAAGTGCGCCTGCTGCAGGGGCGTGACCGTGATGGGACCCTGGCCGATGCCCATGCTGATGGTCTCGCCGGGAAACCATACCTGGTCGGCGGCGCGCTTGAAGGCATGCTTCTTCCACTCCGGCGATGCGTACAGCCCGGCCTTCTCCCCGGGAATGTCGATGCCGGTCAGCGAGCCGTAGCCGAACGCCTTCATGAATTCATCCATGCGGGTGATCCCCAACCGCTCGGCGACCCGGAAAAAATAGACGTCGCAGGATTGCGCGATTGCCTGGCGCATGTTCAAGAATCCATGCTTCTTGTCGTCGCGGTATCTGTTGCTGCTGCCGGGCAGTGTGAAGAATCCTCCGCAAAATTCCTCCTGGGACGGCGTCAGGATGTTGTATTTCAGGGCCGCCAACGCATAGAGCGGCTTTACCGTCGACCCCGGCGGATAAGCGCCGCGCAGCGCCCGATTCAGCAGCGGGATGTCGATATCGTCGCGCAGCGCGGCGTATTGCGACAGCGTCAGGCCGCGCACGAAGCCGTTCGGATCGAATCCGGGGAGGCTGGCCATCGCGATGACATCGCCGGTCTTCGGGTCGATGGCGACGACGGCACCGCGTCGTCCCGCCAGCGCATCCTCGGCAACCTTCTGGACGCGGATATCCAAGCCGAGAATCAGGTCGTCCCCAGCCACCGGCGGGCGCACCTCCAGGGGTACCTTCAACTCGCCGATCTTGTCCACCGGCCTGCCGGCGGCATTCACCAGGATCTCGCGCGACCCGCGCCTGCCATGGAGTTGCTGTTCGTAGGCTCCTTCGACGCCCAGCTTGCCGATGAGGCTGGTGCCGGCATACTCGTCACTGTCGATCTGCTTGAGGTCGGCCTCGTTGATGGCGCTCACGTAGCCGATGGCGTGAACGGCCGATTCGCCGAGAGGATAGTGCCGGGCCAGCCGCGTGCGAATGTCGACACCGGAGAATTGGTAGCGATGCACCGCAAACAGCGCCATTTCCTCCTCGGTGAGCTGCAGCTTGACGGGCACGCTCTCGTACACCTTGTGAAGCAGAATGGTGCGGCGGATGTTGCCGACTTCTTCGGCGTGCAGCAGGCCGATGCCGACCAATTGCGCCAGCGTCGCATCCAGCGCCTTGGCGTCGCCGACCTGTTCCCGCACCAGTTCGATCTGGAAGGCCGGGCGATTGTCGGCGAGCACCACGCCATGACGGTCCAGAATGAGGCCGCGACTCGGCGGCAGCGGCTCCGTGCGGATGCGGTTGCCCTGGGACAGGGTCGCGTAATAATCGTGCTTGAGCACCTGGAGATAAAACAACCGGGCGCCGACCACCAGCAACAAGGCGACCGCCATCACGCCCGCGATGACGCTTCGCACCGCGAACAGCCGGTTTTCCGCAAAATAGTTCTTGATCCTGCTTTGGCGGTTTCTCACCATCGCGTGGACACTTTGAGTTGGAGCATGGGCGTGGCTCGGATTTTACTCGTTAAACGCGGGCTCGGCGAGAATAGCGCCCCGCAGGATCTTCGGTTACGCTGCAGTTCAACAAATCTCGCACTCGCGAATCAGGCGCTGGTCGCCTGAACCGCTGGGCCCCGCCTCGGGCGCCGAACCCAAACCAGAATGAGCGCCGTCAGGAGGGTGCACAGATAGGGAAACCAATTGCCCCAGGCCACGAACAGCGTGTGCCCTCCGGGCATCTTCGGCGCCGAGACGACGATCCCATCCGCGTCGTGGGGTTCGCGGTAGGGATCGTCGGCATAGGTTTTCGCGAGCACCCTGCCGTTGGGGTCGATCAGCGCCGAGATCCCCGAATTGACCGCACGGACCATCGGGACACGCAGTTCGATGCTGGCGAACACGGCGAGAGCCAGATGCTCCCAGGGTTCGGTGCGTGCGCCGAACCACGAGTCGCTGGTCAGGTTGACGAGGACGTCGGGGTGCAGTTTGCCGACGCCGCGAATGAAGCCGGGGAGGAGATCTTCGTAACAGATCACCGGCCCCAGGCGCCAGCTCGCGCCGTCCGGCGAGCGCAGCGACATCACGCCCGGCCCCGCACCCGCCTTGAAGCGTCCGGTCCCCTCCGGCAGTATGTTCCTCAGCCAGGGAAATGCCTCGATGCCCGGGATATATTCGCCGAACGCGAGCAGTCGCACCTTGTCGTAGCGCCCGACGACTTTCCCGCCGGCGTCCAGCAACAGGGCGGAGTTGTACGCATCCTCTTGTTGGGGCTCGAAGGTGTCGCCGCCGATGAGGACGGGCGAGTCGATACCGCGCCGGATCATCGCCAATGACTCGCTGGGAAAATCTTGTGCGAAGTCCCGCGGCAACGTGACAGGATAGGATCCTTCGCTCCAGACGATGAGCTGTGCGCCGGCCCGTTCGAGGCGGCGCGACTGCTCCTGCAACGCGTTCAATTCCCGCAGAGCCTCCTCACGTGAGAATTCCCCATCGACGGCGTAGGCGAAATTTGGCTGCACCAGCCCGATGCTGAGCCGCGGCGCCGCCGCCACCACCTGATCCACCTGCCGCATGCGCACGACGCCGAAGAGCAACGAGGCCGCGAGAACGGCAGCCGCGGTCACCGCGGAACGGCGTGCCCAGCGCCCGCCCGAGAGCACGTCGTAAAGCGCGCCATTGACCAGCATGAGCAGTGCGGTGACGCCGAGCGGGCCCGTCAGTTCGGTGATTTGGATCACGAGCGGATGCCAGGCTTGGGAGATCCATTGGCCGCAGGGAAAGACCTGGGGCACCACCAGTTCACCGACCGCCATGGCGATGGGGGCCAGCACCGCCATCGGGAGGGCGCGGCGCCGGCGAATCGCACAGACGAGGCCGGTGAAAATCAGGAAAATGAGGGCCCGGGCTGCACAGAAAGCCAGCAACAGCGCTGCTGCACCGATCCAGGGAAACCCCGCGAAGCGCTGCGTCAAATCGATGAGCCAGTAGAAGCCGCCGCCGGTTTCCACGACACCGGCCCACCAGCCGAGGAACAGGGCGATCTTGAGCGTCGGCGCCCGATCGATCGCCAGCAGCAGGGGTACGGCGGCAACCCAGCCGAGGAAGGAAAAATCAAAGGGGGGGCACGCCATGAACCACAGGCATCCACTGAGAGTGGCCAGCCCGAACCCGACATAACGATTGGATGCGCTCATGGTAGCCGGCTAGCTTACGGCAGTTCGCGGCGGCCCGGCATCTCGGGTATTCTCGCGACCACTTATGCAAGAAAGATACGAGCCCGCCGCTGTCGAGGCGGACGCACAGCAATACTGGGACCAGCAGCGCAGCTTCGAGGCGAAAGAAGACCCCTCTCGAGACAAATACTACTGTTTGTCGATGTTTCCCTATCCGAGCGGCCGCCTGCACATGGGGCACGTCCGTAACTACACGATCGGCGATGTCCTCAGCCGTTTCATGCGGATGAACGGCAAGAACGTGCTGCAGCCCATGGGCTGGGACGCGTTCGGCCTGCCGGCCGAGAACGCCGCGATGGCGAACGGCGTGCCGCCCGCGAAATGGACGTTCGACAACATCGCCTACATGAAGAAACAGCTCAGGTCATTGGGGTTTGCCCTGGACTGGAGCCGGGAACTGGCCACATGCCAGCCCGATTACTATCGTTGGAATCAATGGTTGTTCCTGCGCATGCTGGACAAGGGGATCGCCTACCAGAAGACCGGCGTGGTGAACTGGGACCCCACCGACAAGACCGTGCTCGCCAACGAACAGGTGATCGACGGGCGCGGCTGGCGTACCGGAGCCTTGGTCGAGAAACGCGAAATTCCGATGTATTACCTGAAGATCACGGCATACGCCGAGGATCTGCTCGCGGCATTGAGCGGGATGCAGGGGTGGCCGGAGCGCGTGCGGGCCATGCAGGCCAATTGGATCGGCAAGAGCCAGGGCGTACGAATCGGTTTTCCGTACGACATCGGCGGCGAGCAGGGCGTACTGCGGGCCTTCACGACGCGCGCCGACACCATCATGGGCGTGACGTTCTGCGCGGTGGCGGCGGAACACCCGCTGGCCACTCTTGCCGCGCAGGGCAACCCTGCGCTGGCGGCGTTCATCGAGGAGTGCAAGCGGGGTCCGGCGGTCGAGGCCGAACTCGCCACCCAGGAAAAGAAGGGAATGGCGACCGGACTCGACGTGCACCACCCGTTGACGGGCGCCGCGGTGCCCGTCTGGGTCGGCAACTACGTGCTGATGAGCTACGGCGAAGGCGCCGTCATGGGCGTGCCCGCGCATGACGAGCGCGACTTCGAATTCGCCAAGAAATACTCGTTGCAGATCGCGCCCGTGATCGACCTGGAAGGCCGGCGCTATTCGCTCGACGCGTGGGAGCCTTGGTATGGAGATCATGGGCGCTGCATCAATTCCGGCCCGTATGACGGACTGGATTTTGCCGCGGCCATCGACGCGATCGCGGCGGACTTGGGACGCCTGGGTCTGGGCGAGAAGCAGACCACGTGGCGATTGCGTGACTGGGGAATCTCGCGGCAGCGCTATTGGGGCTGCCCGATCCCGATCATTCACTGCGCGGCCTGCGGCGCCGTTCCGGTGCCCGACGATCAATTGCCGGTGCTGCTGCCCGAGAATCTCGTCCCGGACGGCAGCGGCAATCCGCTGCTCAAGGATGAGGCTTTCCTGCAGGTTGCCTGCCCGCGCTGCGGCGCCGACGCGCGCCGCGAGACCGACACGATGGACACGTTCGTCGATTCGTCCTGGTACTTCCTGCGTTTCGCCTGCAGCGACAACCACGAGGCCATGCTCGACTCGCGGGTCGACTATTGGCTGCCCGTGGACCAATACATCGGCGGAATCGAGCATGCGATTCTGCACCTGTTGTACGCCCGCTTCTGGACGCGCGTGGTCCATGAATTGGGCATGGTCCCCTTCAAGGAGCCGTTCGCCAATCTCTTCACCCAGGGCATGGTTCTGAACCAGATGTTCTTCCATAAACCCGAGTCGGGGCGCATCGAATATTTCAATCCGGCGGACGTAGAGCGAGTGACCAGCGCCAAAATTGGTATCGCCGATATCACTGAAGATCGCGACGTGGTGGGTGCTGCCGGTACGACGGTTGATTACGTGCTGCGTTCCGATAAAAGTCGGAGGGTCGAATCCGGCGGCGTGGTCACGATGTCGAAGTCGAAGAACAACGGCGTCGATCCGCAGGCCTTGGTGGATGAGTTCGGCGCCGACACCGCACGTCTGTTCACCATGTTTGCCGCGCCGCCGGAGCAGACGCTCGAATGGTCGGACGAGGGTGTACAGGGCGCGTATCGCTTCATCAAGCGTCTCTGGAAGGCCGTGCACGACCACGTCGCGTCGGGCACGTTGTACGGCGCCGCGGAGCCCCTTGACACGTCCGGCTTGAACGACACCCAGCGCTCGATTCGTCGTCAGGCGCACCAGACCTTGGCGAAGGTCACCGATGACATCGGCCGGCGCCGCACCTTCAACACCGCGATCGCCGCGGTGATGGAACTGCTCAACGCGCTCGCCAAGTATCCCCAGGGCACGCCCCAGGATCGAAGCGTCATGCACGAGGCGCTGGAAATCGCGGTGATGGTCCTGTCGCCGATCATCCCGCACGTCACGCACTCGCTTTGGCGCGAACTCGGGCACACCACCGCGCTCATCGACGAGACGTGGGCCACCGTCGACCGCGCGGCGCTCGAACAGTCGACGATCGACATCGTCGTCCAGGTGAACGGCAAGCTCCGCGCCCGCATCAGCGTGGCGGTGGACGCGGACGAGCAGGCAGTGCGCGAGACGGCGCTGGCGGATCCGAACGTGCAGAAATTCGTGGGCGGCGCCGCGATACGAAAAGTGATCGTGGTGCCGCGGAAACTCGTCAACGTGGTGGTCTAAGATGATGCGGCGCGGCGCGTGGTTGTGCGCGGCGACTGTCGCGCTCAGCGCCTGCGGCTTCAGGCTGGCCGGCAGCGAATCGTTGCCCGGCATCCTGGCGCGCCCCTATCTATCGGTGAAGGATCCGTATACGGATTTCGCGCGCGAATTCGAACACCAGCTCAAGGGCTCCGGCGCGCTGGTGCAGGAGGTTCGCGCCAAATCCACGGCGACCATCGATGTCACGCGGGACTCGGTGGAGCAGCGCACGCTGTCGGTATCGTCGCGCAACATTCCGACCGAATACGAGCTGACCTACACCGTGACGTTCGCGGTACACGGGCCCGACACCGAGTTGCTTGCCCCCCAGACCATCAGCCTGTCCAAGGACTATAGTTTCGAGGAGAACGAGCTGCTGGCGAAGGAACACGAAGCGGACATCCTGCGACGCCAGATGGCCCGCGATCTGGTGGCCATCGCCATGCGACGGTTGACCAGCCTCAAGTAGCGAATCGGAATTCGCGTCCGCCACCATGCTGCTGGTCAACTCCATCGGTCGCTTGGACCTCGAACTATTGCTCGATCGGTATGGGCTCGCGCTGACATTGGTGGCGCCGGAAGAAGTCATTCCGGGTTCGTTCTGGGGAGACCGGGAGGCGGGATTGATCGGCTCGAAGATCTACGTGAGGCTCGATACGCCGCTGCATTCCGTGCTTCACGAGAGTGCGCACTTCATCTGCATGAGTCCCGAGCGCCGCGCGGGCCTGCACACGGATGCCGGCGGCAACGACGCCGAAGAGAATGCTGTTTGCTACCTGCAGATACTATTGGCGGCGACGCTGCCCAATGTCGGTCGCGAACGCATGTGCCGCGACATGGACGAGTGGGGGTACACCTTTCGTCTGGGCTCCGCCGGGACATGGTTTGCCGAGGACGCCGACGATGCGCGGCAATGGCTCGTGCAACGGAAACTGATCGATCAGGACTCGCGGCCAACCTATGCCTGCCGGTGATTCTTTGCCCGTGTCACGCCGCACCGTAGTGTCCGGTTTGTTGGCGCTGGATGTTCGTTATCTGGCGGCGACGGGCAGGCAGGCGCGAGGGCGTGCCCCCACACTCGCCGACATCGCCGCGTGCGTCGGCTAGCCCGCCGCCGTCATCTTGAAAATGCCCTGGGCATTGGCGCTGTCGAAGCGCAGATCGAGATGGCGCTTCCCATCCTTGCCGGTCACGACGTCGCGCGAGATGAATTCGTAGAACGAACCGGGCACGATCATCTCGACGTTTGAGCCATCATCGGCGCGGAAGGTGCGCCGGACGGGGTCCGCCTTGAATGCGGTTTGCCGTACGGAGCCGGCGGCGGAGATCTCGATGCTTTCCTTCACCGGCCGACCGAGCGACCGCTGACCGCAGGCGGTCATGGCAACGTCGGCGACCCGGTCGGTGGCGTGATTGAACGCCGCGCCTTCGGTGGCGATCCAGGCGGCTTCGGCGGATTCCGTGAGCAGCAGCTTGTAATCGGCGACGGTGGGCGTGTCGTGCCACCGTCCGAACGCAGTGACGATTTCGCGCAGCGCGGGGGCGGCAAGTTTCATTTCACATCGACCTTGCTCGGCGAATTCGGCAAGCGCGGCGTGTGACGTCGCGGTCAGCGGATCGCGGCTGGTGCCGAACACCCGGTGCGCGGCTGCTTGAAATGTCTCGGAGAACCGGTCGACGTGCAGTTCGCTCACGAAGAATTGGGGCATGGTTTCGGGGAATTCGCGATGTGCAAAGCCGCGGCCGGTCATGCGCAGCTTCTCCAGCGGATAGACCCCGGCGACGTGGTAGCCCAGCGGCTCGAGGATGCGCGAGAAAGACTCGACTCCGGGCGGCAGTTTGCCGGTGGCCCCGGATCCGAAGCGGATGGTGCGCAGCGCACCATGGTCGAAGGTGATGCGTTCGCGCTGGCGGCGCCGGTCTGCCACGTAGGCGGCGCCCGTGGGAACGCGACCCAGCAGGTCATGGAACAGAAGGGCATTCAGGGCCATCGCGAACACGCCGCGCGATACGAAGCCCGCGCTTTCGAGCAGGAACATACGGTCGATCTGTAGCGTGGCCAGAATATCTTCCGCCGCCTTGTCGCCGGCGATCAGGCGTATCAGCCGCGATAGATGGGTCTCAGTCGTCATCACTTTCTCCTACGGAACGCTGCGGGCCAAAGCGAACCGCAGCAGCCGGCATACGGGCGAACACCGCAGCAATCGCGGCGGAATAGCTCTGTATCGATGCGGGTGTGTAGTGATCATAGGCTTCTTGGTTCGCGCGGCCAATGCCATGTTCGCCGCTAAAACTGGCTCCGAAATCACGGATAGCCAAGTCCAACAGATGGTCACGCAACGCCTTTACCCGCGCCGCGTTTGGGTGGGCGGGAGCACGCTGCATTAAGTTAAAATGCACGCCTCCATCTCCGATATGACCAAAATCGCAAACCTCGTACTCCGGGAATATGGTGGCGAGTTGGGCAATGGCAACCCTGCGAAACAGCATGACTTCGCTGCGGCGAAACGACAAATCGAATCCCAGCACCGGGCCGGCAGCCCGCAACCCTTCCGACAGCGAATGGCGCAGCGCCCAGAAGCGCTCCGGCGGACCGAAACGCACATCGCTCAGAGGCGCGGCCTGCCGCTCGGCCAACTCCGTGACCACGTTCTCGAGGATCTGATCGAGCGTCGGTTCGCCGCTGCGTTGCGCCGCACTGGAGCTCAATTCGACGAGGATGGCGTAGGGCGGGAGCCCATCGAGGAAGGGATTGCGCAGGGTGCGCACGTGCGCAAACGCGTGCCTCATGGCGGCCTCGGACATGCCTTCGAAGGCCGTGAGGTACTCGCCGGCCCGAACTTCGAACGCATTCAGCAGGTCGAGCACCGCGTCCTCGTCGCGCGGGACCAGCAGCGCAACCGCCGAGCGTTGCGGGCGCGGATGCACCTCGAGAGTGGCTGACGTGATGATGCCGAAGGCGCCGCAACTGCCGATGAACAGCTGCCGAAGGTCCAGATGGGCGTTGTCCTTGCGCAGCCCGTTCGACAGCTGCAGCACCGTCCCGGCCTCATCCGGCAGCACGACCTCGAGCGCGAGCACATGACGACGCATGTCCCCGTAGCGCAGAAATCGAGCCCCTCCGGTATTGGTCGCGACCATCCCGCCGATCATCGGGTCTGAACTCACGTCGATGGGCAGGAACAGGTTGTGTGGTTCGAGCGCGGCATTCAACGCCGAGAGGCGCACGCCGGCGGCCACCCGGACCGTGCGGTCGGCGCCGTTGACGTGCGGTGTCGTGCGCAGACGATCGAGCGAGATGACGATTTGCGTGCCCGAGGTGTCCGGTATCGAACCCAGCACCAGCCCGGTGTTGCCGGACTGTGGAGTGAACTGCAGGCGGCGCCGTACGCAATGCCGGAGCACCGCCGATACCTGGGCCGTATCCACCGGCCGTACCACCGCGGCCGCAGAGCCGACGCCGTAGCGGGCGGCGGTTTCGTAGGGCAAGCGATCCGCGGGCTCCAAGAGCAGCCCGGCAGGGCCTACGATCCGCAACAGCGCGTCATGGTCCTCGCGCGCGAGCATGGCTCATGCGGCGTGAGCCGCTGCCTCTGCTGCCATCCCATAGACACGACCGAAGCGATTGGCGAGGAACGGCTGCAGCTTGATGTCCTCCTGTTTGATGAGTCCGGATTGTGGCAGAGCGCCGGCGCTCAGCATGTCGAGAACCGCACAAATACCACCCGCGGTCGTGATCTGGATGGCGCTGCGCACCCGGCCGCCCACCGGCGCGGCATAGATCTTGTTCGCATAGGTCTCCTGAACGAGCTGGCCAGCGCGCATCCCGCTGACCGTCACGAATACGATGACCACGTCCTGGAGCGTGATCGGCACGGAATGCTCGAGAATGTCCTTGAGCAGGTCGCGTCGATCACGCAGGCGCAGGTCGTTCAGCAGCGCCTTCATGATGGCGGCATGACCGGGATAGCGAATCGTCCGATAATTCAGATTGCGCACCTTTCCCGCCAGTGTCTCGCATAAAGTGCCGAGGCCGCCGGAGGTATTGAAGGCTTCGTACAATATGCCATCCAGGGAGAATTCCTCCAGTTCCTCCAGCGGCTGAGTCTCGCGCAACTGGCCGTTGACGATGGCTTCGCACGGCTCGCAATACTCGTTGATGACGCCGTCGGTGCTCCAGGTCAGATTATAGTTGAGCGCGTTCGACGGAAACTTCGGGAGAGCCCCCACCCGCATGCGGACGTCCTGCAACTCGTCGAAACGCGAGGCCAGGTCGCTGGCGACGATGGTGATGAACCCGGGCGCAAGGCCGCATTGGGGGATGAAGGCGCTGCGTGCGCCCTCGGCGAGCTGTTTGACGGCACGTGTGCTGGCAACGTCTTCGGTGAGATCCAGGTAATGGGCGCCCGCCGATTTGGCGGCCTCGGCAATGGTGCGCGTGGCGTGATACGGGGCAGCGCTCAACACCGCGAATTTTCCCGTGAGAATCTTCTGCAGCTCGTCGCCATGGGTGATGTCGGCGACAACCTTGGTGAGCTTGACGGCGGTTTCGAGCCGGTCGAGCTGCGCCTGTGAGCGGTCGACCACGGTGACGGCGTAGTCGCCCGACCCGACCAGCAGTTCTGCAATCATGGATCCGATCTTGCCCGCACCGACGATGACGATGTGCTTCATGTTGCTCTCCTGTGGACCCGGGTGGGAGATGCATTCTCGGACCGACTTCCGACGAATGGTAGGGTCAAACCGGTCGTTTTTAAGTATAATGCCTTCGTTTCACAGGCCATAACGGTCGAAGTGCAATGGATGCCATCGATGAGAAGTTGATTCATGCGCTGCGCGAGAACGCGCGCGCCTCGACCGCGCAACTCGCCCGCCTGGTCGGGCGCTCCCGCACCAGCGTCCAGAGCCGGATCGAGCGTCTCGAGAAGCGGGGCGTGATCGTAGGTTATGGGGTGCGTCTCGCGCCCGAGCATGGCGGCGGAGCGGTGCGTGCCCACGTCATGATCAAGGTGGGGCCGAAGGAAGCTCGCGCAGTCACCGCGGCGCTGCGCGGCATCGAGCAGGTGCGGGTGTTGCATTCGGTCAGCGGCGATGTGGATTTGATCGCGGTCGCGATGACGGCGTCCGTGGACGACATGGATCGAGTCATCGACCAGATCGGGGCGCTCGACGGCGTGGAGCGGACCACGTCCTCGATCATCCTGTCGACGAAGTTCGAGCGCTAGAACCTGTGCGTCCCGGATGGCCTCAGGGGGTCCCGGGCCTCGATTGCCGGGCCAGGCTGAGCGCGGCCGCCAGCGTGCCGACGACATTGACCTCGCCCACCTTTGCGATCACTCCGCTGCGCTCGAGTTTGTAGCGCACGTTCGGTCTCAGTTCCGTCAGCAGCACGACGGCGCCATGGCGCGTGAAATCGCCCACCATCTGTTCGAGGGCCATGATGCCTGTGGCATCGATGAAGGGAACGTTGCCCATGCGCAGAATGAGGGTCGTGGCGGGACGCTGAATGTGGGCGAGCGTGCGCTCGAGTTTCTCGGCCGCGCCGAAGAACAGAGGCCCTTCGATGCTGTAGATCACGATGCCTTCGGCGGCCAGGTTGGGCGCTTCGCCGGCCGTGTGCTCGAGTTGTTGCTCGACATTGACCGAGTCGGCCATGCGCCGCATGAACAACAGCGCCGCCACGATGACTCCCACGTTGACCGCGACCACCAGATCGGTGAACACGGTCAACAGAAAAGTCAGCAGCAGGATCGCCACGTCGGTCTTCGGTGCGGTCCGGACGAGCCGGATCACATGCGGGAACTCGCTCATGTTCCAGGCCACCACGAAAAGCACCGCCGAGAGGCAGCACACGGGAACGGCGGACGCGAGCGGCGCGAGCAGGAGAATCACGAGGACCAGAAACCCGGAATGCACGATGCCGGCCAGGGGGCTGGTGGCGCCGTTGCGAATGTTGGTTGCGGTGCGAGCGACCGCCCCGGTGGAGGCGAATCCGCCGAGCAGGGGCGCCACGATGTTGGCGATTCCTTGACCGATCAGTTCTTGATTCGAGTCGTGGCGGGTGCCCGCCATGCCGTCGGCCACGACGGCGGATAAAAGCGATTCGATCGCGCCGAGCAAGGCGATGGTGAACGCCGGACCCACCAGCGAGGTTATCTGGGCAAAGGTGACGGATGGAAACGACAACGAGGGCAGCGTCCTGGGAATGCCCCCGAATGCGGAGCCGATCGTGGCAACACCTTTGAAGTGACACACCGCCTGCACGGCGGTGACGATGACGAGAGCCGCCAGCGGCGCAGGCACCCGCCGCAGAAACCGCGTGCCCACCGTCAAGATCGAGAGGGCCAGGAGCGCAAGGCCGGTCGTGGCGAGATTGGTCGTCGGCAATGCCTGCAGCAGCGACCAGATCTTCTCGTGGAAATGTAGGCCCGACGGTGCCGGCGACAGGCCGAAAAAGTCCTTCCATTGCCCGACGAAAATGATGACGGCAATGCCGGCGGTAAAGCCGACGATGACGGGGTTCGGGATGTACTTGATGACGGCGCCGAGGCGTGCGAATCCGAAGGCGACCAGGATCATGCCGGCCATGAGCGTCGCGATCTGCAGTCCGGCGATGCCGTGCTGGGCCGTGATGATGGACAGCACCGCGATGAACGCGCCGGTGGGCCCGGAAATTTGCGCGCGTGTGCCGCCGAAAAGTGAGCTCAAGACGCCGGCGACGATGGACGTGTAGATGCCCTGCTCCGGGCGAGCGCCGCTCGCGATGGCAAAGGCCATGGCCAGGGGCAGCGCGACCACACCGACGATGATGCCGGCGAGCACGTTCTCCCGGATGCGAGACCGGGTCCACAAGCCGTCGGCTTTGGCCTGGAGCAGTGCAATCATGGGAGGTGGACGTTGATGGCGGTGGAGGTATACTCCGGCATCATAATAAAAAACGGCGCCGGCCTTATAAGGTACCGACGCCGCCGGGATATCGCACCGACGGGGGAGTTGGCTGGCTTGCCGGTGCGAGATTCTCCTAACCATTTACCGTTGCGGGGCCACCGCAGGGCATGACGCATACTGCCAAAAATACCGAGATGAGCAGCGTACTCTTTATACGGGCTGGTGTAAATTTTATCACTTGACAAACAAGATAAAATGATAAATGTCGTTTGATAGCGCATTTAGAGGTGCCCGGGGCCGGCAGACGTTAGGTGATCGCGCTGGGAACGGCGGTGCGGCGCGCCCGGTTGACGATTCGGTAGGCGAGGATCGCGACGACCAGGGTGATGCAGCTGAATTTCAAATCCTGCTGTGAGCCGGGCCGGAAGGCCATGGCAATCAGCACCGCGGCCATCGAGGCAATCGCGGCGTAGCTCAGCCAAGGGAACAACCACATCGACACGGCGGGCGCAGGTTCGCCGGCGCGCTCGCGTTTCCTGCGCAAGGAGATCTGCGCGAGCGCGATGGCCATATAGACGAAAACGATCAGCGCACCCGATGAGCTGACCAAAAAATCGAAAACAGCCTGCGGCGCCTCCGTGGCGGCGATGATGCCCATGAAACCGGCCACCGCGCCCAAGGCCACCGAGGCCACCGGCACCCGGCGGCCATTGAGCTTCACCAGCATTTTCGGTGCGTCGCCGCGTTCGGCCAGAATGAAGAGGACGCGGGAACTGACGTAAAATGCCGAGTTCAAGCAGGAGAGCACGGCGGTCAAGATGATCGCGCTCATCACGGCGCCGGCCCAGGGAACATGCATGGTATTGAGCGCCAGGGTGAACGGGGACTCGCCTGACCGCACGGCGTCCCAAGGGGTCACCGATACGATCAAGAAAAGCGAGATCACGTAAAAAATCAAAATCCGCGAGATCACCGTCGTACTCATGCGGGCGACCGCCCGGCCGGGCTGCGCCGACTCCGCCGCGGCGATGGTGGTGATCTCGGCGCCCGTCATGGCGAAGAACACGGTTGGAACCGCCGCCAGGACGGCGATCCAGCCGTGGGGCGTGAAGCCACCGTGATCGACGAGGTTTGCGAAGGTGGCCCCATGGGGCGAGGTCCAGCCGAAGGCGTAAGCGGCGGTCACGACGATGAAAACGAGGATCGCGGCCACCTTGATGGAGGCGAACCAAAACTCGAACTCCGCATAGGAGCGGGCCGACATCAGATTGACGCCGGTCATCACGGTCATCAGTCCAAGACCGATCTGCAGCGGCGACAGGGGAATCCAGGACTGCAGGATCTTGGCTCCGGCGATCGCTTCGACCGGCACCGTCAGAACCCAGAAATACCAGTACAGCCAACCGACCACGAAGCCGCCGCCGCCCCCTAAGCCGGCGCGGGCGAATTCCGTGAACGAGCGCACGCCGGGCAGGGCGGTCGTCATCTCCCCCAGCATGCGCATGATTAGAAGTATCAGCACACCCGTGATCGCATAGCTGATGAAGGCTGCCGGGCCGCTCGCGATGATCGAGGTGCTGCTCCCGACGAACAGTCCGGCGCCGATGATTCCACCGATGGAAATCATGGTCAGGTGACGTCCCTTCAGGGAACGGCTGAGTTCAGTGTTCGACGCGGGTACGGAGGAGGCCGGTTGGGTCATCGATGGCACCTAGGCTTTCGAAAAAAAGGTACTTCTTGCGGCAACAACGCGCATCTCCCCAAGCATACAGTTCTCTGCGCGAGCCGTACTCCCAATGCTGCGTTGCGTGCGCAAGCGGCTATGTTTTATGGGGTTTGAACGGCTACGAGGTGGCCCGTGAGCTGCGCGAGCTGCCGCATGTCCGTATGGCGAACTCGCGGTTGCATGCAGGCGGCATCGGCTGGGACGACGTCAACGGCTCATGACGCGCCCGCGGTACGCAGCCGATGCGCGTCCCCCGCCGGGGCATTGCCGCGTTCGTACGGTTTGGCGATGGCCATGTACAGGCCGCCGAGCACCACGATGCCGACGGTGGTCACGAGCATGCCGTAATTGACCCACCACGGTTCGTTCGGTGTGCGCGGCCACAGGATGTTGACGATGGCGCTCACCCCGTAGAGCAAGGCAAGGACGTTCACCAGCCATCCCCAGCCACGCAGCGTGTACGGGCCGGCGGGACGCCAGCCCTTGATCCGTGCGAGCAGCGCGGCGAGCACGATCATCTGAAAGGACACATAGATCCCGAGCGCTGCGAAGCTGATGATGGTGGCGATCGCGTCCTGCAGCCAAAGCGCCGAGAGCGCTATCACCGCCGGGATGGTTCCCATGACCACGAGGGCCGTGGCGGGCACATGGCTGTGGGGCGACATCCGGCTCAGGTACTTGCTGCCAAAAATCATCTGATCGCGGGCGTAGGCGAACACCAGCCGGCTGGCCGCCGCCTGCAAGCTCAAGAGACAGGAAATGAACGACACCAGCACGACGACGATGACGGCGCGAAAGCCCGTCTCCCCCATCGCCGCGCGCAGCAGGGTGACGATGGGGTCGGTGTCCTTGCCGGAAATGACGGCATTGATGTCTGCAATGGACAGCACGAAGGCGAGGCATATCCAGGACGCGGCGGCGCCGCCAATGTAGATCGTCATGTGCATCGCCTTGGGGATCATGCGGCTGGCGTCCGGCGTTTCCTCGGCGACGTCGCCGCAGGCCTCGAACCCGTAGTAGCAGAACATGGCCGCCAGCGAGGAGGCGAGGAAGGCGGGCCAATAATGTCCCTCCGTGTGGACGAACGAGGTGTCGACGAGCACCTGCAACGGTTGGTGGCGCGCGAACAAGAGCAGATATCCGCCGACCACGATGGCGCCGACCAGCTCGCACACGAATCCGAACATGGCGACGCGCGCCAGAAGGCGTGTGCCGCTCAGGTTGAGCAGAGTGGTCATCGCGAGCAGGATGAGCGCGATGAGGGTGGTCGCGAGCGGCGTGCTCGCGACGCCGAACAACTGCGCGAGAAACGGCGCGACCCCGGTCGCGACGCCGGCCATCGTGCAGCACAAGGCCCATGCGTAGACCCAGCCTGCCATCCAGGCCCAGCGCTTGCCCATGAGGCGCCGCGCCCAGGGATACAGGCCCCCGGAGATGGGAAATTGCGAGACGATTTCCCCGAAGACGAGGCACACCATGAGCTGACCTAAGCCCACCAGCAGGTAGGTCCACCACATGGGCGGCCCGCCCGCGATGAAGGCGCTCGCGAAGATCGTGTACACGCCGACCACCGGTGAGAGATACGTGAACCCCAGCGAGAAGTTCTCCCATTTCGACATGGTTCGGTCGAAGTGGGAGACATACCCCAATGCGCGCAGTTGCGCGGCGTCTTGATCGACCGCATTGCCGGAATTGTCGTTCACCCGTGCTCCCTAGAACTTGTACTGAAAATCGAGGCCCAGGGTGCGCGGCTGATTGGTCGACACGCGGGTGATGGCGTAGGTTTGCCATGCGAATACCGTATTGTCGATCGTCAGGGCCGCGATCTTATTGGTCAAGTTCGTTCCGGTGACGTAAGCCGCCCACGGACCGCTGGACACTCCCAAGCGGCCGTCGATGAAGTTGTGCGACGGCAGCACCTGCCGGTACGC
>Ga0182014_10004175_pt1 | contig 16778 bp, 11 predicted proteins | sample 612S2DmetaG_FD_120489 | JGI IMG/M metagenome (GOLD analysis project Ga0182014, IMG submission 120489) | Permafrost microbial communities from Stordalen Mire, Sweden - 612S2D metaG | ecosystem: Environmental > Terrestrial > Soil > Wetlands > Permafrost | place: Sweden: Stordalen | collected... | reverse complement strand
TTTGGAATGAATGGCGGGGACGACGAGACTCGAACTCGCGACCTCTGCCGTGACAGGGCAGCGCTCTAACCGACTGAGCTACGTCCCCAAATTGCCTATATAACTCTACACCGTCGCACGGGAAGAAAAACCCATCCCCTCAGCCAGCCATAATCCGTCCATCTGGCTGCTGCCACCAGCCGCGTTAGAGGCTATCTGGTCAGAAATCGGTTCTTACTGGGCGACATGGATTAGTGTACCAGAAACCAGGAGCCCGGAGCATATGCTCCCCAATCGGTCCAGGGGCCATTATTGTTTACAGCCACAACCGGGGATCTGTACGAGCGGCACCACAACACCTGCGACGAACGAACCGGACCGGTCAATAAGCCTTGAGTTCGACGATCGCTTTGAGGATGGTCTCCGGCTGGGGAAGGATAGCATCCTCGAGGATCGGCTGGTAGGCAACGAAGGTATCCATTGCGGCGACACGGCGGACGGGCGCGTCGAGATGCTCGAAGAGCTCATCGGCGATGCGCGCGGCAATCTCAGCGCCGTAGCCCCAGCTGAGAACGTCCTCGTGGGCCACGATCACGCGGCTGGTCTTGCGGACTGAGGCTGCGATGGCCTCCCAATCGTAGGGGTTGAGCGTGCGCAGATCAAGGATTTCGACCTCAATACCGTACTGGCGTTGAGCCCGGTCGGCTGCCTGCAGCGCCCTGGGCACAATTGCACCGTAGGTGATGAACGTAATGTGCGCGCCGGGGCGGACGATTTTGGCTTTGCCGAAAGGAATGGCGAACTCCGGCCCCGGATAGGGGGCGCGGCCGTATGCTTCGCGATAAAGGCGCTTGTGCTCGAGGAAGAGCACCGGATCGTCGCAGCGGATGGCGGTGCGCAGCAAGCCGTTGGCGTCAAGGGCGTTCGAAGGAAAGACGACGCGCAGGCCCGGGATGTGGGTAAAGATGCTTTCACCGGACTGCGAGTGGTAGATTGCTCCGCCGGCAAGATAGCCGCCGATGGGCGCGCGCAGAACCATCGGAGAGGCCCAAACGCCGTTCGAGCGCCAGCGCATGACGGCCAGTTCGTTGCGAATCTGGTGCATGGCCGGCCAAATGTAGTCGAAGAACTGGATTTCAACGACCGGCTTCATGCCGCGGAGAGCATAGCCAACGGCGCGGCCGACGATGTTGGCCTCGGCCAGCGGTGAGTTGAAGACGCGCTCGGAGCCGAATTCAGTCTGCAAACCGGCGGTCAGTTTGAAGACGCCGCCTTTGCCCTTGACCTCAACGAGGGCCTCCTCGCGACTGGCGTCGGCTACGTCTTCGCCGTAGACCACGATACATGGATCGCGGCGCATCTCGTCATGGAGACAGGTATTGATGAGGCCGGCCATGGTGATGGGATCGCTTCCCTTTTCGCCGCCGGCCGAGCCGGGAGCTTGCACCCTCTCCTGAGCGAAAGCTGGAGTTGTGGGGTCCAAATCCTCTGAGTAGACGTGCAAGGCGATCTCCTCGACCTTGGGCAGGGGGGCCTGGAGGGCGCGTTCGGCGGCCTCGGCGGCCTCGCTGTCCAACTGGCGCTCGAGGGCGTCGATCTCCGCCTCGGAGAGAATTCCCTCGCGAACGAGGCGCATTTGCATCCTGGCAAGCGGATCGAGCAGGGCGTCGGCCTCGCGTTCGGCGGCTGAGCGGTAGAGTCGGTCGTCGTCTGAGAGCGAGTGGGAATAATGGCGGACGCAATGGCCGTGTACGAAGGCAGGCCCGAGTCCCGAGCGGCAATACGCCCCGGCGACCTCGAAGGTGCGCAGGCAGAGTTCAGCATCGGTGCCGTCGATTTCGGCAAAGTGGAAGTTGGGAAGGTTGGCCACGAGCGCGGAGATGTTGCCGCCGGGCGTATTCACCTCGACGGGTGTGCTGATGGCGTAGCCGTTGTCTTCGACGCAGAAGATGACCGGCAATTTCTGGTTGGAGGCGGTGTTGAGCGCCTCCCAGAACTCGCCCTGGGAGGTGGAACCTTCGCCAAGCGAGGTGAAGACGACCTCGTCGGAGTGGAATTCGACATCGCGGAAGGCTCGATAGTCTCCTTCGGCCCTGGCAGCGGCCTCGGGATGGCGGCTGAAGTAGCGGCCTGCCTCGGCACAACCGACGGCGTGTAGCAATTGGGTGGTGGTGCAGGAGGAGGTGCTGACAATGTGCAGCGGGCGGCTGCTCCAATGGGCCGGCATCTGGCGGCCGCCGCTGGCGGGATCGGTGGCCGCTCCCACGGACTGGAGGAACATCTCATCCGGTGTCACGCCGAGCGCCAGGCAGAGCGCGCGATCGCGATAGTAGGGAAAGAACCAGTCGTAGCCGGGACGCATGGCCAGCGCCGCACCCACCTGCAAGGCCTCGTGGCCGGCCGCTGAGATCTGAAAATATATCTTCTGCTGCCGTTTGAGCAGGATTTCGCGGTCGTCCACGCAGCGCGAGAGATACATCAGCCGGTAGATCTCGACCATCCGGCGAGGGCTGAGACCACTCAAGGCAACAGCCGTCCCCGGCTCGCCAGCGCCAGGCACTGCCAGTTCCATTCCTTCACTCCTCAAAAAAACCTGTCTTCTCGCTTGCGGGGAAGCTGAAGCTCTACCCCCGATTGTAGCAACCCTTCGCACTCCGGAACAGAGTGTGCCGCATCCGCACTGTTGCGATACCGTATATGACCTAATTCCAATAGGAATTGTCTGTCGCCAGGGAAGTTGTGCCCAGATCCCTTGGCTTCAAAAACCTCTGCGCCAGCGAGCACTTGCGGGAAAATGATCGCGTCGTAGCGGAATCGTTCAATACCTCAATCGCAGAAGCCCATCCCGATCCATTACGTTGCCGTCCATGATAAGCGTGGAGATACGGCGCGCGTTCCAGATGTTCACCGTGGGGTTGCCGTCCACGACGAGAATATCCGCCCGGCGGCCGGGGGCGATCAGTCCTAGTTCATTCCAGCCGAATTGAAGCGCGTAGTTGTTGGTGGCCGAGGCCAGCGCCTCGCGCGATGAAAGTCCCAGCCGCACCAGCAACTCAAGCTCGGTGTGCATTGAGATACCGGCCATGGTGCCCGACGCCGACGCGCCCGTAGCCGCCAGGTAATGAGGGGAGGCGGAGAAGATCCTCTCGTTGATCTTCCACAGCCGCGCCGCGGATTGTTCAGCCTTCTTGCGTTGGCTGTCCTCCAGGTAACGCTGCGCGGCGGCGGGCAACCGGCGCGCCCAGAATGCCAGCGGATAGATCGCTTCGCCTGTGCTCCTGTCCGATGGCTGAAAGATATGAGCAGGGTCGAGCAGCGCGGCGGCAGGCTCTTTCCATAAGTTGCGATGCTCCGGCAGTTCGAGGTAAAAAAGACTGAAGGTGGGCATCAGCGCGGCATGGTGCGAGGCCAAAAACCGGGCGTAGTCCCGCAAATGCGCATCGGTCGGGGGCAGACGTTCCGCATAGTCGTAAGCAGTATTGGCCGCGCTTCCTTCGGAGTTTTCAACCAGGGGCCGCTGTAGCTCATCGGGAATGACGCCCAACTCATACCGGCCCATGTACGGCAGCGCGTCCACGCCGGCTTCGATGCCGACGGTGTAAGGCGTGGAGACGAACTCCCCGTAAGTAGCCATTCCCATTTGGTGAGCATGGGCGATGATCCACTGCGTGTTGGCCGCGGTCAGGTTGTGCCCCAACAGCAGAGCCCGAGTCCCCAGCCGCGCCGTATCCGCAAGTTGGCGCGCCGTATCCTCCGGGCTCAGCTCCAAAGGGTGCGGACCCTCTCGGAGTTTGAGAGCCCACTCCGGGCGCTTGGCCAGCAGGCTCCAGTTGTCGGAGGTGCCGATCGAGTCGAGCAGATAGAGGTGGGGGCTTGGATGGGCGCCGAAATCGATGCTCCCACGGCGGTAGTCGCTGTGCGCCACCACTGTGGTAATGCCCATGTAGAGGTTGGCATTTGCCTGGCCCTGGGATGCCATGCCGGCAAAGCCGTCCACCAGCCCAGGAATGAGGAATTTGCCAGCGCAATTGATGACGCGAGCGCCCTTGGGAATGGAGATGGCCCCGCGGCGGCCCACATCGGTGATTCGCCCGTCGCGAACGACAACAACCGCGTCCTCCAAGTCTCTTGCCGAGCGGCCCCAGTCGCTCACGTCGACAACCGTGCCGCCTTCCAATACCAGCGGAACCGATTCCAGCCCTCCCGGACCAATTGCAGGCGACGCCTGCGGCCGAGCAAGAACGCCGGCAAGAGCCGCTCCACCTAGAACGATCGGAAGAATTCGCACAAGTCGCATATGAAAGCTGGTCTGTTGAGGATTGTCGCACAGCGATTTGGGTAAACAGCCGGTCAATTTGCTCCGAGGCAGCCGTCGAAAGCAATTTGTGAGATCGGTGATGAAATCCGGACCCACCACTCGCAAGTCTCTTCCCTGGAAAATGGCGGATCAGCCCACGCTCATTCGTTGCAAACTACGGTGAAGATCCTCAGCCGGCCACCATCGTAGGCCGAATGAGGCGCGCCAGTAGAGGCAGAATCTGAGCCTGCGCGTCGTCTACCGTGAGGCCGTACTTGGCGCGCAGGTCGTCCACCTTGCCGTGCTCGATGAACTGGTCCGGCCAGCCGATGCGCACCACCGGCGCCGGGCAGCCCAACTCGTCCAGCGCTTCAACCACTGCGGTGCCAAAGCCGCCCATCTTTACGTGATCCTCGAAGGTGACGAAGGCCGCCACGCGCCCCGCGTAAAGCTCCAGCATCTCCCGGTCCAACGGCTTCACAAAGCGCGGATTGACGACCGCGGCGGAGTACCCATTCCGCTTCAGCCGCCCTGCCAGCTCCGTGGCCAGCGCCACCATCGGCCCTAACCCCAGAATCGCCACGTCGGAGCCGTCTTCGAGGATCTCGGCCTTGCCAACGGGAATCGCCTCCGGCTCGGCCTTGCGGGCCACCCCAGTGCCCGCACCCCTCGGATATCGGATGGCGCTCGGACCGGGTAGCGAAAGGGCGGTCTTCATCATGTCCGCCAGTTCGTCCTCGTCCTTGGGCGCCATCAGCACCAGCCCAGGAACGCTGCGCAGGTAGCCGATGTCGAACAGCCCATGATGAGTAGGGCCATCGTCGCCCGAGAGTCCGGCCCGATCCATGCAAAAGAGCACCGGCAGCTTTTGCAGGCACACGTCATGCACAACGGGATCGAACGCTCGCTGCAGGAAGGTCGAGTAGATGGCGCAAACCGGCCGGTAGCCCTGGGTGGCCATCCCTGCCGCAAAGACCACCGCATGCTCCTCTGCGATGCCCACATCGAAGTAGCGCTTGGGAAAGTGCGGCCGGAAGAGGTCGAGGCCGGTGCCGTTAGGCATGGCTGCGGTGATGGCCACAATGCGCTCGTCCTGGCCGGCAAGCTGAGCCAGCGTCGAGGCGAAGACCTCGGCGAAGCTGAGCTGCCCGGCCGGTGTGGTCTTGCCGGTCTCGGGATCGTAGGGTCCCAGGCCGTGAAATTTCTTCTGTCCTTCCTCCGCCGGCTGAAAACCGCGGCCCTTTTGCGTCAGAACATGCAGCACCACCGGCCGGGTTTCAGACTTGAGAAACTTGAAGGTCTCCACCAGCACAGGCAAGTTGTGGCCGTCGATGGGGCCAAAATACTTCAATCCGAACTCCTCGAAGATGATCGAGGGCCAGAGCATGCTCTTCGCGGCTCCTTCGGCTCGGCGCGCAAGGTCCACTGCGGTCTTGCCGCCGAATCGCTCCACGATGCGAGCTGCCGAGTCGTGCAGGTTCTTGTAGTGCTCGTTGGTGACGATGCGGTGGAAGTACCGGGCAATGGCGCCCACGTTGCGGTCGATCGACCACTCGTTGTCGTTAAGGACGATGATCAACCGCTGGGTCTGCGTGGCTATGTTGTTCAGCGCCTCGAAGGAGATACCGTTGGTAAAAGCGGCGTCGCCGGCCACGGCGATCACATGTTCCTTGCCGCCGGAGAGATCCCGGGCCACGGCCATTCCCAGGGCAGCCGAGAGCGCCGTGCCGGCGTGCCCCGCCCCAAAGGCGTCGTGCTCGCTCTCCGTGCGCAGCATGAAGCCGTTCAACCCGCCCGGCTGGCGAATCGTCTCAAAACGCTCCCGCCGCCCGGTAAGTATCTTATGAATATAGGCTTGGTGGCTGACGTCGAAGAGGATTTTGTCCTCAGGGGTGTTGAAGACAGCGTGCAAGGCCAGAGTCAGTTCCACTACTCCCAGGTTGGGGCCCAAGTGACCACCGGTCTTCGAGAGCGTTTGGATCAGGAACTCGCGAATCTCCCCCGCCAGCTCTTCCATTTGCGCGTAATTCAACCGCTTCAGGTCGGCAGGCGAGTGGATGGTTTCGAGAAGTGTTCCCATGTAATTCCTTCCCCTGGAAGACCAGACGCATCGAACTCAGGACAGCACACGGCCGAAGGCGCAAGCGCAGCAGGGTCAAGTATAGCAATCCCGCCGCGCCTGCACGACTCGATTCATTAGACGCAATCGAGCTGCGAACCTCTGCCGTCCGGGCGCACTGCCTGTCAGCCCGCGGCCCCGCCGCCGTTGTACGATTGCAATGAAGGACTCGCAAGGAGGATGTGAACATGTATTCCCGTTGCTATGCGATCTTGTTGTGCGCATCGATGATGCTGTTTGCCTCGGCCGCCCCCGCGCGTGCGCAGTTGACCTTTCCCTCGGGCGATGCGCAGGCTGCCCCCAACCCGCTCCTTGACCCCACTGTCAAGCCAGGCAAGGTTCTGCTCTTCGACCTCGAAGCCCGCTTTGCCAAGGATGTACTCGAACGCGGCGGCGCGGCCTTCGCCGACTGGTTTGCCGAGGACGGCGTGGCTCTGGGCAACGGAGCGGCTCCGCTGATAGGCCGCGTGGCCATCGCCAAGTCTGCCAACTGGGATCCAAAGGTCTATCAACTGACCTGGACCCCGACCGATGCCATTATGGGACCCTCCGGCGATATTGGCTACACCTGGGGTCACTTCGAGGGGCACAGCAAGGACGCCAACGGCAATCCCGTCACCACCAGCGGCCGCTACATCACCATCTGGCGCAAGCAGCCCGACGGCAACTGGAAGGTCGTCCTGGACGCCGGCAGCAATGAACCGGCAGCCGCCGGCGACTGCTGCAAACTGCCCCCGGGAAACTGAGAACAAAGAAGGCTGCCGGCCTGAGATCGGGCAGCACCCTCTCGCGATGCCCTTGTCGGATAGGAGCTGTTGAGAAATTCGATGCCATCTGAGTTGGGGGTTTCGATTCACGTTGATGCCGACAGATCAGACGAACTGGCGGGGATGGGTTTCAACTCGTCCAGTTATTCCTGAAAGCCCGCCTTACCACGATTTCATCCAATACCCCGAGTTTTCGCATCGTTTTTTGCTTCCGAGTTATGCTCTTCGAGGTTTTCTCCCACCTTTCCGCCGTTTTTTGGACTGCGAAGGGATCGCCGCCGCCATCGGGAAGGCCCGTTTCTCAGGTTCCATGTGAACGGTTTTTAGGATTATGCCTTTAGTAACTTCTCGAATGAAACTAATGCTCATCGATCGAGTTACTTAGGTAGTAGCTCTTTTGTGCCAGGTTAACACCCATAAGTGTTAGATTATGCCCCCACTATTTCATCCAAGTTTAGCTCTGATTGTGTGTATCGTATGGGTATGTGCGCAACCTATAGTCAGGACGTCGGGGAGAGTAGGGAAATGCCGTCGAGGCCGGAATTCGATATATTCGACCGCTATCCTGATTCGGCCCTGGACGAATTGACTGAACTTGCGGCTGTATTGCTGGATGCGGATTTCGCCTACATCGGCTGGGTGGATTTAAGCCGGCTGTGGTTCAAGGCGCACTTTGGCTTCAAGGCCTCTGACCAGCTCAGTTCTTCAACCGCCTGCCAGTGGATGCTGGAGAGCGGAAAGCCACTTCTCATCCCGGATACAAGCCAGGATGCGCGCTTTCCTTGCGAGGGAATTCCGCTGCCCGATGCGAAGCCCTCCCGTTCCTATCTGGGTGTGCCGCTCATTGGCAGCGGCGAGAAGGTTATTGGCTCTTTCGCAGTTCTTTCGCAGAAACCGAACTGGTTTAACCAGGATCATGTCGGTTTGCTCGAGATACTGGCCCGCCAGGCGGTCACGCGCCTCGAGCTCTGCTCCTACATGATGTCTCAGGAGCAGGCCAGGCGTGCTCGCCAGAGGGCCGAGCGAGCGCTCTCCAACGAACGGCTCCTGCTGACCGCGGCCATGGATGCCGTTCCCTTTCTAACGGCCCTGCTGGATACAGCCGGTCGCATCGTGCGCCTCAACGACCACTTCATGCAGTTGACCGGCCTAACCATGGCCGACTCCGTCGGCTGCCAGTTTGTCGATCAGGTTCTCGATTCCGATCAGCGGGCGTTGGCCTCGGCCATCATTCGCGATGCCGCGGCCGGACGCGCCTCAGGGCCGCTTGAGAACGACTGGAAGATGGCCACCAGCACTCCCCGTTGCGTCAACTGGAACCTGCGCCCCGTTCCCGGAGCGGATGGCAAGGTGCAGTTCTTGATGGTCTGCGGGCAGGACGCGAGCGACCGGAACCAGGCTGAGTCACTCCCTCTCAGCATTGAGTCGCGTTACCGGCAGATGGTCGAGAACAGCCTCGGCTTCCTCTTCACCTGCACACTCGAGTCTCAAATCACTTCGCTGAATGCATATACCGCCGAGACTCTCGGCTACCAGGTTAAGGATCTGACCGGTCAGCCGGTCTCTCTCTTCCTCGATGAGGACGGCACGGCAGTCTTCCACAAAGGTCTGCAATCCCTCGATTCCGGGGAAGAGTGGCAGGGCCGCCTGCGTGTGCGCCGCAGCGACGGCGTCTTCCGCCGCATTGCCTTCCGAAGCCGCCGGATGGAACTGCCCGGCGAACGTCCTTTCATCATCAACCACGGCATGGACGTAACCGAGCAGCACGAGGCCGAGGAAGCGCTTCACATGGCCACGCATCAGCGCGAGCTGATCCTCGAGTCGGTCGGAGACGGCATCTACGGCATCGACCTCAACGGCCGCCTTACTTTCATCAACAAGGCCGCGGCGAACTCCCTCGGATACAAACCCAGCGAGTTGACCGGACGCGACATCCACGAGGTCATCCACCATACCCACGCCGACGGTACGCCGTACTCCAAGAACACCAGCCCTATTCTCCAGGCTTTGCGCCAAAGCAAGGCCGTTCGCGTGCGCGATGAGGTCTTCTGGCGTAGCGACGGCACCACGATCCCCGTCGAGTACAGCGCCACTCCGCTCATGGAAGAGGGCGATATCTCCGGCATGGTCGTCGCTTTCCAGGACATTACCGAGCGTAACCGCCTGGGACGCATGAAAGATGAGTTCGTTTCCACGGTAAGCCACGAGCTGCGTACGCCAATCTCCGCGCTGCGCGCCTCGATCGGGCTCGTCGCCTCCGGTGCTCTGGATAAACGGCCCGATAAACAGCGCCACATGTTGAATATGGCCGTCGGCAACTGCGATCGCCTCATCCGCCTGGTCAACGACATTCTGGACTTCGAGAGCGGAGAGAAGGGCAGGATGCCCCTGCATCGCCAAACCATCGACGCTGCCGGTCTGCTGCAACATGCGGCCGAGGCCGCCAAGGAGCCTGCCCGCGCCGCCCACATCGGCTTACGGGTTGATGCCGCTCCAGCGATGGTGTTGGCCGATGAGGAACGCACACTGCAAGTGCTCAAAGAGCTGGTCGGCAACGCCATCAAGTTCTCGCCGACCGATACCACCATCCGCATGGTCGCGCAGCGTTTTGGAAATAGTGAGATTTGCTTTGTTGTTGAAGATCAGGGCAGCGGCATCTCGCCGGAGAAGTTGGAGCACATCTTCGACCGCTTCCAGCAGGGCGACGCCTCCGACACACGCGCCCTGGGTGGCACCGGCTTAGGCCTGGCCCTCTGCCGTAGCATCGTCGAGCAGCAGAGCGGACGCATCTGGGCGGAAAGCACTCCCGGCAAGGGCAGCCGCTTCCTCTTCACGCTGCCTGCCGCCAATGCGGCGTAGACTGTCGATTGAAAATTGTGCGGGAGGGCGCGATGTCTCGCGGGTGCCCCAGGTCCGGATTTTCGGACATGGGAAACACGCTGACATCGATAACTTCGCTCACAGCGCCAACTCCGCTGCTCTTACGCCATCGCTTCCCGGCTCATCGTCTCAAACCGAAGCTGATTCGATTTGCGATCCACATCGATCCGCACATGCGCCCCGTGCAGCACTTCGCCGTTCAGGATCTTGATGGCCAGCGGGTCCTGAATCATGCGCTGCAAAGCCCTCTTCAGCGGACGCGCCCCGTAGGCCGCATCCGAGCCTGCCGCCAGAATCAGTTGCCGCGCGGGCTCCGTCAATTCGAGCGAAATCTGGCGGTCGTCCAGGAGCTTGCGCACCTCGTTCAGCCGCAGTTCCAGAATCTGGCCCATCTGCGCCGCGCCCAGCGGACGGAAGATCACCGTGTCGTCCACACGGTTCAGGAACTCCGGCCGGAAGTGCTCGCGCAGCACCCGCATCACGCTTTCGCGCGCCATGTCAAAGTCGTGTTCCGTCTTCAACGCGTCGCCGGCCAGCATTGCCGCCCCCAGGTTCGAGGTCATGATGAGCACCGTGTTCTTGAAGTCCACGGTGCGGCCCTTGGCGTCGGTCAGCCGGCCGTCGTCCATCACCTGCAAGAGAATGTTGAAGACGTCGGGATGGGCCTTCTCGATCTCATCGAAGAGGATCACCGCATAGGGCCTGCGATGCACGGCCTCGGTCAACTGCCCGCCTTCATCGTAGCCCACGTAGCCCGGCGGCGCGCCAATCAGCCGCGCCACGGCGTGCTTCTCCATGTACTCGCTCATGTCAATGCGGATCATCGACTGCTCGTCGTCAAAGAGAAACTCGGCCAGCGCGCGCGCGGTTTCCGTCTTGCCCACGCCCGTGGGCCCCAGAAAGATGAAGGAACCGATGGGCCGCCGCGGATCGCTCAGGCCGGCGCGGGAGCGGCGAATGGCGTTGGCCACGATGGTCAGCGCCGCATCCTGGCCGATCACCCGCTCGCGCAGCCGCTGCTCCATCTCGACCAGCTTCTTCACCTCGCCCTCAAGCATCCGCGAGACGGGAATCCCCGTCCACTTGCTCACGATGCCGGCGATATCCTCCTCGTCCACCTCTTCCTTCAGCATCCGCGCAGCGCCCACCTTGCCATCCTGCGCGGTGCTCAGCTGCTTCAACTCCGCTTCCAACTTGGGCAGCTCCCCGTACTGAATCTGCGCGGCCCGATCCAGTATGCCCTTGCGCGTTTGCTCCTCTGCCTCCAAGCGTAGCGCCTCAATCCGCTTCTTCAATTCGCTGATGCGGCTGATGGCCTCGCGCTCTTTGGTCCAGCGCGCCCGCAGCGCCGTGATCTGCTCCGTCAGCGCGGCCGCATCGCGCTCCACAACCTCGCGGCGCTCAATGCTGTTCGCGTCGGTTTCGCGCTTCAGCGCCTCGCGTTCAATATCGAGCGAGGTCTTCTCGCGCTCCAGTTGATCGATCTCCGTGGGTACCGAGCCGATCTGAATGGCCAGCGATGCCGCCGCCTCATCCACCAGGTCGATGGCCTTATCCGGCAGGAAGCGGTCGCTGATGTAGCGATGCGAGAGCGTCGCCGCGGCCACGATGGCCGCATCCTTGATGCGCACGTTGTGGTGCGCCTCGTAGCGATCCTTCAGGCCGCGCAGAATGGCGATCGTGTCCTCCACGTTGGGTTCGCCCACGTAGACAATCTGGAAGCGCCGCTCCAGCGCCTTGTCCTTCTCAATGTACTTTCGGTATTCATTCAGCGTGGTTGCGCCGATGGCCCGCAGCTCGCCCCTCGCCAGCGCCGGCTTCAGCATATTGCTGGCATCGATGGCGCCCTCGGCCGCGCCCGCCCCTACCAGCGTGTGCAGTTCGTCGATGAAGAGCACAATCTGGCCGTTCGATTCTTCGATCTCTTTCAGCACCGCCTTGAGCCGGTCCTCGAACTCGCCGCGATACTTGGCGCCGGCCAGCATCGAGCCCAGATCAAGCCCGATCACGCGCTTGTCTTTCAGACTCTCCGGCACGTCGCCGCTGATAATGCGCCTGGCTAATCCCTCGACGATGGCCGTCTTGCCCACGCCCGGCTCGCCTATCAAGACTGGGTTATTCTTTGTGCGCCGGCTGAGTACCTGGATCACGCGGCGAATCTCCTCGTCGCGCCCGATCACCGGGTCCAGCTTGCCGCGCCGCGCCAATTCGGTCAGATCCTTGGCGTACTTTTCCAGCGCCTGAAACTTCGCCTCGGGGTTCTGATCCGTCACCCTCTGCGAACCGCGCACCGCCGTTAGGGCCTGCAGAATCGCCTCGTGCGTAGCGCCAAGCGCCACCAGCGCATCGCGCGCCGCATCGCCCTTGAGATGTGCCGCGCCCAGTAGCAAATGCTCGGTGGAAACGTACTCGTCCTTGAAGTTGGCCGCCTCGCGAAAGGCCTGTTCCAGCGCTTTGTTGAGCGTCTGGCTCACGCCGGGCTGCGCGGCCGCGCCCGCCACCCGAGGCAGTTTCTCCTCGATGGTGTGCAGCTCATGCTCCAGCCGCTCGATGGGAACGCCGATCTTCTCGAGGACCGCGGGGATCACGCCCTCACGGTCCTCGATGAGCGCCAGCAGCAGATGTACCGGCTGGACTTCCGGATTTCCTAATTCGGTTGCCCGCGCCTGCGCCTGTGCCATCGCCTGCTGCGACTTGACGGTCAGTTTTTCCCAACGAATAGCCATGAACACCTCAGTTGTCAGTAATCAGTTGTCAGTGGTCAGTTCAATGCGTAGTAGTCCGCGAGTTCAAGTACGCGAATCGAGACTTTTGAGTTCTGAGGCACTGTTCAAAGCCATCCACGCGGCAAGGGAGTCCATATAGTCACGCCAATGCACGATTTTTCGATTCTTAATGGTGATGACTGAGACGAACCTGTTGTCGTAGGGCGAATCCGTTGCAAGTGCCTTTCCGTGCACTTCGTATTCGAGAACCACAACACGGCCATCCTCTGACGGATGCACGGCGAGCGCGTCGCCGCGATGGAGTTCGATGCTGTTGCCATATCCCGAGTAAAGCGCCATCAGATTTGCGCGCCCCCGAACAGCCTGGGGCCAGCCCGGAAAGTTGTAGCGAAACTCGAACAATGCGTCGTCGGCGATGGTGTCAAAATAGTGCTCGCCGTCGACGAATTCACTTAGGCCCTTCTGGACAACTTCGAAGAAGGGGTCGAGCGCTCTGAAGGCTCCGTACTGGGCACTGGGCATGACTAACTCCTGAACTATTCGACACCATCGTCGAAGCTAAGGCAAGAGCGCTCACGTGCCGATGCGTTCAATCTCACCATAAACAAGTGGTCAGCAGCCCAGCCACTGACCACTGTTCACTGACATCTGCTCTTTACGCCGCCACGTTAATCTTGATCTGCTTGGGCTGCGCTTCCGGCTTCTTGGCCACCTCCAGCTTCAGCACACCCGAATTGTAGCTGGCTTGGACGTTCTCCGCATCGACGCTGGACGGCAGCGTGAAGGCGCGGAAGAAGCTGCCGTAGCGCCGCTCGATGCGGTGGAAGTTCTGCTCCTTCTCCTCGGCCTCGAACTTGCGCTCGCCCTTCACCGTCAGCGTTTGGTTCTCGACGCGAATGTCCAGATCCTTCTGGTCGATGCCCGGAACCTCCAGCTTGAGAACCACCTTCTACGGATCCTCATAGATATCGACCGCCGGCACAAAGCTGGCAGCCGCCACCGGATCGTCTTCGCCGTTCATGTCGCGAAAGAGAGAGTTGACACGGTCCTGCAAAGCTACGACTTCCCGGTACGGGTCCCAACGAGTGATTGCCATGATTGTATCCTCCTGTTGGAATTCTGGAATTTGCGGGGCCGGAACCTTGAGTCCCAGCCGCTCAACAAATCTGATACAACTATAGCACAAACGATTCAGATAATATGCGCGCTGTACGCTCATATTTTTGAGGTGCTGTTATGTATTGCAATTTCAAGAATTTGCGCGACTCCTGTAAGGAAACAAACAACAAGCTGGGATTGGGAACAGAAGAATCGGCTCGATTGCGCTCGCATGTTCACGCTCTGGCCGCGAAAATGGGCCAAAGGAACCCAACGTCAAAGCTGCCAACCCGTCTTCTGTCGCTGGACCGTCGTTGTCTAGCTTTCGATTACGATCTCCGGGAACTTCTGCCTGACCGCTGCCACGACCTTCGCGTGCTCAGGCTTTCCGCTGGAGCGAGCCAGCGCATCGCGGGCGTGGGCGGCGTCTTCGATCGGATAGCGCCGGGTTTTCGGAAACACAAAATCCGCTTTGGGCAGATCTTTCCGGTCCGCGTAGGTAAGTTTTGTCATTCGTATCCCTCCGGCCTTTCCAACTACGGTCCGGCCCTGTGCTGTCCGATAGGATGGCCAAGGTCCGCAGGAAGTTGCACCGCGGGGCAAAGTCGGCAAGCGGCCGGCTCTCTTTTGGAGGGGCGCCGGAGCGAACGCGATACTCACCGACGCGAAACGAAATCCGCACCATCTGTTTATGGTGTTGCAGGACGATAGTTGCCTTTGGCATCCGGCGCGAAAGATTTCCGGCCTTCAAATGATCACTGACCACTGATCACTGACCACTGCCTGGGCAGCTGATCCCTGATCCCTGACCCCTGCTCCTGGTCCTTATACTGGAGCTGATAGAGCTTCCAGTACAGTCCGCGGTTGGCCAGCAGTTGCTGGTGCGAGCCCATCTCGCGCAACTGCCCCTTATGCATCACCAGAATGGTCTCGGCGCGCTGCACGGTGGAGAGCCGGTGAGCGATCAGGACGCTGGTGCGCCCTTCTACCAATCGATCCAGCGCTCCGCGTATCCGCAGTTCGGTGTCGGTGTCCACACTCGATGTGGCCTCGTCGAGGATGAGGATTCGGGGATTGTAGGCCAGCGCGCGGGCAAAGTTGATCAGCTGCTTCTGGCCCGTTGAGAGCGAGTTGCCGCGTTCCCGTACCGGTTCGTCGAACTTGGCCGGCAGGCTCTCGATAAAGTCCAGCACGTTCACATCGCGCGCAGCCTGACGCAGGCCAGCCTCGGTAATCTCCTCATTCCCCAGACGAATGTTCTCGGCGATGGTGCCGGTGAATAGGAACGGATCCTGCAGGACCACCGCATAATGTCGGCGCAGCGCGGTCAGATCGAGCCGCCTCAGGTTAACGCCGTCCAGCAGGATCTGCCCGGCGGTCACCTCATAAAAGCGCATCATCAGGCTCGTCAGGGTAGTTTTTCCCGCCCCGGTGTGGCCCACAATGGCGACCGTCTGCCCCGGTTCAACCGTAAACGAGACATCCCTGAGAATCCACTCAATGCCGGGGATGGCGGCCAGCTCGGTGGCATTGAAAGGGCACGGCTTTAGCCGTGCCGAAACTTCGCCCATAAAGCTACCGGGCTTTAGCCCCTGAGGGAATGCGCCTTCTGCACTGAACTTTCCCTCGGTGGCTAAAGCCGGGATTACTTCCGGCGATTCTGTGGCACGGGTAAAGCCGTTCCCTTTCAAAACCCGCGCAATTGCTGCCTGCTGCTCTTCGGTCAGCTTCTGATAGGTGAACCAGACGTGACGGAATTCAATTCTGTTGGTCCCGTCGCCCTCGACTGGATTGGCCGGGCTGACAATCTCCGGCGCCGTGTCCAGCAGCTTGAAGATGCGCTCGCAGGCCGCCATCGCCGCCTGCAGAATGTTGTATTTGTCACTCAAATCCTGGATCGGCCGCCAGAACCGCTGCGAGTACTGGATGAACATCGCCAGCACACCGATCGTAACCCCGCCTGAGATCACGCCGAATCCCCCGCGCCAGATGACGAGCGCAATCGCAATAGAAGAGAGGAGTTCTACGGCGGGGTAGTAGAGGGCGTAGGCGAAGATCGTATCTTTAAACGCGATCATGTGGAGGAGGTTGACGGCCTCGAAGTCGTCATAAGCGCGCTTCTCGCGGTTGAAGAGTTGCACCACGCTCATGCCCGAGATGTGCTCCTGGGTGAAGCTGTTGATGCGGGCGATGGCCGCGCGGACGCGGCGGAAGCTCTCGCGGACGCTATCGCGGAAGATGCGCGTGACCACCAGGATCAGCGGCAGCACGGCGAAGGCGATCAGCGCCAGCTTCCAGTTGATGCTGAGCATCACAGCCGACATGATCACCAGGTTGAAGAAGTCGTCCACGATGGCCAGCACGCCGGCGGTGAACATGTCGTTGATGGCGTCCACGTCCGAGGTCAGCCGCGTCACCAGCCGGCCCACGGCGTGTGTGTCGAAGAAGCCGATGTCCATACGCTGCATGTGCCGGAAGATATCCCGGCGTAGGTCGAACATGATCTTCTGGCCCGTCCACTGCATCAGGTAAGTCTGAATGAATTGAAAGAGATACGAGCAGCAAAGCGCGCCCAGGTAGATCGCGGCCAGCACCGTGATTCCGTGGTAGGCGTCCGCCGGCAGGCGGCGGGTGAGCCAGTTGGTGGCCGGCCCGCTGGCGCCCGTCAGGTAGCGGTCGATGGCCACCTTGACCAGATACGGCCCGGTCACATCGCTCATGGATTTGCAGGTGATGGCCAGCGCGGAAATGGTGGCCTGAATCCAGTAGGGGCGCAGGTAATGGCCGAGGCGGCGGATCAGCCGGGAGTCGTAGACTTTGCCGACCGGGTCCTCATCGGGCTTGTTGGGCTTTTTCTTCTCTTCGTCGGCCATGCTTTGGGAGGGGTCCGGCTTCCGTCTTTATTGTACCGG
>Ga0182014_10004173_pt1 | contig 16779 bp, 17 predicted proteins | sample 612S2DmetaG_FD_120489 | JGI IMG/M metagenome (GOLD analysis project Ga0182014, IMG submission 120489) | Permafrost microbial communities from Stordalen Mire, Sweden - 612S2D metaG | ecosystem: Environmental > Terrestrial > Soil > Wetlands > Permafrost | place: Sweden: Stordalen | collected... | reverse complement strand
GGACCTGCTGCTGCCGGAGATCCTGAATCCGCTGCTCGAGGCGACGATCTTCGCGGATAACATTCACCACTTCTTCCGGGCTGGGTCGACGAACACCTTGGCGATGCATGCCGCCAGCCAGGGAGAGCCCGAGGGGGCCGTGTTCGTGGCCGAGGAGCAGACTGCCGGACGCGGCAGAGGCGGACATCGCTGGGAGTCGAACCCCTCCGAGGGAATCTACTGTTCAGCGGTGCTGCGGCCGCATCTGACCCCGGCGGACGTGCTGCTGATCTCGCTGGCGACGGGGTTGGCCGTGTGGGAGGCGGTGCACGAAATCACCGGCGTCGAGACCGACCTGCGCTGGCCGAACGATGTACTGTGCGGCAATCGAAAAGTCTGCGGGATTTTGATCGAGATGCACGCCGAGGCCACGCGCGTCCAGCATCTCGTGGCCGGCATGGGGCTCAACGTGAATCAGCATGAGTTTCCGCCCGAGCTGCGGCCTATCGCAACCTCGCTTCGCCTCGAAAGCGGGCGCGATTGGTCTCGCGTGGAGCTGGCCGCCGCCCTGCTAAAATCTTTCGATCGCGAGTATCGGGCGTTCGTCGCGGATCTGGACGTAGCCCGGCGAGAGGTGCTGCGGCGCTTCGAACTGCATTCTTCCTACGTGCGGGGACGCGCCGTCGAAGTGGACGAAGACGGGGGTTACCAGGGGATAACAGCAGGGATGGATGCACGCGGTTTTTTGCAGGTGCGGACCGAAGCGGGGATGAAGACCGTGCTCTCGGGCGGGGTGCGGCCAAAATAGGGGAATTCACACAGGAACTGAATGCATGCTTTTCGTGCTTGATGTGGGGAATACGAATGCGGTCTTGGGCGTCTACGGCGGCGAGGACCCAGGCGAAGGTCCAGCGCAGTTGCTGGCTCACTGGCGCGTTTCGAGCAACCGCAACCAGACGGTCGATGAATACGGAGTGCTATTCCGTAACCTGTTTTCGATGAGCCGGATCGATCCCAAGGGCATCAAGGGGATCGTGATTTCGTCAGTTGTACCGCCCATCGATTCCACCTTGCGCGAGGTCTGCGAGAGGTACTTTCAACTGAAGCCGCTGTTCATCGAGCCCGGCGTGAAGACCGGAATGCCGGTGCACTACGACAATCCCGCCGAGGTCGGCGCCGATCGCATTGTCAACGGCGTCGCCGCCTTCGAGAAGTATGGCGGGCCTTGCGTGATCGTGGACTTCGGCACGGCTACCACCTTCGACGCCATTTCCGCCAAGGGCGAGTACCTGGGCGGGGTGATCTGCCCGGGGATCGGCATCTCGGCGGAGGCGCTGTTCATGCGCACGGCCAGGCTGCCTCGGGTCGATATCCGAAAGCCCCCGCGAGTGATCGGCACCAACACCGTTGCCAGCCTGCAATCAGGGCTGTATTACGGCTACATCGGGTTGATCGATGGCGTCCTGGAGCGCTTATTCGCCGAGTTGGGAAAGGCCTCGGTGGTAGCGACCGGCGGCTTGGCATCGCTGTTTGGAGGCGGGTCGAAGTATATCTCGGTGGTGGACGATCTGCTAACGCTGGAGGGCATGCGCATCATCTGGGAGCGCAATTCCGCCTATCAGCGGAAGCGGCAGGAAACGCAGAAGATTGTGGAAGACGATGCGGCGCGGCATGAGAAGTGACGTGACCTGAAGAAGTTCCTATTTATACATGTGCGGGTAGGCTGCACGCATTTCCGCGGCCTGCCGGCGCGCGAACTCAATCCGCACGAACTCTCCTTTTCCCATCCCCGGGCACCACGCGGCAGTCTTGCGCCATTCCTTCCTGCTCTCCACCAGTTCCGGCCATAAGGGGAAAATGCGGCACTGCGCGGGCTTGACCGGGTTGATGGAGCAACCGCCGTGGCCAAGAAAAATGCATTGACAGTTTCGAGGGATGCGCAGACGGCGGGTATTTTTCGTTCGATAAATGAACCGGCTCTCAAATCTATTCCTGGACATCGAGAGAAACTCCGCCGCGCGCTCGATGTCGCGTTCGGTGAGATAGACGAATCCCTTCTGCTCGCAGCATTTCGTACACCGCGGCTGGCATTGGAAGCGCATCCTGTGATTGTATCGGGTGGTTGCAGATCGTGGATTTCCGATCGCGGATTTGTGAAAGAGGAACTGGCGGGCCGGAAACTGGTAGTAAGCTGGTGAGGTGGAGAATTACCGCTTCGATTACTTCAGCGACATCGAGGAACACTTTTGCCGCCGCCGCGGAACGGTGCTTGTCGCCTCGACCCTCGATTGGGTGTTGATGGAGTCCTGGAAAGATGCGGGCGTGCCGCTGGAGGCGGTATTGCGCGGCATCGATGCGGCTTTCGACAAGTACGATCGCCGTCCGAGCAAAACCCGCAAGATCAATTCGCTCGCTTATTGTGCGCAGCAAGTGCTGGCGGCGGCCGAACAGATGAAGGAGGCAGCCGTCGGCAGCGTGCGAGAAGCTCGCGACGAGGGCCTCGAACGGCAGCGGGTAGCCGCGTTTCTGGAAAGGAATGCGAAAGCGTTTGAGTTGGCCGCGGTTCCCGATGCGGCGCGGAAGCTGGTGGGCGAAGACGCGCCGAAACTTAAGGAACTGGCAAAGCAGATCGGCGGGCAGTCCAACTTTAGCCTGGAAAACTTTAGCCTGGAAGACCTGGAACGCCGCCTGACGGTGATGGAGGAGAAGTTATTCGCGGCGCTATTGACTTCGTCGCCGGATGATCTGTTGGTGGAGATCCGCGCCCAGGCCGAGCGTGAACTGGCGCCTTACCGGAGTAAGATGACGGGCCCGCAGATCGATCAGTTGCTGAAGCAATACACCAACAAGCGCTTGCTCGACCATTACAAACTGCCGCGCCTCAGCCTTTTCTATATGTGAGCGTTCGCCGGCGCCCGGGACGCCAGCCAAAAGCCTGCCGGCGCGGAGCGGGCGAGCGCATCGATTGCACTGCTTATGCCAAAGGTCACCATCGAAAAAATGATTTACGGCGGCGACGGCCTCGGGCGCCTGCTTCAGGCTGCGGCCAGCGCAAAGCCGGCGTTGGCCGGGAGCCCGGACGAATCCGGCAGCCGGAACTCACGGGCCAGAGAGCGCGGCAAGGCCGTGTTCGTGCCTTTCGTGCTCGAGGACGAAGCGCTCGAGGTTGAGATCGTCGAGCAACGTCCCGGATTCGCTCGCGGCAAAGCCGTCTCGTTGCTTTCCACCTCGCCTCAGCGTGTGGAGCCGGGCTGTCCCTATTTCGGCCGCTGCGGCGGCTGCCAGTATCAGCACGCCAGCTACCAGCACCAATTGGCGATGAAGCAGCACATTCTGCGCGACGCTTTAAGACGTACCGCCAAGGTCGAATTGGCAGCCGAGTTCAAGGTCCATGCTTCGCCGCCGTGGAATTACCGCAATCGCACGCGGATGAAGGTGACCAACCAAGCGGAATTTGCGATCGGATATTTCGAACACGGATCGCACCGGCTGCTGCCGGTCGAGCACTGCCCCATCAGCTCTCCACTGATCAACCGCGCGCTGCGGGCGTTATGGCAGTCGAGCGAGTTCCGAGCCCTGGCTGGAGAGATTGCCGAGGTCCAGTTTTTTGCCAGCCACGACGACCGTGCGCTGCTGCTGGAAATTGATGCAAACAGGGCCACCGGTGTGGAGGCGTTTCGTCCCGCTTTCGAGAGGCTGCAAGCCGGCCTGCCCGAACTTCGGGGTCTGGCGTTGTTCCAATCCACGGGCGGGGACGAAAGCGATGAGAGCGGCGGAGCGCCCGGCTTGCAGCGTGCGGCGCCGGAGTTTTTGGGAGAGCGTGAGCTGACGTATGTCACCTCGGAAGGCTCGTTTCAGGCCGCTGCCGGAGCTTTTTTTCAGACGAACCGGTTCCTGGTGGACGAACTGTTGAGCATCGTTCTCACCGGCCACGCGGGCCGGCAGGCGCTCGACCTTTACGCGGGCGTGGGCCTGTTTTCGGTGCCGCTGTCGCGCCGCTTCGAGCGCGTCACGGCGGTCGAAATCGCACCCCTTTCGGTCCGAGCCTTGCGCGCCAACAGCGGCGGAAAAGTCGCGGTGGTGGCGGCGGCGACCGAACAGTTTTTGCGCGGCTTTCATGCATCCGGGAAGCTGGACCTGGTAGTGGCCGATCCGCCGCGCGCCGGTTTGGGAGAAAAAACCGCGCGTATGCTGGCCCGGTTCAAGACCGCGGAATTGATTTACGTCTCTTGCGATCCGGCCACCCTGTCAAGGGACTTGCGGGTACTGGTAGAATCAGGCTTTCACATTGAAGAAGCGCACTTGGTGGACCTGTTCCCGCAGACTTTCCACATCGAGACGGTTTTCCGGCTTGCACGATAGGATTCGGAAATGCCAACCCGCTGCCATCGGCAGTGGCAAGGAGAGGTTGGAGCGTTGAATCCAGACTGGGGAGGGAGACATGTTCGCATTGGCGATTGTCCGTTACCGGCGTCCGCTGGAAGAAGTAACTAAAACCACCGAAGAACACAGGGCCTACCTGCGGGAGCTCAAGCAGCAGGGGATACTGATCGCCGCCGGGCCGATGGATCCGTGGACAGGGGGCGCTTTGCTGTTGCGCGTTCCCGATAACGATGTAGCCGGCGCGCTGGACCGGGTTCGTGATGGCGACCCCTTTACAAAGAAGGGGCTGGCGCAATACGAGCTCATACCATGGAAGCCGATGATCGGGAAAGACGACTTGGATCGCCTCTGACCCCGGATGAGTCCAACTCGCTGGCAGCTATGGCGCGGGTGGAAATAACTGGCCAACCCGGACACCTGAAGGCTGGTGAACGCAATCTCCAAATATGTCGTGAACCGATATTCTTAGCCGTCCTCGCATTCGGGGGCGGCATCATTTTTTCCACCAGAGTCTGGCAGCCGCCGCTGGCGTGGGTCTGCGGAATTCTCTTGCTGCTGAGCGCGGCGGCATTTCTGGTGCGCCGTCGTCCGCGGGTTTCGCTGGCAACGGTGGTGGCGGCGTTTGCATTTCTCGGTGCCTTCACCGGGCAAAGCCGCGATGCCGCGACCGTACCCCAGGCGGGGATCATGCGGTTTACCTCCGGGCAAGAGGTCGTGCTTACCGGCCATCTGCTGCGCGATGGCATCGTCAGGCAGGGGAACTTCGGGAGACAGCAGCAAACGATTGATCTGGCGGTCGAGCTGGCTGAAAACGAAGACATGCCCGCGACGCCAACCAACGGAACGGTTCGACTGTCGCTTTACAGCTCCGCAGGCGCGCGGCGCGCGTACGCCGCGGCGGACGAAGACCCGGCCAAAGATGAAGATGAGGATGACAACTCGCCGCCAGCGCTGCTCTATGGCCAGAGGGTGCGTCTGACGGCGAAGCTGCGGCCTGCTTTGAACTACAAAAACCCCGGAGCGTGGGACTACCGCGGCTATCTGGACTCGATTGGCATCTCCGCTCTGGGCTCGGCTAAAGCGGAAAGCATGGAACTGCTGCCGGGACGCGGAGGGACGCGGCTTTCGGCGTGGCGCTGGTCGGCGCGGCGCAGCATGCTTGGCATGATTCATCGGGTGTGGGCGGCGCCTGAAGCCGGCCTGTTCGACGGCGTGCTGCTCGGCGACCGGCAATTCATCAGCCGTGAAGTACAGCTTGAATTCCAGCGCAGCGGAACCTACCACCTGCTGGTGGTTTCCGGAATGAACATCGCGATCCTGGCCTTCGCGCTGTTCTGGGTGCTGCGGCGCATGGGCGCCGGGCCGGAACTCGCGACTCCTCTGACGATCGTCCTCTGCTGCGGATACGCCGCGCTCACAGACTCCGGCGCTCCGGTGATGCGCGCGGTGCTGATGTTTTCCATTTATCAGATCACGCGCCTGCTCTATCGCGAGCGGGCGGCGCTGAACGCCGTAGGGATGGCCGCGCTGGTGCTGCTGGCATGGAATCCGCGCGAACTATTCGATGCGAGCTTTCAGTTGACGTTTTTGGCCGTGGTTTTGATCGGCGGCTTGGCAATCCCCATTTTCGAGCGCACTTCGGCTCCGTACCGGCGGGCGCTGCGCGGGCTGCAGGTGGTGGGCATGGACTCGGCTCTGCCGCCGAAGATGGCGCAGTTTCGCGTCGAGCTGCGCTTGATCGTCACTCATCTGTCGGCGCTGGCCGGTAAGCGCGCGGCATTTTGGACGGTACCGGCGGTGACCGGCTTTGCCATCGCGGTGTATGAAGTGGTGCTCGTCTCAACGTTGATGCAGATTGGCATGGCGCTGCCGATGGCGGTGTATTTCCATCGCGTGACGATTACGGCTTTGCCCGCGAACTGCCTGATTGTGCCGCTCACCGGCGTCCTCATGCCGGCCGCCGTGCTGGCCGTGGCCGTGGGCTTTGTTTCGCCGCTGCTGGCCCAACCTGCCGCGTGGGTAGCCTGGTGGGCGCTCAGATTTATCCTCGGCACGGTCAGTATCCTGGGCAGCGGCAGAGTTGCCGACTACCGTATCCCGACCCCGGAGCCGGCGGTTGCGCTCGCCTGTGCGGCCGCGCTCGGGTTGGCGCTGCTGATGGCGCGGAGGCACAGGGCGCTGGCGTTGGCCGGACTGCTGCTGCTGTGCGGGTCGGCCGTCTGGGTCGGGACGCACCCGGCCAGGCCACAACTGTACGCGGGGCGGCTGGAGTTGACGGCAATCGACGTCGGCCAGGGCGATTCGCTGCTGATGATTACACCCGAGGGCAAGACGCTGCTGCTCGACTCCGGGGGTCTGTTGGGCAACGGACACTCCGAATTCGATGTTGGCGAGGACGTTGTTTCGCCCTACCTGTGGCGGCGCGGAATCGCCCGCCTGGATGCCGTGGCAATCAGCCATGGCCACGCCGACCACATTGGGGGGATGAGCGCGGTGATCCGGAATTTTCATCCCGCCGAGCTGTGGATGGGGCCGGAGGTCGATACCGCTCAGTTCCGGCACTTGATGAAGGCCGCCAGCGATAACGCGGTGTCGGTAAAGCAACGCCATGCGGGCGAAGCTTTTGACTTCGGAAGCGTTCACCTTACGGTGCTCTCCCCACCGCAAGATTGGCAATTGAAGAAGAGAGTTCGCGACGACGACGCGATGGTGCTGCGAGCCGAGAACCGCAGGCGCTCGTTGCTGCTGGTCGGCGACGTGGGAAAGAAGATCGAACACTCACTGTTGCACGAAAGACTCCGCGCCGACGTCCTGAAAGTGGGACACCACGGCAGCAACACGTCGAGCACCGCGGAATTTCTTGCGGCCGTGCGCCCGCGCTACGGCGTGATCTCCGCCGGGGTCCGCAACCGCTTCCGCCACCCTCGCCCGGAAACCTTGCAGCGGCTCAGCGATGCCAAAGTCATGGTCTACCGCACGGACCTGATGGGCGCGACTACGTTTTTACTGGCGCCGGCGGACATCTCCGTCTCCACCTACAACTCAAGCCGATGAGCCTTCGGCGAACTCCGAGTCCTCGATCGGATGGGTGCGGTAGTCGGCAATGATGGCCCGTGCCTCTTCCGCCTGCTGCGGGGCGACCTGCACGACAACGCCGCCGACGCCGGGCAAAACATCCTGAGGTGAATCGAGCGAAGTCACAATCGCTTCGATGCCGGCGGAATCCAGCAATCCCTTTACGACCAGCGCTTCGCTTTCGCGTTCGGTATCAAATACGGTGGTCCGTGTCGAATCATTCGCATCAAGAGCCATGGCTCCTCCAGTTGCTTCGATGCCGCCAGACAGTGTCAAGAGCCTGAAATACGCTTGGCGCGCTCTAAAGATCGTAGTACTCTCCGGACACGGATACTAGGGGCGGGGTTGAAAATTCCAACGCTTTAGGGCGGAACCACCGAAGGTGTAGCCCCGTTTTTACAGAAGAAATGCATAGATCGTCACGTCGGTTCGCAAAAATCACCCCAGCAGCGAAACCTCCTCACGAAGGCACCCGCGGCGCCTGGCAGATTGGGATACGCCGACTGGGGAATTGCTCTAGGGCGATTTCACATTTGGTGTATCCGATCTCTCGAGGTGTCATCCTGAGGCGGAGCGAAGCGGAGCCGAAGGATCTGCTTTCTGGCGCAGGAGCAAAGCAGATCCTTCGCTTCGTTCAGGATGACACTTCGCAGTCGCCGCCGGATACACTTATTTTGAAACCGGTCTAGCTGAAACCGGCACGGGCCGGCAACTCCGGTGCCCTGCGGCCGCCATCGCCATCATAGGCGCGGAAACGGGCGAACTGCCGGCGGCCATCTAACATCGAATCAAAAGGGGTAACCACAGAGGGCGAAACCGGCTTTTTGCATGGGGGAGTTCCATGGGTTTGCTGCAAACAGGACATGAGAATCAGGAAACTACCAGCCAAGCAGAGCTGGCGGAGGAAGCCCGCAAGATCCGCAGGCTGCAAATCATGATGAACATGGTGATATCGGTGATCAGCCAGGACCCCAAAATGACCCTGGAAGAGGCTTCGGAGATGGCGGCCGACGCCCGGCGGGCGGCGCTGGCAATGTTCCCCGGCAAGGAACTCGCTTACGATCTGATCTATCGTCCCCGCTTGCAGAGGATTATGAACGAACGCTTCCGGCTGCAATAGGCCGGATCTGCACCCTCTCGAACACTGCACGAACCCGGCCCAGCATGGAACTCATTACCTCAACGGGCTTTGTCAGTGGCCGGGGTCAGTGGCCGGGCTCATGATCGATCCGCGCCAGGCGGATATTCAAAGTGCCCCAAAAGAGCCGCGTTCTCACCTGTACCATGGTGTGATTGGAGTCATCCGAGTACCAAATCCACACCTTGCCGCGGTTTTTCAGCGCGCCGGCGTCAGCCGAAAGCTGCACGCGCACCGTATGGAAGGTCCCTGCGTCGGTTTTGATTTCTTCGCGCGCCTCGACCACGGCGCGCACGTTGACCGTCTGTCCACCATCGTTCAGCGGGAACATGGAGGCGCTACCCGGTTCGAGCGGCAGCGATGCCAGGTAGTACACACCCGAGAGCACATCGGTAACACAGCCGGGAATATCCTGTTCGGTGTGCTTGGTTTGCCCGGTAAGCAGGTTGCGTTCGTCGAGCACGGACTTACGCCGCGCCTGATCGAAGCGGATGATGGTGTGGCGCTGATGCAGGCCCTCCTCGGATCGCTTGGTAAGGCTCAGCGAACAGAAACTGCGGCGGTCAAAGTAAGATTCGAATCGGTCCTGAACGCGGTAGAGCATGGCGACGACGCCAATTGCGTCGGCGCTGGCGACGACCCGCTCTTCCGGACCGGCAGCATCGATCCGTATGGTAGCCGTGCCCGCCTTCCACAATCTCCACTCGGCGTCGTAGTGCAGAACCGTACCGTGAGGGAACCCGTGGCCCTCGGGGAGCGGCCGGATCATGGATGCCGGGCCAATGGTGTCCACAACGCCGGAATGCTGCGTATCAGGCGTGCCGGCAAGCAGCGCGGTCACCATCAGGAAAAACAGGATCGGAACGTGCAGGCGTCTATATCGCATGAATCAGTTAACGCGGATACCAAATGAGCTTTGCGATCAGGACAACGATAACCAGCAACGCTCCCAGAATGGAATTGTACTCGCGGTGGCGAAGGTAAAGCTGCAATGAAAAGCCTGAACCAGGATTCGAAACGCTACCGAGGCGCGGAATGAGCCGCGGTACGCGGGCAGAGTAGGCGGCGTACTCCGGAAACTTCGATTGTAGATACGCTTCTTCGGCGCGAATCACTGGCACATAGATGGCGGCAAACATCGCGAGTATCAGCACCACGATCCAGACGTTCTGGGCGGCGACGGCAAAACCAGCCGCGAGGATGACGGAACCGAGATACAAAGGATTGCGAGTGTAAGCATAGGGTCCGGTGGTGGTCAGCTCCTGGTCCTTCTTGACGTGGCCCGAAGCCAAGGCGCGCAGGATTACGCCGAGGCTCGCCAGGACAGTTCCTAAAACGATCGAACCCCAGCTCGGCCGCGCCAGCCAAAGATAGACGGCGGCAAGGACGAATCCGAGAGGCACACGGGTTCGCCGCGCAATTCTGCTCCAGCCGATCGAGCCATTTCCGCTCAAGACGTTTCCTGTACCGCCGCGCGGCTTTGCGGCCGCAGCAGCGCGAGCGCGGCCCGCGCCACGTCGGCCGGCGCTATCGATTGCAGAGCCCGGTCCGGGCGGGCGGTGTGGTGATAACTGGTCGCGCTCCGCTGGCTGCGCAAAACGATACTGCGGGTGCGCCAGGGGCCGTTACGCTCCGGATTGGTGGGTCCGAAAAGGCCCACCACGGGCACGCCAAAGGCTGCCGCAAGATGCATGGGGCCGGTGTCTCCGCCGATAAAAAGCCGGGCCCGGCGGGTGAGCTCGATGAGCTGCGAAACGGTGCAGGAAATCGCCTCGGCGGCGCCGCCGCTGCTCTCGGCGACTTGCCGCGCCAGGCGCTCCTCGCCGGGGCCGGAATTCACCAGCGAGCGAACCCCAACCTCAGCCAGCCGGCGAGCGACTTCGGCGAAAGCAGATGGCGGCCAGCACTTCGCGCCCCAACCCGCGCCCGGGTTAAGGATACAGAAACCGGCCTCACTGGGGTCCCCAACACGCGCCGTAGTCGCGCGGGGTGGGGTGGAACGCCCGATCAGCAACTGCTCGCACCACTCGGTCGAGCCGGCATCGTGGGGAAGCAAGGGCGCGCAAAAGTCAAGCGGAATGCCGGCCACGGCGGAAATGAGAGCCAGATTCTGTTGCGCAACGTGGGTGCCCGAAACCGGCACCGCATGCCGGTAAAAAATCGCGGCGGGTGCCTCTCGCGGGTGGCTTTCGCCCCAGCTATCAGAAGCGCCGCTAAGGCGCGCAAACAGGGCTGAACGGACCGCGCCTTGCAGGTCGACAACCTGCTCGTAGCCGGCGGATCTCAGCTCGGCGAAGCCGCGGCGCAGTTCTTTCCAGGTCGCCGGTGAAATCGGGTTCGAGCGTAAAGCGCGAATGTCGACGGCAAACAAGTCGTCGACCAAAGGCCGCTCCTGGCTGCGTTCTCCACGGGAGGCAAAGCCCGAAGCGCACAGCAGATGCGACCAGCGCTTCTCAATGAGCCAGCCTATTTTGCACTCGGGCAGCGCGGCGCGCAGCGCGCTCACGGCGGCTATGGCATGAATGAGGTCGCCCATGGCGCCGAGACGCACCACGAGAATACTGCGAACCGGTTCCCGCCGGGTCACCTGCACATGCTGGGACGGGGAAGAGTTCATCGCTGCTTAACGCTTCTCCTCCGCATTACCAAACTTGCCCGCGGGATCCCCAATCGAGCTGCTTTCCGCCTGGCCGGCAGGAACACTTCTCGAAAGCGCTTGAACCATCTTGCCCAGAAACGCCGAGCTGGAGTGGTCCTTGGGGTCGCCGACAATCTCGACGCGGCCGCCTGAAGCGATGACCTCGTCGCGCTCGGGAACGCTATCGACGGTATAATCGGTGCCTTTGACCTGCACTTCAGGATGCAGTTCGCGGATCAAAGCGCGCACATCCGCTTCGGAGAACAGGACGACGGCATCGACGTCAGCCAGGGCGGCAATGATTTCCGCCCGCTCGTTCTCGGACATGAAGGGCCGTTCCGGGCCCTTCACCGCGCGCACGCTTTCATCCGCGTTGATGGCGACTACCAGCCGTCCGCCAAGCTGCTTGGCGGCATGCAGGTAGCGTATGTGCCCCACATGCAGCACATCGAAGCATCCATTGGCCAGGATGACCTGCTCGCCGGCACGCTTCCAGGCTTGCACTTTCTCGGCCAGCGCCGGGCGCGAAAAGAGCTTGGAATTCGCGGGCTGACTAGCGGACATGGACTGCCTTGCTGCTCTTCTCCAGGGCCTCGAGTAATTCGGCCTGGGTAACGGTGGCTGTGCCCCGCTTCATGACGACGATGCCGCCCGCCAGATTCGCCAGGCGGGCCGCGGACTCGGTATCGGCGCCGGCGGCAATGGATGCGGTAAACGTAGCAATGACCGTGTCTCCGGCCCCGGTCACGTCGGTTACTTCCTTGGAGCCGTAGATTGGAATTTCGACCGGCTTTTTGCCGCCCTCGAAGGCAACCATGCCATCGCTGCCGCGAGTGATGACCAGCGACTCCAGCTTCATGCGCTTGATCAATTCGCGTCCGGCGGAGCAAAGCCGCTGGCTATCGCCGCCGAGGTCGATCTTCAGCGCGGCCTCGACTTCCGACTGGTTCGGAGTCGCGGCCGTCAGTCCGCTGTACTCAAGCAGGCGGTAGCGCGAGTCGAGGGTGACGGGGATGCGGTCGAGGGCGCCCCTGGCGCGGATGAACGTGAGCAGGCGGGGAGTCGCCGCGCCGTAACCGTAGTCGGAAACGAGCAGGGCGTCGGCGGCCTTGGCATATTCGCGCACCGAGGAGATCAGATTCAAAAGCGCTGGATGAGTCTCGCCGAGCGGCTCCGGCTCGCGATCGACCCGCACCACCTGCTGCCGCGAAGAGTGCGCCGTTCCCGCCAGAATACGCGTCTTGGTCGGGGTGGTGTGGCCTTTGAGACGATTCACTCCGCTTAACGATACCTTCTTCGCCCGCAAAGCCTGAAGCAGCAAGCGCCCCGCGTCATCGTCGCCGACGACGCCCACCGGAAGCACATTCACTTTGAGATCGGCCAGGTTCATGATCGCATTCGCGCCGCCACCCGGCACAACGCTGCGCTCGCGGTGCTTCAGAATGAGCACCGGGGCCTCGCGCGAAACCCGCGAGATCTCGCCATAGATAAACTCGTCGGCCACCAGGTCGGCAAGCACGGTTACGGTAATGTTCGGGAATGACTGCACAATCGAGCGGAGCCGTTCGTAGTGACTATCGTTTCGCTTCATGGAAAAAGGGTCTCAGCCTGAAGATTGTCTCACACTGCGCGCCGTAAGTTCACCTTGTCGAGGATCGTACTGAGCGCCTGCCGCGCATTTTCCAATTCCAGAGAGAGCCTGACAACAGACAGGTTCGGCAATTGGGCTGGCAAGGCGTCGAGTTTGACCGCATCTTTCTCCGTCGTCAAAAAGCCATCGGCTCCAGCGCGGCCGGCCTCGCGGCAAAGCTCGTGGATGTCGGCTTCGGTGTAGGTATGATGATCGCGAAACCAGTGATGGCCGGCGGCCTGGACGCCGGCGCCTTCAAGGTCGCGCAGCAAGCGCTCGGGCCCGGCAATGGCGCAAAGTACGAAAGGTTTCGACGGAGATTGCGGTGGAAGCACAAGCTGCCTCCGCACCCTCCAGACAGGGATTGCGGCCGGCAGAGAGGGCGGATCGCCCGGGTCGGACCAGACCACGGCGTCAGCGCGGGCGAGCGCCGACAGCGGTTCGCGCAGCCGTCCCGAAGGCAGCAGACGATCCTGAAGATCGCGCCGCGAAAGCAGCACGATATCAAAATCGCGCGCCAGCCGCCGATGCTGAAAAGCGTCGTCCAGCAGATGGACATCGAACTTGAAAAGCCGCTCGGCCTCCAACCCCGCCCGGTAACGGCTTTCGCCGACCAGCACGGGCACGTCCGGAAGCCGCCGCGCAATCAACAGCGGCTCATCGCCAAAGCGCAGGGGACTGCCACTGGCATCGACCACCAACACTCCCGAACTCTTGCGTCCGTAGCCGCGCGACAGCACAGAGGCGCGCAACCCGTGCTGCCGCAGGAGTTCGGCAAGCAGAATCACAAAAGGAGTCTTGCCGGCGCCGCCGACGGAGAGGTTGCCGACGCTGACCACCGGACGCGGAAGCCGCTGCTGCTTCAACACGCCATGGTCGTAAAGCGCATTGCGCGCAGCCACTACGGCCGAGAACAGGGCGGACATCAGTTTGTCCTCCCGGCCAGCAGCTTTTCCAGTTCGGCGAGCGTGCGCCCGGTGGCTCCCTGGTTCGCCTTCAGGACCCCGAGCGCCCGTTCGCCGAGCTGCTTACGTTCCACCGGATCAGCCAAAAGGCGGAGCAGCGCGGATTGAAGTTCGTGCTGATCGCGCACTACCAGGACTCCGCCGCCGACGACGAACTTTTGCACGATGTCGCGGAAGTTTTCGGTGTGCGGCCCAACCAGGATCGGGATGCCGAAAGCAGCCGGCTCCAGGATGTTGTGTCCGCCGCGCGGGACCAGGCTGCCGCCGACGAAGGCGACATAGGCCAACCCGTAGATCGAGGCCAATTCTCCGATGGTATCGAGCAGGAGAATGCTTCCGGAATTCACGTTCCGCGGCCACTCCGGATACGAGCGGCGGGTGAAAGCAATGCCGAAGTTGCCGAGCAGCCCGGCAACCGCGTCGAAGCGCTCTTTATGCCGGGGAGCAAGGATGACGAGGGCCCGCGGATGCCGCTCGAGGATGGCGCGGAGAGTGGCCATCAACATCTGCTCTTCGCCTTCGACAGTGCTGCCGACGACGGCGATGGGGCCGGCGCTGATTTCCTGCAGGCGGGCGAGCAATTGCCCGGCCTCGGGCTTGGCCGCCGGGGCGGCGGCGTCGAACTTGAGATTGCCCGCTATCTGAATGCGGCCCGGCTCGGCGCCGATGCCGGCAAGGCGGCGCGCGTCTTCTTCGGTCTGCGCGAGAAAGCAGTCCACGCTCCGCAGCACCACGCGCAGCAGAGAGCGAAACTTTCTGTAGCGCGGATACGAACGGTCTGAAATGCGCGCATTCACCACCGCGACAGCCGCGCCGGAACGGCGCGCGATCCGCAAAAAGTTTGGCCAGAACTCGGTTTCGGCAAGCACAACCAGCTTTGGCCGAAGCAGGCGCATGTAACGCTGAACGGCAAAGCTCAGATCGAGCGGGAAGAAGAAAACATTCTCCGCACCGAAGCGCCCGCCCGCCAGCTTGTAACCCGTGCCGGTGGTGGTGGAGATGGCAATGGCGTAACCCGCGAAACGCTTGCGCATTTCCTCGATGAGCCCGGCCACGGCAAGAATTTCGCCAACCGACACCGCATGCACCCAGATCACCGGCTTGCCGGCCGCGGCCAGGGAACGCAAATGAGGCGGCAGCATTCCGAGCCGGTTCCAGACTCCCTCGCGGTACTTCCCCTGCCGCAGCAGGCGGACCAGCCAATAGGGAGCGCTGGCCAGCAAGGCGAGCGCCAGCAGCAGATTGTAGATGACGTACACTGCTTCCATTGTATTGCGAGCAGGGTTATGCCAAAAAGGCCCGCGGATCGAAGGCGGCCGGAACGGCTCAGTGGCTGAGGATTTTCGAAAGAAACAACTGTGCCCGTTCCGAGTGCGGCGCGCCGAAAAAGTGGTCCGTGGCGGCGGCCGGATGGCGGGGAATACGCGTATTTTTTCTGCTTCTACCCCAGCGATCTGGCGGCGATCAACATGGACCCGGACGGCACGACACACATCGGCAAGTACTTTTTCAATCACAGCTTCATGGTTCCGGGGCTGATCGGAGTCACCGTGGCAACGGCGGCCGCCTACCTGCTTTCGCGCGTGCTGCTGTGATCGCGGGCACCACGGCCTTCCAAAAAACATTTGTACAACCAGTTCCAGCAGGTCTGCGGAATCGAGCCGTGTGCTGCTCAGGCGGTTACAAAACTCTCGGCCAGCACAGGTATGCATTCGCCCGTGTAAGGGATACACAGGATTTTCGGCTGCTTATAGTTGCTCAAAGCGTCCGCTGCCGCCTCGGCCAGCGAAGTGAAGCCCTTCATGAACATCTCCGCCAGTTCCTGGGGCGCGATCCCGGAGGTCACGACCAGCACGCGGCACTTCTTGCAAGCCCGTGCAAACATGTAGGCTTTTGAGGTATGCCCTTCGGCGCTAAAACCCTGTTGGTAGAAATTGCGAATGACCGTATCGACGGAGTCCGCGGCTTTCAGCGTGGCGCCAAACTTGCCGATACCTTTTCTGCATTCCGCAATTAAGACGATGGTGCCGCCGGGATGGACCACCTGTTCGGCTACCGAAACGGCCTTTTGCGCCTGATGCAGGTCGATGTCCTTCGGGTATCCGCCGGGGCTGACAAAGACAACATCGTAGCCGGTATCGAACTTGCGGACCCACAACTTCTCGCAGATTGCGACCCCGCGCGCATGCGCCTGCTCCAGGTCGCCGGCGACCGCCTCCACCACTTCGCCGCGATAGTTCTTGATCACGTTGACGATGAAATCGACACCGGCGAGACGGGCTGCCGCAACCGCTTCCTGGTGGAAAACATTCCCCTGGATGATCCCCATCACGGGGCCTTCGGGGCGAATCGGAAACGAATGGTGGGTTGCGATGGTCTTGCTTCCGGCGATGCCCGGCACTACGGATTTCCGTCCGCCGCTGAAGCCGGCGGATTGATGGGGAGTGATCAACCCGGTCAAAATCTTCAAAGATGCCTTGGCGTAATGGCTGTTCACGTAGACCGGCACGCGTCTCCCGGTCTCTCCGGCATACGTCAGGGAGCTGTCGTCGTAACAGTTATGGGAAACGATCTTGAGCCTGGAGCACCAGCGGCCGGTGATGTCTTTCAATTCCTCCGGCGTCGGCAACTCGTGGTTTCCCACGGCCACAATCACGGAGACGTTTGCCGGGTCGATGCCGGCTTCGCTCAATTCCTCCATGATCACGGTCAACATGGCCTCGCTGGGCGCGGGCCGTGTAATGTCGTTGACGACGATGGCGACCGAGGTCTTACCCTTGGCTAGCTTCGCCAGACGCGCGCAGCCGATCGGTTGGGCGACGGCTTGGCGAATCGCCGCAAGCTTATCCGGCGCGGCAAAAACCAGCTCGGGCATGAGCACTTCGGCTTCCCGGTTCAATTCGAGTTCGAGGAATTTATCGCCAAAAGGAAATTGAACAACTTGCACGGTTCCCCTCTATTCCGATCAGTC
>Ga0182014_10004163_pt1 | contig 16810 bp, 16 predicted proteins | sample 612S2DmetaG_FD_120489 | JGI IMG/M metagenome (GOLD analysis project Ga0182014, IMG submission 120489) | Permafrost microbial communities from Stordalen Mire, Sweden - 612S2D metaG | ecosystem: Environmental > Terrestrial > Soil > Wetlands > Permafrost | place: Sweden: Stordalen | collected... | reverse complement strand
GAGCAGCGTCGCGTCGCCGCCGTCATCGAGGATCATGGTCGGACCGTCGAAACCCGGCCAGCGCAGCAACTGCTCGGTGCACCACCAGTACTCCTCGAGTGACTCGCCCTTCCAGGCGAAGACGGGGACCCCGCGGGGATTCTCGGGGGTGCCGGTCGGACCGACGACGATCGCGGCGGCGGCGTGGTCCTGGGTCGAGAAGATGTTGCAGCTCACCCAGCGCACGTCGGCGCCCAGTTCGACGAGGGTTTCGATGAGCACCGCGGTCTGGATGGTCATGTGCAGCGAACCGGCGATTCGAGCGCCCGTGAGGGGCTTCGCGGCGCCGAATTCATCGCGCATCGCCATGAGACCGGGCATCTCGTGCTCGGCGAGGGTGATCTCGGCTCGGCCGAAACCGGCCAGGGAAAGGTCAGCGACTTTGAAGTCGAAGGCGGCAGAGGTCATGATGCTCCTAGAGATAGTGATGGTCTGAAGGCGCCGACCTCTGTCGCACACGCCCGCCTAAATCGTAGTGGTTACGCGTTTACGCGGAACTCCACGACGTCGCCATCTCGCATGACGTAGTCCTTGCCCTCGATGCGCGCCTTGCCCGCCGCGCGCACCGCCGTCATGGAACCCGCCGCCATCAGGTCGTCGAAGGCCACGACCTCGGCCTTGATGAAGTGCTTCTGGAAGTCGGTGTGGATCTCGCCCGCCGCCTCGGGGGCCGTGGCCCCCTGGCGAATGGTCCAGGCCCTGGTCTCCTTCGGGCCGGCGGTGAGGAACGTCTGCAGCCCGAGCGTGTGGAAGCCCACCCTCGAGAGCAGCGACAGGCCCGACTCCTCCTGGCCGTAGGACTGGAGGAGCTCGAGTGCCTCGTCCTCGTCGAGCCCGGCGAGCTCCGCTTCGACCTTGGCGCAGAGGATCACGCACTCCGCGGGAGCGACCGACGCTTCAAGTTCCTTGCGGCGCGCCTCGTTGCCGAGCGTCTCCTCGTCGACGTTGAAGACGTAGATGAAGGGCTTGTCGGTGAGCAGGTGCAGGTCGGCGAGCGCCTCGCGGTCGAGTTCCTTGCCGACCTTGGAGATCACGCGCCCCTCGTTGAGGGCCGACTGGGCCTTCTTCACCTCGGCGAGCTTGAGCGCGGCGTCGCCGCCGCGCTTGGCCTCGCGCTCGAGGCGGCCGGCGGCCTTCTCCACGGTCTGCAGGTCCGCGAGAATGAGCTCGGTCTCGATGGTTTCGACGTCGCCCGCCGGGTCGATCTTGCCCTCGACGTGGATGACGTCGTCGTCCTCGAAGACGCGCACCACCTCGCAGATCGCGTTCGACTCTCGAATCGCGGCGAGGAACTGGTTGCCGAGCCCTTCGCCCTCGGACGCCCCGCGCACGATGCCCGCGATGTCGACGAAGGTCACCGACGCGGGCAGGATCCGCTCGGAGCCGAAGATCTTGGCCAGCTTGGCGAGTCGGGGGTCGGGAACTGCGACCACGCCGACGTTGGGTTCTATGGTCGCGAAGGGGTAGTTCGCCGCCAGGACGTTGTTGTTGGTCAGCGCGTTGAAGAGCGTCGACTTGCCGACATTGGGAAGTCCGACGATTCCGATTGAGAGAGCCATAGAGGATACGAGGCTACTCCAAAGGCCAATAACCGCTTGGCGCTAGGCGATCTCCCTCAGCACCCCGTCGTCGATCTCGAGGCGTCGATCGGCCTGTTGGGAGATCTTCTCGTCGTGGGTCACCACCAGGACCGTGGCGTTTTGCTGGTTGGCGGCTTCGCGCAGGAGCGAGATGATCTTCTGGCCCGTGGACTTGTCGAGACTCCCGGTGGGCTCGTCGGCGAGGATCAACTGGGGTTGGGCGGCGAAGGCCCGGGCGATGGCGACGCGCTGCTGCTCGCCGCCGGACAGCTTCGCCGGGCGTCGGTCGGCCTTTCCGGCGTCGAGCCCGACCATGTCGAGCATGGCCTGGGCGCGAGCGTCGCGGTCCGGCTTGGGCCAGTGGGCGAACTCGAGGGCCAGCTTGACGTTCTCCTTCGCCGTGAGGTTCGGGATCAGGTTGAACTGCTGGAAGACGAAGCCGACCTGGGTCGAGCGGTACCTGGTCCTTCCCGCGGCGTCGAGGTTCGCCAGCTGGTTGCCGTCGATCTCGATGCTGCCGCGATCGGGCGCGTCGAGCAGTCCGAGCAGCGAGAGCAGCGTGGACTTGCCGCTTCCGCTCGCGCCGATGATCGCGACGACCTCACCGTCCTTGGCGTCGAACGTCACGTTCTGGACGGCGCGCACGTCGCCGGCACCCGTGTGGAACGTCTTGTCGAGATTCTCTACCTTGAGCATCACTCACTCCTCAGAACTTCAGCGGGACGGATACGGACAATGGTCGCCGCGGCGACCGTGCTGCCGAGAGCGGCGATCACGATGGCGGCGACGAAAGCGAACACCAGCGTCGACCATCCGGCCGAGGTGTGGAGCTGGGTGACGGTGTTGTTGAAAGCGCCGAAGTGAAAGGAACCTCCGCCCGGGCCGGCACCGGCCGGGGGCGTGAAGCCGCTTCCTCCGCCCGTGAAGCCGCTGCCGGCGAAGCGCCTGACGAACCCTCCCGTCGACGCCGTCGACGTGGAGCCGCCCGAGGCGCTGACGAGCGCCGAGGTGATGGGACTGCTCACCGCGATGCCGCCGATGAACCCGACGATGGCGCCCATGACCGTGAAGGTGGTCGATTCGGAGATGAACTGCGTGATGATCGAGCGGTTCGGCGCGCCGAGGGCCTTCAACACGCCGACCTCGCGGCGTCGTTCGCGCACGATCATCAGCATGGACAGCAGCAGGATGATCGCGGCGCCGATGACCGAACCGACCAGCGTGTAGGTCGAGATGGTCTTCACCGAATTGAGCGGGGCCAACTGGGCTTGGACGGTCGCCTGCGTGGAGGTGACGTCGGCGGCGGATCCCAGCTTCTTGGTGATCGCCTTGTCGACGCTCGCGACGTTGTTGATGTTGTTCACCACGACGGTCGCGGAGGTCACCTCGTTCGCCGCCGCCGCCAGCTTCTGCACGGTCGCGAGCGGCATCAGGACGTTCGAGTCGGTGAACGTCGAGCCGGCGTTGAAGATGCCGACGACGGTGATCTTCGTGCCCCAGGCGCTGAACGTCGAGCCGACCTTCAGCTTGTTCTTCGTGGCGAGCGTGCTGCCCACGATCGCGACGTCAGCCTTGGACGTGGGGCTGAACGCCGTGCCCGACGTGAGCTTCTCGGTTCCTCCGCCGTTGGCGCCGCCGACCACGGCCGTGCCCGGGCTGTTCGTGCCGATCACTCGGATCGGGATCGAGAACGTGGTCGTCGTCGCGCTGCCGCTCGTCGCGCCACCGCTCGTCGTCGAGCCGCCGCCGAAGCCTCCGAACTGCTGGCCGAGTGACCCCACGGGCGTGGGCGAGGTGAGCGACGTCTGGGTGCTCTTCAATTGCTCGCTCAGCGACTCCTGCACGGCGGTGACGTTCGAGAGGTCCAAGAGGCCATTGATCTGGGTGGTCGTAAGGGGCGTGCCGCCGCCGTTGAAGCCGAAGAACCCCTTGGGAGAGACCGAAATCGTGTTGCCGGTGGAAGCCCGCACCGTGTTGATCTTGGTGGTGACCGCGTCGCGCGCGATGAGCATGGAGATCGAAAGCGCGATGGCGACCGCCAGGATCACCACCACCCCGACCGACCGCATCGCATTCCGGAAGGCGTTGCGGATTCCTCGTCGTACTGCGTTCACGTCTGTTCCCTTCGAAGGTGGCTCGGGTCATCATCGTCGGCTCGCACCAACGATGTTGCAACTCCTGCTAAGGACTGGCTAAGAATCTGCGCCGCGACCGATCGGCGCGAGTCGTAAGGTCGAACCATGAAATCGAGCTCAGTGACTGAAGGTCTTGTCCCGTTCGGCGAGTGGCGGACCTGGTTCCGGGTCACCGGCGACCTGCACGCGGACCTCACCCCCCTGGTGGTCGTGCACGGCGGTCCGGGTTGTTCGCACGACTACCTGATCGACCTCGCCGACCTCGCCGACTCCGGCCGTCCGGTGATCCACTACGACCAACTCGGCGGCGGCCGCTCGACCCTGCTGCCCGGGAAGGGCGCGGACTTCTGGAGCGTGGATCTCTTCCTCGCGGAGCTCGACAACCTCCTCGGCGCCCTCGAAGTCGCCGGGCGGTACCATCTGCTCGGCCAATCCTGGGGAGGGATGCTCGGCGCCGAACACGCCATCCTGCGCCCCCGAGGGCTCAAGGGTCTGATCCTGAGCAACTCGCCGGCGTCGATGGACCTCTGGGCCAGCGAGGCGAAGCTGCTTCGAGCGCAACTCCCGCGTGACGTTGAAGAGACCCTCGAGCGCCACGAGGCGGCGGGAACCTTCACCGATCCGGAGTACCTGGCGGCGTCACAGGTCTATTACGACGAGCACGTCTGTCGGGTGATCCCTAATCCGCCCGGACTGCTGCGAACCATGGAGTTCATGGCGAAGGACTCAACCGTCTACAACTCCATGAACGGCCCCAACGAGTTCTTCTGCATCGGGTCGCTTCGTAACTGGAGCGTCATCGACCGGGTCGCGCGGATCGCCGCCCCGACGCTGCTGCTCTCGGGGCGTTTCGACGAGGCGACGCCCGCCACCGTGCAGCCTTTCTTCGACAACATCCCCGACGTTCGATGGGAGGTCTTCGAGGAGTCCAGCCACATGCCTTTCGTCGAAGAGCCTGACCGTTACCTGCGGGCGGTTGAAGCCTTCCTCAGAGAGATCGACTTATCATGAGGCCGAGCCCTTCCGTCACTTGCGCGAGAATCGGCTCTTCTTGACCTCGTGATGGGGCACGACCTCGGAGGCCGCGAGCACGTTGCTGAGCGCCGCCATGTCACCGGGTCCAATCGTCAGTTCGAGTGTCACGTTCGGAGCCTTCGAGGGAGGTCTTCCCGCCTCCAGCTCGGCCTTGACCGCTTGGGCCTTCGCTGTCATGTCGTCCGCGAACCGCGTGATCTGGTGAAGGGGCTCACGGGCGAGATTCGAGAGGACGTCGTAGATCGGCCGCCACGAGGTTTCAACGACGGATCCTCGAGCCTCGCGGCCCCACTGGAGCATCGTCGAAAAGACCGTGACGACGGAGTCCGCGAGGTCCCTCGCCGCCTGCGAGTCTGCTGGATGGGAGGCAGACCCGAAGGCCCGGGCGCGGGCTTCCGGGCTGAGGATTCGATCGACGCGCCCCACGATGGCCCTGTTCACCGCGATCCGCTGGACCAGATCATTCACCGGGTCGGCTACGACGGGTCCGTCGAGGTCCGCACTGCCGTCGAGGAACGAGTGGTACTCGTCATGAAATCGCGCCAGCCCACTCTTGAGGTGAAAGGCGAAGGCAGTGAAGGCCGAGCCCGGCTGGTCGATGAGGGATCGGTTGGCTCCGGATTCGCTCGACACGCACGGCCCCGCTTCCTCGACGAACGTCAATACGGACATCATAATTGTCGATGCTGAGCTAATCGGCCCGTCGGGAAGCGGGGCCGCAGGTCATCTGGCGAAACCGGGCGACGATGCCTTCCCGTCGCCGTCGCCGGGCTTCGGCGACTGGCCTGCGGTTTCTTCATTCAGACAGGGCCAACCAGCGATCCTCGACCGCGCTCAAGGCCTTTCGCACCGTCTCCAGCTCGTCGCCGAGCTGGGCTTGTTCACGGTGGTCATCCGAGGCCAGGATCTTCTCGGTGAGGGAGTTCCGTCGCCGGTCGAGCCGCGCCATCTCCTTCTCGGCGTCGCGCAGTTGGCGACCGCGGGGTACGCCCGGCGCCTCTTGGACCTCCGCAGAGGATTCGAACGTCTCGGACGACGGCGCTGACTTGACGTTCATGCCGGCCGCTCTCGCGATCCAGGCGTCGATCCCTCCCGGGATGTCGGCGATGGTCCCGTCCTCGTGGACCTCGAGGAGTCGATCGGTCGTGCGACTGAGGAACGTGCGGTCGTGCGAGACCACCACGAGCGTCCCCGGCCACTGGCGCAAGAACTCCTCGATGAGACGGATCGTCTCGAGGTCGAGGTCATTCGTCGGTTCGTCGAGGAACAAGACGTTGGGTCGCACCGACAGGGCGAGGAGAAGCTGCAGCCGACGACGCTCGCCACCCGAGAGGTCCTTCGCCTTCGTGGTGGGGAGCGCTCCGCTGAACCAGAAGCGCTTCATCAACGCCACGTCGCTCAGCGAGCCCGGGATGCCTTGGGGTCCCGCGACCAGTTCCTGGACGGTCGCCTCCAGGTCGAAATCGCCACCGTTCTGCTCGAAGTACGAGGTCACGATGGTCGGTCCCACCTTCACGGTGCCCGAAGTCGGCTCGGCCCGTCGCGCCAGCAGGTTCAAGAACGTCGACTTTCCCGCCCCGTTGGGGCCCACGATGCCGATGCGGTCGCCGGGTCCGAGCTCGAGGTTCACGTTGGAGAGGACCTGGCGCCCGTTTGCGTAGGAGAAGGCCACGTTGTGCGCCTTGATCACCATGGTGCCCAGACGAGGCATTTCGACGCTGAGCTCGAGCGTTCCGGCCCGGGCGGCGGCTTCGGGACGGCTCGCGAGGAGCCGTTCGGCCGCGTCGATACGCGCCTGCGGTTTCGTGGAGCGGGCCTTCACGCCTCGTCGAAGCCACGCAAGTTCGGTGCGCGCGAGGTTGCGGCGCACCTGCTCGGCGGACGCCGCCTGTTCCTCGCGCTCGGCCTGCGCCTCGAGGAGACGCGAGTAGCCACCGCCGTGGACGTACGTCTTGCCCCGGTCGATCTCGACCATGCGTGTCGTCACCTGGTCGAGCAGGAACCGGTCGTGGCTTACGAGGATGACGGCGCCACGGAAACTGACGATCTGCTGCTCGAGCCACTGGATCGCCGCGAGGTCCAGATGGTTCGTCGGCTCGTCGAGGATCAGGACGTCGTTGGGTTCGGCGAAGATGCGAGCGAGCGCCACGCGTTTGAGCTGGCCGCCGGAAAGGTTCGCGGTATCGGTATCGGCGGCGCCGAGCATGCCGAGGCGGTCGAGGGCGGCGTCGACCTGCCAACCGGTGCCCAGGGCGCTGCGCACGGTGCCGGCCGGCAGAACGGGGATCTGCTCCAGATAGCCCACCTGGATGCCTCGTCCCCGGCGGATATCGCCCGAGTCAGGTTGGAGTTGGCCCGCGATGATCTTCAGAAGTGCTGACTTGCCGGTGCCATTGATGCCGACGACGCCGATCCGGTCTCCCGACGAGACGGTCAGGAGCAGGTTCTCCAGCACCGGTCGATCGGCGCCCTGAAGGGTGACCTTTTGCAGGTCGATAAGAATTGTCACGCGACAGACAGGTTACCGGCGAATGGCTGCGCACCTGCGGCCGCGGTCCAATGAGGGTCATGGTGGCGCTCAAGATTGCGTTCGCCAGGTCGTTGTCGGCGGCCGATCAGTGGATGGGCCGAACTGGAGATCGAGGGCCGTGGGGTACTTCGAACGATCGGGGCCGATGGACGCACCATTGCGACCTTGGATCCATCAATTTCAGCCGATGACGGACACCTTCACCACGAAGGGGCGACTCGGAGCCAGACACTGGGGGTAGCAGTTCGGATTGTCGACCGCCGTTACCTGAACGCGCCCGACTGATCTGGCGACGAAGGTCGCCGTCGCGATGGCTCCCGGGGTGCCCTGCGTGCGTGCAAGCACGACTTGCCTGGACGAGACGGGTGCGCTCCAGGTGTAGTTCGACGGACCGGAAAGTTGGACGTAGAGATGCTCGCCGTGGCGAAGGGTGTAACTCCGACCGCTCTCTGCCTGCGTGACCGTAACCACGCCGGATGGAGCCTTTGCGGCGATGTCGAACCTGGTGGTGCGTCGTAGAGCGATGCCGCTGAACTGGGCCGACAACTCGTACACCCCGACCGGCACCCGAGCCGCGGCCGCGCCAGAGCGCTGGTCCCAACTCACTGTCTTCGTGTAGGCGGCTCCCGGCTCGAGGGATTGGACGACGAGGTAGAGGGCGCACGCTCCAGGATGGCCATTGACGTAGCAGCCGTTCCACACCTGTGCGCCGTGGGAGCTGGTCACGGTCATCGAGGGGGAGGTGGGACCGACGGCGATACTGCAGACGGAGTTCGACGCATTGCGGATCGACGAGGCCATGATGACCAATGATCCGGGTCCATAACTCGGCTCGCTGGTCGAGATGGTTTCTCTCACGTCGGACACCGAACACATCGTCTGTTGAGCGTTCGCGGCACCAGCGTTGCGTCCGGGCCCGGGCGCGGGGACGAGGGCGCCCGCGGAGCAAATAAGGCAGGCCACGGCGAAAGCGAGCCTCGCACTCCCACCCCTTCGTGGAGACGAGCGTGGGGGACTCCATGGCGAGAGTCGAGCCAACATGGTCACGATCCTCCTCCCACCTCTTGATTTGTTCTTACACCCGTTTGCACGACTTGGCGAGTGGTCGACTCGTGCGAAACCGCGGGCCAATTGGTGCTGGCCGGATCCCGACGTATTGCGCGCGTCCGCACGGGCGAGCCGGGGCTCGTTCGGGGCCCTCATCGCGTGGTTGCCGGTGGCCGTGGGCGAGAGGCTCGGAGGTCAGGGCACCGCCCAGGCCTGGGGACCGATTGCTCGCAGAACCTCGCGAGCAGGTCCCGCTTGCGCGGGCTTGCTCGGATCATCTGTGACCAGGATTCCCAACACCCGAGAGTTGCCAAGCCCTCACTCATGGAACGCAACGCCGATCATTCTGAAACGCGGACTTGGCTGGTGGCAGAGACGCGGGCTCTTGGGCGTTTGGTATTCGCCGCCTCCATCTCTGAGGCAAGCTACTTCACGTGACCCACGTGCCACTTCGCGCACGTGCCGCAGCGGTAGGCGGTCATCGGCACGCCGTCGCGTCGTGCCAGCATCCGAGCGCGAGCCTCGCCCTCCTCGCGCGTCGCGTAGGCCACCTTGGGCTGGCCTCTCGACGTGACGTGGGCACTCGGACCACGGCGCAGCGAGGTGCCGGCGCCCCTCCCTCGCCCGCCGTAGCGGCCGGACCAGTAATAGACGAAGGCCAGCACCGCCACGGCGATGATCAGCACGCCCGAGGTCGCAATCATTTCTCGACCAGGTCTCGACGACCTGCGCACCGGGAAACGTCGCGGTGGCTCGAATCTTCACGGAACGGATTCACGCGGCACTCCCTCTCCTCCTTCACGCTACCGGTCAGGAATTCGGCGAGTTAACCTGCGATGCGTCTGATCGGGCGCGGAAGCGGATCACTGTGCGTTGCTTGTGTCAAGGGCGCTCGGTGTCCAAGCGGTGGAAGCGCCATGCCGACATCGGGAGAGTGAGTACCGCGATCACGTGGGAGCGGTCGTTGCGGGCCATACAGGTCCAACTCGAATCGAGAGCGCCCGTGTTCCTGTCGCCGCGCCCGCGTGCTGCGGGGAGCGTCCATTGGTTCTGACCCTCCGTCATCGAACGGCTCTTGTTGGAAAGCTTCTTGAGCAAGGACGGCGCTGGAAGATGCCGTGCTCTCTCTGGTCGGTTCCAGGGATGACGTGTGGAACGCGTCGACTCGAAGAGCGTTGCGCATGACATTGGGGGCCACGAAGGCGTTGGCCATATTCGTCGAGGGGACATTGATCATCTGTGTGAGGAACCGTGGAGCGACCGGTCGCCCACCTTCGATCCGCAAGACCAAGGTCCGTCGGCCAATAGGGGTTAATCGAGCGTTAGCGTGCATTTGAGTCTCCTGGGGAGTAGTGGTTTCTGAACAACTCCACTTTGCCCCCAGGGGCTCACCTAACAGTGCCTAACTGTCAACAACGCTCGTGGTCAATACAACTAGGCTCCGAAGAAGCGCCGTCGGCAGAGGAACCATTTGATGACAGTAAGCGCGTCCTTCAATCGTTCGAGACGGCTCGGGGACGCACTCGTCTTGCGTCACGCAGGCAACAGTCTCAATTTTCTTCGCCTCACAATGGCCCTGCTGGTAATTGTTTCGCACTCGATCACGCTTGGCGGCTTTGGCAACGAGGCCATTCTTGGCAATCAATCCCTTGGAAGCTTGGCGGTCGACGGATTCTTCGGTATTTCCGGCTTCCTAATCTGCGGTTCCGCGATGCGCCACATTGAACGTCAAGGCCGTCGGCGCGGGCTCGTTCGCTACTTCTGGGATCGCGTGCTGCGGATCTTTCCTGCGTACTGGCTCTGTCTTGTTGTGACGGCGGCCTTCTTCGGCCCCATCGGATGGCTGGCAGCCCACCACACGCTTTCGGGGTATTGGTCCGACCCGCTTGGTCCCGTTCACTACCTGACTAGCAACTTCACCATAAGAATTGGAACGCTTCAGATCGCGGGGACCCCGGCACACATTCCCTACCCGCTGACGTGGGACACCTCTCTCTGGACGCTGTACTGGGAGTTCCTTTGCTACATCGGGATCGCCATTTTGGCGGCTCTCGGGCTGTTGTTTCGAAGGGGCGTCGTGGCTGGGATCGCCGTGGCGGTCTGGTGCATCGAGATTGGTCTCTTCTTCCATCCTTTGCAGCGCACGAGTGCGGAGTTCTCGACGCGATTTGCCGCAATCTTCCTCGTTGGCGCCCTGATGTATCTCTATCGGGACCGCGTTCCGGACTCGGGAGTTCTGGCGCTAGGGCTTCTGGTAGTGGCTTGCGTCGGGTTCGCGGTGGGTCATCCACATTCACGGGACCCGGACTGGTTGACCGGGCCGGCACTGGTCTACCCCGTCCTCTGGCTGGGTTCGCACCTTCCATTCCAGCGGATCGGCGCCACGAACGACATAAGTTACGGCGTCTATATCTATGCCTTCCCCGTGGGGCAACTCCTGGCCATTGCGGGCGTGCAAAGAGCGGGCTATGTCCCCTACGTGCTCGCGACGATCATCTGCACGCTGCCGCTCGCTGCGGCGAGCTGGTGGGGTCTTGAAAAGTGGGCGCTGATGGCTCGCAAGTGGCAACCATTGAATCGCCAAAGAGTTGCGGCGGTGAGTTAGGCGCTACAAGGGCCGGATGTCATCCAGTGCGCGTAGCGCCGAGGCTGAATGCCGCAGCGGTCACTTGACTTCGACCCCGGGCAAGCCGAGAATCGGATTGATGTCCAGCACCGAAATCGATAACTACCTGGCGGATCTAGACGAACCAAAGCGGTCCACACTGCAGCGTCTGCGCCAGACAATCCTTGAAGTGGTCCCGGGGGCTGAGGAAGGTATTTCCTATCAAGTCCCTGCGTTCAGGCTGAACGGCAAGGTCATCGCCGGGTTCGCAGCCTTCAAGAACCACCTGAGTTACCTACCCCACAGTGGTTCCGTCATTCCAGTGCTCAAAGAAGAGGTCGCTGGCTACAAGACGTCCAGAGGTGCGCTCCAATTTCCAATCGACTCGCCACTGCCAGGGCCTCTCGTCGAGCGCCTCGTCAGCGTACGCATCGCTCAAGCCTGGCTGGAGCAATGAGCTTGTCTGATCCGATGACGTCTTGACACGGTCGACAACGACCACCCTCCCGGCCGTAGCGGACGCGTGCCGACCGGCAATCCTTGGCGGGGACCAGGAGTCACTGAGTCCACTCTCGAATCCGCAAGTCCGAGATTCTCAGGTCGTCGCCCGTACCATCCCCTCAAGCCGTGGCGCGACGAAGGGGCACTGTCAGCCACCGGCCCCGAAACTTCGGGTCGGGGGGTCACGAAGACCCAGGTCTGGATGGTGACAGGACTTGCCCGGAGCCTGACGCGCTACCGTGGCCCTATGAGCAGCCCGCGAGTGGCCGGTGGGGTGGTGCACAAACTTCCAGGAGACCTGCGCAAGGCGCTGATCGCCAATCCCACGGCACTCGATGCATGGAAGGACATCACGCCTCTGGCCCGGAACGAGTTCATTTGCTGGGTCGAGGATGCCAAGCAAGAGACGACCAGAGAACGCCGCATTCGCCGGACCCAGGAGGAGCTGGAGGAAGGCCAGCGTCGGCCCTGCTGCTGGCCAGGGTGCAAGCACCGCGAGCGCACCGGCAGATAGCAGCTGGCTGGGTGTCCGGTCACCCATGTTCCCCATCCGTGCCGCAGATCGGCACGAGCTGGGCACTCCGTGAAGTGCTCTTGTCACGAAGTTCCTGACTATGCAGGGTGTCTCCCGACAAGAGAACCTGACAACGCAGGTAGAGGCACATGGCCGCCACCGAAGAACGCGTGACTGCATCCTGCTCGATCTGTCTGAAACTGGGCAATGAGGTTACGAGGTTGGTCGCTGGTCCGGGGCCTACATCTGTGATGAGCGCGTGGACCTATGTCGCCAGCTCATCAGTAGCCCACCCTCGTTGCCGCCAGGGCTGACGTCCCGGGACGATGACCTTGACCTCGACGGTGTACTCGCGAGCCTCCCTCGGATGGCGCCCGCAGGTGCGCAGATCGAAGGCGATCTCGCCCGCTTCGTGAAGAGGGCGAGAGAGCTCGGCGCTACGTGGGCGGTCATCGGAACGTCCTTGGGGATGACCCGAAAGTCGGCGTGGGAGCGCTTCTCTGGCGAGGATTGGTTACCCGTACCCCTGCACCCAATCGCCGGTTCAGTGTCGTTATCCTCATGGTCGCACCCGTCAGTCGGAAACTGCGGAAGTCGGCCCGCCCTCTCGATCCACCCCGATCGGGCGCTCACCCGTAAGGGTCGTCGGGGTTTACCCCTAATCCTCGCGCGCGGCCAGCCCCTACCATCGTTGAGAGAGCGCCCGGCCGGGCGCCACGGCGAAGGGGTGGACGATGAGTGTCACCGCGGTGGACGAGGCCTCGTCAGGCGCAAGACGGGAGAGCGACTGGGCCGTCGAGACGCACAACCTCACCAAGCGCTTCGGTGACAACGTCGCTCTTGACGGCGTCGACCTCAAGGTGCCGCGCGGCTGCGCGTTCGGTTACCTCGGTCCCAACGGCGCGGGCAAGACGACCCTGATCCGCGTGCTCCTCGGCCTGACTCACGCCGACGCGGGTTCGATGTCGCTCCTCGGCTACGAGGTGCCGCGACACCGCGACGTCGCCCTCGCGCGCGTCGGCGCCATCGTGGACGAGCCGCGCTTCCACGCGCACCTCACCGGGCGTGAGAACCTCCAGATTCTGGCCGCCGCCCGAGAGCCCGCGGCGCGCGGAAGGATCGGGCCGGCCCTCGAACGGGTAGGGATGTCCACGCGCGCCGACGACCGCGTGGCCAAGTACTCGATGGGCATGCGTCAGCGCCTCGGGGTGGCCGCCTGCCTCCTCGGCGACCCGCAGCTGCTTATTCTCGACGAACCGATGAACGGGCTCGACCCCGCGGGCATGCACGACATGCGAGAGATGATTCGGTCCTTCGTCGCCGAGGGCCGGACTGTCGTCCTCTCGTCGCACCTGCTCGACGAAGTGGAGCGCACCTGCGACGCCGTCGCCATCGTCGACCGCGGCCACGTGATCCGCCAGGGACCGATCACGGAGCTCCTCTCCGGGGCCAACATGGAGGTCCAGATCGAGTGCTCCACGCCCGACGCGGCCCGCCAGCTCCTCGCCGCGGCGAACCTCGCGGAGCACGTCGAAGTCGGGGCGGACGGCCTGACGATCTCGCTCGCCGCGGGTTCGGACCGCTCGGTGGTCGCCGAGGTCAACCGCGTCCTCGTCGACGGCGGCGTCTCGGTCTACCGGCTCCAACTCAACCAGGCCTCCCTCGAGTCCTGGTTCCTCGAAGTGACGACGCGACTGGGGGCCCCGCAATGACCACGTCCATCGACCTCGCCCCCGCGGCGAAGAGCCACCGGGGCTCTCCGCTGCCAACCGGCGCGATGATCATGACCCGCTTCATGGAGCTGCGCAAACGCCGCGGCCTCATGATCGCCCTCTTGGCGGTCAACATCGGGATTCCCACGATCTTCCTCTCGGTTCGCGTCATCGCCCACGCCGTCGCGCCACACTCCTACGGACCCGCCGGCGGCTACGACATCTTCGAGAGCCTGGTCGCCGGCGTCATGTACATCTTCGGCTTCATCGTCGCGGCCACGCTCGGGTGCACCGCGGGCTCCGTCGACCTGACCGAGGGCGTGTTCCGCCATCTTGTCGTGACCGGACGTTCGCGGCTGGCCCTCTACTTCGCGCGCATCCCGGCGGGATTGATGATCATCGTCCCGATCGTCGCGGTTGGCGTCATCGTCGTCTGCTCGGTGTGCGTCGCCGCCGCGCCGACGAAATTGAGCTTCGACGGGATCAGCAACCTGCCGGTCGGCCTCAGCCGCCAGGGCTTCATCGCGTGGGCTGAGGACCACCCCAAGATGACCATCTGCGACATGGGCTACACCTACAGCGGCCCTCCATCCTCCTATGTCAACTGTGCGCCGAACGGCGAGATCGTCGTGGTGAAGACCCGCTCCGGCTCCCTCACCACCACGCAGGCGACCAAGGCCGAGTTGCGGGCGCAGGCGATCAAGTCCGCGGTGCAGAACTACGCGAGCTACACCACCACCTTCCTCTCGCCGCCGCTCAAGTTGATGATCGAGACCGGCCTCTGGGTCGAGCTGTGGGCGGTCATCGGCTTCTTGATCGGCCTTGGCTTGTCGTCGCTCATGGGACAGCGCACCGTGCCGGTCGTGCTGCTGATCGTCTACGAGATAGTCCTGACGCCGCTGCTCTCGAGGGTCGGGATACCGCACCTGATCAACTTCCAGCGCGCCCTGGTCGGGCTCGCCATGGCGCATATCGAGCCGGCCGGCCTGCCAGCGGTCTTCGGGGGAATGCGCGGCGGTGGTGGTGGGGCCCAACTCCTCACCGAGTCGACCACGGTCGCGGTCGTCGTGATCGTCGCCTGGATCGTGGTCTGGACGGGACTAGGCGCGTGGCGGATGGCCACCCGCGACGCCTGAACCTCACCGTCAACCGCCAACTCCGACGACGCGCTCACCTCATCGTCGAATCACGGCGTCGTTCGCGTCAGACTCGGTACTGCGTCCAGAGTGAGAACGGGGTTTCACATCACGCCTGACCCGCCGAGAAACTCCGTGGTCTTGTCACCCCAACGTCCAGGCCTCCAGTCGGATTGTGCACGTCGGCATTCCGACACCAGGCATCTCTGGACATGGACAGCGGAAAACCACTGTCACTTGGGGTTCGCAGTGTCATCACTGACTTGCGACATGCTGCATATCGAACCAACCAATTGCCTGTTGATAGAAGTGTGCCTGACAACTAGTGTCGATTTGACATCCCTCAAACACCACTCGAATCGAGCGGTTGAAAGTCGAGGCAACAATGGCAACGGTTGTGGTTATCCATGAGGTTGATGATGTGGCGCACTGGCTCGCCTCGACGCGTCGAGAAGAGATATTCGGACCCTTGGGATTTACGATTCGCACATTTGTTGATCCAACAAATGTGAATCGGGTCGGACTTGTCCTGGACGTTCCCGACGTGGAGACCTTCCATAGCGCCATGGAGTCCCCAGAAGCGGCGGATGGCATGAAGTCCGATGGAGTGCACCCAGAAACTCTGATCGTGCTCTTTGAGAGTTAAGGCGACTCACTACAGCATTTTCCATTGGACGACGGCGCTCTTAGATCGCCCGGGTACGGGTACGGCAATGTCACCAACCGCGAGAGGACTGGCCACATCTCCTGCCCTGACCTTGTTCTCCGGCCCAAAGGTGTTGACGGCCACCGATTGCGGGGTCTAGCGGAAGCGGGCCACGCTGTAGTCGACGTTTGGTCCCTCGGACGCGATTCGCGCACACCGCGGCTTTACGGACTTGGCTTTATCCAGCACAAGAATTGCAATGTCTATAACTGACTTGAGTCTCCCCTCCGGCCGGACTCCTTTGCATGACCTCGCCGATACCTGCGCTGAGCAAATCGAGATCGAAACCGTCGATGTCGCCGAGCCCGCGCAGATCGCGGCCCTGCACGATCGTCTAGCGGACCGGATGTTCGACCTCCTGTTTGTAAACACCGGCGTCACGAACCAGCCCGAGGGAACGGTGGCGCAAACCTCGACCGGTGAGTTCATCCGGGTCATGGTCACCAACGCGCTCGGCCCGCTGCGCGTTATCGAGGCGCTCCAGGACCTCGTCGAACCAGCGGGCACGATCGGGGTGATGTCCTCGGGCCAGGGTAGCGTGGCCAACAACGAGCGTGGTGGCCACGAGGTGTACCGCGGCAGCAAGGCCGCACTTAACACGTTCATGCGCAGCTACGCGGCACGGCACAGCGGCGAGCTCCGGACTCTGGTCCTCATCGCCCCCGGTTGGGTGCGCACGGAACTTGGCGGCCCGGACGCCCGGCTCAGCATCGACGAGAGCATCCCGAACGTCGTCAGGACGCTCGACGCGCTCCAGGGCAGACCCGGTCTGCACTACGTTGACTACCTCGGCTGGACGGTGGCGTGGTGAACGCGGCACTAGAGCAAGCCGGGCACACGATTTGGCGTAACTGTATCTAGGTTGACGAGATGACAAGAAGTGATGGCTGAATCGTGACGGGCTTGGCTGAATCGAGTCTCGAGCGGTTGGTGGTAATCCTCTTGCGTTGCGCTTTCTATAACAGTCAGGTCTAAACCGGGTCACGGCCAGGTTGCATTCCTAATGGGTCGGGCCTCCGGCCCCAGCAGTATTGGGACGGTGGATCTTGAATTGACACGTAGCCCGCTGATAACAGATGGGGGCGGTTGGACCTCTCAGTCGAAGGAATCCGGACCAGAAACCTCGGGCACATAGTCGACACTCACCTTCACGCCAGGTTTCACCTGAGAGAGTGCGGGCAAGATGTGATTGAGAACTTGTTCTGCCGTCGCCTTGTGCCTGTTACCCGCCGAAGTCATCTGATACCAGCCGGTGTCGTCCTTCGCGAAG
>Ga0182014_10004157_pt1 | contig 16834 bp, 14 predicted proteins | sample 612S2DmetaG_FD_120489 | JGI IMG/M metagenome (GOLD analysis project Ga0182014, IMG submission 120489) | Permafrost microbial communities from Stordalen Mire, Sweden - 612S2D metaG | ecosystem: Environmental > Terrestrial > Soil > Wetlands > Permafrost | place: Sweden: Stordalen | collected... | reverse complement strand
TACAGGCCGGCGCAAAGATCAGCATGAACATCAGCACGAAAGTCAGCATCAAAATCAGAGAAAGCGGGAGCGATTCGACGGCTATCCTCGTACGCATGGCGTGATTGTATCGTGACCCGGCTTGTGTGGGGACGGGGCTGTGCCCCGTCCAAGCAGGGTGAAGCCCCGCTTCCACACAAAGCCAATTGACCGCCGAGGGAGGGCCCACGATAATGATGAAGCCTGGTAACCGCGACCGACGCGTGAATATTAATCCGAACCGGCAGGATGGGTATGACCGAATTCGACCGCAAGGTGGAAGAGGCTTCCGCGCGCTTCAATCGCTCGGTAGCGAATATCGCCGAGACTCTGGAGAAAGAGACGGCGGAACTGGTAACGTATCTGAACGACGAGGTTGTGCCGGCAGTGCGAACCCATTCCTCGAAGGCGCTGCGAACGGCGGCGGGGAAACTCTCCGAGTTCGCGGACTTTCTGGAAACGCACCGCAAGAGTTCTTGAACTGCGTCGGTTCCAAGCACCCGCCCCAGAACGCGCGCCAGCCGTTGCGATGGCCGGCGGCATGTCTGCTATTCCTTTTGTTTCTGGGCAGCGCGCTTCTCAGCGGCTGTGGGCATAAGCATACCCAGGCGCAGGTTCCACCCCCGCCGTCGCTTCCGCAGGAAAAACCAGCCGCGACTCCGCCCTCCGCGGGAACGACGGCCGCAGAAGAAAAGATCGAGGTTCCCGCCGGCGCGAAACCCATCTTTGAAGAGACCGGGATAGCAAGCTGGTATGGCGCTCCCTATCACAACCGGCGGGGATCGAACGGCGAGGTCTACGACATGAACGCGATGACGGCGGCACACCTTACTTTGCCGCTGGGCTCGATCGTGCGCATCACGAATTTGAAAACCGGACATTCGGCGTTGCTGCGCATCACCGATCGCGGGCCGTTCGTGGTAGGACGCATCGTCGATCTTTCGCTGGCCGCCGCCAAGGCGCTGGATGTCTACCTGCCCGGCACTGCGAAAGTTCGGCTGGAGGTACTGCAGGCGCCCGCGCCTCTCGATACGGGTGGACGCTGGGCGGTTCAGATCGGCTCTTTCACCGGGGAGAAAGGGGCCGCCGCATTGGCGGAGCACCTGCAGAAGCGTTACGAGATGGCCAAAGTCCTGAAATTTGTGAGTCCCGTGGGAAACTGGTGGGTGCGGGTACGAGTGCTGGACGACGACCGCCAGCGCGCAGCCGCTCTGGCCCGCGAGACGGAGACTCCAGAGGGGTCGGTGTTTCTGGTGCGGCTCGATTGAGACTTCTTACCGGACGCTGTTAGCTTGGGTGACATGTTTCTCCACGAAGATGTGCAGAACCTGACTGCGTGTTGACTCGCCTGGTGATCGTAATCCCAGGCGAGGGAGGCTCACTTATGGCGGATTGTCTATTCTGCCGGATCATTCGCGGCGAAGTACCGTGCCGGAAAGTTTACGATGACGAGGACATTCTTGCCTTTGAAGATCTGAACCCGCAAGGCCCGACCCACGTCCTGGTCATCCCGAAAAGACATATTGCCGGTTTGAAGGAAGCCGCGGCAGAAGACGCGGAGTTGTTGGGACGCTGTCACCTGGTAGCCGCGCGCATTGCACGGGAGCGGTCGATTGAAGATGGCTACCGCACGGTGCTGAATGTGGGTCCGCGCTCCGGCCAATCGGTTTTTCATCTCCATGTGCACCTGATCGGCGGGCGGTTGCTGCACTGGCCGCCAGGCTAGCTGGTGCCCGCGTGACGGATCATTTCAGTGGAGCGACGGGCGTCCCCGCCCGTCCTTGTGGCAGCTAGGCGGCCGGGCGAGGACGCCCGGCACTCCATTAGCAAGTCTCAGCCTCTTCCGACTTACAATCTCTGCCTTACAATCGTGGGATGGCAAACCTGACATTGGTGTACGGTCTGCGTCTGCTGCCCTCCGGCGAGGTCGCGGAGGTTGGCGACGCGACGATCAAACTGAGAAATGGGCGCGATGCGCACGTCGCCATGCACATTCTCGATGGCAGCAAAAGCGAGATCGAGAAGCAGCTCAAAACGAGTCTCGCAGCCTTTTTCGACATCTATCCTGAGATATGAAGCCTGAGATATGACGGCGAGGCGCGACGTCCTATAATCAGGCGGCAAATCGGGCAACTGGATGAGACTGATCTCCCTCGAACTCGAGAGCAAGCTGCGCGCAAAAGGGCTCTGGCCGCAGAGCCGAATCGCGTGGGCGGCGCTCTATGTGCTCGCGCTCGAACTGCTTCTCTTTGCGGTGCAGCGGCTGGCGCGCCGGGTGAGTCCAGCCACGTCGGCAAGCCTCGGGGGCTGGATAATTTTTCTCAGCCTGCTGGCGATCGTGTTGCTCGCGATTGCCGGGTACCGATGGATACGCTCGCGGCTACTGTGGCGGCTGCGGAACCGATTGATCGTTACCTATGTTTTCATCGGCGTGATTCCGGTTTTTCTGCTGGTGATGATTTCGCTGATCACCCTCTATCTTCTTGCCGGGCAGTTCGCCAGCTTTGTCGTAACTTCCGACATCACCACTCACCTGCGCAGCATGGAAGCGGCCAACCGAGCCATCGCCCATCATCTGGCGACGCAAATCTCGGACGGTGGAAAGCTGGATGCAGAAGTCCTCAGCCGAACCAGGCCGCGTCGTGCAGATTGGTCGCGGCGGCAGCTGTGCGCGTGGTACCGGAACCACCCGCAGCCTTACTGCTCGGGGCCAGAGGGCGCGGCTGGCTTTGACTCTCCGTCGTTTATCGCCGGCGATTTCCGCGACCTCGTAAGCGACCACGGCACACTCTATCTGCGCACGGCGACCGTGCTCGCGGCGGAGCCGGAATCTTTGCGCGTGATCTCGAGTGAGCCGCTTGATCGGGAGTTCGTCGAAAAGATCGCGGGCGATCTCGGCCGGATTGCAGTCTATGGAACCGAGAGCCCGACCGCGCAGCAGGACGCCTCGAAACCCTCAGTGACATTCGGCGACGGGAAACAACGCCAGCAGACCTTCTCTGCCGGAACGATTCCGCCCGCGACCAGCGCGCTCGATCGCGAGATCACTTTGAGGATCCCGCTGCAAGTGGTGGATTGGGCCACCGGAGAACGACGGCCCGTGGGAGCGATCGCCGAGGTCGATACGCGGTCCTCGATGCTCTATACGACACTCTTTGGCGCGCGCGGCGACTACGGCAAGGGTCTGGAAACTATTTTGGCGTTGATTGCGATTGGGTTTGCGATCGTCGTGGTGCTGGCGCTGATCATTGGCAGGAAACTGACGCTCAGCATCACCTCGGCGGTGGGCCAACTCTACGAAGCCACCAAACACATCAATCGGGCCGACTTCAGCCACCGCATCACAGTTCACTCCAGCGACCAACTGGCAACCCTGGCAAACTCCTTCAACTCGATGACCACATCGATCGAGAAACTGGTTCAGGAGCAGAAGGAAAAGCAGCGGCTGGAAGGCGAATTGGCCATTGCTCAGGAAGTGCAGGCGCAACTCTATCCCAAGTTGATCACGCAACTGGAGACGCTTGAAGTTCACGGGTTTTGCCGTCCAGCACGGACGGTGAGCGGGGACTACTACGATTTTCTCGCGCTGAATTCCGACAAGCTGATGCTGGCGGTCGGCGACATCAGCGGCAAAGGAATTTCGGCGGCGCTGCTGATGGCGACGATCCACTCCGCGGTGCACGCGTACAGCATCGAAGACGTTCCCGTGCTGCGCGAAGCAGCCTCGGTCGGTGCCGCGGGCGGCTCGGCGCTGATGCTGGCTTCCGAGTCGAGGGGGACGGATGCGTCTCCTGCAATGCTGTTGACGCTCTTGAACCATCAGCTTTACGAAAGCACTCCGGCGGCAAAGTACGCGACTTTGTTTCTGGGAATCTATGACGGACCGACGCGCCGGCTTACGTACGCGAACGGCGGCCACCTGCCGCCGATCCTGATTTCCGAAGATGGGTCGTCTCAACTGCTGAGCTGCGGCGGAACCGTGGTCGGCCTGTTCGACAATTTGAGTTTTCCGGAAGCGACCGTGCAACTCCGTCCCGGCGATGTGCTCGTGGCCTACAGCGACGGCGTGACCGAGCCGGAAAACGATTATGGCGAGTTCGGCGAGGAGCGGCTGATCCAACTGGTGCGCGAGAATCGCCATTTGCCGCTGGAGCGCATCACCGACATTGTCATCGCCGCCGTGGCCGACTGGATCGGCGACAACGAACAGCCCGACGATGTAACGCTGGTTCTGGCGCGGGCGCGGCGAGGAGAGCAGTCAGCGGTCAGCACTTAGCATTTAGCACTTAGCGCTTGGCATTTTGCCTGCTCCTTCATTTTCGAGAAAATACGAGCTTGTGAGGCAACTCACGCCCCGGCGTGGCGCCAGTCACTGTGGACCTTCGGTTCCGAGAGTTTAATCGGAGTGGATTAGAACCTCATTCTGCAGTGGAAAATCTCGGGGAACTCCCATCATGGTGGAACAGACTGGAAAGCTGAAGTGCCCACTCTGCGAGGGGCGGGGGGAAGTGTTGCGGTCGGAGATCGTGGAGCGGTTTACGAATGCGGAGCTTCGCAAACGGCTTGATGCGCGGATCGTGGAGATTCTGGAAACGAGCGAAATGGCGGGAGTTGGGCCGAAGATTCGGAATTTTGAGAAAGAAGTGCACACCTGGAATCCGACGCTGCCGATGTGGCAGCGGAGTCCGAAGGAATAAGAGCGTCTTCGCAAAGAAGGCAAATTCTGGCGCCGTCGCTTCGGTGGTCCACCCGCAAATTCCACAGTTGGCAGAGATTGCCAAGGTATGGGATACCCCCCTCCCCCCGGCCTATTGGAATCATGGGGTTAGGAGGAAATTCCCGCCAGGTCTTTGGGTTTAAAGGACTTACAGGTAAAGTCTTTAACAATCAATGACTTACGAGATCCATTTCGCTTCCGCTCAGGATTTCGGCGGCGGACTCGCCCCTCCGACTACGCTCAGGGTCACGCCCGCCAAACGCCTCAAGTTGTCAAGGAGCACTCACAGTGGCTTCTGTGCGGCATCGAAGTCCGTCTCTGGAGACGGACACACTGCTGCCTTGGTCAATCGGTTTCCATTTTCGGGCATGGCTAGTGGGATGTCTGTGATGGTGCTCACTGGCTGGATGTGATGAATGAGTAGGATTTGGTTACGATGATCCCGTTAAAGTGGCTCACCGGCCGGGCTGTTAACTGTTTCTCAATATCGCAAAGAGGATGCCCAGCACCACCGGCAACAGCACGAAGATGATCCATAAATGCTTGACGATTCTTCCGGAGACGTACTCTGCATCTGCGGACACCTCGTTGCGTGGGTCAAAGGGTCTCCTCAACTCCTGTAGGGTCGCAACTCGCGTTTCAATCTCGGTGCGCCGCGCAGCATCGGCTTCATCCAGTTTTGCGCCGGGGCTTTCGTTTAACCATTGTTTGAGCGACATGAATCGACTATAGGGTGGGGTCATCAACGCCGCGAGACCACGAATGTGACCTGTACGTTCGGCTCCCATTAGTCTGGGCAGCCCTTTCGATACTCTGTTTCTGCTGCACCCCGGCCCCATCTGCCTTAGCGGCGCCCGGCCTCGATCTCATCGACAATATGATTCAGTTGGTACACCTTTCGCAGACCTTCCAGGAGCGCGCGGCTATCCACCGCAACCGCCCGGTTCTGGGCCGCGTCGTAGCCGTAATCGCCGCCCAGGGAGAAAATATTCCCGTCAAAGATCAGGCCGACAACATTGGCGTCCCGGTCGATGAGTGGGCTGCCTGAATTGCCACCGATGATGTCGTTCGTGGTCGACAGGTTCATGGGTAGCGATAGATTCAGCGAAGTTTTGGCCTTGAGCCAGCTTTCGGGCAGAGCGTACGGAGACGCGCCCGTGGCCCGGTGGAAGAGGCCTTCGATCGTCGTGTAGGGCTGGACGAACTTGCCTTCCGCGTCTTCGAAGCCTTTCACCGTCCCGTAACTCACTCGCGCCGTGAATGTAGCGTCGGGATCAATGCCGGCGCCGTAAACGGCAAAGCGAGCTTTGGCAATCTTCTCCGCCGCCGCGCGCGTCGGCGCATCCACACGCGCCTCGTAGTCTTTTCGCACCGCGAGGAGATCGTCGTTGATCGAAGCCGCAAAACGAATCATCGGATCGGCGGACGCCGCTACCGCCGTCTGGCCTCCTGTGTACAACTCCTCCCGAGCTTTCGGATCGTTCAGTTTGGTGCCGCTCACCAGCCGATGCGCCAACTGCTCTGGCGATTCATTGCCCAGCATCTTTCGTACAAAGGCATCGTCGGCCCCCAGGTCGCGCCGTATGTTCGTAAACACGAACGCCAAGTAGAGCTCCTCGAAGTCTTTGTAAACGGGAACCGGAGTAGACAACTCCCGCTGGATGTTGACGAGACCCTGGTCCGTGTATTCTGGGAGACGTTCTGGGTTTGGCTTCGCGCGTTCCGCCGCAGCCTGTACCAGCGTCAGCGCGTAGCCAAGGAGCCCGGAACGAAAAGCATTGCCGCTCAACCTAGTCCGGCGAACATTGATCTGCGCGCGCACTTTTTGAATTTGCTCGATCTCGTCCCATGCCGACGCGTACGCCGCCAGCTTAGGATCGCCCGCCACAGCGGCGCGCAAGCGTTGTTCTTCCTGCCGCTTAACGGCCATAAACTGGGGATCGAGCAACGCTTGCTGTTCCCCATAAAAGGCCTTGAAAGTGTTTTCCACGAAAAACAGCTCTTCGTTCGCCTCGCGCGCCTGTTCCGGACCTCGAGTGACGAACTGTTCCAGTTGGCCGCGACGCTCCGCGATGGTCGGCATTATGAGCGGAAAGAAATTATCGCGCTCAAACTCCAACTGAGACATGGCCAGTTCGCGTCTGGTGCTACCGGGGTTTCCCGATACAAATACCAGATCTCCATCCTTCGACCCGTTTGCGCTCCAGTGCAGGTAGTCCGCGCTGGCTACGGGCTTGTCGTTAGCGTACGCCCGCAGCAGACCGATATCGAAATCGAAGCGGGGGAAGTTGAAATTGTCCGGATCGCCGCCGAATTGCGCGGCCGCAAACTCTGGCGCGAACACCAGACGCACGTCGTTATAGCGTTTGTAGCGGTACAAATCGTAGATCCCGCCGTGGTACAGCGAAATCAGATCGCAGCGCACGCTTGGATCCGATCCGCAGCTTTTCTGCAACTCCGCTTGTTTTGCATTGAGCGCTTTGTTCGCGGCATCGCCGGTTTTGCCGGCCGTCGCAGCCTGCACATCGCTGGTCACATCGCGAATCTCAACCAGCCGATCGAGTTCGAAATTCGGGCAAGTTTTCTCTTCGGCGGGGGTTTTCGCGGCGAATCCGGTATCGACAAAATTCTGCTGCGGCGTCGATAACTCCTCCACGCATTCGACGACACAATGGTGATTCGTCATCACCAGTCCCTCGGGAGAAATAAAAGACGCGGAGCAACCGCCGGCGATCCGCAACGACGACAACCGTACATGATCAAGCCACGCTTGCGAGCGCGTGAAACCGTATTTTGCAGACACCGCCTTCGACGGGAAATTGTCAAAAGTCCACATACCTTCTTCGGCTTGCATCGACTGCGTCAGGGCCACGCATGCCACCAGACATCCCGCCACGAGGCTCGCACATTTCGATAGATTCTTGGTATTCATTCCATTCCTCTTGGAGCTCTGGATATCGACCTTCGTCGCCATGCCTGCATCGATAAGTATGCGGCCGGCCGGGTTCACTCCAGCGACATCATCATCCAGCCCCCGAACTCTCGTCAAGGCGAGCCCTGAAGAGGATCACGCCAAAACGGCCGAACGGCAAACGTGTGCGGCACAATTTTGCCATGCACAGCAAAATGCGGGAGGATCGCTCCCTCCCGCACCGTTGTACTGGAAATACAGTTTCTAACTACACCAGGCCCTGATCCAGCATCGCGTTCGCGACCTTCAGGAAGCCCGCGATATTGGCGCCGTTCACCAGATTGCCGGGCGTGCCGTACTTCTCGGCCGTTTCGTAGCAGTTCTTGTGGATGGCAATCATGATCTTGTGCAAACGATCATCGACTTCTTCACGGGTCCAGGAGAGGCGCATGCTGTTCTGCGACATTTCGAGTCCAGAGGTGGCAACGCCGCCGGCATTGGCGGCCTTGGCCGGTCCGTAGAGGACTTTGGCGTCGAGGAACGCTTTGGTGGCTTCGAGGGTGCTCGGCATATTGGCTCCCTCGCTGACTACCTTAACGCCATTCTTGATCAGGTTCGCCGCGTCTTTGGCGTTGATCTCATTCTGAGTGGCGCTCGGGAAGGCGCAGTCGGCCTTGATATTCCACAGCCAGTTGTGGTCGAGCTTCTTGTCGGTGGCGCTGTAGATGGCCTTCTTGAATTTGTCGGCGTATTCCTTGATGCGGCCGCGGCGGTTGTTCTTCAGGTCCATGACAAAGGCGAGCTTGTCGCGGTCGATGCCGTCGGCATCGTAGATGGCGCCGTCGGAGTCGGAAACGCTGACTGGCTTCGCGCCGAAATCAAGCAGCTTCTCAATGGTGTACTGCGAGACGTTGCCGCTGCCCGAAACCAGGCAGATCTTGCCTTCGAGCTTATCCTTTTTGCTCTTCAGCATTTCATCGGCGAAATACACGCAGCCATAGCCGGTGGCTTCGGGACGAATCAGCGAACCGCCCCAGGCCAGACCCTTGCCGGTGAGAACGCCGCTGAATTCATTCCTTATCCGCTTGTATTGGCCGAACAGGAAGCCGATTTCGCGTCCGCCCACGCCAATGTCGCCGGCGGGAACGTCGGTGTCGGGGCCAATGTGGCGGCAGAGTTCGGTCATGAAGCTCTGGCAGAAGCGCATCACTTCGTTGTCACTCTTGCCTTTCGGATCGAAATCCGAACCGCCCTTGCCGCCGCCCATGGGCAGCGTGGTGAGCGAATTCTTGAAGACTTGTTCGAACGCCAGGAATTTCAGAATGCCGAGGTTGACCGAAGGATGGAGGCGCAGTCCGCCCTTGTAGGGGCCGATGGCGCTGTTCATCTCGATGCGGAAGCCGCGATTCACTTGCACTTTGCCTTGGTCATCGAACCAGGGCACGCGGAACATAAGGACCCGTTCGGGCTCGGTAATGCGTTCCAGGATCTTGGCTTCGTGATACTCCGGGTGGCGCCCCAACACGGGCTTCAGGGACTCGAACACTTCCATCACGGCCTGGTGGAATTCTGGTTCGGCTGGGTTCTTGGCTTTTACGAGGTTGAGAATTTGAGTGGTGTAGTCCGCCTTACCATGCACCTTGGGCGGTTCCATGACAGTCATAGGCTTTCCTCCGAATTTTAAGTAACGAACGGATTATCAAAACAGGACGCCGCAGAATTTGCGGCTCTACTAAATTAGATGCCTGGAGGGGAATCCCTGCCGTGATTGGCGTCACCGGTTTCCGTGATCATTGGGCACAAGACTATGTGCGTAGGACACCTGTGCGCAGGACGCAGTAAACCCCTTGGAATGTATCCATTAGCGATGCCTATCCAGGCTACCTCTTGCGAGCCGGCTTTACAACCGTTACCTTGGCGGTTACCTGCTGGCCTTTTTCCATGCCTCCAACCATGATCAGGCCGCGGTGCGTAACCAGCAGGCCGCGATGATCCATGGTGGGCTCGGGAGTCTCTTCGCTGACGGTTTCCCATTCCCCGGTGTAGATGTTAAAAGCGAAGGTCACCGGGGAAGGCTCGGCAGGCTGGCCGTTATAGCCGATTCCGTTGTAGTTGTAGGGAGTATCGGTTCCGCCGGAGAAATAGATTCTGCCTGCCCTTTTTTCCACCGGCCCCGCGCCGGCCGCGATGCGATAGCGCGCGTTGCCGGGATGCGGGGGAAGTTTCGTCCATTCAATTTTTGTGATGTCACCCTTCTTCGAATTTGGAATCTCGCCGACCCAGCATTCGTTGGACGTCAGGTATTTGGGACCTATGCCGCTCGCGTTCTTGTAGGCGCCGTCTACGTAAACGATAACGTCGCCGATAATGGCGCCTGCATGGCCGAACACGGGCGCGCCGGGGATCGGCGTGGCCTGCATCCAGGTATCTTTGTCGGTGTCGTAGATTTGGACGTTGCGCACTGTGTCGTTCTTTGACGTTGACCATCCGCCGATGAGGAAAATGTAGCGGTCGCGATAGAGGCCGACCACTGCGTCGGCAACGGGCACGGGAATGTCTTTGCCGCGATAATAGCGGTTTTCAACCGGGACAAAGACGTCCAGGTCCGACACCGTGGTCTCTCCGCCCTGCGCGTCGAGGACGTAGCCTCCGAAGATGAAGACCTGGTCGTGGAGCGCGACCGCCGACGCCGCCAGGCGCCCGGCCACGCCCGGCACGGGACGCTTTTCCGTCCACTTGCCGGTGTTCGGATCCATTTCGTAGGCGCTGGTGGTGACTGCGTCCCAGGTTTTTTTCGGGCCGATGCCCATGAAGGAAAAAATCCTGGGCCCGCCTTCGTCATGCGAAATGGCAACCGCATTGTTCGAGACGGGCGCCGGGAGAGGGCTGAACTTGGGCTCCTCGGCGGAGTGAAGGCGGATGGTGAGAAGAAGAAGGAACACTGCCGGGAGCAATTTTGTCGAGACTGATTTCATTGGTGAAATGATAGCAGCCCCGCTCGTGGAGAGCCGGGCGTTCCCGCCCGGCTGGGACGGGCGAGTTGCCAACGACTGCGTTTGATGCGAGCATTGCAGGAGCAGATCGCGGGGTCGTTCTGGATTTTGGCTTGATATGGGACCGACGGTGCGCCGGTAATGCCGGCTTTTGGCGTTGATCTGGTCCGTGGGGATTTGTTCGATGGCTGCCGGTTTGAGGTAAGTGAGGACGGAAGGGGCGGGCGAGTGGGGTCCATGTTGCAAAAATTTGTTTTTCTGATGCGCGATTACGCGGAACTGACTAAGGCGCGCATTACCAGTTTGATCGTCTTGACCGCATGGTGCGGCTACTTCTTTGGCGCGCACCGGATGGGCGTGTCGTCGTGGTCGATTGGCCTCGTCCATGCCCTGCTGGGTGTGGCGCTGGTTTCGAGCGGAACGGCGGCGCTGAACGAAGTGCTCGAATCGAGCGTGGATGCGCGGATGCGCCGGACGGCGCTGCGCCCCTTGCCTTCGGGACGCATGAGCAGGGCACACGCAGCCATGGTAGGTCTGGCGCTGACTCTGGGTGGCTCCGCTTATCTGGCAATCTATGCCAACTTACTAACTGGGTTATTGGTGTTCTTGACCGCGCTGGTGTATCTGGCGGCGTACACTCCGCTGAAGAAAGTGTCTCCGGTGTGCACATTTGTCGGCGCGTTTCCGGGAGCGATGCCGGTGGTGCTGGGTTGGACCGCGGCGCGCGGAAAACTGGAAGCCGAGACTTTGATCCTTTTTGCCATCATGTTCGTCTGGCAATTTCCGCATTTTCTCTCGATCGCATGGCTTTATCGCGAAGACTATGCGCAAGGCGACATTCGCATGTTGCCGGTGGTGGATTCCGATGGAAAATCCACAGTGTGGCGGATTTTGGCCTATTCCGGAGCGCTGATTCCGGTGAGCGTTATGCCAGTTGCGCTGGGAATGGCGGGACGGGTGTATTTGGTGGGGGCCATCCTGATGGGCGCGGCGCTGTTCCGGGTATCGATGGGAATGGCGTATCCGCAACTGCCGGCAACGGCGTTCGCGTCGAAGCCGCCGGCTCGACGCTTACTGCGTGCGACAATCATCTATCTGCCGGCGCTGTTCGCGCTCATGATGGCTAACTCGGGGAGTTAGTTGCCGATTAACGGGGTTAGTTTCCTCCCGCCGGATCGAGCTTAGCTCAACGAAGGCGAGCTTGCGAGATTCGGCGCCGTGCAGGCGGGTTTACGAAATGTGAGGGCATAGAATCGCCCATCCCGCAGCATCTCAAGATGTATTTCCCGCATCTCCGGGGGTACGAGATCAATCGGAGCTGTGACAGGTTCGTGGCGGTTCTTAAAATATTTGCTTACACCGGGACTTCGTTCATAGATGTTTTTCACGTGCTCTTCGGTCTCATCGGCAATCAGCATGCGAGTCCCTGGCTTTGCGACACGAATCATTTCCCGGATCGCTTTTGCTCTGTCATTAAAGAAGTTGATGCCTCCCACGTGAAAGACAACATCAAAACTGTCACTGGCAAATGGCAGGTCCTCGGCATTCCCAAGAAAAAGATCGGCGTCCATCTCCCAGCGGCGCAGATTGGCTTGGCAAGCCGTCAGCATTTCCGCCGAGAGATCAAGGCCAAATAGTCTTGCGCCACGCGGAAGGTATTTGTAGTTGAGACCGGTGCCCACGGATGTTTCCAGCACGGAATCGCCGGGGTTGATTTCCAGGAAGCGCAGATAGGTCCCAAGGTACTTCTCTACGCCGATACCCCGTAAAGCGCACGCCACCCTCTGGATGTCGTCATAGAAGCCGCCGATGATTTCATACAGCCGGTTGTATTTGTGGTTTAAGCCAGTGAGCTTTTCCGGCTCTAAAAAGACGGGAATTCCGTTGCGGACCGGGAACCGTTCACCGGACTGGCTGGCCAAAGCCTCGTGACCGCCTTCGCTCACAACATGTAAAGGGTCTCCGGTGTACGGACTTCGCAAGAGAGCGACTGTCTCCGTTCTATCCGCCCATACTTCGCGCCTTATGCCAGGCTGAATGAGACTCCACGCGCCTAAAATCAAGCCTCCTCCAAAACATACCCACGCAAAAGCTGGACCGGTTAGCAGGACATGAGATGCGGCAGGATGTATCTGCAGGAACAGGCCATATCCCAAGACAAGGACAGATACCGCGCCGAAGATGCTTGCGCCCGTAGCAATCTTCTTAGCCCGGAATTCCTGGTTCCACATCCAATTGATTACCGCCGCGAACCAATAGATGAGAAACGTAATTACGCCTGTCCCCAGGATGGCGGCGATGCGCGGCAACGGGGAGATCGCCGACTGAGTCTGAGCGAGCGAGTGGAGTTTGAATATGCTGGCTGGCAGGAACAGTTGCCCCAGTGCCTGCAAAGCAGCGCCCCAGAGCGGCAAAGAGAGGGTTGACAGAAAGCCTGGCCGACGCTGGCTGGTTAGCCGATAGAGAAAGAAAGGCAGCGCGCCGATGAGGACAGCCAGCATCGTCCAACCGGCATACTCCATTCCAGTCAGTGGAGATCCGCGCCAATTCGAAAGCAAACTCAAAACGAAATTGATGCCTGCAAGCAATAGAAATCCGCGCCATGCTCTCTGCGTGCCTATGAACCATGCGGCTAAGACTGCGCCCGTCCACGCCCCCAGAGGGGAAAACACAAAACCGAGAACAAAGATGCCGATGATCGCAACGGCCGCGAACTGCAACAACTGATCAGGAGATGTTTCCGTAGGCATTTCGCGAGTGTTCCTTGCAAGCCAGCTTTGACAGGTCCGGGCTTACTCCAGCTCCAATTCAATTTTCTTTGCCGCTGGATCGAGCTTGGCGATCCGAAACTTGCGGATCTGCCCTGTCCGCGCGGCTTCCGGCTTGGCCTCATCGGTAGGAGCGCCGCTTTTCCAGCGGGCCTGCAGCATCGAACCTAACGACGACAGATCGGGCTTGGATGAAGATGAAGAGGAAGACGGTTCCGCGCTCTTGTCTTCTTTTTCCGGCTTCGCTGAGCGTTCTTCCGGGATTCGGCACGTTGCCACGACGCCTTCGCCCAGTTCCACGTGCGTTTGGTCTCCGGAAACTTCTACCATGCGGCCAGTGACGATATCGCCTTCTTTGTGCTCGGCGAGGTATTCATCCAGGCCGGTTGGAACCAGCTGTTTCATACTCAGGCGGATGAGCCGCTTCGCCGTATCGAGCGCGAGCACCTGCGCCTTGACGACCTCCCCGGCTTTCAGCACTTCTTGCGGGTGATTGATGCGCTTTTCCGCGCTGATTTCGCTGACGTGAATCATGCCCTCAACGCCTTCGGCAAGCTGCACGAAGGCGCCGAACTTCGTCAGGCTCGTGACCGGCCCTTCAATCACCGTGCCCGGCGCAAATTTCTGTTCGGCCCCGGCCCAGGGATCGCCCAGCGCCTGCTTTAGCCCGAGCGAGATGCGGCGTTCTGCCGCGTTCACCCCTAGAATCACGGCCTCGACGGTTTCGCCCGGCTTCACCACGTCACCCGGAGTTTTCACGCGCTTGGCCCAAGACATTTCGGAAATGTGAATCAGACCTTCAATGCCCGGCTCGATTTCGACAAACGCTCCGAAATCGGCGATGCGGGTAACGGTGCCGCGCACGCGTTCGCCGGCCTTAAATTTTTCGGCGACGGCTTCCCACGGATGCGGCTGAAGCTGCTTCATGCTGATGGCAACGCGATGCTTGTCCGGGTCGATCTTGATGATCCTGGCCTCGATCTGCTGGCCCGTGGAGAGCACGTCAGACGGCTTGTTGACGCGACGCCATGAAATTTCGCCAACATGAAGCAGGGCGTCGGCGCCACCGATATCGACGAACGCGCCGTAATCGGTCAGGCTGCGGACCTCGCCCTGCACGGTGTCGCCTTCTTTGAGTTCCGAGTAGCGGCGCTCTTTGCCGGCGCGTTCTTCGTCCTCCGCAATGGCGCGGCGATCGACCACCACGTCTTCTTCTGCCACGTCGAGCTTGATGATGCGGCAGCGAATTTCCTGCTCAACCAGTTTCTCCATTTCGGACGCGTCGCGGGTTCCGCTGCGCGACGCGGGCATGAAGGCTCGCACGCCGATATCCACGCTCAATCCGCCCTTGACCACGCCGGTCACGGTGCCGACGATCGTTGAGCGCTCGGCGAAGGCCTTTTCCAGCGACGCCCAGTCGGTGGGACGCTCGACTTTGCCGCGGGTCAGTTCGTAGTAGCCTTCGGGATCGCGGCCTTTGATGGTGACCTGCACTTTGTCGCCGGGCTTCGGCGGCTTGTCGGCCGGAAACGCCGTGAGCGGCAGAACACCTTCTGTCTTGAATCCGATATCGAGAACGATGGAGTCGGCGGTCACGGCAATCACCGTGCCTTCACGGCCCTGAGCGCCGGGTTCGCTCTTGCGGGAATGACTCTGCTCGTACTCGGAAAAAATATCTTTGAATGACTCGGCAGGCTCGTTGGCCGACGTGGATTCCGGAGCGTTCGGGTTGGACTTGTTTGGGTCGGACGTGCTTGGATTGGAGGAATTCATTGGTTTGGACATGAGAAGTTACAGCGTCTGCGGCGTGATCCCGCATTTAGGATAACATCGCTGGGGTTGGTGCGGAGGGGATTTGGCGCATTTCGGCCTCCCCGACGGCGACTATGGAGGAGTCGGCATGGCGGAAATACTGCCCGCAATATTTTTCGGGCACGGCAATCCCATGAATGCCTTGTGGGACAACAGCTATACCGCGGGATGGCGGCTAATCGGAAAGCAACTGCCAAAACCAAAAGCGATTTTGTCGATTTCCGCGCATTGGTTTGTACCGGGAACTGGCGTCACCATCGGCACATCCCCGAGAACGATTCACGATTTCGGGGGCTTTCCCCGAGAGCTCTATCAGGTGCAGTACCCGGCTCCGGGCGATCCAGAACTTGCCCGCAGAGTGCAAGAGATGCTGAAGCCTCTGGCGGTAAGATTTGACAGCTCATGGGGGCTCGACCACGGAACCTGGTCTGTGCTCAAACACGTGTATCCTGACGCCGATGTCCCTGTGGTGCAACTTAGTATCGACGAAACCCAACCAGCATCATTCCACTTTGAGATCGGCCGGAGACTGGCGCCATTGCGAGGCGAACGCATCCTGATTGTTGGCAGCGGAAATCTGGTCCACAATCTTCATGCCTACGCGTGGGGCCGGCACATGCCCGACCCGTACGATTGGGCGATCCGCTTCGAAGAAGAAGCGAAGGAGATGATGATCGCCGGTGAATACCAGCCTCTCATCGCTTACGAAAGCCTCGGGCCGGAGGCGATGCTCTCAATTCCAACGCCGGATCACTACCTCCCGATGCTTTACGTGATTGCCAGCCGGCAACCGGGCGAAGTCATCACTTTTCCGATCGAAGGCGTCGACGGAGGATCCATATCGATGCTGACGGTGCAGGTCGGATAAAAGGCCCGGCTCTGGACCGAGTTTTCAAAGAGCGCGAGGGGCTTGCCGTCCCGATGTCGAACTCGACCAACTTGCGCCGCGGTCTTACGCTGGTTTCAATGTCTTGAGCCAGCTTGGATCGATGTCCAGGCCGAGCCCGGGCTTATCCGGCAGGGTGAGAGTGCCGTCCTTCAATGCCATACCGCCGATCACCGGATCTATCTTATGTTCCGTGAAGGCGTCCAAGTCGGCATAGAGCACGTTTTTTTGCGACATGACCACATGAGCAGCGGCGGTCAGGGCAACGCGAGTTTCGCTCATACAGCCGAGCATGCATTTCATGTCCGCGCCATCCGCAATGTGGGCGATGCGCACGGCCCCGAGGATGCCGCCCGATTTCATGAGCTTGATGTTGATCATGTCGACGGCATCGCGTCGCACGGCTTCGATGGCATCGGCCGGCGAGTGCACACTTTCATCGGCCATGATGGGAATTTCAACATGCTGGCGGACAAAACTCATGCCCTCCCAGTCGGAGTAGAGCACGGGCTGTTCGCAGAACTCGATCTTGAATTGATCGAGGCCGCGTAGCGCACGCACCGCTTCGTTCGGCGTCCAGCCCTGATTGGCGTCGGTGCGAATTCTGATGTCAGGACCGACGGCCTGGCGAATCGTTCGCATGCGTTCGATGTCGGCCTCCGGAGACTCGCCCAGCTTGACTTTGACCACCTTGAAGCCCTCGCCGGCAATTTCCTTTGCCTTCTGCGC
>Ga0182014_10004155_pt1 | contig 16841 bp, 12 predicted proteins | sample 612S2DmetaG_FD_120489 | JGI IMG/M metagenome (GOLD analysis project Ga0182014, IMG submission 120489) | Permafrost microbial communities from Stordalen Mire, Sweden - 612S2D metaG | ecosystem: Environmental > Terrestrial > Soil > Wetlands > Permafrost | place: Sweden: Stordalen | collected... | reverse complement strand
GGCTACCCCGAGGCCACCCTCAGGCCATCTGGTAGCCAACTGGTAGGCACCCCGAAGCCACCCTGAGGCCACCCTGAGGCTATCCTCAGGCTACCCTCAGGCTACCCCGAGGCTCCACCAAAGCCACTCCAAAGCCACCCAAAGGCGAAGGAAGAAGGATGAATGCAAAATGCAGAAAGGGGAAGGGGCAAAACAGGGAGCAGTAAAAACGGGTCGCGCGCTGGCTCGAATGAGAAGGAAAGAAACCGGGCGCGCGCAGGGAAGCCCCGTTTCGGAGGCTGGGCCGAGCCGCTTCGGGGGTGGCTTAGGGCTTGCCGGGCTCTTTGGTGAAGGCGTTGACCATCTTGATCTTCGCCTCTTTGGCGGCATCCATGACTTTGACGATGACGCCAAACGGGGCCGCCTCGTCGGCGCTGATGGCGAGTTTCACGTCGGGGCCTTTGGCGCCCTCGGCTAACAGTCTCTCTTTCAGGCGCTCGACGGTCACGGGCGTGGCATCGGCGCCGAGGCGCAGGATGCCTTTGGGATCGATGCTGACGACGACGGGGGGGGCTTCGCTGGCCCCGGTCTTTTGGGCCTGGGACGATTCCGGCAGGGCGAGCTTGAGGGCGGGCTGCTGCTTGAAGGTGGTCGTCACCATCAGGAAGATCAGCAGGACGATGAGGATGTCGATCAGGGCGACAATGATCACCGCGGGGGCCTGTCGGCGTTTACGAGGGTAAAACTGCATGGCGGTATGATGCGTGATGCGTGACGCGTGAGACGTGATGCGTGAAACGTGATGCGTGATTCCTGGCGCGTGGTGCGTGAAACGTGAAACGTGAAACGTGACTTTAGACTTTGGGCTTTAGACTTGGGACTTCGTCCCGGTATTGGCGGCGGAGGAATTCATCGCACAGGGACTCCATCTCGATCGCAATCGATTCGACTTTCTTGCTGTAATAGCTCCAGAAGACAAGCGAGGGGATGGCAATGAGCAGGCCGAAGAGGGTGGCGCGCAGGATCAGCGAGATGCCCAGGGCTAGCTTCGCGGGGTCGATCTGGCCGGCGTTGCCGACGTTGCCGAAGGCGGTCATCATGCCGAGAATGGTGCCGACAAGGCCGAGGAGCGGGGCGATGCCGACAATGATCTCCAGCACGACCAAGCCGCGCTCCAGACGGGCCATTTCCTGGCGGGCGCGGGTTTGAATGGCATCGAGCGCCTCGGCCTTGGGCCAGTCCAGATGCTCGGCAGCGAGCAACAGCAGCCGGCTGGTGGGGGATTTGTGCTGCTCGCAAACGCGCCGCAGCATGGGCACGTCCTCGGGCGCCTGGCAGGAGGCAACCGCGGCTTCGACTGCCGACGGCACCACCCGCCGCCAGCGCAAGGCGAGGCCGCGCTCGACGATAAACGCGAGGCCGATCACCGAGGTCACAAAGAGCAGGACGTAAACAACTGGTTCCATACGTAATCAATAATAGTAAAAAGTGAACTGGATATTCCGGATATCGCCCAGCGTGCGGCGCATGTCGCTCGGCCAGGCCGCGAAGGGCGCCGGGTCGAGCACGGCTTTCTGGCAAATAAACCCCAGCACTTCGCCGGCGCTGTTCTCGGCCATGTTCATATCGGTGATGCGCCCGTCGTAATGCAAGCAAAACTTCAGCACGACCTTGCCGCGGCTATCGGAGGCATAGTCGCGCTCGTCGAGCAAGGTGAACCAGCGCTGGGAGATCGCCTCCACGAGCGCGGCGTCGTATGCGCCAAAGGGCGAGGCCTTGGTGTCGAGCGAGGCCATTTCATGACGGCGGCTCACCCCGCCGTCCTGCTGCATTTTAACTCCGGGCACCTGGCTGGGCTGCAACTGGGCCAGCGCCTGATTGAGGGTGCGCGGGCGGGGCGGCTTGGCTTCGTTGGCGGTGCCCTCCGTGGCGCGGGGCGTGGGGGAGGGCTTGGCCATTACCAGGTCGCCCGGGGGCTGGAGCGGCTTGGGCTTGAGCTCTTCCTGAGCAATCTGGGCGGGCTGGACGGGAGCCGCGGGTTGCAGCGGGGTGAACTTCTCGCGCGGGACGTCCTCGGTCTTGGGGACTTCCTTTTGCGTGCCGGTGATTTTGGGGACGTTGGTGATCTTATCCGGCTCGGGATTGGCGGCGAGGGAGTTCTTATCCGAATAGAACTTGGCGTCCTTCGGCGCCTCAGGGGTGGCTTGGGCCGGGTTCACATTGACAAACATCAACGGAGTGTCCTGCAGTTGCGGCGGCGGCTGGCTTTCTTTCTTCCGGAAGGCTTCCTGGAGGATCCTGGGCGCGTGCAGCCAGGCGGGCAAATGAAGGCTCTGCCAGACGTTATACTTCTTGCCGGTTTGGTAGGTGCCGAAGACCAAGAGGTGGAAGGCCAGGGACAGGGCAAAGGCCCAGGCCAGGCGCGAAGTTTCGGCCCGTTCCAGGCGCAACGACCATCTTGGCGTTCCGGCAATAGACATGCACTATCAGTCTGCCGCAGGGCGGCGATAGCGGCAACTGTTAGTATGCCCCTTGTTTGCAGGTCTCCAGATTGAACTTATCCCGCAGCGTGAAAGCCGGCGCTGGGGGCGTGCAGTTTCGACAGGACCTGCGCGGCCGCGGAACGGACCCAGCCGCGCTGATCGTTCAGCGACGCTTCAAGCTGCGGCATGGCGCTCTGCGCCGTCTCCGAACACGGCCAATCCGCGTCGATTTGGCCGAGGGCAAGCTCGGCGGCGTGCCGGACGGCGCGTTCTTCGTCCGTCAAGGCCAGGACGAGCGCCTGGATGAAGGCCGGCTCTCCGATCGTGCCCAGAGCCTGGGCTACAGCCGCGCGCACATCGCTGTCGGCGTCCGCGAGGAGGGGAAGCAGGGCTTGGGCGATCTCCGGGTCGCGTATCCGGCCGAGGAAATGCACAGCGCTCAACCGGACCTCAAAGTTCGAGTCGGCCAGCAGGCCCAGGAATTCGGGCGCGAGAGCCGGGTCAGTGTGTTTGGCGAGGACTTCGGCTGCGGCCAGGCGCACGCAGGGTTCCGGGTCGCGAAAACGCTCCCGCAGTCTCAGCGTGACCTCCCCGCTGGCGTCTCGGCTCAGGGCATGAATCGCCGACACCCTTACACTCGGGTCCGCATCGCGCAACGCGGCCAGCAGAGGCTGGGTGGCCTGCGGATCATCGACCTCCTCCAACGCTTCGGCCGCAGCCCGACGCTGGAAGCTGGTATCGTGTTTGAGTTCGGTGACGAGCGCCTTGACGGACGCCTGGCCGGCGAAAGCAGCGGCGTGAGCATGCCCGAGGGCGACTTCGAACATGGCGACTTCTTCCTTGGAGGAAGGTTTCCAGTCCAGGCTTCGCAATGCGGCGGCCGCAGTCCTCCGCACGCCAGAGTGCGAATCCTGGAGCAAGTCAATGAGGTGGGGAAAGATGCGCGCATCGCCCACTTGCCCGAAAGCCGCCGCCGCCGCCTCGCGCACCTGATTGTCCTGATCCTGCAAGGCGGTTGTCAGGGCTGTAATCGATTGGTCATCATTGACCTGCTCGAGCCCTTTGATCGCGGCGCAGCGCACCTGGGCATCTTCGTCGCCAAGGCCCGCGAGCAGAAGCTCGAAACCGCGTGGTTCCCGGGCGGGGTCCACGTTTTCGAGGGCTTTGCGGCGCACTTCGGGGCTGCTTGACTTCAGTCGTAGCGTATTCCACCAAACCATAAGCGCGATCGTGGTATTCTCTGCTGTTAGTCTAAACAAGACAGAGTGTCTTAGCTCTGTACACCGTCACCGCCGGTGTCCGACTTGGCGGCCACGCCTTCGAACGCCCTCTCCGCCCGGAGCAGCGGAGGGCACTCGGCAGTTGACTCGGGTAGAGCGTCCGGCGTGCCAGGCGTTAGACCGTCCGTCTGTGTTGTGAATAAAGAGTGAACAACCTGGGCTTGAGGCCGCCGGCGGTTTGAAGTAAAGAAGGTTGAGCGAGGCATACGCTCGAGTCCAGGTACCGGGTTTGAGATCGTTGTCCGGGGCGTCAGGACTTGCCTATGGCAGTGATCCCGCTTGCGGGAGCGCCAATCTCATTTAGCGATGCCTCGCTCTCTTCTTTTAGGAGATTCTGCTTGTGCCGTGTGGCCGGATGCCGCCCAATGCAAGCATGAATCGCCGACAGTTCATTCACACTACCGCACTGACCGCCACTACGTTGCTGTCGCTCCGCACCGTTTCCGCCGCGGAAAGGCCGGCCGGGGTGAACTGGCCCATCGGCTGTTTCAACCGGCCCTGGCTCGGGGACAAGAACAAGTGGGACTATGACACGGCGCTGGACGGCATCAAAGCCGCCGGCTACAAGCTGACCGGAATGCTCACGCGCACGGGCAAGGAACCGTTCATCGGGTCGGACGCCACGCCGGAGTACCTGGCCGAGCTAAAGAAAAGGATCGCCACCCGCGGCTTGGCGGTGAACCTGGGCGCGCTACGCATCAAGTTCGAGCAACCGCTCGCGGAGCAGATCAAGGATGCGCGGCAGCAGATCGACAATGGGAAGACGATGGGCGTCGAGTTCCTGCTGACGTTCGGCGCCAACAGTCCGGCGCAGTATGAGGATTACTACAATCTGATGCAGGAGACTTCGGCCTACGCGCAGGAGCGGGGATTGAAGGTGGTGCTAAAGCCGCATGGGGGCGCGAGCGGCGCGGCGGAGGAAATCCTGCGCTGCCTGGAGAAGGTGAAGCACCCGAACTTCAAGATCTGGTTCGACGCCGGGAACATCATTTACTACACGGATAAGGACCCGCTGGAGCAGCTCAAGCCCATCGCGAGCCAGGTCACGGGGTTCTGCGCCAAGGATTGCGACAAGCAGAACGGCTCGGTGTGGCTGGAGTTCGGCAAGGGCAAAGTGGATTTCCGAGCAGTGTTCAGCGAATTGAAGGGAGCTGGCTTCAAGGGCCCGGTGATGGTGGAATGCTGTGCTCTAGGCGACACGCCGGAAATCGTGACGGCAAACGCGCGGAAGAGCCGGGAGTATCTGGAAAACCTGTTTGCGACGCTTTAGCCCGCAGCGGTTTGTTCATGGGCCTTCGGAGACGGTTGAGTCTGGAATGCCGTGCTGTGCCTACCCGGCCAGCGAATCCCTGCCCTGCAGTCCCAGCACCACAAGCCAGCGCAGAGGCTGGTGAGAGCGCGCGGCTCCGGTGTTGTCCTTGCGATGCTACGATGGAGTTACGACGGGGCTTCGAAGGGGTCTCGATGGGGTTTCGAAGGGATTCGGGGGTTTCCCCTCTTTTCGTCCTATTTCTGCCGCGCTGGAGCCGCGGTTTGGCCAGTGTCGGCAGCCCAGCCGGCGCCCAGCGCTTTGATCAGGGAGACGCTGGCGGCGAGGCGTGATGAGCTCAACTGCACGACGGTTTGTTCCAACGCAAGCGCTGCGCTTTGGGCAACGACCACGTCGAGGTAGGTGATCACGCCGCCTTTGTATTTGGTCATGGATATGTCCACCGTACGGCGGGCGGAGTGGAGGGCGACGTTCTCCTTTTCTGATTGCTGCGCGAGCAGCCGCTGGGCGGCGAGCTGGTCTTCCACATCCTGGAACGCGCTGAGGACAGTCTGGCGATAATTCGCGACGGCGGCATCGTAGGCGGCGCGGGAGGCGGCGAGCTGGGCGCGGTTCCGGCCGCCGGTGAAGATCGGCAGGGACAACGAAGGGCCCACCGACCAGACCCGGCTCTCCCAGTTGAAGAGCGTGCTGGCGTCAATGGACTGGAAACCAGCCAGTCCATTCAGCATGACGCGCGGATAGAACGCGGCGTGGGCCAGGCCGACATCCGCGTTGGCGGCAGCCATGAGGCGCTCGACGGCGGCAATGTCGGGCCGGCGTTCCAGCAATTCACTCGGGACGGCAACCGGGATGCCGGGGCCGGCATCGAAGGCTTTCTGGTCGGCGCCGAGCGCGCCGCGGGTGGCGCTCAGTTCAAAGGCGGGGGCTGGCTGGCCGCACAGGACAGCGAGGGCGTGAAGGAAGTTGGCCCGCTGCAGTTGCACGGCGGGAACCTGAGCCTCGGTGGTCGCGAGCTGGGTTTCGGCCAGGGACACATCGAGGTCGGTGGCAATGCCCCCCTTGCGGCGGTTTTGCGTGAGTTCGAGCGAGCGGCGATAGGCGACGGCGGTTTCCTCCAGCAACTGGTATTGGGCGTCAAGCGAGCGGAGAGTGAAGTAGTCGCTGGCGACTTCGGCCTGGATAGTGAGCTTGGCGGACTCGATGTCGTCGGCGGAGGCAGTCAGGCGCGCGCGAGCGCCTTCGACCTCGCGGCGCACGCGGCCCCAAACATCGAGCTCCCAACTGGCATCGAGCGGGACGCTGAACAGATTGTAGGTGGAGCTGCCGCCACCCTGAAGTTGGTTCGCACTGGTGCGCTGGCGGGTGACGCTGGGTGTAGCGGAGATCTGTGGAAAGAAATCGGCGCGGGCGACGCTCACAAGAGCGCGGGCCTGCTGGAAGTTCGCAAACGCGGCCGCAAGCTGCTGGTTGTTCGTGGTCGCGAGGCCTTCGAGGCGGTTCAACTCGGGGTCGTCGAACATTTCCCACCAGGAGCCGCGCGGCAGGTGGGCGGAGGGCTGGGCCGGCTTCCAGGCCCCGGCGTTGGTAGCAGTCGCGCCGGCAAAGGAAGCCGGCATGGCGTTGGTGCCTAGGGCGCCGGGCCGCTCGTAATTCGGCCCGACGGCGCAGCCGGCGAGCAGCAGGGCGGAGAGAGGTAAAACCCGAAGGCCGAAACCCGAAGGCCGAAGGAAGGCCGAAAGCCGAAAGCCGAAGGGGGAATGCAGGCGGAGCACTCCTGGGAGTACGTGCGTTCCGTTCCCCTTCACCCCGGCCCTCTCCCCTGGGGAGAGGGAGTCCTGTCGCCCGTCGCATGGCAAATCCAAAGCGCTTCGACTTGGCCCCACGCGGAAAGTGTTCCTCCCTCTCCCTGAGGGAGAGGGACGGGGTGAGGGGGAGGGAAGGCCACGGACCAGCAGGGCCACTGAAGCTTGCGGATGTCGTTCGGAGTTCGGAGTTCGCAGTTCGGATTTCATATTATGCCATCAAGCCGGCGCGAGTTGGACTCTTCGCTGCCGGCGCCACGCCTTGACGCGCTGCCCCCAGCTCTCGAACGTCAGATAGATCACCGGCGTGGTGTAAAGCGTCAGGGTTTGCGAAAGCAACAGGCCGCCGACAACCGCAATGCCCAGCGGCTGGCGCAGCTCCGAGCCGGTCCCCAACCCCAAGGAAAGCGGCAGCGCGCCGAGGAGCGCGGCCATGGTGGTCATCATGATTGGCCGGAAGCGGATGACGCAAGCCTTGTAGATGGCGTCGCGGGGACTTAGCCCCTCGTGGCGTTCGGCTTCAAGGGCAAAGTCGATCATCATGATGGCGTTCTTCTTTACGATCCCCATCAGCAGAATGATGCCGATGAACGAGACCAGCGACAGGTCGAAGCCGAAGACCATCAGCGCGAGCAGGGCGCCGACGCCCGCCGACGGCAGGGTCGAGATGATGGTGAGCGGGTGAATGAGGCTTTCGTAGAGCATGCCCAGCACCACATAGACGGCGAGCAGGGCGGCGGCAACCAGGAGCGGTGTGCTGGACATGGAGGCGCGGAAGACCTGGGCGGTGCCTTGGAAACTGCCCAACACGCTGGAGGGCATTTTCAATTCCTCAACCGCTCGGTCGATGACCTCGGTGGCCTGGCCGAGCGCGACGCCGGGCGCCAGGTTGAAGGAAAGGGTTACGGCGGGAAACTGTCCCTGGTGATTGACCGACAGAAAGGTGTTGGACGCTTTGAACTGGGCGACGGCGGCCAGCGGCACTTGGAACCCATTGGTGGACCGGACATAGATCTGGTTGAGCGCAGACGGGTCGAGCAAGTAATTGGGCTCCACTTCGAGGATCACGTGGAACTGGTTGTATTGCCGATACATGGTCGAGACCTGCCGCTGGCCGAACGCATCGTAGAGGGTGTTGTCAATGGCGATGGGTGAGACGCCGAGGCGTGCCGCCGCGTCGCGGTCGATGGCCACCATGGTTTGGAGGCCGCTCGTCTGCTGGTCACTGCTGACGTCGCGCAATTCCGGCGAGCGGCGCAACTTGTCCACCAGGAGCGTGGACCAGCGGTTGAGTTCATCGAGGTCGCCCGACTGCAGCGCATACTGAAACTGCGCCTTGCTCATCCGCCCACCGACGCGGATGTCTTGCGAGGCTTGGAGGAATAAATTGATGCCGCTAACCTGGACTAGCTTCTTGCGCAGGCGGGCGATGACCTGGTCCGCGCTGGCATTCCGTTCCGCCCGCGGTTTCAAGGTAATAAACATGCGGCCGTTGTTGAGCGTCCCCCCGCCCGCGCCCGCGCCGATGAAAGAACCCAGTGTGGACACCGCCGGATCGTCGAGCACAATCCTGGCGACCTTCTGCTGCAGCTCGGCCATCGCAGCAAAGGAGATGTCCTGGGCGGCGTCGGTCGTGCCCATAATGATGCCGGTATCCTGTTGGGGGAAGAAGCCCTTCGGCACGGCTCGGTAAAGGAGGACCGTGGCAACCAGGGTCAGGAAGGCCACGCCCAGCATGAAACTGTGGTGGCGCAACACCCATCGCAGTCCGGTTTCATAGTGGCCCAGCAGCCAGTTGAAAGACTGCTCGCAGGCGCGCAGGAAGATGCCGGGCTTCCGATAAGCCGCTTCCGGTCTCAGGAAGCGGGAGCACAGCATCGGTGTGAGCGTCAGCGAAATGACGCCTGAAACCAGAATGGCCAGGCTCACGGTCACGGCGAATTCGTGGAACAGCCGGCCGATCAGCCCGCCCATGAACAGCAGCGGAATGAACACCGCCACCAGCGACGTGCTCATCGAGATCACTGTGAAGCCGATCTGCCGCGCCCCCTTGAAGGCCGCTTGCATGGGCGCCTCGCCTTGTTCGATGAAGCGATGGATGTTCTCGATCACCACAATGGCGTCGTCCACCACGAACCCGACGGAGATGGTGACGGCCATCAGGGAGAGATTGTCGATGCTGTAGTGGCACAAGTACATGAAGGCGAAGGTGCCGGCCAGCGCGAGCGGCACGGTGATGCTGGCGATGAAGGTCGGCCAAAAGCGCCGCAGGAACAGGAAGATGACCATCACCACCAGCGCGATGCTGAGCAGGAGCGAGAATTGCACGTCATGCACGGATGCGCGGATGGTCGTCGTCCGGTCGCTAAGCTCCACGAGCTTCACGGAGGGGGGAATCCATCGTTCGAGCTGCGGCAGCACGGCGCGAATCCGGTCCACGGTCTCAATCACGTTCGCATCCGACTGTTTGAAGATGATAATGAGCACGGCGCGATTGGTGCCGGACCAGCCCGCCACCCGCGCGTTTTCGGTGCCGTCGATGGCCCGGCCGAGGGCGTTCAACTTGATCGGCGCGTTGCTCCGCTGGGCCAGAATCAGGTCTTGGTAGCCCTTGCCCTCCAATAATTGGTCGTTGCTCGCCAGCGCGTAGGAGAGCTGATCGCCGTCAAAACTGCCTTTAGGCGAATCCACGTTTACCTGGCTGAGCAGGGAACGAACGTCCTCCAGGCTCAGACCTGTCGAGGCCAGCGCGCCCGGGTTGACCTGGACGCGCACGGCTGATTTATCGGCCCCACTGATGATCGCCTGGCTAACGCCTTCGACCTGGCTTAGCCGCTGCCCGATGATGGAGTCGCCGTATTCAAAGACTTGCACGGGGGGCAGGATGTCCGACTGCATCGCCAGGATCATGACCGGTGCATCGGCCGGGTTGATTTTACGGTAGGTGGGCGGGTTTGGCAGGTCGATGGGCAAATCGCCGGCGGAGGCGTTGATGGCCGCCTGCACGTCGCGCGCCGCGCCATCCACGTTGCGGTTCAGGTCGAACTGGATGGTAATCCCGCAGCCGCCCAGGGTGCTGACCGAAGTGATTTCCGTGACCCCAGCAATCTGGGCCAGTCGGCGTTCCAGCGGTGCGGCCAGGGAGGAAGCCACCGTCGCCGGGTCAGCGCCGGGCAGCGAGGCTGATACATTGATCATCGGGAAATCCACGCGCGGAATGGCCGCCACCGGCATGAAGTGATAAGCGATGATGCCCGCCAGAAAGAGGCCGATGGCGAGCAAAGAGGTGCCGACAGGACGGCGGATGAATGGAGCGCAGATGTTCATGCCGGCGGAAGCCCGAAACCCGAAGGCCGAAGGCCGAAAGAAGGCCGAAGGCCGAAGGCCGAGATCCGTATCGCGTAGCGATGCACTGAAGTCTGGATGTCCTGAGCAATCCCGATGGGATTGTGTCCTTCAGCCCAGGGTTGCGAGGCACGAGCTACCCTGGGTTCACCCGTCGAATGCGCCTTCAACCCTGAAGGGGTTGCGTCACAAGCTCGACTGGCGCGTTCTCGCCGCCACGCCGTGGGATTAACAACCCTGCAATGGACAGAAGATACCCCTTCAGGGTTGATGCTCCAAACCATTGCACACCCAGGGTAGCTCGTGCCTCGCAACCCTGGGCTGAGTGATCTCATCCATTCAGGATGATAGTAGCTGAGGTGCCGGGATTGGCCGCAGACCCTGAGGTTGACGACGTCGAGAGTGCGGTCTTTGGAAGCCGTGCTCATAACGTGGCCGGAGCGGGAGAAATCGCTTCCTTCGCCTCGACCACCGGGCGCCCACGCCGGACCCAGCGTCCGAGGCGGTCCAGGTAGAGATAGACTACCGGGGTGGTGTAGAGCGTGATCAATTGTGAGAGCAGCAGACCGCCGACGATGGAGATGCCGAGAGGGCGGCGCAGCTCCGAACCGGTGCCCCGCTGCAACGCCAGCGGCAGCGCGCCGAGCAGCGCCGCCATCGTGGTCATCATGATGGGCCGAAACCGCAGCAGGCAGGCCTGATAAATGGACTTCACTGGCGGCAACCCCTCGTTACGCTCGGCATCGAGGGCAAAGTCAATCATCATGATGGCGTTCTTCTGGACGATGCCGATCAGCAGGATAATGCCGATCAGAGCCACCAGCGAAAGGCTCTCCCCGCAGAGCAGCAGGGCCAGCAGCGCGCCCACGCCTGCTGAAGGGAGGCTCGACAGGATCGTAATGGGGTGGATGTAGCTTTCATAGAGAACCCCCAGGACGATATAGATGACAATAATGGCAGCCAGGATCAGAAATGGTTCGCTCTTGAGCGAGGACTGGAACTCAGCCGCGCTGCCGGAGAATGTCGCCACGACGGTATCCGGCAGGCTGATTTCCTGCTCCGCCTTCTGGATCGCCTTCACGGCCTCGCCCAGCGAACCGCCCGGCCGCAGGTTGAAGGACAGCGTCACCGCCGGGAACTGGCCCTGGTGGACGATGGTCAAAGGCGCAGTGGCAATTTTCGCCTTGGCAAAGGCGCTCAGCGGCACCATCTGGCCGGTGCTGGATTTCACGTAGATCCGGTTCAAGGACTCCGGATTGAACTGGTACTGCGGCTCGACCTCAAGGATGACGCGGTATTGGTTAAGCTGGGTGAAAATAGTGGAGACCTGGCGCTGGCCGAAGGCGTCGTAGAGCGTGTCATCAATGGCCTGGGTGAGGACATTCAGGCGCGAGGCCTTCTCGCGGTCAACCTCTACGCTGACCTGCAAACCACCCGACTGCTGGTCTGAGGCAACATCGGCCAACTCCGGCTTGTTGCGCAGCACGTTCAGCAGCTTGGGCGCCCAATCTGACAACTCGACGACGTCGGCGTCGGTCAGCGTGTATTGATACTGGGTGCGGCTGATGCGGCTATCAATCTGCACGTCCTGGGCCGCCTGCATCAAGAGGGAGATGCCCTGGACGGACTCCGTGGCGGCGCGCAGCCGGTCGATAATCTGACCGGCGCTGGCCTGGCGGCTGTCGCGCGGCTTGAGGTTGACGTAGAGGCGGCCCGAATTGATTGTGGCGTTCACGGTGCCGGCGCCGACGAAAGAGGCCACGCTTACCACGTCCGGGTCGCGCCGCACGATTTCGGCAATGGCGCGCTGGCGGGCGACCATATCCTGGAAAGAAATGGATTGCGCAGAGTCAGTGACGCCGACAATCAAGCCAGTGTCCTGCTGCGGCAACAGGCCCTTGGGCACGATGACGTAGAGCCAGACGGTGGCGACCATGGTTAGGATTGCCACCCCCAGGGTAAACGCCTGGTGCCGCAGCACCCATTGCAGGCTGCGATCATAGCCATCCAGCAACCCCTGAAACATCCGGTCGGTGAGCAAATACAGACGGCCGTGCTTGGTGTCGGCTTCCGATTTCAACAGCCGCGCGCACATCATGGGAGTCAGGGTCAGCGACACAATTGCGGAGACCGCCACCGCCGCGCTTAGGGTGATGGCAAACTCGCGGAACAGGCGGCCTACAATGCCCGTCATGAAGATCAAAGGAATGAAGACTGCAATCAGAGAGAGGCTCAACGAGATGATCGTGAAGCCAATTTGCTTCGCCCCCTTGAGTGCCGCCTGCATAGGCGCTTCACCGGCTTCGATGAAGCGGACGATGTTCTCGATCATCACAATCGCGTCATCCACCACGAAGCCTGTGCAGATGGTCAGAGCCATCAGAGAAAGGTTGTCCAGGCTGAAGCCGACCAGCTTCATGATGCCGAACGTGCCGACCAGCGTCAGCGGCAGGGCCACGCTGGGAATCACGGTGGCCCAGAACTTCCGCAGGAAAACAAAGATCACCATGACCACGAGCACGACCGCCAGGACGAGCGTGTATTGAACATCCCGCACCGAGGCGCGAATCGTGGCCGTCCGGTCGGTGAGGATGGCGATCTTGACCGAGGGCGGAACCGTCGAGCGCAGCCTTGGTAATAGCGCTTTCACGCGGTTGGCCGTTTCGATGATGTTGGCGCCGGGCTGGCGTTGGATATCCACAATGACGGCGGGCACACCGTCAACCCAACCCGCCATGCGGGCATTCTCCACGTTGTCGATTACCTCGCCCACATCACGCAGGCGGACCGGCGCGCCGTTCTTCGAGGCGATGATGACGTCGCTGAACTCCGCCGCGGAGAAGATCTGGTCGTTGGCGTTGATGGCATAGGATTGGCGCGGTCCATCGAAGCTGCCTTTGGGGGCATTGACATTGTTTTGATTCAGCGCCATGCGCACGTCTTCCAGGCTGAGGCCCTGGCCGGCGAGGGCGGTCGGGTTAATGCGAACCCGGACGGCGGGTTTCTGATTGCCCTCGAGGGTCACCAAGCCGACGCCGGTCACTTCGCTGAGCTTCTGCGCGAGGACAGTGTCCGCCAGGTCGTTGACCTTCTCGAGTGGCAGGGAATCAGAGCTAATTCGCAACGTGAGGATTGGCGTGTCAGCGGGGTTGACTTTGCTGTAGATAGGAGGGTTGGGCATTTTCGGCAGGACGCCGTTGGCCGCGTTCATCGCCGCCTGTACATCCTGGGCGGCGGCATCAATGTCCCGATCGAGCACGAATTGTAGCGTGATGCTGGCGTTGCCGAAAGAGCTGACCGAAGTCATCTGCGCCAGCCCGCTGATCTGGCCGAACTGCCGTTCCAGCGGGGTGGTCACCGAAGAGACCATTACGTCCGGGCTGGCCCCCGGGAATTGGGCGGTAACCTGGATGGTGGGAAAATCCACTGGCGGCAGGGAGGAGATGGGCAGCAGGCTATAGCCCAGAATTCCCATCAGCAGCACGCCCGCCATAAGGAGCGACGTGGCGATCGGACGGTGAATGAATGGCTCGGAAATGCTCAAGTGCGGGAAGGGTTGATTGCGCTCTTAGCTCTTGGCCTTGCTTTGACCTTCGGCTTTCGGGCTTCCATCGGCTTTCGGCTTTCGGCTTTCGGGTTTAGGAGCGGCGTCTGCCATCTTGACACGCGAGCCTTGCTGCAGCTTGTACTGGCCATCCACCACGATCCGCTCGCCGGCCTTGAGCCCGTCCTCAATTATCGTCTCCCCTTGACCAACCTGGGCGCCACTTCGCGCGGCCACCTTCACCGGTCGGACCTCGACTGTCTGGTCATCCTTGATAACAAAGGCGAAAGTGCCCTCTGGTCCACGTTGAATCACCGCATCCGGCACCACGATGCTGCCCTTGCGGACGTTGAGCAGCAATCGCGCGTTGACGAACTGGCCCGGCCAGAGCCGCAGATCGGTGTTGGGAAAAGTGGCCTTGAGTTTGATGGTGGCGCTGGTCTGGTCGATCTGGTTGTCAATCACGGCGACCTTGCCTTCGCCCAGGATGTTAGTGTTGTCCTGACTGACTGCCACCACCGGGAGCTCTGGACCCGATACCTGCGACTGCTGCTGAATGCTGGGCAGCGTCTGTTCAGGCAGGATAAAGACGACGGAGATCGGCTTCAGTTGGGTAATGACCACCAGGCCATTGGCGTCACTGGCATGAACGATGTTGCCCGCATCCACCTGCCGGATGCCGGTGCGCCCATCGATGGGCGAGACAATGGTGGTGTAGGCAAGCTGCACTTTGGCGCTCTCGATGGCCGCCTGGTCCGCGTTGACCGTGGCCTCCAGTTGGGTCACCAGCGATTTCTGCGTGTCGTACTGCTGCTGGGTGACCCCTTCATTGGCCAGCAAATCGGCGTAGCGCTTCAGGTCCACCCGCGCGTTGGCGAGCTGCGCTTCATCCTGCCCTTTCTTGGCCACGGTCTGCTCCAGCGCCGTGCGGAAAGGATCGGGGTCGATCTGCGCCAGCAAATCCCCCGCACGCACGTCCTGTCCCTCGGTAAAGGCGATCTTCTGCACTTGCCCGTCAACCCGGGCGTGGACGGTCACTGTGTTAAACGCCTGGACGGTACCGATGCCTCCCAAATAAATGGGCATATCCTTTTGGGCGACCGTGCCGGCCACAACCGGCACCGGCGGCACTTCCATCCGACCGGCGCGTGGCCCCTTCTTGTCGGCGTTAGCAGTCCGGCTGCGTGCCAGCCACACCACCCCTCCCACGATCAAGAGGCATAGCATGATGATCCCTACCATCTTCCCGCCGGAGGACTTTGGTTTCGGGGCGTCACTGCGGGTCGGCGGCGGAGCGGCATTCGCGGGTTGGTCTGGGGGGGGCATAGTTCGTTTGTTCGTCTTCTCGTCCATAGTGGGTATATCTTCTAATGCGTTACGGGCTGTTGGTTGCGGGGCCGAATTTTTGGCGCAGGTAGTCGCGCCGCTCACGTTCCAACTCCTCGAATTTCACCTTCTGCTCCGGCGTCAGCACCGTCAGCATCTGGCCGTGCAGGTCGGAGACGTTGGCGAAGATCTGGCTGGCCGTGTCCTTGCGGATGGCCTCCACCCGGCGCATCGCCTGGTCAATCATCGGATCAACTCTCTGCACCTGTTCCGAAGTCAGCGCGAGCTGGGACTGAAACCGGGTGCGCAGACGCGCCCCGATCTCCGTCGGAGGCACGGGAGCGACCGGCGTGCGCCGGCACACCTGCCACGCGATGAACGCCCCGCTGCCGCCGCCCGCCAGGAAGATGGCCAGCACATAGATCCCGAGCTTCCATTTGCCGAGAGCGGTCACGGGGTCAGGCCTGTTTGAATGTCGTAGTTAAGGAGAGCGGCTTCGTCGCCGGCCGAGCCTGGGCCGGTTCGGGCGAGGCTCCAGGCGGCGCTCAACACCAGCACCAGGCCGGCGCCAACCGTCGCGCGGCGCAAGAAGGCGAACAGGGAAACGGAATCCTCGTCCGTCCCCGCCGCGCGCCATTGGGCCAGCACGCGGGTCTCGAGGCCCAGCGGGATGTTGGCGGCTTCGGGGATCACCTTTGAGGCGGCCTTCAGCAGCCTTTGCAGCCCTTCGTCATTCGGTTTCATCTTCTCGTCTCCAAGTTAGCTTCCAACTCTCTCCTCCGTCAGCTTCTCAAAGCACTTCCGCAGCTTTCGGCGCGCCCGGAAGGCGCGGACCTTGATGACGGGCACATTCCAGCCCGTGATTTGCCGGACCTCCTCCACGGAGCGGCCTTCGAGGTGCAGCAACGTAAGCACCAGCCGGTCCGCCGGGGCAAGCTGCGCCAGCAGCTTCTCGACCAGCTCCCGCGCCGCCAGGTTCTGCGACGGGTCCAACTCTTCCGGCGTGGCCGTCACCGCTTCCAGAGCCTGCGCCTGCTCCTCGCTCAAGTCGGCCCAGCGCAATTCCGGGCGCGCCTTTTCGGCCGCCAGTTGGTTGAGGCAGGTATTGATCACAATACGCGAGACCCAATGCTCCAGCGGCACCGCGCCGGAGAACCCATCAAGCTTCGCGAACAGTTTCATAAATACGGTCTGCACTAAATCTTCCTGGCTCGTGCGGCGGGGCAGGTGCGACCGCACCAGCCTGGCCACCAGCGGATACAGATGCTGAAACAGCGCCCGTGCGGCATCCTCGTCCCGCCGACGGACCCGCTGCACGCAGGCCGCCACATCGAAACTCGGTTCCGGCATGTCGCTCACGGGCGCAATCATGCCATAAGGAGTTATGACCGGCTAGCGCCAGAGTGGTTACAGTCCAATTCTCGACAGATTGCGGGTAATTCGGCCAGTCCCGGAATTGCAGGGAAGTTCCGGCGTGCCGAGGTTGCCTGCTTGTGTCGGCGTGCCTTTAGCAGCAATATGCCGACATGTTCCGAGACCAATCATGAGAATATATGTCACTGCGGTGCTTCTTTGGATGGGCCTAGCCCCAGTTTACGAGTTAGCGGAGTCCATTCTCTGTAAGTTTACTTCGTTCAGGCACTTGCTAGCCCCTGTTGCTATGCCCTAAAACTCCTATTCTTTATTGCTATGATCGCAACGCTCGGTTGCCTCGTTGATGGGCAGGTACTTGCAACGACGCCAGGCTTTCATACTTCATCATTTCGTCCCATCGCCGGCCTTGTCTGACTCTTTGAGTTTGAGGGTCTT
>Ga0182014_10004154_pt1 | contig 16842 bp, 2 predicted proteins | sample 612S2DmetaG_FD_120489 | JGI IMG/M metagenome (GOLD analysis project Ga0182014, IMG submission 120489) | Permafrost microbial communities from Stordalen Mire, Sweden - 612S2D metaG | ecosystem: Environmental > Terrestrial > Soil > Wetlands > Permafrost | place: Sweden: Stordalen | collected... | reverse complement strand
GGCGGGCAGCAACAATTCAGCGCGACGGGTGCTGACCTGCTAGGTGAACCCCTCGTCCCGCAGCCGTCATTTACATGGTCAGTGACCGGCGGCGGGACGATTGACGGCACGGGTTTGTTCACCGCCGGAAGTTTGGCGGGCGGGCCATTTAACGTCACCGCCGCGAGCGGCGGGATCACGGGAGTGGCCAGCGTCAGTGTGGTGACCGCGAGTGGAGGCACCATCGGCAACACGCAGGAGGGGACCTCCACCGATACGATGTGGAACAACGGGGCGTGGATCAATGCCGGCCGATTCCAGGCCGCCTCGAACCTGGTGGTTTCGACGATGTTCGCCAAGGTTGGGGCGGCTTCGGGTGGCTACAAGTGCGCCATCTACACCGACAATGGCGGCGACGCCAACGCGTTGCTGGGCGGCACGGCGGAAGTCAGGAGCCCCACCAACGGTTGGAACGTCTTTCCCTTGACATCCTCGATAACGCTTACTAACGGGCAATATTATTGGCTGGCGATCTGGTCGGATGATGCCAATGCCCAGGTATATTACTCGGACACGAGCGGCGCGCTGCGCTGGGGGCAGTACAACTACGGCACGTGGCCAAATCCGATCACCACGATTGGTGGCAGCACTCTCGATTACTGCGTTTACGCGACGGGCATCGCTGCGCCGGTGGCCAGTTTTGTGGGGAGTCCGACGGCGGGAGTGGAACCGCTGTTGGTTACGTTCACGGACAACTCGACGGGCACAATCACAAGCCGGTTCTGGGACTTTGGGGATGGTGCCACGAGCGACACGACCAGCACCGTGGTGGCGCACACCTATGCGGTGACGGGCACGAACACGGTGGTATTGACCGTGAGCGGTCCGGTGGGGACGAACAGTCTGAGCCGGGCCGGCTACATTGTGGTGACCTCACCGCCGGCGCAAATTGCGGTGACCCCGGACAGCCTTGGGTTTGGGCCGGTGGTGATCGGCCAGACCAACAGCCTGACGTTCCAGGTAATCAACAACGGGGGCCAGACCCTCAACGGAACGGTGGCCATGGCGGCGCCCTTCAGCATCGGCGTGGGCAGTCCATTCAGCGTGGCGCCGGGTCAGACCGGGCAGGTGGCGGTGGTGTTCGCACCGACGAGTGCGCTTAATTACAGCAACGCGGTGGTGTTCAGCAGCAATGGGGGCAACAGCACCAACCCGGTGACCGGCACGGGAGCGATGAGTTCGGTCGTCATCGACGCCGGGTCGCTGATCCGGCTGCCCGACGGGCGCATTCAATTCGGCGTAACGGCCAGCGCGGGTGCCACTCAAGCCACGGTGTGGGGCACGGCCACTCTCTCATCCCCGGACTGGAAGGTGCTCGGGACCGTACCCTTGACCGGCGGCAGCGGCGAGTTCATAGATGACCCTGTCCCAACAGGGCCGATCCGCTTTTACCGTGCCAGTGTGCCTTGACGGGCGCCACTCTGTCCCCAGCTAGTCTTCCATTGGTGCTCACCGGGAGGGAAGCGGTTGGGTCGGGTATTTTACGGATGCGAATTACGTAGTTCTTCCATTAGCGCGCCGGGCTTTAATGTGAAAGGTTCTTCTAGCCTGTTTGCAGGTGGAATTTGCAGCCATTAACATTCAGTTAACTAATGAAATGTATTTCTATGAAATGTAACAAGCGCTGCTTTTGGCAGACTTCGTCGTTGGCTTTTTTGGTTCTGGCCGCTTTGGGAGGATTTGGGCTGAAGGTGCAGGCGGCCGGTCCGGAGCCCGCAGGTTGGTATGCCGGCGACATGCATGTGCATCGGAGTTGTGGAACCTCGCCTGAGGCCGTATCGAGCATTTACAATACGATGGTCAGCCAGGACCTGTCGGTCATCTCCTTGTTGGCGGACATGGGCAATGGCGAAGTGCAGAATGCCACAACCGACCTGCCGCTTGTCAATGGAAAGGATGCCTCCGTTTCGACGGCTGGCCGTATTGTGCATTGGGATGCGGAGTGGCATTGGGATGCCATCTATACGCAGTATTCCCACCAAGCCCTGGGCGGGCACATCGTAGCGCTCGGCCTGACGAACGCCTACCAGATTTGGAACGAAATGACGTATCCGATCTTCAATTGGGCGCGTCAACAGGGAGGCATTGCCGGCTTTGCGCATTTCGAATACCTTTCCGAGTATCAGGATGCCGGCGGCTTTCCGCTCAACCTGACTTGCTGCACCCCCATCGAATACCCGGTCGAAGTGGCGCTCGGGGCTTGTGACTTCATTTCCGAGGACGCCTTAAATGTGCCGGGGCAGGATTACTGCATTCTCGCGTATTATCGGCTGCTCAATTGCGGCTTTCGGCCTGGCCTTGCGGCCGGTTCGGATTATCCTTGCGGGCCTGCGATTGGGCCGATCCTCACCTATTCCCAAGTGGCCGGGGGGCAATTGACCTACAGCAACTGGATCCATGCCATCCCCGCAGGGCGGACGGTGGTTTCGCTCAACGGGCGCAACGAGTTTGTGAATTTGTTGGTCAACAGCAACGCCACGCCGGGGGCTGAAATCCAGTTGAGTGGGGCCGGGAGTGTGCCGGTGACCGTGACGTGGACGGCTAATCAAGACCTAAGCGGGACGGTGGAACTGGTCTGCAATGGGCAGGTCGTGCTCAGCCAGCCAGCCTCGGTGACCGCGAGCACGCCGGTGACGTTAAGCACGAACGTGTATTTTTCAAAGAGTGGATGGTTGTGTGCCCGGCGGATGAGCAGCAGCGGACATGTGGTACATACTGCGGCGGTGTTTGTGACGGTGAACGGCGCCCCGGTGCGTGCCAGCGCAGCCGATGCCCAGTTCTATGTGCAGTGGATTGAGAAATTGCTGACAAACACATCGCCGGGAGGGGTTTGGAACTCGTACTTTCCGACCGAACTGGCGGCCGCGCAGGCGCGCTACCAGGCGGCGCTGAGCATCTTTCAGCAGATCGTCACCGATGCAGGAGGGTTTCAGCCGCCGCCGGCCGTACCCATCGGCAACTCGACCACCGGGGTGTCTACCGATTCCCTCTATGGAAACGGCCCGTGGATCAATGCCGGTCGTTTTCAGGCTGTGTCCAATACGGCGGTGTCCACGGTGTACGCCCAAGTGGGGACAGTCGCCGGCCACTACAAATGCGCGATTTACGCGGACGCTGGGGGCAGCCCGAGTGCGTTTCTGCGGGGCACGGCTGAACTCAGCAATCCGACTGACGGCTGGCAGGCCTTTCCGCTCACTTCCTCCTTTACGCTGACCAACGGCACCTACTATTGGCTGGCTATCTGGTCCGATGATGCCAACGCGGGGGTCTATTACTCGGATAGCAGTGGCACGCTCCGGTGGGGCCAGTACAACTATGGCACCTGGCCGAACCCGATTACTACGACTGGAGGTGGCGATCTCGATTACTGTATCTACGCTGCCGGCAGTGCCGGGCCGGCGCCGGCACTGACCTCAATTTCGGTGACACCCGCGAACCCGACCCTCATTACGGGAACCTCGCAGCCGTTCACGGCGACGGGGACCTACTCTGACGGCAGCACGGCGAGTATTACCAGCCAGGCGGCGTGGAGTTCGACACTGACGTCGGTTGCGACCATTGTCGCTGGTGGTCTAGCCACCGCGGTTTCGGCGGGAACCACAACCATCTCGGCGAGCTTGGCGGGCGTGACCGGCAGCACCACGCTCACAGCGCAGACCGCACCTCTGGCGCTCATCACAACGTCTGTGCCGGGCGGAACGGTGAACATGGCTTACTCGGCGACACTGACGGCGAGTGGCGGCACGCTACCGTATGCCTGGGCCATCGACAGCGGATCGCTGCCGCCGGGGCTGTCGCTCAATACCGCCAGCGGGGCTATCGCCGGGACGCCGACTGTTACGGGAACCAACACTTTTACTGTCAGGGTGTACGATAGCGGCACTTCCGTTCAAACCGCGGCCCGCCAGTTCAGCCTCACCATCGCGGCTCTGCCTGCGGTGGCGACCATTTGGCCCGGCACGGCGACGCCCGCCACGGCGGACAGCGGCCCGGACAGTGCGGCGGAGTTGGGAGTGAAGTTCAAATCGGATTTCGCCGGGAAGATTACCGGCATCCGTTTCTATAAAGCCACGGCTAACACCGGCGCGCACGTCGGCAATCTCTGGAGCAGCACGGGCACGTTGCTGGGCTCGACCACTTTCAGCAACGAAACAGCCTCAGGCTGGCAGCAGATGCTCTTGGCCAGCCCGGTGGCGATCACTTCCAACACCGTCTATGTGGCTTCCTACCATGCCATCAGCGGCCACTACAGCGAAGACGACAACTATTTTGCCACCGTCGGCGTGGACAATCCGCCGCTCCACGCGCTGGCCAATGGGGTAAGTGGCGGCGACGGTGTCTATGCCTACGGTGCGAGCAGCGTTTTTCCCAACCAAACCTGGAGTTCGGCCAACTACTGGGTGGACGTAGTGTTCCAGGCCGTAGTTGCACCGACGTTGGTTTCCCTCGCGGTGACCCCGGCCAACCCTACCAATCTGGTGGGGACCACACAGCAGTTTGCGGCGACGGGAACGTATTCGGACGGCAGCACGCAGAATCTCACGAGCCAGGCGGCTTGGGCGTCGTCGAAGACCACAGTCGCGACCATCAACGCTAGCGGCCTGGCTACGGCGGTTTCCGCGGGGACCGCGACGATCTCGGCCAGGCTGGCGGGTGTGACCAACAGCATTACGTTCACGGTCAAGGCGCCGCCGCCGCTAACTTCCATCGCGGTGACTCCGGCCAACCTTACCAATCTGGTTGGTGCCACGCAGCAATTTACGGCGACGGGGACGTATTCGGACGGGAGTACGCAGAATGTGACGAGCCAGGCGACATGGAGTTCGTTGAAGGCGACGGTGGCGACCATCAACGCCAGCGGGTTGGCGACGGCGGTATCGGCTGGCAGCACGACCATCTCGGCCGCGATGGCGGGTGTGACCAACGGCACGACCTTCACGGTCAAGGCGCCGCCGACGCTAACCTCCATCGTGGTTACCCCGGCCAACCCTACCAATCTGGTTGGTGCCACGCAGCAGTTTACGGCGACCGGGACGTATTCGGACGGCAGCACGCAGAATGTGACGAGCCAGGTGACTTGGAGTTCGTCAAAGACGGCGGTGGCGACGATCAATGGGAGCGCTCTGGCGACGGCGGTTTCTGCCGGGACAGCGACCATTTCAGCGGCGCTGTCGGGGGTGACGGGCAGCACGACACTGACGGTGCAGGCCGTGCTGTTGGCGATCACCACGGCTTCCTTGCCGACGGGAACCGTAAGCGTAGCATACTCGGCGCCATTGACGGCCAGCGGGGGGACTCTGCCGTACACGTGGTCCTTGGCCAGCGGTGGACTGCCTGCGGGGCTGACGCTCAACGCCTCGAGCGGGGCGATCACCGGAACGCCGACCACCGCGGGGGCTTCAAACTTTACGGCGAAAGTGACCGATGCCGGCAGTCCCGTCCAAACAGCGACCAAGGCTCTCAGCGTGACGGTTGCGTCGGTGCCCACGGTCGTGAGCATTTGGTCGGGCACGGCAGTGCCGGGCGTGGCGGACAGCGGGCCGGACAGCGCGGTGGAGCTGGGTGTGAAGTTCCAATCGGACGTTGCGGGAAAGATTACCGGCATTCGCTTTTACAAAGCGACTGCCAACACTGGCACGCATGTGGGCAACCTGTGGAGCAGCGCGGGGACGAAGCTGGCAACGGCCACCTTCAGCGGCGAGACCGCGTCGGGCTGGCAGCAGGTGAGCTTCGCCACACCGGTGGCGATCACGTCGAACACGGTCTATGTGGCCTCATATCATTGCACGATTGGTCACTACTGCGAAGACGACAATTACTTTGCGTCGAAGGGTGTGGATAATCCGCCGCTGCACGCGCTGGCCAACGGGGTGAGCGGGGGAGATGGGGTTTATCTCTACGGCACGAGCAGCGCCTTCCCCAACTCGACCTACAACTCAGCCAACTACTGGGTGGACGTGGTGTTTACGACTCCCTGAGAGCGTGTCGGGCTTTTTACGGATGGACCCTACGTAGTCTTTCGGATTGGCCTAACGACTCCTCCTGTGGGAAAATGGGAGGCGAGCCATGAAGGATATCTAAGTGCGGGAGCCGCGCCAGGGATGTCTCCCCGGCTGAATCCATCTGAGTTGCGAAGCAATTTAGCATTTCGAAGCGTATGCATATGAATGAGCGAGTAATGGCGAATCCTGCGAAAGCGGATTTGGTGAAGGAGTTGATTTCTTTTGCGCCTCTGCTTTTGTGTTTGGCGCTGCCGCTGGAATCCGTGCAGGCGGCGCCGTATTCCATCTGGCCGGCCACGAGTACCCCCGGGTTGGCGGACAGCGGTCCGGACAGTGCGGTGGAACTGGGAGTGAAATTCCAGTCCGACGTGGCTGGGACCATTACCGGCGTTCGTTTCTACAAGGCCGCTGCGAACACGGGCACGCACGTCGGCAATCTCTGGAGCAGTACGGGCACGTTGCTGGGCTCGATCACTTTCAGCAACGAAACCGCCTCGGGATGGCAGCAGATGCTGCTGTCCACGCCGGTAGCGATCGCCTCTAACACAGTCTATATGGCCTCGTACCATTGCACGATTGGCCACTACAGCGAGGACGACAATTACTTTGCGTCAAAGGGTATGGATAATCCGCCGCTGCACGCGCTGTCCAACGGTGTGTCGGGAGGCGATGGGGTCTATATCTACGGCGCCAGCAGCGCTTTTCCAAACTCGACCTGGAATGCGGCCAACTACTGGGTGGACATAGTGTTCCAGCCCGCGGTGGCACCGACGCTGACTTCCATCACGCTGACACCTACAAACGCGACGAGTCTGGTTGGCGCGACGCAGCAGTTCGCAGCCACAGGAGCTTATTCCGACGGCAGCGCGCAGAACCTCACGACTCAAGTGGCGTGGACATCGTCGAAGACTGCGGTCGCGACCATCAGCGCCAGCGGTTTGGCTACAGCGGTTTCCGCGGGCAGCACGACGATCTCGGCTGCGCTGGCAGGCGTGACCAACAGCACTACGTTCACGGTCAAGGCGCCGCCGACGCTGACCTCGATAGCGGTGACGCCGGCGAATCCTGCAATCCTGGTCGGGGTTTCCCAGCCGTTCACGGCGACGGGGACCTATTCTGATAGCAGCACACAGAATATCACAAGCCAAGTGACCTGGAAGTCGTCGAGCACGGGGGTAGCTACGATGAATGCCAACGGTTTGGCCACGGCGGTCTCGGCGGGGACGACGGCCATCTCGGCGGGGTTGGCAGGTGTGACCAATGGCACTACGCTGACGGTGACAGCCGCGCCGCTCGCCATCACGACCACCTCACTTCCCAACGGTGTAACCAATGTGGCCTACACGGCGACGCTGGCGGCTGCGGGTGGGACGATGCCCTACACATGGTCCATCGCCAGTGGGTCTCTGCCCGCGGGCCTGTCGCTCAACGCCGCCAGCGGTGCCATCACGGGGACGCCCACAGCGGCGGGCGCTTTAAGCTTCACTGCCCAGATCAACGATGCCAGCAGCCCCGCGCAAAAGGCGACCAAGTCCCTGAGCATTACCATCACCTTCGTTCCAGCAGTGGTGTCCATCTGGCCGGTTGCGACGGTCCCCGGATTGGTGGACGGAGGCCCGGACAGTGCGGTGGAGTTGGGAGTGAAATTCCAGTCCGACGTGGCTGGGACAATCGCCGGCATCCGCTTTTACAAAGCCACCGCCAACACGGGCACGCACGTTGGGAATCTGTGGAGCAGTGCGGGCACGCTTTTGGGCTCGATTACTTTCAGCAACGAAACCGCCTCGGGCTGGCAGCAGATGCTGCTGGCTACCCCGGTGGCCATCACTTCCAACACGGTCTATGTGGCCTCGTACCATTGCACCATTGGCCACTACAGCGCCGACCTCAATTACTTCACTTCTAAAGGCGCGGATAATCCACCGCTGCACGCGCTGACCAACGGCGTGTCGGGAGGCGATGGGGTCTATACCTACGGCACCGGCAGCGCCTTTCCCAGCTCGACGTGGAATGCGGCCAATTACTGGGTGGACATAGTCTTCCAGCCCGCGGTGGCGGCGACTTTGACTTCCATTGCGGTAACGCCCGTGAACCCGACCAACCTGGTTGGTGCGACGCAGCAGTTCACCGCGACAGGAACTTACTCTGACGGGAGCAAACAGAACCTCACCAGCCAGGCGGCTTGGACATCGTCGAAGATCGCAGTCGCGACCATCGGCATCAGCGGCCTGGCGACAGGGGTTTCCGTCGGCAGCACGAGTATTTCGGCAATACTCGGAGGTGTCACCGGCAGCACGCTGCTGACGGTGAAAGCGGCGCCGCTCGCCATCACGACCACCTCGCTTCCCGGCGGCGTAACCAATGTGGCCTACTCGGCGACGCTGGCCGTTACGGGTGGGACCATGCCCTACACCTGGTCCATCGCCAGTGGGTCTCTGCCCGCGGGCCTGTCGCTCAACACCTCCAGCGGGGCCATCGCGGGGACGCCTACGGTGGGGGGCGGTTTCAGTTTCACGGCTCGGGTCAGCGATGCTGGCAGCCCGGTGCAGACCGCGACCGGGTCGCTGGGCATTATTATCGCTACGGTGTCTTCGGCCCCGATCCTCCTGCTTACCAATGCTGCCAATCCCTTCAGCCAATATTTTACCGAAATCCTGTTGGCGGAGGGGTTGAACGAGTTCACGACCAAGGACATTTCCTCGGTTTCCAGTGCTGCGCTGGCCCCCTACGACGTAGTCCTCCTCGGTCAAACCGCCCTGACGGCAGCGCAGGTCACCACGCTGAGCAATTGGGTCTATAGCGGCGGCAACCTGATTGCCATGCGGCCGGACAAGCAACTCGCCGGCCTGCTGGGCTTGGCCGATGCCGGCACTACGCTCTCCGAGGGCTACTTGCTGGTGAACACGGCTTCGGGCCCGGGGGCGGGAATTGTGGGCCAGCCTATCCAATTCCACGGCTTGGCAGACCGCTACAACCTGAGAACCGCCGCGAGTCTGGCGACGCTCTATTCCAACGCGCAGACCGGCACCCTCAATCCGGCGGTGACGCTGTGCAGCGTCGGTCCCAATGGCGGGGCGGCGGCGGCGTTCACCTTTGATCTGGCCCGCTCGGTGGTCTATACGCGCCAGGGCAACCCGGCCTGGTCGGGACAGGAGCGCGACGGGATTACGCCGATTCGCTCGGATGACCTGTTTTACGGAGCGGCGAGTTTCGACCCGGAGCCGGACTGGGTGGATTTGAACAACGTGGCCATTCCCCAGGCGGATGAACAACAGCGTCTCTTAGCCAACCTGACGCTTTACATGGAAGCGAACCGGAAGCTGTTGCCACGGTTCTGGTATTTTCCGCATGGGTATAAGGCGGTGGTTGTGATGACGGGCGATGACCATGCGGGAATCTATGGCGGTTCCTATGCACCTAGCCGTTTCGATGCCTACCTGGCCGCCAGTCCTCAGGGGGGCTCGGTGGCCGACTGGACAGTGCCCCGATGCACCGCATATATTTATACTTCTCCTAGTCCATCTTTGACGACTGATGCGCAGGCTGCAGCCTATAACGCCGCGGGATTTGAGATCGGCATGCACCTCAACACGGGCTGTGCCGATTACACCGGTTCGGCGCTGGACGCATTTTTCACTGCTCAGATGGGCCAGTTTATCGGGATGTTTCCGAGCCTGCCGGCCCAGACGACACACCGGATCCACTGTATTGCCTGGAGCGATTACTCGACGCCGGCCATAGTGTCGCGCGCGCACGGGATCCGGCTGGAGACGAGCTATTACTATTGGCCGCCGACGTGGGTGGCGGACACCCCGGGGCTTTTTACGGGCTCCGGGATGCCGATGCGTTTCGCCGGCACGGATGGCGCCATCTTGGACATCTATCAGGCGACCTCGCAGATGACGGATGAATCGGGGCAGAGCTATCCCTACACGGTGGATACTTTGTTAGACCGGGCGCTGGGTTCAGAGGGGTATTACGGAGCGTTTGTGGCGAATATGCACACGGATGCCTACCCGGAGCAACAGGCGGATGCGGTCTTTTCGTCGGCGACGAACCACGGCGTGCCGATCATCTCCGCTCGCCAACTGCTCACGTGGCTTGACGCTCGGAATGGTTCCTCCATCAGTTCCATTAACTGGAGCGGCAGCAGTGAGACCTTCTCCGTGCAAGCGAACGCCAGCGCAAGGGGCCTTCAGGTGATGGTGCCGGTGCCCGGGGGATATAGCGCCAATGCGGTCACCTACAACGGCAGTTCGCTGGCCTACGGTTCGGCATGGATCAAAGGCATCGAGTACGCCTGGTTTCCGGCTACCACCGGCGTTTACCAGGTCAGCTATGCGCTGGACACGACTCCGCCAAGCGTGACTGCGATCTTGCCGGCCAGTGGGTCCGTGGGGATCAGCCCAGCTACCAGCGTCATGGCGATCTTCAGCGAGGCGATGGCCCCTTCGAGCATCAACCCGACCACGATTACGTTGAGCGATGCTGTGGGTAATGTTGTGCCCGGCACGGTATCTTACAACTCTGCCGCGCTTACGGCGGTCCTGACTCCAACGGCTCCGTTGGCGCTTGCGACTACCTACAAGGCCGGTGTCAAAGGCGGTGTGGGAGGGGTGACGGACCTCGCAGGCAATGCCCTGCCTAGTAATTTCCTCTGGTCATTTGCCACAGTTAATCACGATGCCACCAACATTTGGCCGAGCACAGCGTTGCCCGGAATCGCGGACGCCGGCTCGGACAGCGCGCTCGAGCTGGGAGTGCAGTTCCGGTCGGCCGTCGCGGGAAGCATTACGGGCATCCGGTTTTACAAAGCAACCGCCAACACCGGCACGCACATCGGAAACCTCTGGACGAGCAGCGGCACGCACCTGGCGACCGCTACTTTTACCGGCGAAACGGCGTCTGGGTGGCAGCAAGTGCTGTTCCAGACGCCCGTCGCGATCACCTCCAACACGGTCTATGTGGCCTCATACCATTGTACCATTGGCCACTATAGCGCCGATTCCGGCTATTTCTCGATCCAGGGCGTTGATAATTATCCGCTGCATGCGCTGGGCCCTGATGAAAGCGGGGGCAACGGCGTCCTAGGCAATGGCCTCTACAACTACGGAACAAGCAGTACCTTCCCCAATCAGACCTACAACACGGAAAACTATTGGGTGGATGTCGTCTTTAAGGCGGCCGGCCCTTAGCATAGGCGCATGATCCGTACGAGGAGGAGAGCTGCCTGGAAATAGATTCCAGGCGTCCGTAATTCACCCGACATCCTCTTCGGTAATGAACGGAATGGTAATACCCGCCGGGCATCGGTTATGCTATTACTGGCGTGATAAACTGCGAGCATTTCGGAAGCATAGGGATAAGAGTCTGCCTGGAACTGCATGAGAGGGCACGGGTTGCGCGCAACCTTCCTGGCTTAAGGCTTGTTTCTGCACAGTTCATCAGTGTGGCCTGGAAGCAGAGGAGTGGCCTGATTTATTGCCGCCGCTATCTAATAATGCTGCGCCGTCTCTTTTGTCAAACATGTATTGGCCCTCTCAACCCACCGGCAACGGCTGTGCCCCTCCACCCAAGGGATTTCCCGGGCTTAAGTTCTGTAGGTTTACCGGGACCGTATTCCTGGCTTGCCCCGATTGTCGCAAATTGCGTGCGGACTAGAGTGATGGTCGAAAGCTGGGTCACGGCCCGGCACCTCAAGAATACTTAGAATGCAATCGCCTAAATTTTTCCGGCCCACGCACGATTCGGCGCGAAAACTGATCATCGCGATGTCATCAGATACGGCTTCGCCTATGAAACAAAAAAAGAATACTATCACTCTACTTCTTGCTGCAGCCTGCTTCATCACCAGTGCTGGGATGGCGCGGGCGCTGCAAGTAAACCTCACCGCCGCTTCCGGCGGCTCGGCCATTTCTGCGGATACGCCGGCGGGTTCTTGGACAACACTGACCGGCCCGATCGCCGCCGAGAGCGGCGGTGCCGGTCTGATCGGCACCGGCACGATCATATTGACCGCGCCAACCGGGTTCCAATTCAACCCTGCAGGATCGGTGACGATCAAGGTGAACGGCGGCAGTACGGCCGCCAATAACATCAACAGTACGCCCAACGGTGGTACGTTCTCCCCAACCAGCGTCAGCGTGACCGCCTCCGCGATTACAATCACGATTAATTCAATCAGCAGCATCAACCCAAACACATTGACCTGGCAGGGAATACAGGTCCGACCCACGGCGGGAACCCCGCTGGCCAGTGGTGACTTCTCTGAGTCTGGCACATCCTCCATGGCCACTCCGAATGGGACATGGGGCACATTGACGGAAATAGCGGGAGCGACCACTAAGCTTGCGTTCACGACCCAGCCGGGTGGCGCAACGGCGGGCAGCCCATTAAGCCCGCAGCCGGTGGTACAGACCGAGGACGCTTTCGGGAATCTCTCGGCGGTTGGGTTACCAAGCAGTGAGACGGTGTCGATTATGATTAATACCGGGACGGGAGCGCTGCAAGGCACAACCAGCTACGATATCGGGAGCAGCGTGGGCAACGGAAGGATTACCGGCAGCGGATTGCAGATTGACCAGTCGGGCAGCTTCACGCTCAGCGCGACGGCGAGCGGCTTGGCCGAAGGCGTTAGCGTCTCCTTTGCGGTGAACGCCCGCTCGTCTGGGGTGGCGCCGGCGGGTTGGTACGCGGGAGATATGCACGTGCATCGAAACTGTGGTGGGGATTCCGACCCGTTTCCCGTCACTGACATCTACAGCCAGATGGTGACTCAGAATCTGGCAGTGGTTTCTCTGCTGGCGGATATGGGCAATGGCGAGGTGAAGAACCCTGCGACGGATCTACCGCTTGTGACCGGGGGTGACGACCCTGTATCTACCGCTGGACGGATCGTCCACTGGGACGCGGAGTGGCATTGGGATGCGGACTATACGCAGTATCCCCACCAAGCCTTGGGCGGGCACATCGTGGCCCTTGGGCTAACTAGCGCTTATCAGATCTGGAGCGAGACCACCTATCCGATCTTCGATTGGGCGCATCAACAGGGGGGCATTGGCGGCTTTGCGCATTTCGAATACCTGGATGACAGCTTCCCGACAAACCTGACTTGTTGCACTCCAATAGACTACCCGGTCGAAGTGGCACTGGGGGACTGTGATTTCATTTCCGAGGACGTAACCGGGAGCGATTACTTCATTCACGCGTATTACCGGCTGCTCAACTGCGGCTTTCGGCCCGGCTTTGCAGCCGGCTCGGATTATCCCTGCGGACTTGAAAACGGATCAAGTGGCTCCCCAGGGATTGGGCCGATGCTGACCTATTCCCAAGTGGCCGGAGGGCAGTTGACGTATAGCAACTGGATCCATGCCATCGCCGCAGGGCGGACTATGGTCACGCGCAACGGCCTCAACGAGTTTGTGAGTTTGGTGGTCAATGGCACGAGCACGCCAGGGGACGAAGTTCAGTTGAGTGCGGCCGGCAGTGTGCCGGTGACCGTGGTGTGGACGGCGCAAACCAATCTGACGGGGACGCTGGAGTTGGTGTGCAACGGGGTCGTGGTGGCCAGCCAGCCGGCCACGGCAGCGCCGGGCTCGCCGGTGATATTAAGCGCCGCGGTGAATTTCCCAAGAAGCGGGTGGCTATGCGCACGGCGGATGGACCCCATTTCCGGGCATCAGACGCACACGGCGGCGGTGTTTGTCACGGTGATCGGCGCCCCGGTGCGGGCCAGCGCGGCCGATGCGCAGTTTTATGTGCAGTGGATGGACAACCTGCTGGCGAACACGTCGGCGGACGGGGTGTGGAATTCCTTCTTCCCCACCAGCCTAGCTGCTGCGCAAGCACGGTATAGTGCGGCCCGGGCCGTGTATGCGCAGATCGCTGCGGAGGCGGCGGCGCTGGTCATCAATACGAGTTTCCTGCCCAACGGCTTCGAGAACGTGCTTTACCCGACGACGCTGACCGCGGCGGGTGGGACTGCCCCGTACAAAACGTGGACAATCGTCAGCGGAGCCCTGCCCCCGGGTCTGACGCTCGATGCCAACAGCGGAACTATTACGGGAACGCCGACCGCTGCGGGGGTTTTCAACTTCATCGCCGGAGTGAGTGATAGCAGCGTTCCCGTGCAGACCGCAACCCAGTCCCTGAGTATCACCATCGCGAAGAACATCTACGGGAACGGACCGGACGGCCCGATCCTCGTGCTCGCGAACACGGCCAATCCCTTCAGTACATATTACGCGGAGATTCTTTTGGCGGAGGGCTTGAACGAATTCACGCTTGAGGACATTTCGTCGGTGAATAGTGCAACGTTGGCAAGTTACGATGTGATCCTCCTTGGGGAAACACCTTTGACCCCCGATCAGGTGTCCCTGCTCACCGAGTGGGTGAATGCCGGTGGCAGCCTGATCGCGATGCGGCCGGACAAGCAGCTAGCCGGGCTGCTGGGACTAACCGACGCCCTCGGGACCATCTCCAACGCGTACCTGTTGGTGAACACGGCCTCCGGTCCAGGCATGGGGATCGTAGGCCAAACCATTCAATTCCACGGTGTTGCGGACCAATACACACTCAATGGTGCAACGAGTTTGGCGACTTTGTATGCGAACGCACAGACTTCCGCCGGGAATCCGGCCGTGACTTTGAAAAGCGTCGGCTTGGGGCAGGCGGCGGCCTTCACGTTTGATCTGGCCCGCTCGATTGTCATGACGCGCCAAGGCAACCCGGCTTGGTCGGGTGAGCAACGTGAAGGACAAGGGAGTCAGGGCGCCGAGGGGCAACTGAGTCCGATCCGCGCCGTTGACCTATTTTATGGGGGGGCGAACTTCGATCCGGAGCTCGACTGGGTGGATTTGAACAAGGTGGCCATTCCGCAGGCCGATGAACAGCAGCGGTTTTTGGCCAACATGATCCTCTCCATGCATTCCACCAAGAGCCCGTTGCCGCGGTTCTGGTATTTCCCGCATGGGTATAAGGCGGTGGTTGTGATGACAGGCGACGACCATGCGGGAACCTATGGCGGTTCGTATGCAACCACCCGCTTCGATCAATACCTGGCGGCCAGCCTCCCGGGAGGCTCGGTGGCCGACTGGACCGTGCCGCGATGCAGCGCATATATCTTTACTTCTCCTAATCCATGCTTGACGAATGATGCGCAGGCAGCGGCATACAACGCCGCAGGATTTGAGATCGGCGTGCACCTGAACACGGGCTGCGCGAATTACACCGGTTCGTCCCTGGACGCATTTTTCACCGATCAGATGGACCAGTTTGGCGCGATGTATCCGAGCCTGCCGGCCCCGACGACCCATCGGATCCACTGTATTGCCTGGAGTGATTACTCGACGCCGGCCACTGTGTCGTATGCGCACGGGATCCGGCTGGAGACGAGCTATTACTATTGGCCGCCGGCATGGGTAGCCGACCGGCCGGGGTTCTTTACAGGATCCGGGATGCCGATGCGTTTCGCCGGGACGAATGGCGGCATCATGGACATCTATCAGGCGACGACGCAGATGACGGATGAATCGGGGCAGAGCTATCCCTACACGGTGGATAATCTGTTAGACGGGGCGTTGGGTGCGGAGGGGTATTACGGAGCGTTTGTCGCCAACATGCACACAGATGCGGAACCTGAGCGGGACGCAGATGCCGTCTTTTCGTCGGCGACGAGCCGGGGGGTGCCGATCATCTCGGCGCGACAGTTGCTGACCTGGGTGGACGCGCGCAATGCTTCCGCCTTCCAGTCCATTGTCTGGGATAGCAGCAATACCCGGGCAACGTTCTCCGTGCAAGCGAGCCCCAATGCCAGAGGTCTCCAGGTCATGCTGCCGGTGCCTCCTGCAGGTACCAACGTTGGCAGTGTCCTGTCTAACGGAATCGCCATACCCTATTACTACGCCTCGGTTAAAGGTCTTCAATATGTCATGTTCGAGGCAGGCACCGGTAGCTACGCAGTCAGCTTCGCCACCGACACCACCCCGCCGAGCATTAGCCAGGTATTCCCGGCCAATGGTGCTACGGACGTGAGCGGCAACACGAATGTCACGGTAACGTTTAGCGAGGCCATGAATGCCTCAACCATTACTACAAACACGATCACGGTGTGGGATGCTGCGAGCAATGCGGTTCCGGCAACGGTTTCTTACAACCCGACCAACTTTACCACCGTTTTGCAGCCAAATGGTCCGCTGGGCCAGCTTCAGACCTACACGGCGAGGGTGGAGGGCGGAACCCCGGGGGTTACGGATGTTGCGGGGAATCCCCTGCCGAGTCGTTATGAGTGGACCTTCATCACGAGTGCAACGAATCTCGAGGTTGAGACGACGCCACCGACAGTGAGTTCGGTGAGCCCAGTGAATGGCGCGACTGGGGCGGGGGTGGGCACGGTGGTGACGGTGACGTTTAGCGACGCGATGGCCCCGACGAGCATCAGTGGGAGCACGATCACGCTGCAGGACGCGCAAAACAATGCCGTGGGGGCGACAGTATCCTACAACTCCTCTACGTTCACGGCGACGCTGACGCCCAATGCGCTGCTGCACCCCAACATGGTTTACACCGCGACGGTAAATGGTGGGGTTGCGGGAGTGGTTGATGCGACGGGGAACCCCTTGACGAGGGATTTTATCTGGTCGTTCGCGACGGTGAATCAGCTTACGATCTGGAGCGACTCGACCGTTCCGAGCACTGGGATGTTCGCTGATATACATGCTTACGAGTTAGGGGTGAAATTTACGAGTGATGTCAGCGGGAATGTGACGGGGATACGGTTTTACAAAGGGGGGACGGCGAATGG
>Ga0182014_10004153_pt1 | contig 16843 bp, 15 predicted proteins | sample 612S2DmetaG_FD_120489 | JGI IMG/M metagenome (GOLD analysis project Ga0182014, IMG submission 120489) | Permafrost microbial communities from Stordalen Mire, Sweden - 612S2D metaG | ecosystem: Environmental > Terrestrial > Soil > Wetlands > Permafrost | place: Sweden: Stordalen | collected... | reverse complement strand
GCGGCGAAAGACGTTACCGTGATCTTCCTGATCATTGCGGCGGCGGGCAAGGCGGCGCAATTCCCGTTCTTCACCTGGCTACCGACGGCGATGGCGGCTCCGACCCCGGCCAGCGCCTATCTTCATGCCGCGGCCATGGTGAAGGCGGGCATCTACCTGGTGGCGCGGTTGCTGATCAGCATGCACGGCTTTCCGCCGCGTGTCGCGTTTCTTCTGGGCGGAATCGCCGTGGCGACCATGTACACCGCCCTGCTCTTCTACTTCGTACAGGACGACCTCAAAAAGCTGCTGGCTTTCTCGACCATCGCCAACCTCGGCTACATGATGCTGGGTTTGTCGCTGGGAGCCCTGGGCTCGACGATGGCGATGCGGGGAGGGCTGCTGCACCTCATCAATCACTCCTTTACCAAGAGCCTGCTGTTTTTGGCGCTGGGAGCGGTTTCGTGCGCGACGGGAACACGCAAGCTCTCGGATTTGAGCGGGCTCAGCCGGAAGATGCCGGTCACTTCGCTTGCCTTCGTCATCGGCGCGTTGGCCATCAGCGGCGTTCCGCCGTTCAACATGTTCTGGAGCAAGTTCTTCATCATCGGCGGCGCCATCCGCATGCACTCCGGCTGGGGCTGGACGCTGGCGGTGCTGGCCCTGGCGGAGAGCGTGGCCGGCTTTGCCTGGTTCCTGCACGTCGTACACAAGGTTTTCTTCGGAAAGCCAGCCGCGGCGGTGGCCGAAGCTCACGACCCGCCGCTCACCATGATGATCCCAATCTTGGCGTTGATGGTCCTGAGCCTGATTTCGACGGTGTTTGCCCTGCCCATTATTGGCCGGCTGCTAGGGGTCTAGACGATGAACGTAAGTATGATTTTCGCGGGCGCACTCGGGTTGTTGGCCGCGACTTCACTGCTCACGCTGATGACGGCCGACCGGAGGCGCCTGACCGGGATCGTCAACTTCCTGGGAACCGGCTGCGCCGCCGCCTGCATGCTGGTTGTGGCCGGAAAGGCGCTGTCTGCCGGTCCCGTCGAGTTCGCCTTCGGCAATGTGCACGTGCTCGGTCTGAGCGCCCAACTGGCCTTCCGGATCGACGCACTGAGCGCCATTTTCGTCGTCATGATCAGCCTTTTGTCAGTTGCCTCGGCCCTCTACGGGATCGGCTATCTGGACCACTACAAGCTCGAAGACCTTCGCCGCTACTACGTGCCCTTTCCCCTGTTCATGGCGGGAATGCTGGCGGTGGTAACGACCGCCGACTGGTTCTGGTTTTTAGTGTTCTGGGAATTCATGACCCTGGCTTCGTACTTCCTGGTGATCTTCGAGAACCGGGACGAGGAAAACCTGTCGGCCGGCTTTATTTACTTCTTGATGACGCACGTGACCTCGATCGGGCTGATGGTAGGGGTCATCTTTCTTTCGAGCTCAACCGGCTCGTTTGCTTTTGACCGGCTCACGGAGCTATTCCGCGCGCTCGCGCAATCCAACCCGGCGGGCCTGCACGCGCTGCTGTTGCTGTTCTTCGTTGCCTTCGCCACCAAGGCCGGCATGTATCCCCTCGGCATCTGGCTTCCGCTGGCGCATCCAGCGGCTCCGGCCAGCGTCAGCGCTCTGCTCTCGGGAGTCATGATCAAGATCGGTGTCTATGGGCTGCTGCGGGTCTTCGTCTGGCTGTTGCCGGTTTCGCTGGCCATGACCGCGTGGGGGGTGGTCATCGCGAGCTTCGGGGTGCTCTCCATGCTGGTCGGCACCCTGCGCGCGCTGGGCGAGCACGACTGCAAGCGGCTGCTGGCGCAGCATAGCATCGGACAGATGGGGTACATTCTGCTCGGGCTGGGGTTGGGGCTGGCCTTCATGGTCCGCAACCCGGTGTTCAGCGCGGTGGCCATGGTCGGATGTCTGTATCACGTGCTGAACCACGCCTGCTTCAAGTCGCTCCTGTTCTTCAACTCCGGCTCTATCCTGTTACGCGCCGGAACGCGCGACCTGGACCGGCTTGGCGGCCTGATCAAGATCATGCCCGTGACGGCGGCCTGCGCGGTCGTGGGCGCGCTTTCCATCTCCGGCACGCCGCCGTTCAACGGCTTCGTCAGCAAGTGGCTGCTGTATCAGAGCGCCATCTTCGGTGACACCCGCGCGCCGCTTTACGTCCTCTACGGAGTAGTAGCGATCTTCGTCGGTTCAGTGACGCTGGCCTCCTTCATCAAGTACCTGGGCAGCGCCTATCTGGGCACGCTGCCGGAGCGATACGCGCACGCCGAGCGAGGCTGCCCCAAGTCAATGGAGATTGTGGAGCTGCTTTTAAGCGGGGCTTGCTTGCTGCTTGGAGTCTTTCCGGGACTGGTGCTCGCAGTGCTGCTGAAGGCGCTGCCACCTCCGCTGCTGGGCGGCCAGGCTCTTCCCACAAGCGCGATATTCACCGCTTTGCCCTGGGGCGGCGCGGCCGTCTCCTTGCAGGGGGTTCGCGTGGCCTCCGTCGGCCCGCTGATTCTTCTGGCGGCTTTGGCCCTCTGCACGGCGATCGCTTATGGGATCTATCGCAGCGTCAGCGTGGCCAGCCGGCCGGCCGAGCTGTGGAACTGCGGAGAGCTGGTGCCCAATGAAGAGGTTCGCTACCGGGCCAGCAGCTTTTATAAACCTTTCAAGGACCTGTTCGGCTTCCTCTATCGCGAGAACCGGTTTCCACGGCTCTCGCCGCCGCGGAGGCTGCTCGAATGGCTCGATCTCGACCGCTGGGTGTACTTTCCGATCGCCCGGCTCTCGACCCGGATCAGCCGCGGCTTGAGCCGCCTGCACAATGGCGTGCCGCAGTTCTACCTGCTGTGGCAGATGGTGGGGCTGATTCTCTCCATCGGGTTGATCGTGTGGATCGGAGGTGGTCAATGATTACTGCCGACCAAATCATTGCCGAAATTTGCGAGCGCTTTCCGGACGCGCTGCTGGAGACGAAACAGCCCAATCCCTATCAGCTGTTTATTACTCTGAGGAAAGAGACAATCACCCAGGTCGCCGATTACCTGTTCAACGTCCTCAGGGCCCGGCTCATCGTTTCCGTCGGCACTGATATGCGCCCGATCAATGGTACCTATGAGGTCGGCTACATCTTTTCCTTGGACCGCGACAACCTGGCGGTGATGATTAAAGAGATCGTCGACCCGGCCGATCCTCGCGTGCCCTCGCTCACCAATATCATTCCCGGCGCGAACTGGCACGAGCGCGAGGTTTACGACCTGCTGGGGATCGTCCCCGAGGGCCATCCCGACCCGCGCCGGCTCGTGGTCTCCGACGACTGGCCCGAGGATGTCTTTCCTTTGCGCAAGGATGTTCCCTACAATTTCCGGCCGCCGCGGGTTACCGAAATCAAGCCGCCAATGCGCGAGCGTACCGCGCGCGAAAAGAACGCCACCGTGCTCAGCATCGGGCCGTTCTTTCCCACGCTGGAAGAGCCAGCCTACTTCAAGCTGTTCGTCGAAGGCGAGCAGGTGGTCGGCTGCGACTACCGCGGATTCTTTTCCCACCGCGGCATCGAAAAGCTGACCGAAACCGTCCTGGACTACAACCAGGTGCCGTTCATCGCCGAGCGCATCTGCGGCATCTGCGGCTTCGTGCACAGCGGCACTTACTGCATGGCGGTGGAGCAGGCGGCGGAGATCGAGATTCCGCCGCGGGCCAAGTACATCCGCACGATCATGATGGAGCTGGAGCGGATACACAGCCACCTGCTCTGGCTGGGGCTGGCCGCCCATTATCTCGGCTTCGACACCGTGCTCATGCAGTCGTGGCGCATCCGCGAGCCGATCATGTGGCTGGTGGAAGCGATCACCGGCAACCGCAAGACCTACGGAATGAATCTGGTGGGCGGCGTGCGCCGTGACCTGGACGCCGAGAAGTGCGACAAGATTCTTGCAACGCTGGCGACCATCGAAAGCGAAACCACCGAACTGGTGGGCGCTGTCGTCGAAGACAACTCGCTGAAGATGCGGCTGGAGAAAGTCGGCATCCTTTCCAATGAAGACGCGCGGCTGATCTGCGTCGTCGGACCCACGGCGCGCGGCTCGGGAGTGGCCATCGACTCGCGCCAGGATCGCCCATACTTGGCCTACCCTGATCTCGATTTCAAGATCGCAGTGCGGAGCGCCGGCGACATTTGGGCGCGCACCCTGGTGCGGGCGGAAGAGACGTTCACCGCCATCGACCTGGTCCGGCAGATGCTCCAGAAGTTACCGCCCGGGGAACTGATGGCTGACGTCGGACCCATACCCAAGTGGCGGGAGGGGATCGGCATTGCCGAAGCGCCGCGCGGCGAGGTCTGCCACTACGTGCTGACCGGCCCAGACAACCGGCCGTACCGATGGCGCGTGCGGGCCTCGACCTATCCGCAATTGCAGGCCATTCCGCGGATGCTGGAAAAGATGAGCGTGGCTGATTTTCCAATCATCGTCGGTAGCATCGACCCATGCTTCTCCTGCACGGAACGGGTGTTGACGGTAGACACCACGACCAAGCAGATTCGGACATACAAAAAAAGTGAATTGCTGGCGCTCAGTCGCCGGAAATCCCGGTAGGTGGCGCGTGCAAAACGTATTGGTGGGAATCTTCAACATCGTGGTCGTGCTGGCGGGGGCGCCGCTGCTCGACGGGATCATGCGCCAAGTCAGGGCGCGAATTCATTCGCGCACGGGGCCGCCGGTCTGGCAGACCTACTACGACTTGGCCAAGCTGATGGTGAAGGAAGATCAGTCGGGAGCGAACCAGACGCTGTTCAACGCGGCCCCGGTTGTCTGTCTCGGCTCGGTGCTGATGGCCGCGCTGTTCGTCCCCATGGGAGGCGTAATCCCGCTCGGGTTTGCCGGCGACGTACTGGTGCTGATTTACATCCTCACCATGGCGCCGATCTGCATGTCTCTGGGCGGCATGGCGTCGGGCAGCCCGTATTCCTACATCGGCGTCAGCCGTGAGGTGATGATGCTGATGGTGGTCGAGCCGGTGCTGGCCGTAACGCTGATAGCCACCGCCATCAAGTCGCACTCGCTGCTGCTGGCCGACGATATCGGCTGGTTGGTGGCCCGTCCGCCCGCCATTTCACTGATCATTTGCGCCGTCGCCTTTTTCCTTGCCTTGCAGCCGGAGCTTGCCAAACTGCCGTTCGACCAAGCCGAGGCGGAACAGGAAATCATGGAAGGGCCGCTGATCGAATACTCCGGACGGAAGCTGGCCCTGCTGAAGTGGTCGATGTACTCGAAGCAGGTGGTCTTTCTCGCGCTCTTCGTCGGCGGCTTCATTCCCTGGCCGAAGTCGGGGCTGCTGGTGGTGGACATTCTGATTACGCTGGTCAAGGTACTGGTGGCCGCCGTGCTGGTGGAGGTCATCGCCCAGGTGTTTCCGCGACTGAAGATCAACCAGGCGATTCGCTACTTTGCCGTCGTGATCGTCGTTGCCTTGACCGGGCTGATGCTGGCCATCATGGGCCTGTGAGGTTGTGAACTTATGATTCCGATTTTAAAAGAACCCTGGATATGCCTGCGGGCGGGTCGCGTGACGCTTCCCTATCCGCTGGCGCCCATGGCGGCTCCCCCGCGCTTCCGCGGGCGTCCGACGATCGACGGCGCCAAGTGCCTGGGCTGCGGCGCGTGCTCGCAAGTCTGCCCGCCCCGGCTGATCGCGGTGACCGACGAGGGCACGACGCGGCGCATCGAGCTGAATTACTCGCGCTGCACATATTGCGCACGCTGCCAGGAGATCTGCCCGACCGGAGCCATGACCTGCACCGAGGACTTCGAGACCGCCACCGCTACGCGAAACAGCTTGGCAGTGTCCGTGGAACTCGATCTGGAGAAGTGCAAATCGTGCGGCACGCCATTCATGACCGGACGGATGCTGGCCAAGATGATCGAGGAATACTGCCCGCCGTGGATGAATAAGAAGCTGGAGACGCCGGAGTGGTTCTGGCGTTGTCCGCAATGCCGGCGGGAGCAGGTGGGTGAAGCCATCGACAGGAGCATCAAGCATGAGTAACGCCATCATGTACATCAGCCTGCTCTTACTGGCGACCTCGTTTCTGGCGGTTGAATGGCGCATCCTGTCGGCGGCCGTCCACACCTACCAGGTCCAATCGGTGCTGATCGCCCTGGTGTTCGCGCTGTATGCGCACTCGCTACGCAACGAAGCCCTGTACTTCTGGGCAGCCACGGTGCTGATCAGCAAAGGCGTGCTCATCCCCTGGCTGCTGCGGCGCTATCTGCTGAAGATCTACGCCAAGGAAACGCCGCCACTGTTGAGCGCCGTGCATTCCCACATTATCGGCTTGCTGATTGTGCTGTTCACTTTCCACTGGGTCTTCGCCCATCACGATCAACTGGTCATTTTGCCCAGCCTGACGGGTGAACCGTTCCGCATGAACCTGGCCGTGGCTACCTCCATTCTGATCATGGGACTCTACGCTCTGGTCACGCGCACGGACGCCTTCAAGATCGTGATCGGGCTTTGCCTGGTGGAGAACGGCGTGCACCTGAGCCTGGTCAGCCTGGCGCCTTCGATTCCGGAGACGGCCCTGATCGGGGTGGTCACAGACGTCGTAATTTCGGTCTGGATGCTGTTGTACATCGTGGCGGGTGTCTATAGGTCAACCGGTTCCATCGACACCTTGAAGTTGTCGCAATTGCGCGGGTAGAAGGGGGTCGAAGGTGACGGAATCCGCTCTGCTCATATCGCTGTTCACCATACCCGCTCTGGCGGCGGTGGCCGAGTACGCACGGGGGAAGCAGCACCCGGGGTCGGCCGGGCGATTCGCCATCCTGGGGGCGGCAATCAGCTTCGGACTGGCAATTGCCATCGCCGGGCGGGTGTTGCACGGTGGCCGGCTCATGATCCTCCACGGTCAATTGTATGCCGACGGTCTCGCTGGCCTGATGGCGCTGGTGGTGTCGCTGGTCGGATTGGTCACCACCGTCTATGCCTACCCGTACCTGCGCCACGAAGTCGCGGAAGGCAAGGTTCCGGTCGAGCGCTTACCGATCTACTTCGTGCTCACTTCGATTTTCATCAGCACCATGACAGCGGTAACGGTGACCAACAACATCATCATGATGTACGTACTGGTCGAGGCAACCACGCTTGCCTCAGCGCTGCTGGTGACTTACTACGGCCTGCCCGAATCGCTCGAAGCCGGTTACAAGTATCTTCTGTTGTGTTCCGTGGGTATCATCGTCGGATTGCTTGGCTGCGTGGTGTTTTATTCCGCCGCGGTCCCCTTTCTGGGCGGCAGCAGGGCGATGCTGATAAGCGAGATTGCCACCGTCGCGGGACGATTCCCGCCGGCAGTCTCCCTGGTGGGCGGCGCGCTGGTCATCATCGGCTTCGGCTCCAAGGCGGGATTCGTTCCGTTCCACGCCTGGCTGCCTGATGCCCATTCCCAGTCTCCCAGCCCGATGAGCGCGCTGCTGTCGGGTGTGACGATCAAGGTGGCGGTTTTTGCCGTCGCCAGGATTGCCTCGATCGCATTCCCGGCGCACGATATTCTGAAGACTTACTGCGTCGTGCTGGGCGCGGTCACCATGCTGGTAGGAATCTTCTGCGCCTTCGCCCAGACGGATCTGAAACGGATGCTCGCCTACAGCAGCGTAAGTCAGATGGGCTACATCATCATGGGGCTTGGCGTCGCCTCTTACCTGGGCTATTACGGCGCGATCTATCACCTGTTCAATCACGCCCTCGACAAGGCCATGCTGTTCCTGTGCACCGGCGTGATGCTGTACTCCTGCGACACGACTGACATCCGCAAGTTGGGACAAAGAAAGCATAGCCGGGTCCTGGCCGTGTGCTTCTTCATCGGCGCTTTCGCCATCTCCGGGCTGCCGCCGCTGAACGGCTTCTGGAGCAAGTTCACCATCTATGTCGCCGCCGCCCAGGCGCGCCTGTGGTGGGCGTTCGGCATTGCCCTATTCACCAGCCTGCTGACCTTGGCCGTGCTGGTTCGTGCGGGATACATGATTTTTCTCCAGCAGGAACACGGCGGGGCAGAGCACCAGGCGGTTGCGGCGGCATCGGCGCTGGCATTCGCCGCCGGGGCCGGCGCATCCTTTGCAGCCGCGACGAAGGCGCCGTCCGGCGTTCAGGCCAGCCCGCGTTCGACGGATGCGGCGCCCGGCTCGAAAGCGCTTCCGGATGCAAAAAGCTGTCCACCGGCCATCATGGCGGTGATCGTGGTGATGACGCTGCTGATCGTCATCAGCGGACTGAATCTGAATGTCATGAACCGTCTGATCGATTTAGCGGCCAGGGCTCTGTTGCATTGACAGGGAGGTTGGGCAATGAGGGGTTTGTACAAGACGCTCCTGGAAAAGTATTTCAAGCGTTCGCTGTGGGTCTACCATGCCAATGCGGGCGCCTGCAACGGTTGCGACATCGAGGAGATTAACGCCTTTACTCCCTACTATGACGCCGAGCGTTTCGGACTGAAGCTGGTTGGTTCGCCCCGGCATGCCGATGTCCTGCTAGTATCCGGTCCGGTGACGCGCAACGCGGAACCTCGGCTGAAGCGCCTGTACGACGCAGTGCCAAATCCCAAGCTGGTGATTGCCTGCGGTTCGTGCGCCGTCGGTGGCGGCATGTGGTTCGACTCTTATCACGTGGTCGGCGGGGTAGACAAGGTCATGCCGGTCGATTTCTATATTCCCGGTTGTCCGCCCAGGCCGGAGGCTATCCTGTGGGGCGCTGCCGTTGCCATGGGCTTGGTAAAAGGCAAAACACAGCCCTACCACTACCGGCAGGATTCCGAGGCGGAGTCAGTGCCGTCCGTTTCGCGGCCGGAGGACGGCGCTTCGGCGTCAAGCGCGGGGAAAGCGTAATCGGAAGGAGCAGCATTTGCTGCGAGACGAACTGCAACATCGGCTGAAAGGAAAGGTCCTGCTCATCGGCATTGGGAATCCCCTGCGCGGCGATGACGCCAGTGGCCCGGCGCTCATCGAAATGCTTGCCGACAGGGTGAGCGCCGGCCTGCTCGATGCCGGAGAGGTTCCGGAAAGCTATGTGGGCCGCATCCTTGCGGCGCGGGCAGACACGATCGTCGTGGTGGATGCCGCCGATTTCGGCGCGGAGGCCGGAGATGTTGCCGTACTGGAGATCGAAAATCTGGCCGGCTGTGCTATCTCCACGCATCAAATGCCGCTCGGCGTGTTGCTGCGCAACATTGCCGAAAAAAGCCGCGCCGACTTGTTCGCATTGGGGGTACAAGCGGCGCATATCGACTTCGGAGAGCCGCCGAGCCCGGAGGTGATGGGTTCGCTTCGAGATTTGGCAGAGCTGTTTATGGAACTGTTGCCCAGGGAAACGTTGCCGTACAGCCATGCCTTCATTGAGCCGAAACAGGTGAGTTTATGAATAACTTAGTGATCGCCGAATCGGGAAGGTGCATTGCCTGCCGCACTTGTGAAGTGGCCTGCGTACTGGCCCATTCACCCGCGAATGCATTGGAGATGCTCTCGCCCCGGCGTTTTGTGCCGCGGCTAAAGCTGATACTGACCTCGCGGGTCAGCGCTCCCGTCCAGTGCCACCAATGCGAGGATGCCCCCTGTGTCAAGGTCTGCCCGAACCGGGCCATCGTCCAGAGGCAGAATTCGATCCAGGTGTTGGAAGGACGGTGCGTCGGCTGCAAGAGCTGCCTGCTGGCGTGTCCATACGGCGCGGTCGAGCTCGTGGCCCGCGAAGCCATCGTGTTCGAAAATCTATCCGCGAATCAGCAAGTCGCGCCCGGACAGGTGGAGGTCTTCAAGTGCGACCTCTGCCTGCACCGCCAGGACGGTCCGGCCTGCGTCGCCGTATGTCCGACCAAAGCAATTCATCTGATGGATGCCAAGACGTTGGCGGAGCGCTTGCAGCACAAGCGGGAGCAGGCGGCCGTCGCCATGGCTTGAGAGTTTCACCGGGAGATGTCGGCCCATAGACAGAGATGAGGATGCGGAAGATGCCTAACAAAGTTTTGACCGTATGTCCGTACTGCGGTGCCGGCTGCATGATGAACCTGCTAGTCGATAACGGCACCATCGTGGGCGCCGAGCCCGCGCCGGGGCGCACCAACCAGAGCGAACTATGCCTGAAAGGCTATTACGGCTGGGATTTTCTTAACGACACCAAGCGCCTGACGCCGCGGCTGACCAAGCCACTGATTCGCCGCAAACGCGGCGGCAAATTGGAGGGGGTCTCCTGGTACGAGGCAATCGACTTCACCGCCGGCAGGCTGCAGGAGATCAAGCACAAGCATGGCCCGGATTCGATCATCTGCACCGGGTCGGCGCGCGGACCGGGAAACGAAGCCAATTACATCATGCAGAAATTTGCCCGCGCGGTGATCGGCACCAATAACGTCGATCACTGCGCACGTGTTTGACACGCCCCCTCCGTGGCCGGTCTGGCCGCGACACTGGGCAACGGGGCAATGAGCAATTCGATTCCGGAGATCGAGGACACCAAGTGCGTCTTCATCTTCGGCTACAACGCCGCCGACTCGCATCCGATTGTGGCGCGGCGGATCGTCAACGCCAAGCAGAAGGGCGCCAAGATCATCGTCACCGATCCGCGCCTGACGGAGTCGGCGCGCATCGCCGATCTCTGGCTGCCCATCCGCAACGGCACCAACATGGTTTTGGTGAACGCCTTCGGTAACGTGCTGATCCAGGAAGGGCTTTACAACCGGGAGTACGTCGAGAAGTATACCGAAGGGTTTGAAGAGTATCGTGCCGCCGTCGCTAAATACACGCCAGAATACGCGGAGACAATCACCGGGATTCCGGCGGAAAACATTCGCGAGGCCATGCGGATCTACGCGGCCGCTCCGAGCGCCTTCATTCTTTACGGCATGGGGGTCACACACTACGGCCAAGCTGTCGATGTCGTGAAAGGATTGTCCGGCCTTGCTTTGTTGACCGGCAATCTGGGCCGGCCGAATGTGGGCATCGGTCCGGTGCGCGGCCAGAACAACGTGCAGGGCGCTTGCGACCATGGGGCGCTGCCTAACGTCTTCCCCGGCTATCAGCCGGTCACGGACGAAAAGATCCGGGCCAAGTTCGAGAAGGCCTGGGGCGTCAAGCAACTGCCAGCCAAGCCGGGCTACTGTCTGACGGAGGTGCCTCACCTGGTCAAGGAGGGAAAGCTCAAGGCCTATTACATCTTCGGCGAAGACATCGTGCAGACCGATCCCGACGCGGCTGCGCTTCGGGAGGCCCTCGGAGCCCTGGAGTTCGTCATCGTGCAGGACATCTTCATGAACAAGACGGCCTTGCATGCAGACGTTATTTTCGCGGCGACGTCGTGGGGAGAGCACGAAGGAACCTACTCCACGGCCGATCGCGGCTTCCAGCGCTTCCGCAAGGCAATTGAGCCGAAGGGCGACGTCAAGACGGACTGGGAAATCATCTCCATGATGGCAACGGCAATGGGTTATCCCATGAAGTACAACAACACGGAAGAGATCTGGGATGAGATGCGCTCTCTGTGTCCGACCTTTGCCGGGGCCAGCTACAAGCGGATCGAGGAATTAGGGACCATCCTGTGGCCCTGCCCCACGGAAGATCATCCTGGAACACCGTATCTGTACGCCGGAAACAAGTTCAGCCGGCCTGGCGGCAAAGGCCTGCTGTTCGCCGCGGAATGGCGGCCGCCCTTGGAGCAGCCCGACAGCGACTACCCGCTTATCCTCTCGACCGTGCGCGAGGTTGGACACTACTCCGCCCGGACCATGACCGGCAACTGTGCAGCCTTGCAGGTGCTGGCGGACGAGCCCGGATACGTGCAAATCAGCGTTGCCGATGCGGAGCGACTCGGGATCGAGGACCAGGAACTGGTTTGGGTCAGCTCGCGCCGCGGCAAGGTAATCAGTCGAGCCTTGGTAACCGAAAGGGTCAACGTGGGTGCAGTTTACATGACCTACCAGTGGTGGGTCGGCGCTTGCAACGAACTGACGATCGATCACCTTGATCCGATCTCCAAGACGCCCGAATACAAATATTGCGCGGTTAAGGTCGCGCGGATCGAAGATCAAGAGTGGGCAGAGCGCAACGTGGAGGACCAGTACAGCCGGCTGAAGGCGCAGATGTGTTACTAAAGGACGGCGAAAGCACGCGCCAACCGGCGAGGCTGTCGCCTGATAGCGTGCTCAGCGCGTGGGTGCGCGCACTGACAGGGGCTTTGCCTAAACAGCGATCACAATTACACTTGCATTGGTGGCAATGCAGTGTGCCGATCGAAAGATTGTGGAGGAGCCGTTCTTGGGATGACTCACGCGCTTTTGTCGGAATTATCGGCACTGCACAAACGTCTTTGCCCACGCCAGATTCTAGGCCTGCGCATGGGACTTTATGCCGCGGCCCTGCTTCGCCTTAATCTGCCACAAACCGACAAACGCCTTTACACTTTCGTGGAGACGGACGGCTGTTTCGTCGATGGAATTACCGTAGCCACTGGCTGCTCTCTAGGACATCGCACGCTGCGGCTTTTTGACTACGGCAAAGCGGCAGCGACGTTTTTGGACACGGAGAGCGCACGGGCAATTCGCATCTGGCCGTGCGCGGAGTCCCGCATCCGTGCCGCACAGTGTGTTCCCGAGGCGAAGAGCCGTTGGCAGGCACAATTGCAGGGGTACCAGGTCCTCCCCTTTGAGGAACTATTCGCTTGTTCGGAGGTGAGCCTGACGGTCTCGTGGACGACGCTGATCGGCCAGCATGGAGTGCGACTCAACTGTGCCATCTGCCGAGAGGAGATCATCAACCAGCGGGAAGTAACGATAGACGGGCGCACCTTCTGCCGGAGCTGTGCTGGAGAAGGCTACTGGCGGCAGATTGCTCCGCCCTTGGCGGTCGGCCCCCTTTCGATGGAAACCCTCCGAGCTGACACCTCGAAAATGAGCCGCCCATTCCCGAAGAGATTTCCAGATTAGAAGTGATCGTTTACAGAATTTAGTACGTATTCCGCCGGCGCGACTCTGCGTTCGGAAGCAGTGCTGGCATAACGCATGGCCATTTCCGCAGCCTGAGTTAGAAGTGCAGACGTCTCTCGTTTGTTCATGGTGGAACTCTCCGGCTCTATCCAAAGAACATAGCCTATTTGCAACGCAGCAACTTTGCGCGCAGCTACGCTCCCATCATTTATTGAATAGGAGAGACAGAGGCATCCCCTTCGGATTGGACGCCTAACCCTGTATCGTCGCGTAGACTACGTCCGCGGGTCTCCGGCCCCAGCAAAACCGAAACACCGGTAATCACGGAGAGTGCCACCACGTAGAGCGAAACGAGATAGGGCGACCCCTTGCCGACCGCCAGCAGTGCGGTTGCGAGCATCGGAGCAATTCCTCCCGAGATTGGAGAGGTGACCTCTCTGGCAAGAGCGAAGCCCGTGTAACGGACGCGCGAAGGAAACATCTCGGCTAGCCAGGGGCTCTGGGCGGATGTCATTAAGGTTTTGGCTACCCCGGACACAATAAAGAGAGCGAGATAGATCAGCGGTCGCGATCGCGTCTGCAACATGGCGAAAAACGGAAATACAAAAACACCCGACAACACGGCGCCCGCCAAATAGACGGGCTTCCGTCCCACTTTGTCGGAGACCCAGCCAAATAACGGCACGGTAACAAATTGCGATGCCGCGCTGAACATCAGGGCCGTAATGATTTCCGACCTTGCGAGCCCGAGCTGGTGGGTCGCATATACGATTACGAAAGATTCATAGATATACGCGAGCGAGTTGTCGCCGAGTCTTGCCCCCCAGGCGCATAGCAGCGGCCGCCGTGCGATTCGAAAAACCTCCCGGACTGGCGATCGCGAAATTTTGCGTTTTTTCGCCAATTCAGCAAAGATCGGCGTTTCCTTCAACGATGCCCGCAGCACCACCCCGAGCACTACAACCAGCGCACTCAGCAGGAACGGGATGCGCCATCCCCAACTCTCGAATTGTTGTGCCGGCAATCTCGAGCTCAGCGAAAACGTCGCCAGCGACATCAACAACCCGGCGGCTACGCCGCAATAAGGCACTGCGCCGTACAATCCGCGCCGGTTGTCCGGAGCATATTCGACAGCCATCAGGACGGCACCCGCGTATTCGGCGCCGGAACCGAGGCCCTGGGTCATGCGCAAGAGCGTCAGTCCCAGGGGTGCCCAGATGCCGACTTGAGCGTAGGTCGGCAACAGCCCTATCAGGAACGTCGAGCCTCCCATCAGCACCAGAGTAATGACGAGCACACGTTTGCGGCCGATGCGATCGCCAAGGCGTCCGAACAGCACGCTTCCGAGAGGCCGCACGAAGAAGCCCATAGCGAATGTCGCGTATGCCAGAAGCGTGCCGATCAGGACGTTATAGGATGGAAAGAACAACTTGTTGAAGATGGCCGCAGCGGCAGTTGCATACAGATAAAAGTCATACCACTCGACGGCGGTGCCGACAATCGCGCCGAGCAGCGTGGTACGCACGGCTCGCTGCATCTCCGCTGTTTGCGAGGAATTGATTTCCATTCCATTCTCCTTGTGCCGACCCGTGACGAGACGCGGGTGGGCTGTGCGTTCGCTTGTCAATTCCCTGGCTGACGCACTGCTCCTGAATAAAATCGCGCCAAGACTGCCAAACAAGTTCCTGGTCTGTCCGGCAGAATGACGTGCGCATCGACGATATCGGATAATTCGTGATCATTTTATGCTAGATCGGATCGCCATTTTCCGCATAACGCTTGCGCCCGTGGGATCGAAGCAAGCAGATGCGCGTCGATGGCGCCTCCGCGTGAGGGCGCATTCTGACATCGAATTACAGTCACCCCGGCCCTTCATAGTTGCACGACGATACGATCGCGGCGTAAATTCAAGATACTCCAAACGGAGAGTCTCGTTTGGATATAAGTCTCTCGTGGTCTCGTTGCTGGCGAATCCCAGGATGATTTTTGCGGGGCCCTCTCGGGTTGCGGAGTTCTTCAATGAAAATTACAAAGGTTGAGCCTCTACACGTCGGACAATTTATGTTCGCTCGTGTCGAAACTGATACTGGCCTGGTTGGCGTGGGCGAAGCAGGAGCATGGGGCCACATTGAGTCGTCAGGGGCCGCTATCAGGCGGTTTGCCGAATATCTGGAAGGAAAAGACGCGTTCTCCATTGAGCATCACTGGAACGTGATGCATCGCTTCAGCTACTTCCAGGGACTGGTGATTAACGCCGCGATTTCCGCCATTGACATTGCTCTTTGGGACATCAAGGGCAAGGCTCTGAACGTGCCGATCTACGAGCTACTCGGCGGTGCCGCCCGCACGAAGGCGCGTATTTACGGCCATATCTATGAAAGCAGCATCGAAAAGGTGCTCGACGAATGCAAGGCCAAGATGGCGGCTGGCTTCAATGCGTTTGGCCACCTGAATCCCTTCCTTGATGAAGGGAATGACAGGGTGTACTTCAAAACGCATATTAAGAAGATGCGGGACGCTATCGATAATGTGCATCGTATGCGCGAGGTCGTCGGCGATCAAGTTGACTTGCTGATCGAATTGCATCGCCGCCTGACACCCGCCGAAGCCGTGGTCTTTGCCCGCGGGATCGAGGAGACGTACCCATTGTTCATCGAGGACCCAATTCGTCCCGAGGGGCTGGACGCAATGGCGCGGGTGGCCGGGAAGATACACATCCCGATCGCTACCGGAGAGCGATTCGCCACGATCTACGAATTCGAGGAATTGATGGCGCGGGGCGCCGTCGAGTACGCCCGGGTCGACCTCTGCCTATGCGGTGGGATAACCGGCGCGCGCAAGGTGGCGGCGATCGCGGAAGCTCATCAGGTGCAGCTCGTTCCCCACAATCCCTTGTCGCCGATCGGTCTTGCGGCGTGCCTGCAACTGGACGCGGCAATTCCCAACTTCGCCATTCAGGAATACGCAACCGGTTTCGAGGCAGGAATATTCGAATCGCGTCCCACGCATCTCGGTAGCAATATCGTCGACCATGTTCCGCTGCCCGACTGTGGATTTGTAAACATCCCGACCGGACCGGGTCTCGGGATGAATCTGTTGCCTGACGCGCAGAAGATTCGTCCGCCGCTATCCAAAGCCATCTCGATGCGCCCGCACTTCGACGGGTTCGTTGTCGATCAATAATCTCGGAAGCCGCAGACGAGTATGTGCAGGAGAAGGTCAACAACAAGGTGCCGGCTGCGTTCGCGTGATCGAACATCTTTGAGCGATCCCGCAGATGAGGTGTACGCGTTTTCCCCCATTGCGTGCTACTGTATCCAAACGGTACACTTAGCTTCTCTTCGCAACCAGGGCTTGCTCTCCCACATGTTCCCTCGTTTACAGAGCATTCAGGAGGTCAGCAGTTGTCTGATAGAAAATACCGTCAACATGGATACCAGGATCGCGATCAGCGCAGCGAAAGCAAGCCGCAGCAATCCCCGCGGCCGAGCGGCGACATGACCTACGGCCCTCGCGCAATTCAGATGGCACCGACGCGCACCCTCTCACGCTGTGCCCAATGCGGCGTGGTGCTACCTGCCGCAGTTGATCCGAGTGGCAAGTGTCCACAGTGCGGCACCGCCCTGCACGCCTGCAAGCAGTGCATGCACTTTGATCCGGGCAGCCGCTTCGAGTGCCAGCTGAACGTGCCCGGCTATTCGAAGAAGGATCTGCACAACGATTGCCCGAAGTTTACCCTGAGTGAGCGCGTGGAGCGCGAGACCTCGTCCGGTGCCAACTCGGTCGAAGATGCGCGGCGCGCCTTCGACAATCTTTTCAAGAAATAGTCTAGAACTGGGTGCATAAATATTTCTTTGAAGGGACGCGGCTTTAGCCGCGCCGTTCAGAGCCAGTAAGGGCGTGGGTTTTAGCCCCTGAGGAAATTGC
>Ga0182014_10004152_pt1 | contig 16850 bp, 17 predicted proteins | sample 612S2DmetaG_FD_120489 | JGI IMG/M metagenome (GOLD analysis project Ga0182014, IMG submission 120489) | Permafrost microbial communities from Stordalen Mire, Sweden - 612S2D metaG | ecosystem: Environmental > Terrestrial > Soil > Wetlands > Permafrost | place: Sweden: Stordalen | collected... | reverse complement strand
ATCCCTGCTCGGACGGTCATTGCTTCCAATGCTGCAGCAATCGGAATAATGGATGGGGAATCTAGAAGTATGCCTGCCCCATCAGTGACATCGGCGGCCAACCAGCTCGCGAGTCCCCTAGCGTCGCGGATGGTCCGGATCGAATCAGCGAGCCTTACGAAGCACTCGCCATGGGCACCGCTTGGAAGTCGGAAGTGATATTCGGTTGGATGCCAGATGCCCTTGTTGTGCTGCAAGAGGGCCGACACCTCAATGTGTCGACACTGCTGCAGAATCTCCTGCCCTGCCGCCAGTTCAGCGACCTCTCCTGCGTCAGAGACCTCCGATGCTCGAGCCGGAGCTCCGACTGGAAGCTCGAAAAGTACTAGTCGAGGGTCTGCACGCAGTCGGTCGAGGGTCGATCGAACGTGTGAGCCGAACTCGTCCAACCATTCGGTGGAAGGCACAATCGAGAGCCGGATGGCAATGTCGGAGGCGCTGGCCACTACTGCGGGCGGCGCGGATCTCAGTCTCGCTGCGAGATCGCTCGGAACATCTCCATCTGCCACTTCAAGATCAACGAAAAGTGTCGGTGATTCATCGACCGGTCCAAGTGGCATCCAGCCGGCATTAGCACGAGAGATCCGCCCGAGACACGCCACAGTAAACTTATACAGTCAATACTGAATCTTCGAGGATGGGTGAACCCAGACTTCTGCCCTGGTCAACTTTCTTGTTCACGCCGATTACCATATGCACGATGGTTCCCGCAATATCAAAATGCGGGACTTGTCTCACTCTGATATCACCAGACGTCGAGGCATCAGCAACCAGGGTATTGCTGATGCCTCGATCTGCATTTGTAGCGATGGTGAGCGATCCCCCTAGACGCCTACCGAGGCTTACTAGTTCTGGAAAGCCCCTACCTTCAGCCCTTCCATATGGAGGAAGAGAGCCTTCTAGCATTTTCCGAATGAGATCTTCGTCCTCTCCAAGTCCGCTCTGATCTGACTTCCTAAACTTTGGACGGAGTGTGGCAGGTATACCGTGTCCGGTGTCAGACACGAGAATATGCAGTGTTTCGCCGCCTCCTCCCGAAGTCACGAATAGTGACACGAGCCCGAAACGTTGATCCTTGCTTATATCTCTCTGCAGCGGCGGCCGACTGGCTATCGAGGAGAAGGGGTGAACGGACAGGTTGTATAGTAGTTCGGCCACGACTTCGTGCGCGGACGACAGAATCTCGGGATCCAATCTTTGTTCTAGAGCTTCAAACCAGTGGCTAAGTACGTTGTCACTAAGTTCTTTGACAAGTCTGTCTCTACCGACGCTCAAATGCGGATTGATGAATGCAATGTGGGTCTTGCTCACCGTACTGAAGTGTCCTGAGTAGGGACTGGTTCCAGCACCCCACACGCTTGACCGAAACTCGCGGTCGGCGGGGTCCCACCGGCCCCTCCACGGATCCAAGCGGGCCACGGCTGGGACTGAAGTTACAAGTTGACCTTCCTCGGCCTCCACTAGCAGCTCAGTTGAGCCGCGCTGCGCTAACGCAAACCAAAGTCCCGCTGATGCCATTCGCTGAAGCACTGATCCGCTCGAGGGAATACGCACTGTGAGCGGTTTCCGGCGTAGGGATGTCAGCAATAGATTGGCTAGCAACGTCATGGCAGTGAAGTCCAGTTGCGACTGGGAACGGGACCTCGACGACATCCCTCGAAGGTCCAAGACAGTGGGGTCGTCAGCCCGCGCCGAGGTGAGGGCGCGAGCCACAGACGCCACATCATCTTCCTGAAGCTTGTCTAGGGTTATGTCCATCGGGATTCGCGAGTGCCTCTGTCGCATCATGTCACCCTGGAGTGACACCTACTGAATCGATCCACATGGGTCATCTGGCTGCTGAAGCCTGTTGGCGTGGAGTCTGGCTTTCCTAGGAATTCCGGGTCTTGTCGACCTTCCTGATTCCGACGATCGGTCGGAGGTGTCGGGCTTCGTGAAATCGTAGTCGAGCATGACCAAATGGATTGGCCGGCTGGTGACCGCAGCGTGGCGGCGGGTGGTCACCCAGCACCCGGGGAGGTCCTTCGCGAAGAGGCCAGTCAGCCCCAGGTGGTGCCCCTCCTCAGCGTGCGACGCAGGGCGGTCTGGCACGGTCCTCAGCCTCACTAGCTGAGCACTCGGCAAGCCTCGGAGCGTTGTGCACACGCCAGAGGTGACAATCGCAGAGTTGGCGACGTGCCGTAGCCTCGGCCGCGTTCGATCGACGGCAGTGAGGTGACCGATGTCCAGACTTTTCGGGCTTCCAGATGGCGTACATGGCAGTGCGGCCTTCAGCAAGGACAAGGAGTTCCGATACTCGCTCGAGCGCAGGTGGAATGCCGATCTTCCTCAGTTCACGTTCATCCTCTTGAATCCCTCTGAAGCGGGGGCTGATCGCGACGACGAGACCAGCCAACGACTGCACGCCCTCACCATGGCCAATGGGGGCGGGGGCTTCGAGCTCATCAATCTCTTTGCGAAAGTTGATACCGACCAGATCGGACTTACCTATCCGGCGGCCGTGGGCGAGACCGTCGCATCGAACGACGAGTGGATAGCCGCTGCCGTCTCCCGATCTCGGACTCTGGTTCTGGGTTGGGGAGATGGGAGTAGCCAAGGAGTGACTGCAGCAGCACGAGAGGCGGGCGTCCGACGGCGGGCCAGGGAAGTCTGGCCGATGGTGCGCTTCTACAGTCCCAGGTGCTTCAAGGTCAATGCGAGCGGATCGCCCGGCCATCCGCTCTACCTCAAATCGACATCAAGGATCTCGAGATACTCGCCCAAGCCCGACTACCCCTGGGAGCTTGGAAGAGAGCTGGGCGACGTGCACCGAGGTGTGTCACCACTGCATTCAGTGGTGACGATGGTGCCGCTGCCTGAATACCAACGGCGAGGGGTACGGCGTGCGTGGCTCAGGATGCATGGGCTCGAGACCGGCCTTTCGAAGCTGGTCATTCGTCGGGATCTCACCGGCGTGCTACAGCAGGATGAGTAGGACCTTAATGATCGAGAACATGCCCGCACGGTACGCGCCGGGTGTGACAACAGGCGGAGGTCGTTCTTCCCAATGTCGAATGTCCCAGTGTCCAGGGCCGGCCTACAATCAACCCTCGAATGATCACCGCAGGCGTCGATCTCTCCTCACAGGACCAAAACACGGGAATCTGTGCGATCGATTGGTCGAATGACGAGGCCACCGTGGTCGACCTCGAGCTCAAGGTGGCCGACCGGGCAATTGTCGATCTCATCGCTTCGGCCGACAAGGTGGGCATCGACTCGCCCCTTGGCTGGCCGATTGCATTCGCTGAGGCTGTCGCAGTTCACTCAAAGAGCGGAACGTGGCCGGCTGACTACCGGCATGGGCAGACGTTTGACTTCCGTCTGAGGCGCACCGACTACTGGATCTGGAAGGACCTGGATCTTCCTCAGCCCCTGTCCGTCTCAACTGACCGGATCGCACTTCCAGCTATGCGGGCGGCTGCACTACTCTCAGCCCTCACCGAACGGGTGCCGCTCGACGGCTCGGGCGTCGTTGTCGAGGTCTATCCGGCAGCCGCGCTCAATCGATGGGGACTACCCTCTCGTGGCTACAAGGGCCAGCACAACCACGAGGCCCGCTCGGCCCTTGTCTCCGAGTTTCGTGCAGCCACAGATGGATGGCTGACCGTCTCCTCGCCTCATGAGGAGCTCTGCCGCTCCAGTGACGACGCATTTGACGCACTCATTGCCGCACTCGTGGCGCGAGCCGCCGAAAAGGCTCTCATCGAGCCCATTCCACCTGAGCACCGGGCCGTTGCTCTACGGGAAGGGTGGGTCGCCGTTCCACTCCTGGATTCACTATCCGAATTGCGGTTTTGAACATAAGCCACCACCCAGGACGTCGCAGTCCCATCCCACTCGGTGGCAGCAGTTAACAACGAGCCCTCGTCCTCAGCGTACGAAGCTGAGTTGGCTCCTTAAACGTCGGGGGGAGGTTCGGCGTCAACCGTCTCGAGGCCGGTCATGTCGTCGACAGCACGGAGGATGTACGTGTCATCCTCGAAGGGTCCCTCCCAACGGTAAGGGGGTGACCAGCCTAGGTTCTTGGCCGCAACTGAAGCGGCGGTCTGCGCTGAGGAGACTGTTGGGCCTTCTACATTCGCACCTGCGGTTCCTCCGAGCCCATAGACAGTTCCGCCACAGCCGCCTGGCTGCGGACGAAGAACTCCAGCAATTTCCAGCTTGACTTTTCTTTCCATCGGGACCTTCCCCATTTTGAGATTGGCGCATCAAGCGCTAGTGCCCCTCCTAACACCCAGGATACCCGGAGGCTGACCAGAAGGACGTAGGCCTTGTGCAGGCTGACGAGGAACCCCGCATGAATCCTTGGTGCCTCGACTAGTCCGGGTGAGAGCCCCTTCCAGAGGCTGGCACATGGTCCCTGACACGACTGCGACTATGTTCTGTCGGCAAGGATGCGGCTGGCTCGCTACCATGACAACGTGGCTCTCAGCGAGGCGGGCGGGTCGATCTCAGCTACTCCCGATCTTGGACTGTTCAGCGAATTCCCCGGCTATCGAACGCCGACCGACGACGACTACCGGGCCGTACTTGAATACGGCCTCGTCGTCCTCGATGCCAACGTCCTACTAAACCCTGATCCACCGAATAACTGCCTGATCCGGTAGCCGCGCATCCGCGGAAAGTGCCTCCCTGCCTGGGAGAATTGTGATTGTCGAAGTCACGATTCACACCAGCACCAGGAGGCACTTTCAGTGAGCCCAGTATCGCGCGGAATCGACCGCATCGAGGTGACCTTCGATGATCCGAATCTGGTGGCCAACGCCGGGCTGTTGCTGGTGGCCACACTGGTGATCCGACTCGGTCTCGAACGCCTGGTCAACGAGGTGGTCGACCTGTCGGGACGAGTGGGCGGAGCCCTTCCGGGGCGCAAGGTGCTGACCCTGGTCCACTCCATCGTGGCCGGAGGGAGCCACATTGATCATGCCGATGTGCTGCGAGCCGGTGCCACCCAGGCGGTGCTGCCCCACCGGGTGATGGCACCATCGACCTTGGGGACGTTCCTCCGGTCATTCTCGTTCGGGCATGTGCGCCAACTCGATGCGGTCTTCGCCGAGACACTGCGCCGAGCATGGTCCCTCGGTGCCGGACCCGGTTCGGACCGGTTGGTCGTCGACCTCGACTCCACCATCTGTGAGGTGTGCGGCAAGACCAAGCACGGTGCCGGCTACGGCTACACGAAGAAGCTCGGCTACCACCCACTCCTCGCCACCAGGGCCGGGACGGGCGAGCTCCTCCATGTCCGGATGCGCAAAGGATCGGCCAACACCCAGCGGGGGGCCAAGCGGTTCGTCGAAGAGCTGGTCGCCCGGCTCCGTCGGGCCGGGGCCAGCGGTGAGCTGGTCATGCGGTTCGACTCGGGGTTCTGGTCGAACACCACTATTGCGACTCTCGGACGACTGGGCGTCGGCTACACCATGGGGGTCCGGATGGTGAAGTCCGTGGTCACAGCCGTCTCGGCCATCGACGAGGAGGCCTGGACCCCGATCGACTACACGTGTGACGGCATCGCCGAGGTTGCCGAGTGTGATTACAAGGGACGCCGGCTCGTCGTGCGCCGCACCCGGTTGATCGGACACCAGGCGACCCTCTGGCCCGAGTGGCGCCACTTCGCATTCCTGACCGATCAGGGCGGCACCGCCGTCGAGGCCGACGCCTTCCATCGGGCGCACGCCACCGTGGAGTTGGCCATCAAGGACCTGAAGGAGGGTGCGGGCATGGAGCACGTTCCCTCGGGACACTTCAGCGCGAATGCCGCTTGGCTGGTCTGTGCCGCCCTCGCCCACGACCTCATCCGCTGGAGCGCCATGCTCGGTGAGATCACTTCGAAGGATCACCTCACCGTGGCCCGCACGGTGCGCACCCGATTCCTGTCGATCCCCGCCCGGTTGGTCAGCCCTGGTGGCAGACCGACACTTCGGGCTCCGCTCGAGTGGCCATGGGCCAAAGCCTTCGAACGGGCACTCGAACTTCTCCGCGCCCTTCCACCCGTCCCGGTGTAGTCAGTCCACCGCGGCAGGTGCACCGCAGACGATCGCAGGACGGCACTGACAACCGGTGAGAATCACAAGCCCTTGGTCTCGCACGTCCCGACGGCCGCTGAAGAAGTCAGCCCGGAGTCGGTTGGCCGCTCACCAGTTGATCGCCCGAATCGCTGCCCCGTCAGGTGGTCGGTCGGTGGATGCAGGCTAAATCTCTATCGCTACAATGCCGAGGCAAGAGACGAACTGCTTGGCGTACTACGGAGGCTCGGGCCACAACTCTGGATTCCCCATCAGGTGCTGTCGGAATTCTGGAGAAATCGCGAGTCTGCCCTTGGTGATTTAGCCAGTGGTGTCCGCCAAACGCTTGATGACCTAGATGACCACTTAGACAAAGCCGTTGCGACACTGAACAGATGGACCGCAAGAGTTGCGCTTCCTGCAGACAAGAGGGCTTCACTAGTTGGCCTTATCGTCGAGCCCTTTTCTGAACTCAAGAGGAGCATCGAAACTATCGCCGAAGCCGAATCGACGTCGGCCACTCGCGAAACTAACTCGGATCCCGTCGTCAACCTTCTTGATCCGCTACTTGCCGGGAAGGTCGGAGCAGCTCCTAGCCCTACGACGACAACGGAGGCCATCAAGGAGGGTCTGAGAAGGATTGAAGCGCATACGCCTCCCGGCTTCATGGATAAAGAGAAGCTCAAGGGTCCTAACCCGGAGTTGGCGGCCGGCGACTACCTGGTCTGGGATCAGATTCTGTCAGAAGCAAGCCACAGAAATTGCAACGTTCTCTTTGTTACGGCGGACGTGAAGGAAGATTGGTGGCGCCGCGAAAAGGGTGAAGCTCGGGGACCTCGTCCAGAGTTAGCTCTAGAGCTGCACCAACGCTGCGGGACGAGGCTTTTTATGACAAGGCCCGAGTCACTGCTCATCCTGGTCAGACGCGTACTTGCCTACGCCGTGAAAGACGAGACGGTCTCCGAAGTCAGCAGGGTCGATGATCTAACAGTCGGGACAGCAATCAACCTTGCTTCTCGCGGCTGGACCTCAAGGGGACTTCAGGCCATTATGAAGGGACTGGACGCCAACTATCCGGTTCAGGCTGCCGTGATTCGTATGGCAGCACAGCGCAATGGTGTGGTTGGGCGAGACGACGTGTACGACATCGGTGAATATGACGCAAATCGTTCGCTTAGGGGATTCACTCGACCAGTGCGCCGGATAACTCAGGAGTTGAAAGACGAAGGTGTGGTCGACGAGGTGGCTGAGGAGCTGCTCTCTCCGGTTTACGATGATGACACAGTGAGCTGGCAGCAGGCTCAGGGCTTCAGCGTACCGACCTATCTCCTACCTCTTCTTCGCGATCTATTCTCGGTCGACTGAGCCGCACGCCTGAAGTCCGGGTCTCACCGACACAATACGGCTACAAAAGGGACCGACTTGGCTCTAGTCATTAGGAGCCTGACCGCGCGTGTAATTTCTAACGTGCCGAAATGAGATCCGGTCAGGACCTCAGCCTCCGAACCAGAGGTAAGTGCCAGGGTCACGTCGTGACCTCAGCGTGCGACGCTGAGGACTGGTCGTGCGCTCACTCGAAGCAATGGGAGCGGACGAATCCGGCGATTGACGGTTCCATTGGCCGGCGCTGACCTAAATGGGGCTACCCACGGCTGACCTTCGTGGCACACCACTAGGGTTCATCCCATGCAGGAACCGCCGCGGAAAAAGACCAGTAGAGATACCAAGATCGGCATCGCGGCAGCTGTCATCATCGCCGTCGTCGGTGCAGGGTCTGCCCCGTGGTGGTGGCCTTGGAAGCACACAGACACGCCGATTGAGACAGTCGGAATGTCCGGTGGTTGCGCGCCATTCCAGGTCTTCGCTCAGAATCGCTGGGCGCCAGTCGGAACTGCAATCCGGCTAGCTCCCAACGTCCAATCTGCCCAGAACGGAAGCTTTCCCGGGAACATGTCCATTTCGGTGAACGGTTGGGTTATCAGTAGGCCTGCCTATCCGACGAACACCGCGCCTTGGGACAGTGGGGTGTGGTACCACTTGACTGACGGCGCAGGGTGGGTTTCGTTCCCGGGTGTCAGAAACAATCCGGTCGCTTTCGATCCGACGGGCCTTTCGAGCGACGGTGGCACTCCGGCTCCGATCCTTGCGAAGTGCCAGGGTGCAATTCAGTAGTCGAACGGATCCCTGAGTGGGTTCGATGACTTGGCACTCAGCTTCTAAAGCTGAGTCACCACGATCGGCGAAACTTCTCCATGGCGGACGTTCTGTGGGGCCACGATCATCGCGTCCGATCATCCGAGGTGCCAATATCGAGCACGCTCTGAATTCCGCCACTGGAGACCTATTGTCGGAGACGCTCGTCGAAATCCTTCCCCGCGGTTCTGAAGATACCGATCCTGAGATTTCGGTCCTAGGTGGGCCGTAAGTTCGGTTGCGCACTTCTGGACTCTCATGCAATCAGTCTTATCTTGAGCCACCTGGACTCAGGGGGGCTAGTTTGGCCCAATGGAGTTTGCACAAGACGATTTGACGACTTGGCCATACGCCGAACGCAAGTACATCGTCATCTCTAGGGACGACGTCGTAGAGGAAGTCAGGCGCGCCGCGTCCAAAGAAGCGGATGGTTCGTTGGCGAAGAGTGCACTTGTCGGCGCGGTGCGGGTCGTGGATTCGACGAATGCTGTGGACTACGAGCGCGAGAACCTCGCAGCGCTTCTTGGAGTGGCCGCCGCTGGCGCGGTCCATGGCGCAGCTACGCACCTGTGGAGAGCACGCAGGAGGGCAAAGGCCGCCGAGCTTCCGATTGTCATCGTCCCCGCAAGCTTGGCTTCGAACCTTAAATTCCCCGTTGGCCACCCTCTTCAAGACGTTCTTTACGTCGGCGATCCTGGTGTAGCTAGTAGTTACTATCCAGCCGCATCATTTCATCACTATCTTTTCGACAGTAAAGTCGCCGAAGCCATTCGACTCCTGGGAGGTCTGGGGGCGACCGAGATTTCGATCGAGCATGTTCAGGGCTTTGATACAGGCGCCGGGGTCGATTTTTCAATCTCGCCGCCGGGGGGTGCAGGTGGCGAGATCGGTGGAGGGGTCGAGCTTGCGAACAAGGCGAACTCCAAGGCGAAATTCACCATGGTGCTCGCGCCGACGAAGCCCGCACAGATCCCGGACAACCTTGTCTGGTTCAGTCACGAACCACTCTGGCAGGCCCTGGCTAATCTACGACTCGAACAGGACCTACGTGAGTTTCTTATGGACGTCAAGTACTCCGATGACTTCGGCGTGAATGCCAGTCTTAAGGCGAAGGTTGAGAGAAGTGGTCTGGAACTCGGCGGAAAGTTCACCGAGTGCAGAAAGACAGTCTGGAATCTCCGTGCCACCTTTGCCGAGCTGTCGTCATTGGGCCGGTCAAGTTCATAGACGACTCGGCGGAGCATTCAGGTCAACTGACCTCAGCTCAGCCATCTGGGTGCCCGTCAGTCCGAACGAGCCGGCATCTCCAACCCCTACCAGTGGAGTCATGCCACGAGCACCTGGCCGACCTCCTCGCGTCCGTGCCGGTGAAAGGCGTGGGCCTGCGGTCGCAACCCGAGATCGGGTGACTGCTCCATGCCCCACCAGGCGCGAACTTTTCGTGAGAGACGTGGATCCAGTCGGGCGCACAAGGCCGACTCATTTTGGGGCCTTGGTCTATATCTTGGTCTATATTTTCGAGTCCGCCACTGTCGGACCCTGTCGGATCGTGCCTGGCAGGCGACTTGCCTGTCCGGAGATTCGTGCCTGAGCCCCTCAAATCGCTGGTTAGCAGTGAGTCCGACCTGGATCCCGCTTGCAGCCCGCCGAACAACTGGTGAGTGCGGGCAACTCCCGGTGCTCAGCGTGCAACGCTGAGGACAATGTGTCTTCTGCGTCTTCATCACGGGGCAAGGACAGAGTCGGCGTTCGGGGTCAGGCTCAGTCGACTCCGAGCCGATCCAGTTCGTGGTGGAGCCATCCGTTCTCCCAGAAGCTGACGTCACCGCCGTGGTCGAGGAGATACCGGTGTGCGTCGACGAGCACCTCCCTGACTCTCGGATCCTCGGGCGCCACCATCTCCACTGCCTCGGCCACCCGGATGGCCACGACGGCATCGCCGCGTGCCAGCGCGGCCTCGGCGCGCCCGACGGCGGCGTCGGTGCCGGCGGCTGCAACGAGTTCAGCCAGCGCTGCGCCTGACGAGTCGGGGTACATCTCGGTGGTGGACCGGAGCTGGAACCAGCCGACATAGGTCTCCCACAGGGTCCGCACGGCCCACGCCACCTTGCCGTATCCCTGGCCGACACGCAGGTGGGCGGGCAGCTCGATCTCACGCATCAGCGTCCACACGTCCACTCCGGAATTGAAGCCCTCGAGCGCCTCTCGATGGACGTAGTCGACCGCGCCATGAAGGCGCTCGAGCGACGCGTCGATGAGCTCGGCGCCGACGATTGGGTCGTGGCGCCCGGTGACCAGCACCTCGGGCTGCAGCTCGCGTAGGCGCCGTACCGTCTCGAGATAACCCTCGGCGGACCGGTACCTGTCGCCCCGCAGCGTGTTCAAGTTCGGAAAGTGGGGGAAGAGGGGTCCGAGCAGGTTGCTGATCAGTGCCGTCCGGTGCTCCGGGAGCCACACGATGCAGCTGTCGATGGTCTCCCCGACGGAGGCGATCAGCTTCAGCCGGAGGCCGTCGACGGTGAGGTCGAGCTGGTCATGGAAGGTGATGTCCGGCGTGGGGGTGTCCTGGCGCATCGGGACGCCCGGGTTCTCCTTGGCGATTCGGATGGCGTCGGTCCCAAGCATGTCGAACCAAATGCCGGCGGTGCGCATCCGCAGTGCCTGGATTCGGGCGTCGTCGGCCTGACACGCGAGGTTGTTCGCCTGGGCGATGTAGGTGGTGCCCGGCTCGCGAAACAGACCCACGCCCCCGAGGTGGTCGACATGGGCCTGGGTGGTGATGATGTGGTGGGTCGGCCCGGCCCGCACCGCGTCGTACACCCGCTTGTGGTGCGGCGCCTCGAAGCCGAGGCCCGTGTTGACGATCACCCGGCCGCCGTCGGTGAGGAGGAGGTAGGCGGCGGTCGTGCCGCTCGACCGGTAGATGGTGTCAGAGATCCGGTACGCCGGGTCCTCGTAGACGGGCGTCAGCAGCTGCCTACCGGGGCGCTCGTCGATCAGGCGGTCGACCTGGTCCTGGATGGTCATGTGACCTCGATTCTGGTGTCGAAGCGATCAAAGTAGAAGTCGAATGGGGCACGGACCTCGTCGGGGGTGATGGAGAAGTCCCGCCGCAGGTCATAGACCACCTGGCCTGCATTGCCTCGGGGATGGGCGTCCCGATAGGCGTCGACCTGCCGTCGGGCCTTAGGAGTGAAGTCCATGCCGGCCACGTCGTAGATGTGCTGCAACATCCCAATCTCGTCCGCCATGTAGCGGTCGAAGTACACATCGACGGTGCGGTCGGCGGGAAGCAGGTGGCGGTCCCGCACCGAGGACTCCAGCAGCCGGCGGGTGCGGTCGGTCCAATACTCGGCGTACCACTCCGGCAAGGTGTGCCGGTAGGCCATGCGGGCCGAGTACGCCATCATCGTCGCCGTGGACTGGACCACCGCCACCGGGTCCCGGTGGGTGACCACCACTGTGGCGTCGGGGAACATCGACAGGAGTGGGCCGAGCTGCTCCAGGTGCTGCGGTGACTTGAGCACCCACCGCTCGCGGGGCTTCCGCCACTGCAGGATCTGCAGCCCGGTCCGCATGTACCGGTAGTGGGATGTCTGGTCGTGGGACAGGTGGTAGTCCCGCCACTTCGGGGCCCGGGACACCCATTCCTGGTTGTAGGAAGCAAAGTCCGGTAGCTGGAGCTCGAGCTCCTCGTGGATGTGGTCCGGCTCCATCGGGTGCATGGCCGCCACGTGCGGCACGGTGGCCCGCATGGCCTCCCACATCCCGTTGCACCGGGACCACCGGGGGTCGACCCCGTCGACTTCGACGGGCTCCGCGGGATCCGGCACCGGCTCGTAGCTCTCCCAAAGCGGCATCGACCGGAACCGCTGGTCGGCGCCGATGAGGTTGACGAGGTTGGTCGTCCCCGACCGGGGCAGGCCGACGACGATGACCGGACGCTCGATGGGCACATCGTGGATCTCGGGGTGCCGCCGAAGGAGGTCCGCGATCCGCAAGCGGTTCGAGGCGTAACGGACGGCGTTGCCGAACAGGACCAGTCTGGCGAGCCCCACGGCGTCCTCATCCTCGTCCATCTCGGACAGCCAGAGGCCGAGCCGCTCACGGAAGTCATCCGGGCCGAAGTCGTCGAGTCCGGTCGCATCCTTTGCCCGCTCCAGGACCGCGTCCACGGTGAGGTCGGTGTGCTGCGACTCGCCGTACGCCAGGGCGGAGCGTTGGAGATCGCCCAGGACCGGCTCGGCCAGGTCGTCGATGCGGATCTCGTTGGTCATCGGCGCTCGCTGCCCATGGTCACTGCCGCGCTCAGAGCGCCAGGTACCCGCCGTCGACGGCGAGCACCGATCCGGTCGTGTAGGCCGACGCGTCACTGGCCAGGAACAGCACGGCCGCCGCAATCTCGTCGACGGTGCCCATGCGCTTGATGGCCACCTTGGACAGCTCAGCCTCGACCATCCCTTCGAACGCCTTCATCGGCGCCGTCATCGGCGTGTCGATGAGGCCTGGCGCCACGGCGTTCACCCGGATGCCGTCCCCGACCCAGTGGACGGCCAGGTTCCGGGTGAGGGCCAGGAGTGCTGCCTTTGCCGCCGAGTAGCCGGGCACGATGGTCGTCGACCGGAATGCCGTCATCGACACGATGTTGGTCACGCTCGCACCGCCAGACATCGCGCTGGTGGCAAGCACGGAGCGGCACCGCGAGGTCAGACGCATGGCTCCTTCGACGTTGAGGTCGAGTGCCGCGGAGAAGCCGTCGGGGTCCCATTCGTCCTTGCCGTCGGGGAAGTTAGCCCCGGCATTGTTCACGAGGACGTCGAGCGAGGTCAGGCTGCCCGCCAGCCGGTCGACGGCCTCGGTGTCCCGCATGTCGAGTTGGTGATACTCGAAGCGCTCGAGCGCGGTGTCGTACTCGGCCGTCGACGGACGGGTGCCGGTGACGGTGACCCTCGCCCCAGCGTCCGTAAACGCTGACGCGGTCGCGAAGCCGATCCCGCTGGTCCCCCCGGTCACGAGAACCTTGGTGTCGACAAAGTCGAATCGGCAGCTATTGGTCATCGCTCCACCCCCATCGTGATCATCACCTTGCCGCAGTCTTTGGAGCCCTCGAGCAGTCGTAGGCCCTCGTGGAATTCCTCGAGCGGGAACTGGTGGGTGATCAGCCCGGAAAGGTCGCGGCGCTCGAGTAGCTCGATGGCGTCCTCGAACCGAGGTGGGTACTCCATCGACCCCCGGATCGTGAACTGCTTCATCAACAGCATGAGGAAGTTGGTCGGGATCGGTCGGTAGTGCAGGGCCACCACCGACATCCGACCGCCCACCCGACCGTTCTGGAGGATGTCACTGATCACCTGGTCGGCTCCCGATGCCTCGATGAACGCATTCGTCGCCGGTGTCGGCCCGAACATGAACGGTGCCGTGCCGTGAAGGCGAGCCAGCTCGTCCCACACGTCGACCGCTGTCGGGTCGAGCACAGCCTGGGCGCCCAAGCCCTCGGCCAGGGCGAGTCGCTGGGGACTCAGGTCGACGGCGACAACTTCGTGGATACCCCGGTCGATCAGCGTGGCGATTGCCATCAGACCGATGGGGCCACACCCGAACACGGCCACCTTGTCGCCTGGTGCAACGTCTGCCTGGTTGACCGCCTGCATGCCGACGCCGAGCGGTTCGGCAAGTGCCGCCACGGTGAGCGGCACGCTGTCAGGCACGGCGAAGATCCGTTCACCCAGCCGGGCGTTGCGCAGGAGCAGCGACGGCGTCAGCCCGCCAACGGAGCCACCACTGCCGATCTGCCCGCCATCGCCGGCCCCGGGAAAGACGATGACCCGATCGCCGACACTGATGTCGTCGACCTCGGTCCCCACCCAGTCGACGACGCCGGCCAGCTCGTGGCCGAGCGGCATGGGGGTGTCCGTCGGTCCGGCGAGGCCGCCCATATGGACCCATGACACATCCGACCCGCAGATTCCGCAGGCCGCCACCTCCAGCACGACGTCCCGGGGCCCGGGGTCCGGCGGGTCGACGTCGTCGAGGCGGACGTCGTCCGGACCGTGGACTCGAATCTGCTTCATTGGACCACCCAGTTGTTCGCTCGTTCGGTTCGGCCCGGCGGTCGGATCCCGTCGAGGAGAACCGACACCACTGAGGCGACCCAGGCGTCGTCCACCCCGCGCCGCCCATTGGTCACCGCCATCTGGAGGACCGCTCCGGACATCATGGCGATCAGCACCGCGGTGTCGACGTCGGGGCGGATCTCTCCGGCGGCCTTCGCCCGCTCCAGCCGCTCCCCGGCCCGGGCCATCACCCGGGTGACATCGGCGCGCCGTCCCTTGAGCTCTTCGTGTGACTCGCCGAGCAGGCCGACCAGCGCGGCTCTCCCGGCCGGCCGGCAGAGCTTGTCGACGGACCACCACACCATGGTGGTGATGTCCGCGGCCAGGTCGTTGGTGTCGGCAACGACGTCGTCGCCCTCGATACGGAACACCGCTTGGACGACGAGATCGGCTTTCGAGCTCCACCGTCGATAGATGGCCGGGGTCGTCGTGCCGGCGAGCTCGGCGATGGCCGCGAGGCTCACGTCGAAGTACCCGTGCTCCTCGAGGAGCTCGACGGTCGCCTGCAGGATCGCTGCGTCGAGCCGGTTGTCACGCGGCCGGCCGGCCTTCGGCTCCTTGTGCACGGTTACGATCGACATTTCGTTAGTCACCATAACGGAAGCCAATCTGCGGAACCGGTTCCGTCGCATTGGCCGGCCGGCCCCGGCCGCACCGCCACAGTCTCGGGTCCATCCCGGCAGCCGTCCGCCCCGCCGTGTTCGCCGCCACCTACGGTTGGCGTATGCACGTGACGAAGGGACTCTGGGCGTGACGGAGGACATGGGACGCATTGGATCGTTCCCGAGATGAGTAACCGTCAGCAGGGACCGCATTACCACGTGGGAATTGTCGTCCCCGACATCATTGAGGCCCGGTCGACGTTCAGCGAGCAATTAGGAGTGAGGTGGGGCCCGGTGCTCCACCTCGATGCCGTGGAGTATCGAAACGGAGACGGCCAGGACGTCGTGCTCCCCACGACCATGTGCTATTCGGTCGATGCGCCCCACCTCGAACTCGTCCAGGAGGTGGCCGGCTCGATCTGGGTCCGAAATGAGTACTCCAACCTCCACCACATCGGCTTCTGGAGCGATGACCTGGTCGCCGACGGGTCCGAACTGACCGGCGCCGGCTGCCCACTTCAATTGTGCGGTCGAAGCGCCGACGACGCACCTGTGTCGTTCGCCTACCACCGCAACGACCTCGGCGTTCGGATCGAACTTGTCGACGCGGCGCTGCGCGAGACGATGGGATTCCTGTTCGAACCTGAACACGGGTAACGGACATCTGCCGGCGCTCCGGACGCGAATCCCTTGATTCGACCGCGGTGGCAGCGCTGTTGCCGTCGGTCGGCGAGTACGTCGTCCGCTCAACCGGCTGAGCACTTGTACGTTGCGATCAGAGCGCGCTGTCGAGTCCGGTCGCCCGTCCTCAGCTTCTGACGCTGAGGACGTCCCCTACGTACCCGGCCATCGTGGACGCAGATAGAGCCCAGTGGAAGATCAGTCGGTATCCGCTGGGGGCCGGAGTAGGCCGCGAAGCCACTCCGCCGTCTTCTCCTCATCCCATGCGCTGCTGGCCACGGAAAGAACTGCCTGCTCTGCCTCGTCGATGCCGGGATAGGGCATCCAGACCCAGCCGTTCATCTCGACGAACAAGCGCAGCGTCACCCAAGCAGCCCGCTTGTTGCCGTCTAGGAGAGGATGGTTCTTGGCGAGGCGAACGAGAAGAACTGCGGCCTTGTCAACGAAGTCCGGATAGAACTCCTGGTCGCCCCACCCACCTTGAGGAGCATGCAGCGCCGAGTCAGCCAGATCGAGTTTCGCGCTGCGAAGAAGGACGTCAGCGTCGATCCCCGTGACAGCCTCGGCAACGGCGAGGAAGTCAGCCAGATCGGGATACTCGATGCTCACTTGGCGAGGCGCTCGAGCAGCTCCCTGTCCTCTTCGATGATCCTGGCCACCCGGGCCTTGAACTCCGGATCCTTGCGGCGCTGCGCCACGGTGTCGGCCAGTGACTGTTTGACCGTCTCATTCAGGCTCTTGCCCTCGACCCGTGCCAGTGCCTCGGCGTCCGCCGCAAGGTCGTCCGGGAGACGCACCGTGATGTTCTTCGTCATGGTGGCATGCTACCACGACACCAGAAGGAGCAATCTCAACCAGGATTGCTCCTGGGTCAATTGGGTGGGCTCTCAGCTTCTGAAGCTGATTCCACGGAACCCATGCCCAGCCAGCAAGGCTCAGGCTGGACCCAGCCGCATGCCTCAGCTTGGAAGGCTGAGGAAGTCACTCCCGTCCTGACGGTTCCACTCCCCTGGTCGGCACCAAGTCGTTGGTGCATTCCGTCAGAGCGTGCGCGGGCACTTAGAGGCTCAGCGGATAGGCGCCAGAAGTCGTGACCAGCGGTTTCGGTGGTCGATGAGCTTGGCGGTGAGCATGAATGCGACCGCCAGTGCGAACTGCGCGAGCCGGTGGATGGTCTTCCT